>Ga0058704_10001771_pt1 | contig 9978 bp, 5 predicted proteins | sample AgamicMgSfe_FD_71363 | JGI IMG/M metagenome (GOLD analysis project Ga0058704, IMG submission 71363) | Agave microbial communities from Guanajuato, Mexico - Mg.Sf.e | ecosystem: Host-associated > Plants > Phyllosphere > Phylloplane/Leaf | place: Guanajuato, Mexico | collected 2012-05-30 | reverse complement strand
GGGGGGTTGTGTCGACCTTTTGCTGAAGCTTGGGCCCGTGAGGTAGGAAGGCTTTCGCGCAGATGGGTGGCTGGGGTTGAGTATGCCGTACGACTCCCGGATGAGCTAGGGGTAGGGGTGCTTTCTCGAGAGATACCGATTCGGTCAGTACAACCAGCACCCTCTCATCCAACAACGTCTGCGAAAGGACGATCTATTGCCCTGGAGACTCAACGCACGGCAAATCCTCAGCATAAACCATCTTGGGTAATATCTACGTATCCAACTCGCTGTTCAAGCCTGCAAATGGGCTTAAGTCGAACTCAAACGAACAGCGCAGGGACCTGTCGGCCGCTGGCGCTGTCAATTTTGTTTTTGGGATTCCGGTGTGGTTCGCTCAATACGACGGTTCGATGCTAGCGCCGGTTGTATCTTGCTTTGCGCCTGGCTGGTCCCCTACTCCTTTGGATCAATATGGAGTATGTCCGTGGCATATACCCTTTTTGCTTCCGCCGGAGTTTGAGAGGCGACCGCGGAGCCGATACACCATCGATAATTGCTCTGAGATGTCCAGCACTCCGCGACCGCAAAGGGTTTCCGTTGGAAGATCATGAACGTCGGGGTGTCACCCTTCGGAAAAGTTCCACAGGACACATTACAGATAGCCTCCGAATGACGGGCAATCTGCGGACACGAGGTAAGCAGGGGTATACAAGATGGCGCGGACGGTATTCAAGCCCACAATCAGAGCAATCAAGGACAATCAAAGCGGTGCCTTCCGGCAGCTGTGATCAACTTTTTTGCGTCATACTCGATCACACGCTCCTACCATTTGGCTGACCGCCCGGCCAAAGGCTATCCTGGTCTACCGGCCGGGCATCTGCCGCCCATTTCACCTTTTGCCATGTAGATTATGAGTGCAAGCCTCGTAGCTCCTTTTGTTTGCTCACTGGGTTGGTATCGTCGTAGTGAATATTGGATGTACTAGAACATGAATCTATGCTCCCCACCGAACATGGGTGTACAGCGTGAAGCTGCGTCTTGCCGGAAAACAACTACCGAGCCATCGGCATATCGTCAGCCATGGATGTGGTCAGTATATGTAAGTGCTCGAACGTACAACATGCCTGCATGCGACAGGGTACTAGAGCGGTATATGTGAATGCCGCTGCTGGTGGCGACCAACTACATACACTTTTGCCTTACGAGGTGTTGGTCGAGTGCGTTGTTAGAGCTTTCATGTTTCTTATTGGCTGGGTCGGGGTGAATGCTACCGGTGAATGCAGGTCACAAGGCCTACCAGTAACGCAGATCGTAACGATCTCCATTGATGCCAACACATCGGCACAATATCGGCGTGTAGTAAGATTGAATATATTCGATATCTGACAGACGAATGAGCCTACAACACAGCCTCTTCTTCACAGCGCACGCCATACCCATGAAGCATGGGGTCATACCTTCTGACGTTTTACATCTACTACAAAAGATAGCAAATTCGTGCCACAGGCTCGCTGCCTCGTTGGCAATGCGAGCATCCATGCGCTTGCTGTCGTCACGCTCATATCATGTGTGGTCGTGGAGTGATCGAAGAACGACTCAGTGTGCCTGCGATAGATTAAACGTCTTTGGGAGCAGGACAGCTATGCCTCATGCAGTGTACGCTGGCGCTTGCTAGCGCCGTGTACGCATCGCACCGTCAGTACAAGCAAAGGAGCTATGGTCCGATGACCCAAATATGTCCAAAGCTCAGATCGCAATCACCAGTAGTTCAGTATTCTGGTAGGGCGGGTAGCTACCATCAACGAGGCATTCCTTTTGCATACTCAAACGGATACAAGTCGTACATCTAAGTCCAGCCGACTGCTGACAATGCTGCCTCGCTGCTCTTCCCATCTCGTTGCTCAGAGGTAACGTACGCGCGGATGCGCTACGATCGTGCGCTGGGAGGGATGAATGGCTTATTCTCCGCAGAAATCAAATGCGTATATATTTGATTTCGGTTCAGTGATCGTTCAGGGAAGTGGCTGAGCCATCATTAGCTCGAACGGTATACCTTCGGGTGTACTCCTTCCCTTTTTGCATTTGTAATGGTAGATACCTTGGTGAGTGGGTATATCTCCTTTGTATTTTTATAACAATCCGGTGTGTTAAATCGATCTGAAAGATATTAGTGGCACTTGCCGTCGTTGGCAAGAAGAAGTGGGGGTGCTCGGCAACTTGCATGTGACAGCACGCGATCCGATCTCGAGGGGCGGGCAGCTTCGGCTACTCTTCGGCAAACTACGCAGTGCTTAATGTTGTATCAGTATTTGCGGTTCTCTCAGGGAAGTAGCTCGGTCAATGAGGAATCTTTAGGGGCTAACCACTCCGACCGACACCCCCGCCCGGGTGTTCCTTCCCTTTTGCTGCTCTATCCTTAGTCACTCTTTTTCTCTGAACAACAGTCCTCCACACGAGACGTGCGTCTGTTTTGCTGAGAGTGTGTACGTACTACTATTACCATGATAGAGTCGTTGTGGACGCACCTTTTTGATCACAGACCAAAAAGGAGCACATGATCGTTATTCCCCGTCTTCTCCACCCTCTCACCACCACGCTTGTTCTCCGGCACCTGTTGCAAGCCTACATAAAGCACCGTGAAATGCTCCGTACCCCATGGAAGTAGCTGCGCAAACCATACGTCCAGTAGAATGTGCTCCCGTTTGGGATACACTCACCCGGCACTAGCTCCAGCTAGCTGCTCCTTCCCTTTTACCGTCTGTTTGCTTGTGGAGAGGTCGCGGATTCGAGCTGTGGAAATTGCGGACGAACCTCTTCGTACGGGCTTATTGCCAGGTGTTGCAATATGGCCTACATTTTGCGATAAGGATCGTTTCGTGGAGTGGTACAGGGTTGCAGAAGTCTAGGATCTACAGATGGAATGCACATAGATGCTTGAGTGGTCTCGGTCATATCATAAAGTTTGATGCTTACGCTCTAGCAAAGGTATTACGAAGGTACATAGTACGCCCTCTCGATCGGATCGCGCGCCGTCTCCCAGGCCAGCCAGTCTGATTTCGTAGTCCTGCATGTCATGTTAGCTCACTTCACACACACACAATGATGCATCAGCGGTAGTACTCACGGTAAAAGTCCCATCCCATTAACCTTCCATATCCCCAACGCCAGCGCCAAGCAATTACACCCCACAAACGCCGCCTTCACCATCAGCATCTGCCCCTTATTCCCGTCCGTCTCCAGCCTCTGGAATGTTCCCTGGATATTGAACAGCGCAGTGATCGGGCCCTTGAACAGCATGAACACCATCATGATGCTGAAGATCTGTAGCGAGTTGCCGGTCATGTACATGCCGATGGCGTTCATGGGGAGTTGCTTGGCGGGCGCGATGGCCATTTCCCAGGCTTTCTTAAGCTTGAGGGTGTCCATTTCTTCGGGTGAGGGTTGCTTGCGGGGTGTGACGCTTTTGCTGCTCTTGGACTGTTTGGATGCAGCGGTGAAGCCTGGGGGGTCCGAGATACTGCCGGTTTTGGGTTTGGCGGGTGAGGTGGTGGAGGTGAGGTCGAGGACCCATTGCGGTGTGGGTGGAGGTGGGAATTGGGACGCCATGGTCTTTGTGGTTGTAGGAGTGAGTGACTGTGGTGGTGGATGTAGCGATCGATCAAATGTGCTACCTGAATTGAGGTCACTGCCAAGCTCAATTAGCTTTCACCTCCGTCGCGCGCCGGTTCGGTAAGCTAAGTTGACTAAGCGTTTCCCTGATATGCATCATCGTATCCCAATCGCCAGGACTTATCAACAACTCTCCACCTCACCCACAGGACTGGTGTGTACCTGCGCTCGACTCTTCCCTACCTGCACGATACCTGCGACACGGCTGTGACCACGCGACGACCCCGCATCCCATCCGGTACAACACCATCACATTGGAGGGGCTCGGCGGGAGGGCGCATGCTTAGATTGTAGCTACCACCCAAGGTGTGCTGCCGCGGCGCAGCGCAGATAAGGAGTTGGCAATATGAGCTCGAGCCAGAACGATGCGAAGCTCTTCGCTAGGGTATGTCTACACTACACCCCACGGACACCCATATCGCAGCCGCCAGCCTGTGCTACCCATTGCGCGCGGCTGAGCGCATATCTACCATCTCATCTTCATCCTCCATTCCTCAAGACTGCGCAAGCTGCGCATGGCGTCCATGATGTATACCGCTATGTACCTTCCCACCACGACCTACAGTTCCTGGTCCTCCGTTCCAAGCATCTACAGAGGCTTACTCTTCAATCGTACTCCACAGGGCAAAGTTGCTGAGCTACGACTCGAGCTTAATAGCTCCGGCGGCAAGAAGGACAAGAATTTCAGCACTAAGAAGATTGCGTTGAAGAAGATCGTGGCGAACATGACGATGAGCAATAATGATATGGTGGCCCTGTTCCCAGATATTGTTGGGGTGATGGGTGTGCCAAGTCTGGAGATCAAGAAGATGTGAGTCTGGACGTCGTGCTGCACGAGAGAGGAGTGGGACACGGTGGATGGCGGCGAATGCGGTGTTAGCAGGATGCTGATTGGCGTGGCAGGTGCTTTCTGTACCTGGTCAACTACGCTCGGATGAAGCCGGAGATCGCGCTCAAAGCGCTACCCATATTGCTCAGCGTATGTCATCCGCCGTTGATCCGCCTAGCAACGACTGACTGACGCGCAGCCTAGGACCTCGAAGACAACAATCCACTCATGCGCGCGCTGGCACTGCGGACATTATCCTACGTCCACGTCCGGCAGTTTGTTGAGGCGACTGTACAACCGCTGAAGTCTCTGCTGAAAGACAACGATCCATACGTACGAAAAACGGCCGCCTTCTGCGTAGCGAAGCTGTACGATCACGACAAGCATCTGGTGGAGGGCAGCGACCTGATCGACCGACTCAACCTCATGCTGCGAGACGAGAATCCTACGGTCGTCTCATCAGCCTTGGCCGCGCTGATGGATATTTGGGAGCGCAGCGAAAGCATCAAGCTGACCATCGACTACGCGAACGCTAGCAAGATTGTCCAGATCTTGCCTGATTGCAACGAATGGGGCCAGACGTACATACTGGAAGCGCTAACTTCTTACGTACCGCAAGACACATCAGAAGCAGCGCTCCTCGCAGATCGGATTGCACCGCGATTATCACATACCAACTCCGCCGTCGTCCTGACGTGTATCCGGGTAATACTCTATTTGATGAACTATATCGACTCCGAGAAGACGATCGCGGGACTGTGCGCTAAGCTCAGTCCGCCACTTGTGACACTGCTTAGCAAAGGCCCAGAGATCCAATACCTGGCACTGCGGAATGCGCTGTTGATATTGCAACGAAGACCGGAGGTTCTGCGCAACGATATCCGGGTCTTCTTTTGCAAGTACAACGACCCGATATATGTCAAGGTCACGAAGCTTGAGCTCATCTTCATGCTGGCGAGCGAGAAGAACATTCGGGAGGTACTAACCGAGCTGCGGGAGTACGCGACGGAGATCGATGTCCATTTCGTGCGGAAGTCAGTACGAGCAATAGGCAAGCTTGCCATCAAGATCGAGCCCGCAGCCAAACTCTGCATCAGCTCGTTACTGGAACTGGTGGCGACGAAAGTATCATATATTGTGCAAGAAGCGACAGTGGTCATCAAGAACATCTTCCGGAAGTACCCGAATCAGTATGAATCCATCATCTCCACCCTCTGCGAGAACCTCGACTCACTGGACGAACCCGAGGCGAAGGCTGCAATGATCTGGGTCATTGGCCAGTACGCCGACCGCATCGACAACTCCGAGGTCTTGCTTGAAGACTTCTTAGACAGTTGGGCAGACGAGACGCATGAGGTGCAGCTAGCGCTACTTACGGCGACAGTCAAGCTCTTCATACAGCGGCCAACGAAAGGTCAGGAGTTGGTACCTAGGGTGCTGAAGTGGGCGACGGAAGACACGGACAACCCGGACCTGAGGGATCGAGGCTACATGTACTGGCGTCTCCTGTCGAGCAACCCTACAGCAGCGAAAGGGGTCGTGATGGGTGAGAAGCCGCCGATCACAGCCGAGAGCGAGAAGTTAGACCCGGTGACGCTGGAGGAGATGTGTCTAGTCGTGGGCACGCTGGCGACAGTGTATCTGAAGCCCGTGCATACCGTCTTCCGCTCCGCGCGAGCTCGGAAACTACTCGAGAGTCCAGCACTGCAGAGGAAAACTCTCCCTTCTTATCAGGCGATGCAGCAGGCGAAACTAGTCGCTGAGCAGAACGCCGCGGCTCTACCGCAGGCGAATGGAGCGGCGCAGAACGGTGATGTGTTGGATGAAGCAGACGCGTACTTCGCTTCAGTCGGCGGACAGCAAGGTATGATGGGTATGAATGCCGATGGATTTGTGAGTAGCCCGACGACGGTGACGTATGGAGAGCAGAGCCAGATGTACGTCGTTAATCAGGGCCAAGGCCTAGGGACTATGCCCGGGACGATGCATGTACAGGACGGAGGTGGGGAGGGTGATTTGTTGAGCTTTTAGTAGCGCGACGTACAATATGGACATGCCAGAGAAGGACGGCGCTTTGTGGCGTGGCGTAATACTGACGCATGCATTCTAGACTGATGTCCCAATGTAACACTGATATAGATAATCTTCTTCGCCACCCCTAGCATTCGTTGGCCTGAGGCAGAACATGCTCGGGCCGAGGCTTCTGCGTCGTATGACCTACGATCTCAAGATGTTGCCTTCCTGCGCATACTACGTCTGCCAAGCTTGATGAAGCGCGTTCACATCTGTGCCATAGGGATGTCTGAGGCTGGGTAGTCAGGGCGGTGACTAGCGCATTTCGACCATTTCTTCGGCGAGTAATCGAGCATAGAGGCCACAGGCGGACATATCAGGCCCCGAAAGGCGACTACAGCAGCATGACGGTCCGCAAGTCCCTCTGAGACCGCCCGTGAGTGTAAGCGCTAGTTCTGCGTGACCTGGTCTTTGATTATGCCTGATGCGCATAGCTCCTTGACCGGAACGGGTAAAAGACTGTTCTTGGCACCTGCCTCTAGCGAACATGCGACGAATGAGGTGGAGGGGTGCTCTTCTCTATGTCTTCGGTGGCGCTTCGTCGTAGGAGGCGCAAGTGAGAAGGCGGCCAGGTCAACGGGACCTCGTAAGCGAGGCACTGCCACCAGCAGTCATAGGCCCTTCTATACAGTAATTACACAGCCCCATGGCGTCGGGAAGCTTATGAGCGCAGCCTCGTGTATATAACGCGACTCTTGGTCGTTCCTCAGGCTTTGATCCTTACAACTTGCGTACACTCCATCCACTAATCTGACAGCTGCTCCTTCGACGAAGCTATGGTGGCGGATATCTCTCTACTGGAACCTATCTTGACGAACCTTACCACATCAACAACTCGCTCATGGGCCGACCTTTGCATCATACAACTGAACCAATCTGCTTTCAACTGGACGTACGGGCTGGTTGACGCCAATGGCCATGCTATCAGCGGCCTCACGCCGAACACGTGGGGTGTCACGTATGAGACGTGCAACGAATACTGCCGATCCTTACCAATTGTATGTTGAGATTCCACTGTGTAGGTCGACGCTTTCAATACTGATATCTCTGCAGAGCAGAGACTTCGACTTTCAATCCTTCTCAGCGGCGATGACAAACTACCTGTTCCCTTGGCTTGCGTTGACTGCTCAATTACCGTTCGAGACAGGTGATCTCTGGAGCAACACCATGAGCTTCTGCCTTGCAGTTGGCAGCCCGGCTCTTGCCACATACTCACTGAGTATCACCATCTTGAATCGATACTGGGTTCGCAAGCGGTTCGGCAGCCTGTTGTCGAAAGCCCGTACTCTTAGTGTGCGGCAGAAGTACCGAGCTTACGAGGATAGGACACGCGCAGCACGATACCTTCTCCAGGAAGCCCAACAAGTCCCTTTACGGGCTTCGCAGGAGAAGGGTTGGTTAAGCAGTCTTATCCTCGTACCACGGAACGATGAGTGGTGGGAGCACCTCGAAAGTCGTCTGAAGAGCACAAGACGTGGAGCGACTGCCTCTCTTGTGGTACAGATGCTATTGGCTTCGGTCACATATCTATTCACCGTTATCACTTCCCTTGTCGCTAGCCTCGTCGACGCTAGTACCGGTTTGCAGATTGCATCCGGATCATTGTGGATTTGGCTGGTAAGAACTACACTGCCACTCACAAGTGCGCGGCCTGATCAAGTTTCTTCAGATTCCTGTCATACTTGGGTGGATCACAGTCGGGACGCAGTACAGCCACCGCACCATCGATGATGCACTTAGAGCGGAGCTTGCAGAACGCGCAATAGAGCCTCCAGTACTGACTAATGACTTCTCAGAGCGCCAGGATCAGCAAGGCCTCGTTGTACGCTCCGGCCTCTCTCCGCAGCCGTCTCGTGTGCAGACGGTCCATGGCGGACTTGATGCGCCTGACCCAGCGTGCCTCGAGTTGCCGACCTGGTGTGGTGGTGATGTGGAAGGCGACGACAAGCGCAAAGGACCGATCTATAACTATGCCAGGCTGTTTACATGGTGGCAGCTAGCGTCAACGCTGGACCACGCGTTCTGGAGGACGTTGCAGAATGTCAGCGAAGGCAAAGTCTGCGACAGTAACCCTGGTGCCTCTCCACAGCAGTGGGATGCGCAACACCCTTCGTCGAATCTAGAAGGTGACTTACGCGCAACAGCGAGATACTGTGGTCTTGGAGCGGACACCCCAATCTATGCGTATCCACAATGGTCAGCACTTCCGGCCGAAGTGTATCGGAGGATCTTCGCGGCTTCATTATGGGCTCTCTTCTTGCAATGGGGAACGACCGGAGCGTCGATACTTATCGCTTACCAGACTCCGACTATCGGTCTCGGTTGCCGCTCGGGTAGCTATTTGGTCTACGGCGTACTTGGTACCATTGTCTGGATGTGCTTGCTGACATCGATGCTGCTTTCACATGAGGTTATGCTCCGCTATCAGGAGCAACACATCAACAACCCATCCATGGACTTCCGTATGCGTGCTGATCGTCACAATCCCGACCCGAATCATTACTATCGGGACCCTACGCATTCGGCGCTTTGCGCTGCTGCGGTCGCTCTCCGATACACAGGGAAGTTCCTCGCCATTGTGAATACGCTATGGCTCATCGTTACCTCTCTGCTGGAATTTGTTGGCGGATACGATAATTGTTGGTGTGAAGGCGATGGTCTGAGAGTAGGCAGAGAAGGATGGATCGTGCTATTTAAGAATGCGCAAGATCTGAAGCTTGCGGCGTCGCCTTCGTGGGGTGGCGGCTTGTTCATGACGTTCATGGTCTGCACCGTCTCGATTGCATTCTTTGTCTCCGGTTCTGATTCAATGGAGAGCAAAGATTGAGCAAGCTGGAAGCCAGCTATGTTGTTTGTAGTTACCGTACGTTCGAGACACGCTGAGTACCACACAAAATCATCTGTTACTGGACAGACAGAGGCCTGGTGGGAACAGCTCAGAAACAATCGTAGCCTATTCTCCATCGTACGTGCCTGGTTCATCCGCTACTGTATCCTGTTCTCCTCACGAGTATCATCCTGCTTTGGGGCCATGATATGCCTCAGGCACCCATATCGGACACCTTCGATCCCGGCTTCTCGGCCTCTTTCTCCTTGCCTTCTAAGTTCTGGTTCCTGTCTGCGCCTCCATCATCAACATCATATCGCTAGTCGATAAGAATAATGCCACCCAAACCATTTCCCTTTCAGCTGGGCATCGGAACTGATATCGTGTACCAAACCCGCATAAAAGAGCTACTGCTCAAACCTGAGCCGCATGCCCGAGGAGCGAATCTGAAGCGCTACCTCACGCGCTTCATGAGCTACCGAGAGCAACAAATGTTCTGGGCGCGCATGAAAGATAGACCTGACCTCTTCGGAATGAGTTTAACCAATATGACGAGGTATCTTGCCGGACGGTACGTATCCGATCTTGTCAGGACCAG
>Ga0058704_10001770_pt1 | contig 9980 bp, 8 predicted proteins | sample AgamicMgSfe_FD_71363 | JGI IMG/M metagenome (GOLD analysis project Ga0058704, IMG submission 71363) | Agave microbial communities from Guanajuato, Mexico - Mg.Sf.e | ecosystem: Host-associated > Plants > Phyllosphere > Phylloplane/Leaf | place: Guanajuato, Mexico | collected 2012-05-30 | reverse complement strand
ATCGTGCCTCCAGTCAACGATACCCTCGTATCCCCACTCATGTTCGAGATCTCTCAACCGCCACAAAGCAGCCCACCCAGTCTCACGTTCGATAGACTCTAGCAAGTGAGCTATCTTTCGTCGTTCACTATTGTGCGTGAGCAATTTACCTGCAGTGTAGAGTGGTTGAATCGAGTTCACCATACTTCCTGGATGCGGATTTGCACACGAGATGCCGCAGACCTGCCTGGCATGCCACAGCGACAATGTCTGACAGTCAAGGCCGCTACCAGGTGGTTGCATTTCCAGCATCAAGATACAAGCAGCATGGTATACCTGGTTGCTTGAAATTGCTGCCCAGTGTGGGAAGATGATAGATGGAAAGTTGAGCTCGGCGCCTTCATCGACAAGTGTGATAGGTCTCATAGTCGTAGGACGCTCATCGAGCCAGTAGTGCAAGTCGAGCCAAAGTTGTTGCCACTGTTGTGAGAATGGCCTCTTGTCGCTGAAGTCAGTGCGCCCAAGCTCGAGATAACTTGTTCTGCGGAACTTCAGATCGCAGACTCTCGCACACAGATATATCGCCCAGTTGGCATGCGCATCATGGGACTCTCGACTCTTTTCGTGAAAAAATGACCTCACGATTTTCTCGCCATCTTCTGGCGACACCACAGAACGGTCAAGATCCGGTATCCATTTCTCGACTGCCAAAACCATAGTCTCGGCGCCATCAGATGTAAAGCTTCCGCATAGCTCCATTCTGGCATAACACCAAAAGACTGCTTGCAGCAGACCTCCCGAGAAGCCGTTGACACCGAAGACTTCGAAGAGTGAAGCACAGCCCTCGACATGGCGTCTCCAGTTTCCTGTCTCGCTCGACATAAGCTCAAAGACAGCAAGAACGCAAGCCGTGACCAATGTGACCGAGTCTTTCGCCTGGAGTGCAGGTGCCAACAATCTGATGCTTTCTTGGTACAGTTCGAGGCTGTCGTAGCATCCTTGTATCATACCTCGTCTTTCCATCTGGCGCGACGAAAAGGCAAGGATGGCATACAGCAGAGCAGGAGACCTCTGTGCGACCAGAGGAACCTCAACCTGGAAGTGTTGCTCTTCGTCAAACTTGTCCAGCTGCGGCGCGCATTCGGTAATCCAATTCTGAAGGTACCGTATAAGCCGCGCTTGCGGTATTTTGACAGTCGCGGACGCAAAGTTCAAACTTGGCGATACATCCGACGCGCCGACCTGAACGATACGCGGTTGAGTGGGAGAGAGACCGGACAAGCCATTGAAGAGCACAGATCTGAGTTCCTCGTGGAGATTGTGAAACCGTGGATCCATCGACGGATCTTCAGACGCACGTGTCGCCATAACGCTTATTGGGATGAATCTGATCAGGTGGCATGCCTTGTAGGCGCAGGATGCCGATCAGGGCGTGAAGGGCGCGAAAGAAGATATCCATGTTCTGCAGTGCGGGCGCCGAAGCTATACTCAAAAGAGGGGTCGTAGCCACTCAGGGGGGCGGCGCCGCGGGTTCGCCGAGAGCCGGCAAGCGAAGTCTTGTGTGCGGCAGAACTCTGGCGCTCCTCCTTGCCTAACGTATACAAGCTTTGTCGCGTGACAGTACAATGATACCTCCAAATAACAGCACGTACGACTCGTGAGAGTAGGATGTGCAAAGTGATTGTTCGAATACATCGTCAAATATCACCGGCTTGCGACGCTTCGGCACGAATCTTGGCGTTCGAGTACAGATTGTCGCCATTTTCAAAGTCGTCGTCGTCACAACTTGCTATCCTACGTTTTGATAGGCAAAGCAGTGTGTCGCAAACGATGATAGTCGGCTGAGAATTATGTTTTGATATGTGCCAAAGTCTTATTGGATGTCACATCCCGTTGTGTGCTGCTATTTCTATTCCCACCCAATACACCCTACTTAGACCATTTGAACTTCCTCCACATGACCCTTCTCACCCTTCTCCACCTTGATTGCAAGCATGCTGACCTCCTGCTGAGCTTCTCTGAGTAGCACAGCATCTCTCTCTCCAGCCTGGCTTTTGAAGACACGATCCATCTCTTCGAGAGTCGCATTTTTTGTTTCCGGTAGGCAGAACCACACCCACACGATGGCGGCAGCGAGGAAGACGCTGAAGAAGAAATATGTACCAAACTTCCAAGCCTTGAGCATCGGAGGGACGAAGAAAGCAATAGCGAAGTTGTTGAGCCAATTCGACGAAGCACCGATCGAAGCACCCTTCGCTCTGATGGACAGCGGGAAGATCTCGGAAACAAGGGTCCAACCTGGGGGGAAGAGCACAGTTAGCGCGTTGCTGGTTGCAAAAAAAGGGAACAGGTACAACCCCCAGCCGAAAAGTCAACTCCTGACTTTCCACCTGGGACATTTGTACCCTCAGATGCACTGACTCACTGGCCCCCACGTGGCTCCGAACCCTGCAATATAGACCCAGATGAGTGCTACAGCGGTCCAGCCAGCGGCGACATGACCGGGCCAATCATGACTGAACTTGGCGACGATTATTCCAACGATTATCATGCAAACACCCATGACAGCAGAGCCCACAAGCAGCATTGGTTTGCGACCGACTCGATCGATGATCAACTGTGCGTCAGGTTAGCATAGAGTCTTGTTGGCTTCAAGAGGCTTCAAGAGGCTTCAAGAGGCTTCAAGAGGCTTCAAGAGGCTTCAAGAGGCTTCAAGAGGCTTCAAATGCACGTACCATGGCGGGGATGGTGCTAATGAGAAACACGACTCCAGTGACACCAGTGGCCAATAAAGCATTTGTTCCTCCAGTCAAACCAAGGGATATGAAGACGTTACTAGCGTAGTAAATAATAGCGTCGATACCTGACCACTGCTGGAAAAACATCACAAGCCATGCGGTGCAGATGCGCTTGAAGTTGTCCTTGGATCGGAAGCACATGCGGTACTGCGCGAATTGCTGCTTGAGACGGCTCTGACGTTGTTCAGCAAGCTCAGGGAAGTCGCGGGCAAATGCCTTGCGCTCAAACAGTGCTTCTGCCTTAATCTCGAGGTACTCGGCCTCAAGTTCGTCGTGATCGATCGGAAGTTTGCGCAGCCATGCGAGTGTGCTTCTGGCTTCATCGTCACGACCCATCTTGACCAGCCACCTGGGGGAGAATGGCATGAACCAGATGCCGAAAGCGAGAGCGACAGCGGGAATACCCTGGATGATCGAGGGAAGGCGCCAGGCGAGATTCGACTGGCCACTGCCGGTACCGCCAATGTAGTTGCTACCGTAGCCAACCCAGAACGACAGCATGATGCCAAGAATGGTGGCCAATTGATAGAAGGAGACGAGCAGTCCTCTCATGTGGGGAGCCGAGAGTTCAGCGTTGTACAGAGGTCCGACGCCACTGAACAATCCGACGCCAATTCCAGTGAAGAACCTGCCAGCATACAACAGAGATGAAGCGCCTGGTTGAGCACCGACGTAAAGGAAGGATCCGAGCACTACCCAACAGCACGCAACGAACATCGTGTACTTCCTCGAGATGAGCTCGCTAAGAACGCCAGCCGTGAGAGACCCGAGCAGACCACCAAGTTGAAGGATTGAAGTAAGCCAGCCAGTTGCTCCCGCAGATTTGACAACGTTTGGGAAGTTCTCAGTGAATCTCGTCATGACCAGGGACTGGCCTACATGCAAGAGTCAGTCTCGAGCGACTGCAGCATTGTGTAAGGGGGTGTACTCACCCAAGACACCTTGCTGGTAACCATATTCAAAACCACCAAGTCTGCCCAAGTATGAGTGAATGATCTTCGATATTGATGTGGTGACCTTACGAGGCAAACAAGGCGATGAACAAGACCTTGGGGTTGCCCCTGGTTGACTGCCAGATTGTCGCGTTCGAGTGTGCACCCATATTGTCGGCGAGTGAGAGAACTTGCAGCGTTGTGCGATTCAAAAGCACTTCGCGGACACTGGCCAATCTTTATATATTCCTCCCCTGAAGGACATCTCGCGACAGACATTACCGTGACACACCCCAGACCCGCAATGGAGATCCCCGGAGGAGGATTTTGCGGATTGCGGAGTTTTTGTGGCTGGTCGTAGGCTACGACCCCCGAATGCGGAATAGCTTTGTTCTTCCCCGCTCGGATGAGCAATCGTGGAGGGCGGCTCCTTCCGCTCGATGGCAAAGGAAAACATCGTTCGTGCACACGCGCACCATCGTGTTGCCATCGTTTCTACCATGCCTTTCCTCCCTGCATATATTTCTTCGTCTCCTGGTCGCGCATCCATGTACACCTTACAGACGATACGATGGCTTCATCGCCAACAGTCTTTACAGCAACACAGCCTGACGCCGCCATCATCTCCCTCGATCTGACGCCGATGGACAAATGGTCGAACTTGAGCATTGAGCTCATCGCTCCAGGCCGGGCGCACATGGTCTGCGTGCACAACGCACATTGTATTCTCCATCAAGCCCCTGCGAACCCTCATCTGGAACACTCGTGTTCGTTTTTGTCGCAATAGCGTGCATCTCCGACCACCTGCCAGTCATCTCTGGCGTCCTCAAACCTGTCCGCAAGGTGGAGCTCCAGAGGGCTGCAATGCCCAGATGTATCGAAGCATTTCAGCGCAATACTTCAGGACCACTCATCTCCAACGCTTCAGCATCTTCTCGCCGTATTGAGAAGACTCGTCAGCACCCAGGCTGAGCTCGGGTGTGACAACGTGTGTCTGTGGCAGCCAGTGTTGTTAAAAAATAGTGATTCACTATAGTGATCGCTAATTTTTGGTGGGAAAAAGTGTCGCTAGTCACTACTTAGTGTCGCTATCACACCAAACAGAATACTGAATCACTATTTTCTAATAACACTGGTGGCAGCGACTCGAATTCGAACGACATGAATGCAAGGGCTTTGTCAGCTTCCCCGATGAGCTCGTGAGTGTCAAAATATCTAGGTATCGGATCGTTCATCTATCGGGGTTTCTATGGAGCAGCCAGCTGTAATAGTCTTTACGTTCAAGGTCAAGACCGAGATGCAGTCTGAGCTGTTCAGACATTACTCCCCTCACTGCAGAAGTCATTCACTCCAAGAACTGCACTCGACGCGCTCACCAATCAGGAACTGGTATGTCTGGGACAAATGGCGAAGACATAACCACTCGGACTCTCCAATGTCAGTTTTCTGGCTGAAATCACGTCATGACCATACCCAAGATATTTGCATGTACCGACATCCTTCCCCATGCGGGATGTTATGGCCAAGTCTAGCTGATGTTGGATGTGGTCAAGATGCTTCTGGGGCGCTGCGCCTGGGCAAACTGCAAACAATATGCAATGCAGCCACTAGTCAGATTTCAAGCAAGTCCTATTGGTGGAAGCTCACGCAAGGCTGCACACGACCCGTTGAGACTCTTGAGGCGAGATAATGCAAATGTAAGCAGATGCATGCCCTGTCTCAGCCTACTGCTACGGACATTGGACAGACACAAGGCAAAATTTGTCCCCTTCTTCATGCGCACTAAGCCCACGAGAAGCGGATCAGCATCGAGCGTCCACAGAAGAGACGTGTATCGTCTGTGGGCAACCACTAAGCGCCTTGTCAATGGAGTCAGCAATGAGCGTGAACGAACGGGGGTAATGCGAAATGAACAAGCATAACTATGCAGAGATCAGCGCCATCCTTTGCCTCGTCGAGTAAAAGGTCCGTACCATACCTGGTCGCTTTTAAACCCAACATGCTGCCGCACTTCACAAACATCGAACGACTTTTCCATCTATCTCAGTCCTTGTCTCCCTTGTCATTCATTGTGACGGTATGGCAGATGACAATCAGATCGAACTTGCCGCTCTGATTTTCGCAATCGCAGCTCTGATGATTGCATCAGGTCAACTGTTACAGCAAGTCTTCGCGACCGCCGACGGATACAGAAGATGTGAAATATCTGTCATTGGTCCTTGGGCGGACAAAACACGACTTGTCTGGCGCTGGAGACAGTTCAGATTCGAGACAAAGTTCACCACGCCCGATATCGTCTTATACAACATCAATGATCTTCGCGCTGCAGAAATTCGGACTGGAAAGAGTAGCATGATCGAAGATATCACTCAAAGCCCCCTGGTCCGTATGCTCTGTCTCAACAGTGATCCCACACAGGATGAAAGTGCGGATCTGGCGTCTTGGACGTCTCTCCTACGCCAGCTGCTACGACTCCAAACTGGGCTCCTGAACCTGAATCAAATGGAGCTCTCATCTTCAACCACTTTTAGCACTAGGCTGGTAGACCACGCAACGCGGGTCGGGATAATATCAAGAGAAAGGACTTGGGACCTTATGCCACCTGGAGTGACTCGACCTCTTGCAAGATCTAACCTTGGCACAATGATCACCATCGCTCATAGACTTCGGATGCAGTGGACGACTTACCAAGTCGCAGATGGTGTCTTCCACGCCCAAGGAGCAGGAGATACCTTTACATCGTCCAGGGAACAAGGGCTTGGCATTGTGTTTCGATATGACTCTGCTACTGCACCAGCAAGCAATTTACGCGCTAAACTGGACGTCACTTCAGAGGTCTTACGGATGAGAAGCCTAGTGCCTAACGAGGCGGCAGATAAGATGGCCTGCGGAATATTACATGGAATACCAGACCTGATGATCCCAGGGATACCTTTGATTGGCAGAAATGAATCCGAAAGCAATGATTTGCTCAGTATGGGCCTGACCATGCTAGGCTTGGCAGCAAACATTGTCAAAGAACTCGTCGAACCAGAGAGACAGTCCGCATTCCGGAAGGGATTCTTTATACCGATGTTCTTCCCGATGAACGACATGATCGCTCTGGTTTGTCCCTTCCTGCCCGTGCTGTCCAATCCTGCTACCAAGTGGAAGTGAAACCAGGACTCACCCTTGGGAATGGCGCCAAATCATATTGTCTCGGCTAGAGCAACATCCGGCGAGATACAACATGGAAGAGGTTTATATACGTATGTTGAACCTGGCTCAAACGTATGAGGATGATTTCTGTGAAAGACAGCAAACCGAGCTGAGAACCAGGGACTTGGCCTCCGCTACTCCAGCTAAAATGAAATACTTGATGCACCTTCGAACGCTCCATGAGTGGACGACGCATTACTTCACATCCAGGAACTTTAGACCGAGATTCTATCGTGACTTGATCGCTGAACATATTCCTATGGCGCTCAAAGCCGCAAGATCGGCATACTACAAGGATCCCCCGAACGTGCAAAGAGAGCCACGAATAGTGCAAGACCGTGCGGCGAAGAAACCCGTCTTTCTGACAAATACCGGGAGACAGGACATATGTATGTCGACTTGGTGCCTGAGCTGGTGGCGGAGATGCGCAGAAGGGACCACGAACTATCAGAGTCCATAATTGAGCAAGCATGGTGGATGCTTATGTTACGCATCATGACTTGGTATATGGCGGTGCATTTTGTGGACTCCAGTGGCTATGCGATTCCTTCCTTTCTGTATTACAGTCAGACGCCCGTGTATATAATGTAGCGCGATGCATACCAATCACCGACCTCACAAACACGGTGTCAGATTCTAGAAACGAGACAACGCTGGGCTGCCAACGATCTTCATAGACCGCACCAAGACGGAAAAGCTGAACAAGGCCACCCGAGACCCAGTCAGTTGCTTGTTACTATCAAACTTTTGCAACGGTCGGCAGATCAGCTACGCGTCCGTGAGGGAGTGATTGAAGCTATGTATATTACCACACCGCCCTGCATCCACAAACACTTCCCACCGTACACCAGATTTCATACATTTCCACCGTTTCTTCTAAGCACCATGGGACGTGTCAGCGTCGAGTCCGAAACAGCATTCGCTCACCCAGCAGAAGTCATCTACGATTTCGTGACCAACCCCGCAAACTGGGGACGCACCTACAAAGGCAGCGGCGGCGTCCACCAAGATCTCAAGCTCCCCTTGAAAGTGGGCGACACCTGGGAAGAAAAAGTCGACCTACCTCCTAACCTCTATGTGTCAAAGTGGACGCTCATCACCGCCTTGCGCCCTCGCAAATGGGTCTTCCAACAGATCAATGACGTCGGCAAACACGAGGACGGTCGCGCAGGTGTCGAGGGCATCACCACCATCTCGTACACCTTTGAGAATCCTGGTCAAGGTGTGACTTTGTTCACAAGGAATCTTACTATCGAGTTGCCGAAGGGTGTTGGAATTCCTGATGATCTGTTGACAGTCTGCTGCCGTCCTGATGGTATTGATCGTTATCATGCTGCTATCGAGAAGGAGTTGAACAAGGAATATGGCGAGGCGGGCGAGAAGTAAACACGCAGGCCTGTAATGAAATCCAGGTTCTGCCAAAGTCCCGACGAGATAACCCATTGGTCTTGGACCACATAGATGTGAAGCATGATTTCTATTGCGAGTCCAAACAACCACGCCCAGGAGCTGTGACTGGCCTTCACTTTAAATTGCTCTCGCCGAACCCCGCAAGATCTCCGACCGTCATCGGCGGGATGATGACACGGCCGTTCGTCCGCGCGGTCGGTAAACCTTATTGCTGGGTTGTGCAGCCACTCATATGCTGCTCTGATGAAGTCATGCTTGTGATCAACTTCACGTGTTTGAACATCGAGGTGACTACGTCTTCTCTCTCGCGACCTTCAGGTTCTCAATTTGGTCACTTACAATCACCACAACTCATGCTCAACCATGACAATCGTCAATGACTCCGCTCCTGGCAGCGCTGACGGCAGCTGGCGAACAGATCAATCCATCGAACTCGACGCATTGGTGGTCGGCGGAGGTTTCGGAGGTATCTACACATTGTACAAACTGCGACAATTGGGTTTGAACGCAAAGATATTCGAGGCAGGATCGGCTTTAGGAGGTGTCTGGCACTGGAACCGCTACCCTGGAGCTCGAGTCGACAGCGAAGTCCCATTTTATCAACTCAGCGTCAGAGAAGTGTGGAAAGACTGGACCTGGAGTGAGAGATTTCCTGGTCACGAGGAGCTACGCCGTTACTTCAAGCATGCGGCGAATGCTCTTGGTGTGAATGACCACATTCAGTTTCAACAGACGGTCGTCGAATGCAACTTTGACGAAACGACCAAGGAGTGGCGAGTCAAGACCAAGGCAGGCAGGGAAGTCACTTGCAAGTTTCTCATTGTCGCAGCTGGTACCTTGTACAAGAAACATCACCCAGACTTCCCAGGGTTTGCCGACTACAAAGGCACTGTCTTGCACTCATCAGATTTTCCTGAGGAAGGCCACAACTTCAATGGTCAAGCTGTAGCAGTCATTGGCCAGGGTAAGCATCTCTGCTCTCTTTCCCATATCGTTCTCTATACTTATCCTCATGCTAGGTTCTACTGGTATCCAGATTGTTCAGGAGGTAGCCAAGCAAGCCTCTAGCCTGACCGTCTTCATACGCACCCCTAATATCGCTCTCCCAATGAGACAAAGGCGCATGACTGCAGAAGAACAAAATCAGTACAAGTCAATTTACGAGACATTGTTTCAGGCGTCGCGAAACTGTAAATCAGGCCTACCGTACTGGACGGATGGAAAGGCATCTCACGAGGCCTCTGAGGAAGAACGTCTAGCCAGGTACGAGGAACTCTGGGGGAGAGGTGCTTTCAACTTCAATATTGCAAACTACAGCGATATCCTCTTTGACCAAAAGGCGAACGATCTAATGTACGAGTTCTGGAGGGACAAGGTGAGAAGTCGAATGCACGACGAAGCGAAAAGAGCGATCATGGCACCGGATACTTCCCCTCACCCCATCGGCACAAAGCGACCCAGCCTGGAGCAGGACTACTATGAGCGTATCGACCAAGATAACGTACACCTAGTAGACCTGAAGACCAACGGTCTCGAGCGTTTCGTCGCTGAGGGCATCGAGACAGAAGATGGCATGGTACACAAGCTGGACACTATCGTACTTGCGACAGGTTTCGACTCTATCACTGGGAGCTATACTAGCATGGGTCTCAAAGATAAGGAA
>Ga0058704_10001769_pt1 | contig 9982 bp, 7 predicted proteins | sample AgamicMgSfe_FD_71363 | JGI IMG/M metagenome (GOLD analysis project Ga0058704, IMG submission 71363) | Agave microbial communities from Guanajuato, Mexico - Mg.Sf.e | ecosystem: Host-associated > Plants > Phyllosphere > Phylloplane/Leaf | place: Guanajuato, Mexico | collected 2012-05-30 | reverse complement strand
GTGGGTGGGTGGGTGGTGTTTCAGCGCCCCGACTTTTTTCTTGGATGAAGGACCGTGGGCTATCAACTATGTATGTTTCCCGAGGTCGTTCTAGTCTCGTGATCGACGCTCGAGCTGTTTTCTCGGAGGGGCAATCCCAATGTGGTTCGAAGCAGGACTCAGTGTACAGCCGGGATCACTATCATCACAACAACTTGTGGTTCATGTCTGTGAAGATGGAGGATGATAGATCCCCGGTCATGTCTCTCATCAATCACCCTTGAACCACCCCCCACACGCCACATGGCAGCACTGATGATGAACAATCCCACGAGTTCTGGCGGCGATACCTTGACTTTCCCTTAATTGATCATTACCTTAATCTGATTTAATTTCAGGCGTTTGGCGCTGGCCGCGATCGACGACAATGTCTGGCTCGACCCTCCACAACCGTCTTGTCCTCTACCCTTATCACCATCTCTTCTTCCATGTGTCCACCTCTCCTGAATCCTACATACTCGTCGCATGCACAAGAAGGAGGAAGACGACGGAAAATCCGACCTCGCCGTCCCGTCACCCCTCACCCTCACCCTCACCCTCACCCGCGTCCTCGACTCGATCTCTTCTCCACCCGCGCTTGGGCAGAGAAGGGTATATAACTACATAACTTACTATATTGTGACGAAGTGACGAAGACTCCATCCGATCCAAATATGAGCGACAGGCAGTGATCGAAAGGAAAAGGAGAAAGGGGCCGGGAGCGTTCTGGCATTGCATTTTCATGCGCATTTGCCGCTGGACGACGAGACCTGCGACCAGCATAACAAACTCGAAGCTACAGAGCCGAACAAGTGAGCCGTGGCAGCGACGACGATTGAGGCTACCGACCACGGGTGGCCTTGCATGTGGCTGACTGTCAATTGATCGCGACCAAGACAACGCCCCGTCAAGAGTACGAGGGTCAACGGTGAAGCAAGAGTTAAAGAGCGTCAGGGCGGAAGAATGCAAATGAGGCGAGTGGAGCGCGCATACTGTGTGTAGTATTCGCTGCGGGGCCTACAGGACGTCGCACGACGTGACGCAGCACACAAGGTCAGGATCGACGCGGCAAGGTTCGCCGTATACAGATTGTCGAGCAGGGGTTGTGGTGCATAGGCTCGGGGATTGCCTGTTCACCTGGCGCATATACTAGGCGCGCAGCAGAATTATTCAACGTCGACATGTTCGGCAAAGGACGTCACCGTCATGAGCGCAGCAGCATCGCGCCCACCGACGCGCCGCCGCCCGTCAGTCCGCTCCACGTCGCATCCTCCCCCAGATCAACCACGCCGCAGTCTCCCTACATACCGAGTGACGACAGCCTGCGACGGAAGACAAGCGATGGCCTGGGCATCGCTGGGAACCGGAAGAGCATCGTGAGCCTACAACCGCCGGTCCTGCCCCCAATCCCGAGGGTCGCCAGCCGGTATGAGAGCTCGGAACGGGCTGGTTTGCCGGAAACGAAGCAATCGCGGGCGTTCGGGGAGACGCGCAACGACAGTGACAACATCAGTTCGCCCAGCACCAACAGCCGGAAGAGCCAAGGGTTGAGCCCACACCTGGGCTTCGAGAAGCAGCCCCCGATCGATTTGGTGCCCGTGTCGAGGACCATCAGCGCCGCCAGTGCCGACATGTCTCTTTCCAGCCTATCTCCGCCGCTGTCACCGTCGCCGAGGATGGAGTCAAGTCTGTTCCCGAACGCAGCCTCCTCACCCGTTCTGCCCCCGATCCACAGTGGTCTGCCGATGAGCAGAGCGTTCATAGACAGTCGAGACAAACCCTACAGCAAGCCAGCTCACCGGCCAGTTCCGATACAGACCAGCATCAGCTCGCCGCTGATGCCGACGTTGCAGTCGGAGCCGCTCTACCCAAGCAGTCATTACTCGTCGCAGCCAATGTCGCCCGTGTCCTTCGCGCCATCGTCAGCAACATCGCTGCGCGTGCCGAAGATCAGTGGCACGCGTCTCAGCCCGAATTCCTCGGTGGAGGACTTGAGGGCCCAAACGCAGCGGACACAGTCAACTGCTTCGGGCGATTATATTGGTACGGCAGCCTCTTATCACAACGGTTCGGTTGTGAGGCCGAGCACGTATGCGTCCGTTTCGCCTTCACTTTCTGCACGCCCACCTGCGCGCTCGCCGCTACAATCGTCCACGATCGGCACACCGTATCAAGCCACTTCGCCGTTGTATCCGTTGCCTCAACATGTGGCGACGAGACCCAAGACCGTGGGCTCGACATCGTCGGTAGCGGGAGTCAGTGTGCCAACGCACCACACCTCGGCCGCGCGAGCGGATCCCGCCAAGACCGAAAAGCGGAAGACGAGATCACTGAACCCCATGTCCCTACTCATCAGGCGAAGAAGTGGTCCTAGTGGTGATACAGTTATAGCTGAGCGCTCGGCGGCAGCGCAAGCATATGAGCGCCAGAAAAGTGTTGCAACCGTGGGAGTTAGGAACCTACCCGAAGATTTCGATCCTACGATCAGAGGTAAGGTGGTGCACGACTTCAGTGCGCCACGGCCGTCACCGAGGCACAACCTGTCGTACAATGACGCGGATGCCTTCTCGCCCTCCCTTCCCTCTGCAGGCAGCGGAATGTCAGTACCTTCTGTACAGGAGGATCTCGTCCGAGGTCAACCGTCTGCGACACCCAGCAAACCTCCGAGTGATGTTACTAACACCAGACGGAGTGTTCATTCGCCCATCTTCAAAGAGCTACTGACCGAAGATCCGGACGCTGCCAACCGAGTGAGCTCACTCAACGCCGAAAGACTCGAGAACAAGCAGTTCTTGCAACGCGTCTCCCATCACTCTTCCGTCTCTACCTTCTCGCAAGAGAGTGCCGTGCTGCCGCCCTTTGCACGACGCAGCCAAACCCTGGATCCGGTGCAGGTCGCCTGTCTGCGCGACGATGATTCGAGACGCGGCAGCGACCCGTCGAGTGCTAAGGATGGAGGCTCCAACGTGAGCTCAACACACAGCGAAAGCCCGGCAACCACGCGGAGCAGTGACCTTAATGTCGATCCGCACTACAGCATGAGCTTGAGTCTAAGCCCGGTCTCGCCTCCGAGTCAAGGCAAAGGCGGCAGACCCATGTGTGATCTCTTGGGAAAGCCTGCATTCGCCTCGCCGGAAGCAAGAGGTAATGTTCAAGCCGAGTTCATCGCTCGCCCGTACTCGATCGTGCTCGCGCCGCCAGCCATTGACACAACCGCTGAGCACCATCCCGAATCGCCGCCGCTACAGCGCTCTCCCAAGCGTGACTCCAGCCTGGCACCAGAAGCCGTCGTTGTACCGCACTTCGAGTCTACGCTTGCCCCAGAATCCGCCCACAGGATGTACCTACCAATGCCAGAGCATTCGTCAAGCCTAGTGACACCCGAACTAACCCCCGAAATCGCCGTCGCCGACTCGATCGCGGCACCGAAAGCGCCCAAGAGCCCGCCGAAGGTCGTGGAGAAGCGTGCATCCGCAGTGGGGCACGCGAAGCGGGCGTCCTTGACACCCAAGCATCACGTTTCGAACGCGTCACGGTTCTCGTTCCAATTCGGGGACAGCGCGGCGGAAGAACAGGCGCTCGAGGCGAAGCACCGCAAGATTGTGTCGTCGGGAGATGTCACGGCTCCGGGGGCTCGAAGGCATGTGAGTCCTGATGAGGATGAGGATGACTTTGATGAGGATGCTATGGATGATATGGATGAATTTGAGGTGCAGGAGCTAGAGATCGAGCCCCACGGACTATCGGAACCGAATGGCGCCGAGTTGAGTGAAGGCTCCGTATACGAGGATGATGACGAGCAGGTTGACGGAGTCACTAACCCAGAGTATCCGGCTTTCCGTGCTCAATCGGCAAGGACATTGGACAATGCTTCTCGGCGGGCTGACGGCTGGGCTGGCAGAACCCTGGACTCGTCCGCGGCAGCGCGCCAAACGCCGGAACCGCAGCAGAACCATCGACCCGACGTGGGCGATGCAGGCGATGCCGACTTCCTGGAGGACAACTTCTCCTCACACGACAGCATGCCGGGTGGGGCGGGTGGCGCGAGACCGCGCTCGGGCTTCTACACGCAGCCCAAAGCCGCTGGCTATTCACCCACAGCCAGCCCGCACCGCGAAAAGCCGCCGTTGCCGCACAGAGACGGTGGCAACAGCGAGCGTAACCGTGCTGCGAGCGGGTTGAGTTTCGGATTCAACGAAGCCCTGAAGAAGCATCAGAGTACAATGAGCAGCTCGACAAGCGACCAGCATGATCCTCGGCGGATCATGAGCCAGCCGACACTCGGCAGTAAGACCATACCCGCCGGTTTAGGATTGGGTGGCCTTGGTGATTTGGATTTCGGTGACACTCCGGATCTGACGATCAGTGACAGCCGGCCGACGTCGTTTCACAACAATGTCAATCCGAATATCAATCGTCGAACCAAGGATAGTGAGACCATCCCCGCGGATGCGGCTTGGCCGAGCCTCGAGCAGTGGCCCTCCAGGGAGACGCCACCCTCACAGCTGAACAATCGCAAGTCGTACTTTTCCTCCTCGTCCCCCAGCAGCGATAGCGCGGCATACCGCGGCCATATCGGCCAGAGCATCCGCGCTCGACACGCGTCCATGAATCAGAACTTGCAGTACGCGCCGAGCGACAGCGAGGACGATGCCGACCACGATGACATATACTTCGATGGCGGAGGGTTCGAGGAAGACATTCAGAACCCTGACCATGACCGCCATGAAAGCATCAACGAGGACGCGTTTGACGACGACGCATTCCTGCGAAGGCGGTCTCACGTCACGAGTCCTCCCCTCGATCATCCGAGGGCCATCAGCGCCATGAGCCTCAGGAGTGACGGACCGTACCCGTCCTTCGCCATGGGTGCCAACCCTGTCAAAGCACGCCAAAGACAGTCGCAATTGCTGCTCGAGGACTTGCCGTTGATCGGGCCGGTCGATCCGAAACTCATCCCGCAACGGAACCCGTCCGAGGACGCCAAACGCCTGGGCCTCAGCAGTCGAGTGCCGCCGTTGCCACCTCAGGCCGGGAGCAAGGAGGCGGCGATGCGGATGCAGGCGAATTTGCAATCTTACCATGCCACGCTTGCCGACGCACTGAACCAAGCCGCCGCCGAAGGTCGGTTCGCCCGTCAGCCTAGCATATCCACCGTTCGCAGCACGAGCGTCTACTCGAACGCGGAGAATGATGACAACACCATCGGCATGTTGAGTGATGATCGTAGTCAGTACTCACGAGACGAGCCGAGCCAGCAGGGCGCGCTGCAGCAGCGTCCGATCGTCGAGGAAGGGCTGAGTCGAAGTATCTCGCAGGAGACTTCCGGCTCTCGGATAGAACAGAGTCAGACGTACAGTCCACCAAAGATGAGCTTCGACTTTGGCTTCGACACCCTGCCAACGGACGTCGAGGACAACGGCGTGAGCGACGACTACGGCAACGACGACGACATTGTCGCCGCCGCGAACGCCGAGGTGCTCGCGAGCGACGACGACGGCTTCTACGGCCACGAATTCGGCTTCTACGCCCACGCCCGCCCCAACTCGGGCGTCATGCAGGCAGTGAATGGCGGGTACTTCGGCCCGGACGGCGACGATGGCTTGGCGAGGAATAAGAGCCTCCAAGAGCCCAATCTGACGCCCATCACGGAGCGCTCCGAATTCAGCACGCGCAACTCCTTCATCGGCCTCGGGGCTGCCCACGGACACGGCGCGGCTTTCGGCGCCGGCACTTTCGGTCCCGCGTCGCCGGCTCTGGCTCGACTGCCCACGTCGCCTTTGGCTGACGGCGGGGCAGGCGCCACCACCTCCTTCGACCAGCTGCGCAAACTCCGCGCCAACGCCTTCGGCGGCAGCAACGGCAGTCTCGCCAGCGAGGGCAAAGGCTTGGGGATCTTCGCGTGGCAAAAGGCCGCCGCGGCGCATAGTCCGAGTTTGAGCGCGCGCTCCCCGACACCGTCTGGACAGGGGTACTTCGGGCATATGAATTTCGCCCATCAGGGTCCTGGCTCTGGTCCCGGCCCTGGCCCTGAAAGCGGCAGTACTCCTTCAAGCGGTCGCGACAGTACTCCTTCCAGCGGTCACCCGATGGCCCATCGTTTTCCCCATCAGTATCATCCACACCACGATAGCCCGCAGACGGCTTCCAGCGCACACATGACACCCATCGACCCGGACGTCACGCCGCGCAGAGGCCCCAACGTAGTGCAACCCTCCTCACCGCCAGTACCGGTGACCGCACGCAAAGCCCCTCCTTTCCCCTCTGGCCCCGCACCCGCTAACAGGCCAACGTACGCCCGCAAAGGCAGCGATTTGGTGGCGTACGTGCGGGAAGCCGGGGCGGACATGGTGGCGGGGGGTAAGGGGCAGCCGCGGTGGGTATTGGAGCGGAGGCGGACGAGCGAGCAAGGCGCCGTCGAGGTGGTGGGGAGGGAGGTGGTGCAGGGGGGTTGGATTTGAGGTTGCGATTCGTTGTGGAACGGGAGGGTGATAGGAGAGGGGATGTGTATGGTGAACTTGATGTTGTGGTTGGCGTTTCAGCACGGCGTTGGGGTTAAGGGATATACCAACATCTGCCTCGTTTTCTCGCTTTATCTTTCAGGTGGGAGGATGATGTTTGTGTCTTTGTTGTAGCAACACGTGTATAGAGTCGGATTATCATGAATGATGGATTCATGGATGGATGTACAGACAGAAGTTTCTACACGTGTACGTGAGAGGGAGTGATTGCCTTTATTCCATGCTTCTTTCCGGCGCGGTCAACGAGAGCCGCATACCGTACTACCCGAATGCTCTTGGGTGCAGATCAGTAATAACTACTATGTGGAGGAGACTGTAACTGTTGTTGCCGAGTAATTGGTCGATTATGTTGATACTGCCAACCCAGCCGTACAACTGCAAACGACGTCCATCGTCGGTCATGCGCCGGTTCCACGTCGGCAAGCACTCCTCAATCTGCAATGGCCATTCGGTATACCGATTTCCTTCGAAGCACGGTTTTCGCGAAGTGAAGGATCGTTCTCGCGTTCTGAAGCCAGTCCGCCGCTCTTATTCCAAGGCTTTCGCGGCTCACCATAGATTCGAAGATCTTCATCGGCTGGATTCATGCTGATGGAGTTGGTGAACGTACGCAGGCACATGCGGCCGTGCGTCGTTGATTCTTTCCCATTTCAATATTCCAGTGCATCTCCTCATCGAGCTGGGAATGGGAATGAGCACCTGAAGCTATACAAGGCAGACTCAAAGCATGCTTTTTCGTTGAGATACTGGAAGAGTTCGCTTCGAGAGGAAACATGGACGAATGCATAAATGCAGGGGGGGTGGTTGATGTTCAGCATGTGTCTGGAAGCCAGGTCATCCGCGCACTCGGTGCATCTTCGGTGGTACGTTGATGCAAGAGGGATTGCGAGGTCTGATGTGTTGAGAGCCTGCGTGCTTGGACAACGCCATGCTTGCGCCAAGAACTTGATTTCCGGAAGTATCAAGCAGTCGAGCATGGCGTAACCGGCTTCCCACCCCTTCTTTATACTGTCGGCCGCAATGTATGCAGGCTCATCAGTATCGACATCGCATACAGTCGAGCCGATGTGTAGCCGGTGCGGATTCTGTCTATCGAGGTTGGCGCCAACTCGCGCCTTCCGAGAAGAAAGGCAGGCGGCTGTTGAGCACGGAATCGTAGTCCACCTCGAACGCATGGCAACCGCGATTTACCAATCCAGGTCAAATGGCAGGAAGACCAGGCCGTATGCCAACACCTCGTCCAATTCACTCAGGACAGTCTCCCTGTCTTTGGCTTTGACTTGTAGCACCACAGGCTGCTCAGGCCGCTTCACGTGAACTTCCGTGTTACTTCCATCATGCCGTTCACAGATGTGGTCCAGTTTCAAATCGTACAGCTGTGGCATGGTGCGCACATACCTCAGCATCACGGTCCATTGTCCACTCCTTGTAGCTGGAAGCACGGCATACGTCAATTCAAACGTCTGGAGACTATTGCAGCAGCGGTTTAGAGCTACGAAAAGCTTCTGCTGCGGTATGCGGAGCATATAAAGGCTTAGCGTGCGCAGCTTAGCGAAGTCGTTCTGTAACAACAGGTCTGCAGCAACGGTTATTGTAGTTGAGTCGTCCGCTTCCATACATGTATAGGCAAACGCCAGATCGAATTTCGTTAGGTTGTGTGTGGAACGCAAGAGCTCCCGAGTCCCGCCTAGGTTTCGATGAACTTCTTCATCTCCGATCGGTTCATCAAGCTTAAGGTAGACACTGAAGGCTTCGAGGTCCTTCGTAGCTTGAGTAGCTTGAGTCAGAGACGGTGTCTTGCTGCTTACCGGTGTCTCCATACAAGGGACGCTGTCATCGCACAACGACACTTCCTGTACAGGATAGCTGTTTAGGCGAACAACGTGCCAGATATCGTGGTGTATAGCGCTTAGCGGGATTCCTGTTTCATCTGATTCCAATTGCAGCATCAGCTTGGTGACATTCGGGTCCAATGCCCCAAGGACGTGGTTCAAGAAGGTTACGATCGCACCACGGCGAGGTGCTGAAGCTTAAAGGTGGCTCATGTCGTTGAGAGAGGCGAGCGCTTGAGCGAATCTATGTCTTGTATGCTCCGACGGGGCAAGATGGATTGACGTGTTAGGGCAACCCTCCCACACATCCACACAAAGCACGACGTTTCTCACCTTTCGAGCGAGTCGACGATTGAACACCATGTCCCGCAGCCTCTGCAGACGAGGGGGGGACGCAACACAAGCCGACACCGTTTGTAGGTACTCGGCGGCAAAAGCGTCAAAGGCGGCGGCACTGAGCTCCGTGCACGCCAGGCGCAGCTGCAACAGAGCTTCGGGCGTGGTGAAGCGGGAGATATGTTGGAGGAGCTCGACGGGCAGCGCAAGAATCCTTGCGTGAGCGGCCATGGTGTGCCCCTTTCTCTCCGCCATCGCAGCGTGGTCGTGAAGGAGAAGCTGTTTCTTCGGCCCAGATGCAACCGGTATTGTACAGATGTGACGTGTATGACCGCGTTCGGCTTGATGTTCGGATGGGGTTGTTCGTCTGGGAATCAAGTTGCGATGTCACGGAACGAACATTCTTGAGAGGTGACTTCTTCGGGGCTGTGAAGAAGAAAGTATGCTTCGGCCAATATAGAAGAGGTTGTGTACGTGAGTGCCGCATCAAAGCTTGTTGTCCGGATGAGGTTGTTTTCCGATCACTCGGCGAGCGGGTTGCCAAGAAGGCCACTTTCTCCGCTATTGCGGCGTGGTCGCGAAGAAGACCAGGACGAAGAACAAATTGTTGGATGAACGCGTCCACGCTTGGATGTCCGCGTGGAAATCAGGTATCAAGAAACTGAGGCTCGCACTGCGAGATCAGCCTCCATTGAGTGAGTGACGCGCTGTGTGTTTCATGCATGCAGTATCGACGACCGGATCTTAGGTATTGTTTGTTGACGGAGAGCTGAAGCGAAGTAGTGAAGGAGACGAGGAGACGAGGTGATGTTCTTCGAACGCACGGGTTGGGTAGTGCGGATGGCGCGCTTCCATCAATATCCGAATGCGGTAAGCGGGGCTTAAGAAGCAAACGGGTGTCCTCGTCTGGCTTCACGGGCATCTACACTCGCCCAACACCTTATCATCCCTCATTCACATCTGATTCGCCTCGTTGGCCTACAACCGCTCGCGACACTCAGCGGCTTACCCGCGTGCAACCAGCCTCACTTCTCATCCTACTCTCCCACCCATCTGCGGGCCCCCAGCTTCCAACCTGGTTGACTTGACCCGAGCTCTCTCGCCCGCGATCCGTCTGCCCGTTTGCGCAAAAATCCTAAGCACAGACTTGCTCGGGTGGTGCAAGCACACGGGAGTCAGACTGTCAGAGAGGGAGAGCCTCATATACAGCGCCCACGATGTCTATCAAGTACGTCCCACGTCACTCACTTTTCCCTCCTGCACGTTGCCTCCACC
>Ga0058704_10001768_pt1 | contig 9984 bp, 11 predicted proteins | sample AgamicMgSfe_FD_71363 | JGI IMG/M metagenome (GOLD analysis project Ga0058704, IMG submission 71363) | Agave microbial communities from Guanajuato, Mexico - Mg.Sf.e | ecosystem: Host-associated > Plants > Phyllosphere > Phylloplane/Leaf | place: Guanajuato, Mexico | collected 2012-05-30 | reverse complement strand
CCCCAGCACCACCATGTCCCCCCCAAACGCATTTGTGCAGGTAGCCTACCCAGCAAGGAAAGCATGTCAACCTCTACACCCAAAACTACCGCTCCCACAGACCTCCCTCCACCGCCACAGTCTCTACCCAACAACGACCTCATCATCATCATCGAACGAGCCACACTAGCCGACGCCCACCACCTAGCTACCATAGAGCTCTCCGCCTTCCACGAAGACATCCTCATTCGCGCCACCTAGCGCCTCCCCTGCCCCTCCCCCTTATAAGATCCCAAGGTTGAGGAGTTAGACTTCCATCATGCTTGCTATCGGAACATGTTGCTGAAGCCGCGTTTCCGTGTTCTGAAAGCTGTTGATAGTAGGAGTGGCGCTGTGGTCGAATTTGTCGGGTGGGAAGAATGCTCTTCTATGAACGAAATGCCGTCTGCTGGGTGTGGCATCCTGGATTATGGAACTCGCACAGAAATGCGCACATCATGCCGCGCTGTCTAAGCTTCCGCCATCGTTGGACCAAGGGCTGCATCATCAGTATCAGGGTGCACTCGCGAGGATGAAGGGAGATAGTGCTTGGTGAGAAGGAGAAGGACGATGTTTGGCGTACGTCTCAGACCCGATTCGATCCGTCGTTGTCACAATACTCCGAAGGCGTGTGTGACCGCTAGATTCTGGTCCAGCTGACTTTTACTGATAATCATTAGATTTTGGACCCCTCGCTGTTGTATCGGAGTATCGACGGCAAGGTATTGCTCGGCGTGTGCTCAAAGCTGTTTTGAAAATCGCAGATCAGCGCGGGAAAGATCACTATTTGGATACTGCACCCATGACTGTAATGTTGTACAAGAGGTGGGGCTTCAGGCTGATGGCGAGGGTTGAGGTGCTTGAGGGGTATGTGGTGCGTGGTATGCTGCGGAGAGCGCCGGGGCGGGCTTGAAGATCGAGACATCAAATTAGTCGGTTGCCGACACTGATTGGACACGCATCTCTAGCCACTACTTATGATCCGCTTGGCAGCGGGAAGGGTGCATTCGGCCCATTCTACAGCCTTCACGAATAGCATGCGGGCGGGAAGAAACACCGCTGATTCGAATTTGGATCGGAGTACATACGCAAGTGTATTAAGCGTACAATAACCATCAGCAGACTGCATGAACAGAGCAATCGAAGACAGAACCGGGCCCGTACTTCACACCCCTTTCTCACAGTCACAAGCTCTCAAATACACTGCCTCCGCACCAGCATACCTCGTACATGCATCTAAGTCATCTGACCATCTCTACATCATCCTGCACTCGCGACATCACATAAGTACGATCGACCGTCTCACACATCACCTCCGTCTCTTGTCAAACCGGTACTTCCAGTTGTCTTGTTTATAATGCCTGGTCCGCGCCGTCTTATACCTACCCGGACCCCAATTGTCGTAGTCGTTCAACTCCGCAGCACGTTCTTCATCACAATAGGCGCTTCCGTGATTTAGGTACTCAGAGTTCGTTGGACGCCAGTCCTTCTTGTATGGGCAGTAGTTGAGCTCACTGAAAGCACACCAAGCTTGTTAGTGATCATCTGTTATTTCCAATATATAGGGTGCAATATGCTAAGTAGTAGCCTAGAGAGTATTGACGTGAGTAGGGCTCAGGATGCTGTTTAATACCCGTCGTCGCCAGCGTACTCGTCCCCACCCGCGTCCTCGTAGTCGTCTTCGCCGCCGTCAAAGTACTGCTCAGCGTTGTAGTCGTCGCCATCGTCATCTTCATCTTCATCGAAGTCGTCGTCGCGCGGGCCCTCGGGCTCATCAGCATCCTCTTCGTTCCTATTCTCCGCACTCTCATCGTCGTCGCCACCAGCGGCAGCTCCTTGCTCAGCATCCTCATCGAATCTCGCCAACTTATCAAGGTTCGTCTTCTTGCTAAGCATCAACTTCTTTTTCACCCCACCCGCAACCTCGCCACCCTCGGCATTAGGATTATACCCAATCGTCGCCCACAATTCCTTCGGAAACAGATGCGGCGCAGCGAACTTGTGCTTTCGGATATCCGGCAAGCGAAATTCCTTCCTCTCGTACTTCTTGCCGTAAGTCGGCTGGTCCTCGAACGGGTTGAACTCCGCGGCCGAGCGTTTGGTGCCGCAGAGCGATTTGAGCGAGCCTTTAGGTCCGGTATAGAATGGTCCAGCGTGCTTCTGTGCGATCATTTCGCGGTACATGTTGACGAGTTTGCGCTCGCGGTCGGTGACTGGTGGAGCGCGGGGCACGCCGCCGGGGTAAGGCTGGTGACTAGTCAGTCATTGAGCGTACACAGTCGGCAGCAGTCAGACTGAAGAGACTTTCAACTAGTCATTCGTGACTGCAGCTTCAGTACGGGCGTTCGCCACTTACAGGGAACAGAGCCTGCCTAGGGTCCTCCTGCTCAGTCTTGTTGCCGTCGGCATCGTAACCCATAACCTCCTTCTCGAGATCCGGATCGACATCGAAAGGCAGCTTATGCCCATGCATCATGCCGCCTGAGCTGCGGGCGCCGCCAAAGCCGCCTCGTGACATCTTGGTGTATTAGTCGCAAGCTGAGAGCGAGACGAGGAAAGTTTTTGCTGTCAGCGCAAAGGGTAGCGGTGGTAGAGGTACTGTGCCGCTGTGAAGCAAGATCGCATGTCTTCCGTAAGCTTGCAATTTGAAAGTGTGCGATGACACGGTGAAAGAGTGCTCAAGTGCCTCTGAGGAAAGAACGTTCAGAAGTTCGAGGTCAAGATTTGATAGCGGGGTGGGGGCCAACTTTAATGTAAGCTTATGCGAGGGCTTGTGCAAGGCTATTCAATCATACATACGGTATCCTCGATTGCAGGAGGAAAGCGACGTGAATACTTCGCAACAGCGATACCATATTGGAGAGATACGTAGACACGTGACATGAAAGGACAGTAAGTCGATTTGCAACGTCACTCGTATGCTCATTGTGAACACAGTCTGAACTTGTGGTATCTGTGAACAAGAAAAGAAATCCCTACAGAATCTTAAGCCAAAGTCCTCATAACCTTTCAAGCCTGCTTTGAAAGCGTTACATGACCAGCATGCAAGCAAGCAATTGCAGGCTACCTCACATATGTATCCTAGTTGACGCCAACCAATCCGCCAAGGTCACGAGCGTGCGCGCGCGTCTTGTTGTCGCTCTCGCCCATGTCCTGGAACGTCTGCGAAAGCAAGTATGCGATCCAGTCCAGGATCTGCTTGAGCGTCATACCCTTGTGCGGCTTGGTGGGCTGAGTAGCGCCAGTGGTGCTGTTGACGTAGGTGCTAGGGATAGCAGTCGGGGCAGCGCCGGTCGGCTGGGCAGCCGTCGGAAGAGCGGAGGTAAGGTTGGCGATGAGAGATGAGACGAGCGGGTTGACGGAGGCCGATGGGACGACTGACGTCAAGGCGCCGGTGGAGATGCCGGATGTGAGGTTAGCTAAAGCCGAGGAGTAGACTGGCGCGAGCGTGACAGAAGGCGCGGTAGGAGCGACGACGGTGACGTTCGACGCGCTAGTTGCGATAGCACCAACGGTGTTGGAGGAAGGTGCTGAGCCGTAAGGTGCGGCGCCATAGCCAGACGGTGCTACGCCATAGCCGGAAGGCGCAATGCCTGCGGATACCGCGCTACTGGAGGATGTAGCAGCAACTGGCGCGACAGTGTCGGTCTCCGTGATCGTGATCGTGTAGACGGATGGCGAAGAAACGCTGATTCCGGTGGCAGCAGCGACCGTGCTGTTAGCGCTCTGAGTGATGACAACGGTGAACGTCGAGGATGAGACCGACGCTGCGCTTGTGCCAATTGGCGAGACCTCTGTGCTGTTTGCTGCCTGTACCACGGTGGTGGTGTAGGTCGATGGGGCGGCCGGTGCGCTCATGCTGACAGGGGAGACCTCTGTTGCACTCGGTGATGGGGACTCAGTCACGGTGATGGTGTAGACCGATGGTGCGCTGGTGCCGATTGGTCCGCTGCTGGCGGAGCTTGAGCGGGTCAATGTGATCTTGGTGGTGCAGCTTGTATCCGTCGTTCCAACAGCTCCAACAGAGACGCCCGAAGGAGAGAACGAGAAGGGGTATGGGGCACCAGAGCCCGAGGCCGCCGCGGCAATCGATGAGCCAGTGATAGCTCCAGCGAGAGAGGCGTTGGACGCCGGGTACGGGTATGGTACACCGGTTCCAGTAGCAGCTGCAGCCAGCGAGCTACCGGTGCCAACGGAGACAGCAGACGCGCTTGGAGCGACTGTGACGGTCTCAGTCTTGGTCTCCGTAATCGTCTGAGTAATGACGGTCATGCTGGATGGCAAAGGAGCGGCCGATACAGTCACATAGACTGAGCTCGTAACCTGGACTGTGCTCGTGTAGGTCGGGATGTCGTTCTGGTACGTAGCCGGAACAGACACCGTGGTCGTTGCTGTCTTGTAGTTGGTCTTCGTGATAACGACCTCGCAGTACTCCGACGTCTGTGCAAGGGCACGGCCCATGCTCAACATGCTGGCGGCCGCCAGAGCGTTTGTGGTGAACTTCATGATGTTGGTGAGATTGGTATCTTAGTCTTTCAACTAGTGAGAATTGTTGTAAGTTTGCTACTGGAATGGCTGAGTATGGACAATGATGCAAGCACCTGCGCTCGAAAGGACTGACGATACTGTAACGAATGTGATGCTCACAGAGCGTAAGGAACGATGTAGGTGCTGGGCAAAAAGACTGTGGTGATGACCAAAGCAGTTGAGGGGGTCCTGGAGGCTCATATACCCATTCTCCTCCCATGCACAGCCCATTGCACGGGTGGTAGATCGTTTCGAGATCGCTCGGGCACCATGCAGTGATCCTACCTGCTGCAAGCCTGACTCCTATCACATGGAGCTCATACGAATCGGACCCAAGCGTTGACATCCTGCCAAATTTCAAATGTGTCAGCAGAGATGGGAGAAGGGAAGGTCGTGACACAAGACGTTTCAAGTATGGACTGTCATATTACGCTAGCTCGTTCGAAGGAATCCGGGGCCGAGGCCGACCGTGCCGAACAACTTCAGCCGTCAACTCGAAACATGGAACAGACCTTCCGCTACGCGATCAATACCATTTCCACTCCGTGTCGCCTTGAAGGTCGTGCTCTTCTTCGATGACTGGGACGCGTTGGTCATCAGCGACAGCCACAGTGGAAGAGCGGGCTTAACGAGCGAAGAAGCCGCATGTTCGCACAAGCTGGTGACTGGGCGCCTCAAAGACAATCTTGTAGTCACCCTTGTTAGTTGATGGACAGGCGCAGCACACTCTTACGACACAGAGGCTGTGTTCTCGAGAGCGACAAGGTTTCTCCGCTGCGACTATCGTGATCGCTGACTCACGTCGTCGAGATAACCACGGTCCCTCCACGGGCAGCAACCATCAATCACACATGGCACCCATATCTGGACTATCACATTTTGCCAATCCGCTGGTTGCGTCACTGCAGCTTGAAACGTCCGCATCCCAGCTCGACGGTGTGCCGAAAGATCTGGAGAACTCAATCTCGTATGAAACCGCACGCCTGATTCAAGCCGCGGGGATCTTACTACGGTTGCCTCAGGAAATAATAGCACAAGCAATTATCATCCTGCAGCGGTTCTGGTCGGGTCCAGATGGCGGGAGCATGCTCGAGCACGTGTCGAAGGTACGTCATAGACTGTCCTTCCTGCTGTTGAAGGTCGTGTTGGGCTGACTGTGAAGCAGGATGCGGCAGCTGCAGCGCTCTATCTGACCGCCAAGCCATCGGCTCATCCTCTCAGCTCGAGACATCTGTTGACAGTCGTAGCATACCTTGACAGCACACGGGGTGACTACCACGCAGCAACTGTCCCCGACGGCGAGGTCAAAGCTGAGTGGCGTCTCTCCGACGGCGAGGTCAAAGCTGAGTGGCGTCTCTCCGACGGCGAGTACGAAGCGCATCGAGATCGGCTGTACAGGGTCGAATCACACATCCTCCGCGCTCTTGGGTTCCAGACGCATGTTGCGCTTCCATACACGCTATGCATAAACTACCTCCAGACCCTTGAGACTTTCCAGTCGGCAGATGGGTCGGGCGTCGCCAAACGCGCCTTCGCGCACCTTAATGCCGCTTTACTCAGCCCGCAGCTGCTGTACCTTACCCACCAGCCTTCGGCTCTAGCAACGGCAGCTATCTATCTGGCCGCTCGTGAGACGAACGTCAAGTTGCCGGAGGTGGAGTGGTGGGAAGTTTTCGACGTGGATAGGGAGGAACTCGGCTTCTTAGTCGTGGCGTTCAGAAGCTTGGGAGGATTTGCTCTTGACGAGAAGCATAAGTGGAGAAGAAGGAAGGTGCCGCTTACTTTGGAGGAGCTCCGTGACGAGCGAGAGCAGCAGCGCATGGTTGAGGCTGGAGAGTGAGCTCTTCGGCATGCCGTGCATGACTGCGGTTGCAAAGATTCTAGAGTCGACATGAACGGCGTGTCGGTGTGGCCGATCCACCACAGCACATACAATGACCGAATGGGGCAATGCCCAACGGCGCATAGAGCGATGTCGTACTCCATGTCAAGGTCTTGGCGGCTCGTAAACATTCTTGAAGCTCGCTTGTGACCTTCCCGAAACAGCATCTGCGAACACGTGCAGCCAGATGAGGCGCAGGTTGGGAGATACACTTTACGGACGCATGCAATCCAGAGAAACTTTGGGCATGAAGACGTATCGAACCTCGTTGCTGGCCTCATTTGCAATCACGGACCGGCGTAGGCGAACGCAGGGTAGCATTAAGACTACTTACAAGCAACCTTGGCGTAATGAAACGGGCCGACAAGGCTTCGGCGTGTTCACTCAATACAGCGATTCCAATAGAAGATACCCAATTGCCGGGTCCTTACCTCTCGGCGTCATTATACTGTGCGATCTAAATTCTCGGCCCGCATCCAGCTGCCAACCTTATTACCCAGTTCCTACGCTACCTTCGTATACGCCAACGGCCGGAAGACAAAGCCGCATCGGCGATCTCAGGATCGACACATAGTGCACACAGTCTACGAGTGGATTGGTCGGAAACTGTAGATCGTGGGTTGGAGAGTTCAAGGGAACAACATATAGAGTTCTGGACGGGGTGGAGAGTGCTCTAGGGACTACCAAACATACAACTTGCTTACTTCCGGCGGAAACATTCATCGATCACCTTTCGAATCACAAGGATCCACATTCTTATTGGCTCCATACTAGCAAACATAGAACAGGTGCGATGTCAGCGATGTCTACATATTTGCTTTATTGAGAAGCGGTGCGACCTTCATGTAGTTACGGAAGCCGCGGTTGGGGCCGCGGTTGGGGTTACTCGCTTTGAATACCAGAGTCCTGCACGGCCAACAAGATCAGGGCCCTGATGGGCGGACTTCGCTAGTAATCGTGCAGACGCAAGACACGTCCTGCTGCTCCTGCGGGAGTCGGAGACGGAGAGCGATGTTTCTGGTCGTAGTGATCGATCTGGGCTTTCGAACATCACAGTGTGGCTGCAGTCAACACACAGGGTAGATGCGGTTGGCAGGAGCCGGTGGCTGGAACAATGAACAGAACAAATGAACAAAGACCTCTTGTGTCCACCAGACATTCTTTGTCCATCGTTGTGGATTTTAACCTACAAGTGAGCCCAGGCCAACCCAGAAACACTGTACAAGGCAGCATCATTCGCTTCGTCGCTCACCTGGTTGACATCGCGTTGTTGTTGGAGACATCTGCTGGTCAAGTATCTCGCCCCTGAAACCCAATAGTCGGTCGTTGGAAGCTGGTCTTCTCACACGATATGAACTATCCGATGTCTCACCAGGGTTCTCACGACCATCACCAGATGCCGCTAGCATTCCACAACACCGCCTTCGGTCGAGCGTGCTCACCAGAGGGCCGCAGAGGTGCTCAGTCAGCGCCCAGCGTCGCCGGTCCAACATCCACTGCGTTCAACGGCCTCCCAAACGCACGAGCCGAAAGCCCGCTGCAGCTCAGCAACACTGCACCCCGACAAGGTAGTCTAGCGGCCAGTGGACCCAGCAGCGGCAATGCTTTTGCACAGCGCCTCCAACCTAGCACCCACGGTTCACCTGCAGCGAGCGAGATGATGGCGTACTCCGGTAGACCGCTTCCTTCAACACCGACCTCCCCTGCTCTAAGCGTCCGCGAGATCACTTCCGTATCGCCTAGGAATGACTCGATAGGTACGGTCGACTTCAATCGAAGGTTTGCTTCATTAGCTGAGATGATGACACAGGCTCCCTCCGATCCGAATTCTCCGACTCCAGCTCCGACGCCGAACACAGCCCACAACCTCTTCGGGCGTCCGACGGCGGGACTCATTGCAGTAGCTGTCCAGCCGTCGTCGCCGGCGGCACCGACTTCTACGACCATCGGCAGAAGGGTCGCTCAAACAGCGAGGAGCGCAACGATTCGTGCGCGGAGGTCAAATGAGAGCGCCGTAGTGCTGGTTGAGAACAGCCAGCTACCTTTGGCACCAAAAAACACCGACAGCGTTGACGAGCTCACAAAGATCGCCAAGATGATCATGTCAAGACGTGCGGCGAATATTGATCGAGATCTGGCGGCGTTAGCTGAGAGGATGACACGGGCCCTTGGCACCCAACCCTTTATACCGACTCCGCTTACATCTGCGGCCACGGTCCAGGCACACGGTCAAACACCAAGGAGAGGCGTATTGGTATGTACTGCAGCCGCCGTCCAAATGGCGCGCTTACCTGCTAAAGCGGCGATACAGACGTACATGCATCGAACACTACCGCCAACCCCGCCGACATTCATTAGTAGTGTCCTCGAGCCTGTGCGAGCCCCGGAAGGGTTCAACACGGCCGAGACCGACATTCTATCAGCGTGGATAACTGCATCGACATTGTCCCCGACCCCGCCGAACTCCCTCGCCAGTGCGCGCTCGCTCGTTCAGAGCCCGACAGGACTCAGCACGAGTAGGCCTGGAAGCTCGTCATGGTGGAGGACAGCATCAAGCGCGAGCGACAGGAGTTCGTCATCATGGAGCACGGTCTCCAGCACAGGCGACGACGTTGCAAGCGAATGTGCTTCGAGTATCGCAAGCGCAAGTACATGCCTAGGATTCGAGCTGGGTCTGTACAGTCAGCCAAACGCTAACATTATGAGCGAGCCTGAGCCTGAGCTTGCACCTGAGGACGAGTTTGATTCTGAGTCCGCTTTCGAGACTGAGTCAGATGATGGTTCCGATGATGGATATACTCCGCCCGCGTGGCAGATACGTCTAAGGAAAAGGGCGAGCTACATGCTGGAATGGGTAATGCAATATCGCGAAGACTGAGCAATTGACCACTAAGCAAGCTATCGTCATTCGAGCGGCAGGCGGCTTCGCAACGTATTCGGGCAAGTAGTCTGCGAATTTGGGAGTCAGGAGTTCATCATACATTTACCATCATTTCATTTCACATCACATCCATCCATCCATCCATCCATCCTCACACATTTCTCCAACATAACCTATATCTTAGCGTCCCTCTTCCCAGCACTGCTATGCCTATACTCATAATGCCAATCCGTCCTCGCCAAATCACTTCTCACACAGTAATTCTCCTCCGCATCCTCCACAATCTTCATGTCCAGATCCACGACCGCCATACCCTCCGCACAGCTGCCCAAGCGTGTGAGGGCGCCGGCGTAGGGGACGCAGACTTGGGAGAGGCCGGCGTAGCCTTTTCCTGGGGGGCCGCCGGCGTTCGCGAAGATGACCGCTGGAGACACGTACCGAGTTAGTAGACTGATACAGTGGTGGTGGGGTGGATGGTGCAGGGTGTACACACCGCATGTATTCTCAAAGCACCGCGCAGTCAGCATAGAGTCAAGGAACAGCGCTTCAGCTACGGGATTAATCGCCAAACCAGCTTTCGAGCAATCGGTTAATGTCCAGAAGGTAGGAATAATAATTATTTTCGCTCCCTTGGCAATCATCTCCCTAAATGCTTCGGGAAAGGCTAGGTCCCAGC
>Ga0058704_10001766_pt1 | contig 9987 bp, 10 predicted proteins | sample AgamicMgSfe_FD_71363 | JGI IMG/M metagenome (GOLD analysis project Ga0058704, IMG submission 71363) | Agave microbial communities from Guanajuato, Mexico - Mg.Sf.e | ecosystem: Host-associated > Plants > Phyllosphere > Phylloplane/Leaf | place: Guanajuato, Mexico | collected 2012-05-30 | reverse complement strand
GCCATGACGCCTTCGACCCAGCGCCACCCGATCGTTTCGCCGACGAAACCACCAACGATAGGTCCCAAGACAGGTCCCAGGAATGGCGCGGCGGCGAAGAGGGACATTGCCAGACCTCGCTGCTTGGCTGGGAACATGTCCGCGATAACGCCACCGGCGTTCGTAAGAGGGCTTGAGCCGAACGCGCCGGCGAAGAAGCGCAGCACAATGAGTGTGGCAATGCTGTTTGCGCCTGCTGCGCCGGCGTTGAAGGCTGTGAGCACGCCGAAGGTCGTGACGTAAAGGATTTGTCGGCCGAAGAGCTCAGACATTGGCGCCCACAACAGTGGCCCTACCGCGAAACCCAGCACAAAGAATGATATCCCCAGCACGTAGATCTCTTGGCTACACCCGAACTCCTCGATGATCGTGTCCGCGCCCCCGGAGTAGGCACTCGACACGAAAGCGACGGCCAAGGTGGCGACAGCGACCAACATCGTCAGACTCCATTTCTTCACCACGCCGTAGAGCATGGGGTTGCGCGGGTCGTTTTCGATCCATGACACGACGTAGGGGTCCTCTTCCGTGCCGGAGCCTGGGTACTCGTGTTTGAGCACTTCCGGAGTGACGCCAGCTTGGTCGAAGACTTGACGGAAGTATGGAATCTGGGTTGGACGGCCGGACTCGGGGTCCTTTTCTGCCATCACGGCGATAGCGCGCCGATGCGTGGCAAGCCGTACTAAACGTCGCAGTCAATTATGATTGCCGTGAGGGAACGGCGGTTGTGCTTTAGGTATGTAGTTCTGGAAAACACGTCGATTGTGATAAAGTAAGCCAAAAACGTATAAGGTAGTAAGCGATAGAGTAAGACTGGGAGGTATCGATCCGTGAGGGGTACTCCCGATGACGCTGGGAGGAGGTGAACGGGAGTTTGACTGCAAGTGCTTCCGCGGCGAACAAAATGCTACAAAAAGACGACGTAAGTATGGTAACAGTATATAGGTATGCAAAGTCAAGAGGCGTCGGCGTTTAGATCGAGACAACGTGTCGTATCTCCTTTCTGACCGACGCCACCGCGTGTCGTGCATTATGTGCAAGCTGTTGGGCTTTTGTGGTTGCCGTGAGGATATGATGGCATGAGAAAGCAGACCTCCGCTGCACAATTTGGAGCACAAAGCCGCATAACTGCGGTGGAGCGTCGATCGTTCCGTTGAGCCGCACGCCAAGCGAACGGGTCAAACGTTCCTCGGAAGCCATTCAAACTCCTTTACCCGGTAAGTGTTACTGGCCGACAATTTCTCGTTGAAAGCGAGGATGGGTAGACGGCCGTTGATGAAGAAGAAATTGGGGACGGAGTCGGTGGTGCAAATGAGGATGTTCGTGGCGGCCGAAATCTGCGCTCCAACCACTTCGTAGAAAAGTGTCGGAGCGAAATCTAGTTGATGGTTGTTGCTTGCTCAATTCGCCCTTCACTTGGTAATTAATTCAGCGCCCCAATCATGATCTCGTATACCGTCACGGTTCGAATCTTTCTCTTCATCTAAGCCCGACCTCACCTACAGCGAAGCATATACGGCAGATAGTACGTCTGGAAAGGTGCTCAAGGAGGTAATGTCCGTCCTCTCGAGTCTCGAGATAGGTCCGCGCCGTCCGCGGCCACCGTCCAACCCTCGGATCGAACCTTCGGATCGAACCTTCGGATCGGACCTTCGAACGGGGGCAGTAGTGAGGTGCGCCTAGGCTCTTCGAGCAACGGTGCGCTCCAGTGGAAATGCGCCCATGATACGCTTGCGTAAGACACTCTAAGGTATGTATGTACGTGGGATCCGTAACAAGAGCTACACTAGCTTCGCTATGGTGGCACGTGGGTGGCCATTCAGTTCTAGACTTCTAGTACGAATGCTAGGCCACCTGTCTTGTTCTCGATATGATTCAAGGAGCTAAGGAGTGATGGAGAAGACCATATCAGAACCACTGTCCCTCGATCCTGATGCTGTACTGTACTTGTGGACTGGGGATCAGCTGATACCAGTACCTACACCACTTGATTGGTTCCTCTACCTTCACATTGCACTTACTCTTTCATTTTGATACAAACATCAAGCAGGTAGCCGCGAGTATCTAGATGGCACGCCTTCAAGACGGCAACTGCACCTCATGCGTTTCTCCCCATTTGCGCACCTTCCCCTCCATATCCGGCCCGATGAACAACCACGCCAGGCTCACCACCCAGCTGAACATCGTATCAAACAACCAGTTATTTCTCGGACTCCCTCCCAACGCACCTGCCCGCATAGCGTGACCCAGCCACTGCGTCGTGATGAGATACCCGCCCTTCTCCAGCCCTTCAACGGAGGCAGCAGCGACCTGGTCCTCGTCCTGCGCCGGATCAGATTCTTCGAGGAGCTTGGTGACTGCGTGTTTCGTCTTCTGCTCCTCGGCGTAGCCAGGACTGGTGATGGTGGCTGGGAGAACGCAGTGGATTTTGACATCTGCCTCCAGACCAGCTGAGGGATGGGTGCGGCGATAGCCATTGTACATGTTGAGCTCAGAGCGCAGCGTATCTGCTAGTGAGCGAAGGGCGGATTTGGCGGGCGAGTAAGGCGCGTAGCCTGCGAGGCCAGCAAGGCAGGCAACGCTGCTTGTTACGATGAAATGGCGTGGTTTCGCCGTCTTTGTGTTGACCGCGGAAGACGTCTTAGAAGATATCGGGCGAAGCCAGGCTCGAAGGGTGGCGTGGGCGAGGTAGGTCGCGGCCCAGTAGTTGATCTCCATTTGACTTCGTAACGTTTCTAGCGGTGTGTCGATGAAGAGGGAAGGGTGAGACATCCCGGCATTGGCCCACACGATGTCTGGTGGGTTGCCATCATTCCAGCGTGTGACTTCGTCCAATAAGCGAGTGTTTCCCTCTGGTACGGTCACATCGGCGCTGATGGCGTGGAAGCGTTGGGTTTGTGGGCTTTTGGCAGCAGACTGAAGGGCATGTCAGGTGTTGGTACTGTGGAGTTTCGTACACATGCTACATACAGAGATGTACTTCAGTGCTTCATCCAGCTTCTGTTGGTTCCGCGCCACTATAACCACGTTTGCGCCTTTCTGAGCCAGCAACTTGCCGAGACCTCTGCCCATACCCTGCGAGCCGCCTGTTATGACCACTGTCTGTGAACGCTGTTAGCCTCTTGGCCATGTTGAAGGATGGGAATCATGCCGTACCCTGCCCTCCACCTCGAAGTGGTTCTTGCTCGAGAAGAGGCCCATCATGTCTGCTGCTAGAACAGCGAGAAAGAGGCAGAGGCAGAAACTCGCCCAGAACAGTCCCAATGCCATGGACGGTAGTTAGTACGTGTCTGTCCCTTGAAGAATTGCTGACAGATGGCTGGTGATCGCTCAGTCAGCAAAGATCCATGTCGGGAGTCTCAGCTCGCGCTTGCCAAGTTGAGATGCAGAGACCTTGGCTTTTCATCCCACGTGCATGTGAACGTCGAACTTCCCCTCAAGCAGCCCATTGCCGGGAAACCATAGTCTCTCACAGTAACTATAAGCAAGATGGTGTACTATTTCACGAGCAAGGTCCTCGACCCACCGGCTTTCATCTACGTCGGCAAGGACAAGGTAGAGAGTATGGCAGCCTCACCGGTACATGCAGAGCTTCACTCGCTAACGCCTACAGAGATGAGGACCTCATAGCCCACGGCTGGCCCGAAGACGTCTGGTTCCACGTCGACAACCTCAGCAGCGCCCACATCTACCTCCGTCTCCGCGCCGACCAGGGCGAGACTTGGGACGCCATCCCCCAAGCCTTACTCACCGATTGCGCCCAGCTCACGAAAGCCAACAGCATCGAGGGCAACAAGAAGGATAATATCACTGTGATATACACGCCATGGAGCAATTTGAAGAAGACGGGCGATATGGCGACGGGACAGGTTGGGTTCAAGGACCATAAGATGGTGAGGAGGTGCTATGTGGAGAAGAGGGAGAATGTAGTGGTGAACCGGTTGAATAAGACGAAGGTGGAGAAGTATCCGGATCTGAGGCAGGAGAAGGCGGATAGGGAGAGGGATATCAGAAGAAAGGAGAGGATTGCTGCGCAGGATAAGGTAGGCTTGCCTGTGATGTTGGCGTTGCCATACGGAGTGCTAACGACGCTGACTCTACAGAAGAAACAAGACCAACGTATAGCGGAGGAGCGCGCGCAGTTGAAGTATCAGAAGGACCACATGTATGATGACTTGCACACGGAGGACAACATGGAGATGTCCAGCAACCAGGACCGGGATGCGGACTTCTACGACGACTTCATGTAGCTTATGACAATCGTCCAGAACGAGAAGAGGGATCGTTGTACTCTCATTCTGTGCCACGAAGTATGATAGGCTGCTTACTGGTGCGGACTGCGCATGGATCAACGATATCGAGAGTGTGGCGGTGATTCGGCAAGCAACAGTGAGGATGTGGCATCGAGATCAAGCGGAACGAGTCAAGCTCCATATTTGGCGCAGAGTCGCAATAGAGCTGGGTCTGTGCTGATATAGCTACCAAAAGCCATCTTTAGCACTTCTAGTGGTACACCCGACACTCGCCCTTCAGCCGTAGACACACCCAATGAGAGGCCATCTTTCTTGCGGCCTTCCGCTGCCCTCCATACCCAGTGCCCTACCCCTCGACGAGCCCTCTAGCTCCTCGCTTCCTCTGACGACCAGATGCTGGAAAGGCGCAGCACCATAGCTGTGGTCATAATGATTACCGACGGGGCGAGCCAGAAATGGGCTATGAGCAAGCCGATCCACAGCGCGAAGTAGTAGAGACAGGCGCCCCTGACGTCCTGAATGTTACGCTCCTGCTCTGCGATGGTCTGCGCTTGCGTCTCGACGCGGAGTTCGAGAACCCTGAGTGCAAGGAGCCCTCTGAAGGCATCTGTGTTGGCTTGTTTGAGGAGATGTACGCGGTGCGCCGTTTCAGCTTGCTCGATGATGCTCGTTCGTGGTTGCTGCATATCGGCTTGTAGAAGTTGCATCCGGGTCGTCACATTAGAGACTGACGCCATGCTTCTGATCGTGGTGAAATGTCCCTTTGCGGTACAGCTGGTTACCGAGTGTGGAAAGACAATACGTGCGCTTGAGCATCTCTGCAAAATGCTGGGGATGCGGCGTGTGAGCATTTTATTGCTGTTGAGCCGTTAGCATCGGGTCACTGTGGATCACGCAGTGTCGGTGAGCCATCTCACAACTGATAGTGTTCTTTTGTAAGTTGGTGTGACGGCACGGTCAAATGCTCTGGCGCCAAATGTATTCGGGGTGCGATTTTTGAAAGAGGTAAGTTTCGAGGAAGGTGGTGTTCGTGGTCACTTATCTCCGCAGGCAGGATTATGGTCACAGCTAAGGAGGCAAGAGCGACTGTTGCGTTCATTTAAGCTTCGACAGGTCCATCTTGCACAACACGTGGGTCTCCGCATTTTGCTGTCTACCGCTCCGTGACCCTGTTGTGACGGTGTCGAGGAAGCGATGTTCACGAAGTTGCAAGCCAGTTGTACCTACCCATACACGGTCTGATCTTCCCAAAGAGTACCAGAGTCAGCGGGTGCATCATGCGTGGAGACATCAGATGATTGATACCAGGTATGCCACCCGCAGGACCGACGATCGTCTGTCGGCACGTCAAGCGCATTGTTCTATAGCAGTTCAGAGGGTGTGCTACTGAACTCATCGTCGGAAGCAGAGGATTTCCCAGCGTCGATTTGCGGCCAAGGTCCGTCCTTCAATCAAAGAGTAGCTTTTCTGGCCACGCACGATTAGAGATCTTGCCCGAAGCATGCGTTCGATAGCAGGATGAGTTCGAGCGGCACTATTGCGTCCTGGTGAACTGTTGTCAGTATCCTGGAGATGTAGGACAGCATTTTGGGCATCCCATCGTTGCCTTGCATAGTGTCTCAGACTATGGCGCTGTTGCTGCGCCAGCGCTTGACCGTACGTCTGCTCTGTCGAGGTGGGCTACGGGACCCGAGAAATCTAAGATCAGACAATCGTGCAGCCTCTCCTGGCGGAAATGGTGTGTGATATTCTCTGTGAGCGACAAACACTGTAGGGTATCTTGGTGTTGTCTTGGTGTCTTGGTCTTGCCTTGACGTTCGTTCCAGCGAGGCAGGAGATAGCCCTCCACGCCCTCGTAGGTACCTTATTCTTAGGGCACCTTGAACGAGCCGAAGCTCAAAACGCGCTACCGGCTAGCTCCGTCTAATCGATAGGACCAAGAAAATGTTTGGTCTTGAGTGAAGTCGAAGTCCTTCGTAGTCGTGAGCATCATCGGTAAGGTAGAGTGGCATGGCGAAGCGCAAGAGGTTATCAAGAGCGCCCGCCGAACCGAAAGGGCCCAATCTCGATGTTGGCGACTCGAGAAAGCGCATCCGTGACTACGAGGATGTAGCAGACAGCGACGATGAGTTCCACATACAGCGTGACAAGGTGTTGCTTGGCGAGGAGCCGGAGATGAAGCGCAGGCGCAAGTTGCAGGAACTGGAAGAGTTTCTGGAGCCTTCAGACGAAGAGGTACTGGACTACTCGGAATCGGAAGAGGAGGATGATGACCTTCATGCTAAAGAAGATGCTGCTCAATATGGACCGGACGGCGTCGCATCTGGCTCTGAGGTGGAGGACGAGCAAGATGAGGATGAAGAAGATATGGGTTGGGGGACCACTAAGGCCGATTTGTACGGCGCGGACGCCATCGAGACGGAGGAGCAGGCGTTGGAAGAAGAGGCTGAGGCATTGCGATTGCAGAAGAAGCAGTTGCAGGCCATGAGCGCTGCGGATTATGGCTTCGACGAGTCGGAGTGGCAAGATACAGATGGTGTCGCAGAAGAAGATGAGGACAACGCGGTAGTCACGGAGAAGTTGCCACAATTACAGGTCACCAAAAACATGAGCCCGGCGGAAAGGCTCAAGCTCCTGAAGACGCGATATCCGGAGTTTGAGCCCCTCAGCAAGGAATTGCTGCGATTCCAAGAATTGCATGTTGCTCTAGCAGAAGCCGTGAAAAAAGATAATGGCCGTGGCTCACTGCATTACGTGCCGAATGCAGTTACCAAGTACCGCGCCGCATCTGCATACCTCGGCGCACTTTCCATGTACTTCTCGCTACTCACGTCGCCTGCTTTAAGTGGGCAGGAAGGCGTGGTAGCGATGAGTGCGACGCAGCTGCGCGATCACCCTGTCATGGACAGCTTGATGCAATGCAGAGACCTGTGGCAGCGCGTTGAAGACCTACCTGTAGAGGAAGACGACGCTGCTGCTCCCGTTGAGGACATTATACAACCCGCAACTCAGGTCGGCCTCGCAAATGGTGACGGCACTGTACGCCCAGACGGGAAACAAAAGTCAAAGCCTAGGAAAAGTCGAGCTCAACGGCACGCCGATACAGCTCAGGTAGCTGCCAAAGTTCGCAAAGCAGAGCGCCTGGCCGAAACAGAAGCCGGCCTAGCGGACCTGGATGCGCTCGTCGCTCCCAGTGCGCTTCGCAGGTCCTCGAAGTCAAAGCGAGCAGCTGACGATGTGCTGGATGGCGGAGACTCCGACATCGGAGAGGAGGCACCTCTTACCGCACAAGAAGCCGCGGAGAAAGCCAAGCGGAAGAAGAGCTTGCGCTTCTACACGTCGCAGATCGCGCAGAAGGCGAACAAGCGAGGCGCTTCTGGTCGCAATGCTGGTGGAGACGAAGACGTGCCTCATCGCGAGCGTTTGAGGGACCGGCAAGAGCGGCTCAACGCTGAAGCTGAGAAACGTGGCAAGAAGCGAGCAGACGTCGGCGCAGATCTAGGCGGCGAAAGCGACGAAGAAGACGACCGCCAAGCTCAACAAATCCGCGCCGATGCGGGCGAAGACGACTACTACGACCTCGTCGCCGCCCGCACCGCCAAGAAGAAGTCGGACAAAGCTGATTTCGCGGAAGCGCAACGACAGGCTGCGCTCCAAGGTGGTCGTGTTGTTGAAGAGGCGACGGTTGGACCCGATGGCAAACGCAAGATCAGCTATCTTATTGAGAAGAATAAAGGGTTGACGCCGCATCGGAAGAAGGATGTCAGGAACCCAAGAGTGAAGAAGCGGAAGAAGTATGATGAGAAGAAGAAGAAGTTGGCTTCCATCAAGCCGGTCTACAAAGGCGGCGAGGGTCGTGGAGGGTATGGAGGTGAGATGACGGGTATTAAGAAGGGGTTGGTGAAGAGTACGAAGCTGTAGTAAAAGTCTGCTGGGTTGGCAGGTTGGGTGTAGTGCAGATAGTTGATGGAGTCGGTTGCCGCGTGTTCCTCTCTATCAACGTGGGTTGCGCATCCAGTCGCCTTCAGTATGTGATACTACACAGACTACCCTTTCACAGTAACATCCTTGTTCTGATGCGGTATGCAAGAGACAGCTGCCAATTTTGCCTTCCGTGTCTTTTCGGTTGTTGCTTGTTTGTTTGTTTGCTTGCTGCTGCAGCTGGTCGCCGGCACATTTCTCCCGGTGAATGTACGGGTTTCCCCCTAAACGGCTGAAAGGGTCCGGTGATGCGTTTCGGCCTCATCCTGAAGTGGTGATATGATGTAATCGCGACGTATCAGTGCACAGTATGCGAGGGCGCGGTTTCCTATTCGCTGTTGCACTTTCGTGTTGTACAAAACAGCCATGCCAAGAGCCATTGGAAGCAAGTTGATGTTTGCTTACTCTTTCTCGAAACCACAGAATCCTACATTATTCTCTGATTAAGTCCTGCAACTTGACATCGACTTCACACTTTCGTACACCACATGCCTAAAACTCTCCGACTGAGGCGCGCTATTGCTCTTGCTCCTTAGTGAATCTTTGGAACCTGACCGACGACATCAGCGTAACCGAACCAACAATTCCGTAACACAACAACGACAGCAGCAAGAATGTGGAAAGGCACAGAGTTCGAAGTGTCGGCTTCTACGTTGCTGAATGAGCTCATAACCTCGCAAGCCACTAGACCAATCGTCACCATCACTGCCTCGACAATCATCCTGACTCTCATTATGCGCCTCTACCACGATTATAAAGGCTTTATCAGCCTAGGGCCAGGCGGCACACCTCCAACATTCGCCGGATTCCTCAGGGTCGAGCTTCTCAGCCTGTTCGCTCTCCGGAATCCATACGAGCCTGCACCGACACCTGAGCGCTTCATCGGTCAACCAGGCTATCTCGTGGACCTCGCAAAACGCCGATCACCACGTCCAGCTACGAGGGGCATCGCGCCGCATCGTCAGATCACGATGAAAGCGAGTAAAGCCGACTACGATAAGCTCGCCGATGCCATCGAAACTATAGGCAAGGCGAACGATGACATGTTGATTGGCACTTCATGCTTCGAAAAGCACAGCACGGGTCTATTTTCCGTTTCGCCTGCGAAGACCACGTGTAGAGGAGAGATCTGCCATGCGCATCCCTCGGACGGATCGATGCATCTGACGTTGCATCCTGCCGACGCCAAAACGGTGCTTGAGGCGGGTTGGGGTGAGAGGCATCCAGTCGCGAGAGGTGGCTGGTTCGAACGTTTCGTTCCGTTCGGCTTTCTGTTGATATACGCCCCAAGAGATGCTGGAGAGGTCGAAGCTCTGCTCAAGATTGTTCGGGCGGCTGCTTGGTTCGTCAAAGGAGATGATGGAGTCAAGGAGGGTCTGAAGGAGAGGAGAGACAGCGGGTACGTGTCTGCTGAGGAGGTCGACGAGTGAGAGAAACGGTTGTAAGGCTAGAGGCATCTTCGTTGATGGTAGGGACACGATGGTCTCGGCAAGGGTTGAAAGCTGAGCATGAATGGCGCGCCGTAAGGCGGGTGTTCATACGGCAACTCTCCAGCCTTCGGTACTCCTCTGTGGGCTGGTACAATTTCCAACGGTGTCAAGTCGCCATGCGCGCGCCCGGCGAGGCTCGTCGCTATGTGCTCGGTGCTAAGTGCTCGGGGCTGACACTATGTACTACATAGCGTGGAGTTGGTGGAAATCGAGAGTATTGATTATGG
>Ga0058704_10001765_pt1 | contig 9990 bp, 9 predicted proteins | sample AgamicMgSfe_FD_71363 | JGI IMG/M metagenome (GOLD analysis project Ga0058704, IMG submission 71363) | Agave microbial communities from Guanajuato, Mexico - Mg.Sf.e | ecosystem: Host-associated > Plants > Phyllosphere > Phylloplane/Leaf | place: Guanajuato, Mexico | collected 2012-05-30 | reverse complement strand
CGCTGGTAATGGTGTCCAGCACTTGTCCCTGCGTTACGGCACCAACCCCCATCAGAAGCCCGCTGCTGCTTTTATGAAGGACGAGAAGATGCCCTTCAAGGTACTCTGCGGCGCCCCTGGGTTCGTCAACCTTCTGGATGCCCTCAACGCATGGCCTTTAGTCAAGGAACTCAGCCAGGCCTTAAACTTCCCTGCTGCGGCTAGCTTCAAGCATGTTTCCCCAGCTGGTGCCGCTATTGGTGTGCCACTCAATGAAGTCGAGCGCAAGGTCTACATGGTCGACGATATCGAGGGCATCGAGTCCTCAGGTCTTGCACAAGCTTACGCCCGTGCTCGTGGCGCAGATCGCATGTCCAGCTTCGGTGATATGATTGCTCTTTCCAGTGAGGTCGATGTCCCGACCGCCAAGATCATCTCCCGTGAAGTCTCCGACGGTGTCATTGCTCCTGGTTACACCAAAGAGGCTTTTGAGATTCTGTCAAAGAAGAAGGGTGGCAAGTACCTCGTCTTGCAGATGGACCCCGAGTATGAGCCTGCGGCCCAGGAGATGCGTACCGTTTACGGCATCAACCTTACCCAGCACCGCAACGATGCCAAGATCACTCCCACCGGTACTTTCGGCACCATCATCACTCCCAAGGACTCTGCACCTCTTTCCGAATCTGCCCTCCGTGACATGACCGTCGCCACCATTGCCCTCAAATATACCCAGTCCAACTCTGTTTGCTACGCCTTGAACGGACAAGTTGTAGGTCTAGGTGCAGGCCAGCAGTCTCGTATTCACTGCACTCGTCTTGCAGGTGACAAGACTGATAACTGGTTTATGCGCTTCCATGAGCGTGCTCTCAACATCAAATGGAAGAAGGGCACCAAGCGTCCCGACAAGAGCAATGCTATCGACATGCTTTGCAGTGGGGTTATCCCCGCTACCGGTGAGGAGAAGGAGGACTACGAAAACAAGTTTGACGAAGTTCCCCGGCCCTTCACGGCCGAGGAGAGGCAGAAATGGCTGGACAATTTGACCGAAGTCGCTTGTTCCAGTGATGCTTTCGTGAGTACTCGGTGCCGTCAACCAAACATGCTTAACACGGCTTGCTGATAAGACAAACCTAGTTCCCCTTCATCGACAATGTCTTCCGCGTTGCCCGCTCGGGCGTCAAGTACATTGCCGCCCCTACTGGTAGCCAGAACGACGGCGCTGTCTTCAGCACTGCCGAGAAGCTCGGCATCACTTTTGTGGAACAGCACACCCGTCTCTTCCATCACTGAGCGACATGGTCGATGACCACAGGCAGTCTCATGATATCTGTTCAACACACATTGGACGATGCATGTTCACGAATTGATGACGATAGAAGAAAAGGAAAATCATGGCGGGCAGCATCGAAGTATGCATGTGGGAATTCAATTTGGAAAGCTAGGTACGATACCAGAGATATGGACAGGTGCTTGTGCATATTTGGGACTCTTAGATAGGAGATACTGCAATGGCATTCCCCGTTACATACTCTCATCCGTACCTTCTTTCCAGGTACTGGTACGTGCGGCAGTTGTTTGTTATCACTGTCAAGAAGGTGTTGGTCATCACATACTCAAGGTCCGTGCATGTTGTCGTCTGCTTTAAAACCACTGGCTCTTGTAAAAAACATCTTGCCTCTTCTTGGTTGTTTCCTGCTGCTATCTTTTCTCGAGCATTGTAACGATCTAAGCAGCTGTTGTGAATGCAAACAGTTCGAAATGCTGTGCCTCAAGATCGCGGTGCATGAGACGAGTGGGCCAGCCCCTATTAGACGAGATGGTGCTGCCCTAGAGACAAACTCTTCTAGCAACGACAATGAGCAGAATGGTCAGCAGCGGGCTCAGTTTAAGGCCAAGCAACCTCTCGCGAGATCCAACCAGGACAAGAAAGGAAAGCTGTAAGGAAAAAGAAGGACATATACCTATCAAACATCTTGAACGTCAACTGATTACCTTGAACAGCACACTTGCGAAGCTGCCCACTGAGATTATTCTTGATATCTTAGGTCATCTCACTATTCGTAATGACGACGAAGTTAATCTCGACAACGACACGTCAAATTCGGACATGTGGCTTGGCTTGAAGGCACTTTCTCGTGTCAGCCAGACGTGCCGCGTTCTTTCGAACATGGCAACTCCTTTGTTGTACCAGTCGTTCATCAAGCCGCATAGTGACGACGAGAATGGCCATTTAAACCGCACGAACCACCTTGGCTGCTTTCTGCGCACCGTGGTGAGCAACCCAGAGCTCGGCGCGCTCGTCAAACGTATATATATCGGCCGATTCGAGATGGGCCTCTACACGCGCCCCCACAACCATGGCCCACACTTGAACCATCCCCCATTGATGGAGCCATTACGTCGTGCCATGAGGCACCTGACGTTGTACCAGCACCACGAGCCCTGGATGAGAAACCTGGTGGGCCTGGGACGCTGGAACCGGGACGAACACGGCGAGCCACGCTGGGACTGGACCTTCAGGCCAGGTGTTGAGGATGCTGAGATTCTGCTCCTGCTGGGTGTGCTGCGCAACGTGTCCGAGGTGACTCTGCATCTCCCCGAGCCTTACGAGCCCGATTCGGAGACCCGTGCTTGGAGTGCCGAACACTTGTGCTTTGCCATCTTGGCCCTGTATGCCAGAGGACCCAACTCCACCGTCGGTAGTGGCTGGCTGCCACACCTGCGCAAGGCCACAATCTACTGTTGGGTGGACCCCAACCTAGAAAACGACTTCTTCTACCACGGACTGTCGGGCCTGATCCAAGGCTCGACCGCAGGACAACCTTCAGCCTCCGACGCACTTTCCTCCCTCTCCCAAGATCAAGAAAGTCATCTCACAAGCGAGTGCGACCTCGTCCTGAACGAATGCATCCTAACCGGCGCCCCCCTAGCCAATCTCCTCCGTCAATGCGGCCGCATTACCAGTCTCAACCTCCACTTCATCGATGAAAACCCCAACGCCGCGATCGGCCAGCCCGGACAGATCAACGAAGCCATGACTTGGCGCGCCATCGCCAGAGGCCTGCGGTTCCAGGCCAGCCATCTCCGCACCCTGGTCCTCGACTCCAGCTGCCAAGAATCACGTCTGATGACCCTAGACGACGACGAGAGCAACCGCGGAAGCCGGCTCGGGTCCCTCGCCCACTTGACCGCGCTCCGCGAGCTGAGAGTGTGCGAACCCGGCCTGCTCGGCCCACCCTGGTGGCAGAACAGGGGCAACCTAGCCAACAGCGACCCGGAGCCCGAGGAAGAGGCAGAGGCGGAAGCAGAGTACGAAACCGCCGCCGTCGACCTGCTGGGCCTGCTGCCGCCTAACCTCGAGTCCCTCACTCTGACCGGCTGCACTTCTTTCGGAGTGACGCAGCTGCAGGAGGCGGTGTCTCGTCTGCCTGGCGGACTGCCCTCGTTACGGCGCGTCGGGTTCGAAATGTCGGCGGACAGCGATTGGCGCGCGTGGCGCAGACTGGACAGTCTGGATGGGCGTGTGCAGCTGCTGAGGAAAAGTCTCGAGGAGATTGGAATGGGAGAGTGAATTGATTCGTGGGTGTCATCTCGACACAGGGAGGAAGGTGGACGCCGTTGAAAGAAAGATGGAGGCTATCTGGAAGCAGGAAGAGGCCGTTTGAGGCAATGAAGGCCCGTAACAAGCCAGGTTAGCGATGCGGCTCTCATGCGCTGTGCTGTCGCTCGAGTTGGACAACCTTTCTCACTTGATCCGTTTCAGAGGCAGCATTCAGAAGGAGGGATCAATAGACGGCGTCTGGAGGCGGCATCTGATCACGGTATCACAAAGCAGGATACAAGACAATATCAGAAAGCGGTCACTCGGTGACTACAGATCCGGATTACTCATACCCAGCCCTTCACATAGCATAGCATAGCCTAGCCTAGCCACTGTAATACTCATCTGCGAACAAGAGAACGGAACCGCTTCTGCTTACCTACGCAGTGCCCCCCCAGTCCAGGGTGTGCGATAACAGCTATAACAGGCTGAAGTGAGTCGAGGCTCACTTGGTTCCTCCTCTGCTCCCTTTTTTCAATCTCTGCTTCTGCTCACTACACACTTACAACACTAGACGCGACTGACCTGTTCAGAAGTTTTCGATTCGGAGTAGTGGAAATTGTCATTTCCAACACAAGGAAGGATATATATGACAAGAAAGGGGACGAGAAACTACATGCCCAAAAGACATCGAGAAGCATGGGCAGTATCGAGAGGAAAAGAACAAAAGAAAATAAAGAAGAAGATAAAAGGCCGTCCCGACGACCCTTGCAAATTCCAATCCCCCTTTCCGCCTTGTCTCTTCCCTCACACCCTCTCCTAGTGCTCGTCTCATCTCATCTTGTCTTTTGCCTTCCCATCATTACATCTCCCCAAACGTGAAAATGCAGTGCCGCAAAACGCCGTTGAAAGCCGTGGCTCCTTTGCACCCGCTGGATTTTCTCCGCCCCCGAAACGCCAATGCTCGACCATGTAATGGTATATACACCGTAACCCTACCCAAGCAAAATAGAAAACAGGATCCCGTCCCGATATATGTTCTATCCCGCAACGACAATCCCGCAACGACAAAGAGTTGCAGTCATTGCAGCTCCTCTTCTCTCCAGCCGTTTGTTTAGAAGTTGCGACTAGGCGGCACATTGGTCTCCATCGGCCGGGCATTGGCGCCGTTGACCGTGTACATGCTCCTGCCGGTTTCCTGCATGGGTTGGTTGCTGGCATAGCTCCTGTCGCTGCCGGTTTCGGCGTAGACGGGGCCGCCGGAGACAGAAGGCCCATTGACGTCGTCGGGGCCCATTTCGACGTTAGGGAAGCGGTGGTGCTTGCTGTGGATTGCCGGGAGGAAGTCCATGACAAAGGAGAGGACGTAGCAGATGTAGATTAGGGAGACGGTCCATTCGAGGACGGCGGCTACGTTCTTGTTGGAGACGGTCGCGAAGGCTGGAAGGGAATGTTAGGCTTGCGATGAGGAAAAAGGGAGGAGATGAGTAGGAGTGCGTACCGATTGCGAGGGCGATTTCAACAAAGATAAAGGCAAGTTTGACCCAGAAAGAGGCACGCAGGACTCGGTGCTCGCGGTAGTGTATCCCGAGTCTTTGGTATTCGGCGCAAATGAAGATTGCAGAGATGATGTAACCGACGCTGCAGGAGGGGGTCAGTGACGAGATCCCAAGTAGAAAGAATGGGAAATGACATACATGAAGACGACCAGGAGACCATCGTGGACACGGGGGTACTGTACAGTGTCGAAAATGGTGAGGAGAATCAGACCCAATGCACCAACGATTGCGAAGAAGATTGCGCAAATTGACAAAGTCTTCTGGACCCAAGAAGTGTTGTGCGCAAGACGTCCTCGGTGCCTCAACCATCTCTCGGCGATGAAGACAATGTCGAAGACGACGACGGTGACTGTGGAACCGGCGATGAAGAGGGGTTGCAACCCCTGAGCGCCGATGTCTGAAATGTACGCGATGTGCTGGCCCTGCTCCATACTAGAGTATCGTGGAGAGCCTTCTGTGATCCAGACGAGCAGCATAGCAAGTAATGTGCCTGATCATATTTTGTTAAAGGGACTATGACAAGCAAATGGCAACAGGGTAGACTAGACTTACCGAACCATGTACATCCTGCGAAGATTGGGAAAATCCAGTAGCTGATTCCCAGCATGATCGCGGTGACTCTGCTCCGACTGTAGAGATGGATCGAATTTCGATGGTTTCCAGTCGCTTATGCTCCTAGTAACTTTGGACACCGACAGTTACAAGGTGAATGTTATGTTGTGTTGTGTGTTGCTGTGGAGACGATCTACAATCGCGACACTTTTTCAAGAAGCAGCCTGTCACAATCAAGGTCCAGAGAGGAGCAAAGGAGGATGAGCACAGGGAAGAGGGAGTTTGTTAGAGCGCAAAAGACAAACGTCGTCGTAATGCGACAGGATAGTGGTTGGGCAATTCAAATACAGAGTGGAAAAGCCAAAGAGTTTGACGTAGAGGCGAAACCAACGACCAACCGTTTTTCCCAATTGCAGGACCATGACGTATGGCGCAACACGGCCCCGGCTCGCCGCGGACGCGGCTACAGTCGATCTCCATCCCTCGTTAATCTCCGTCATGGTATTTCGGAGCCGAGAAGAATCGAAGGAAGTCGTGAGCTGGTGTTGCGAGCCTCAGACGTGCGAGATGTGACTTGGAAGCTAGAGAGTGTTCCCAGAAAGATCCGGGGAGGTGCAATATTCGGCAGTTTATAGTAAGCTCAGTACCTTTCTTCGATGTCGTTATTGTGGCTGGCGGGTGCTACGGCATCTGCATGGAAGCACGCGATCACGACGTTGCGAGTGCCACATTACCATGCTGTGCGACTCGTGTATCTATCATCACGTGATAGACATGAATCAGGTCTCCCGTCGGCCAAGCCCGAAGATGATCCACAAGCACACGCTTCTTTTCGAAATGCAAACCTCAGCATCGGCGCTCGACTTTTACATAGTGTGCGACACCCGACTAACCACACAGCAACACCGTCAAAATGCCCAAGGAAGTCAAGCAGAAGAGCGGCATTGCCGTTGGCATGAACGCTGGCCACGTACGTTCATAGTGTCCTTTTATTCCGAGTCAGCCTGCGCGCCCGTCGTTCGGAAAAGAAGAGGAAGGAAGCAGTTGTTTTGAAGAACCCGCTCCTCATACCAGAGACATGCTTAGGAGCGAACACTGGACGACAAACGACGGGCTACGCAGGCGACTCGATCGCTCATCCAGGTTCTTCCAGAAAACGGCGCACTAACCACATTTCCATTCTACAGAAGGTCACCCCTCGCCAGTCCAAGCCCAGAGTCTCTCGCACCAAGGGCCACCTCTCAAAGCGCACTGCTTTTGTCCGCGACGTCGTCAAGGAGGTTTCCGGGTATGTCGACGATTGAAATACACCGCCATCATCATCCGCACATCACCGCCTTCGGCCCAATCAAGAGCAATGGAATATGACTTTGGAAATGTTCATCTTGATCATGTTGAGAAACCTCTGTCGAGAAGGGCATGATACAAACATAGCATTCTCTTGCTGTGGCTGCTGCGGCTGTCCCATGTCCCATCACACAAAACATACATTGGAGGTTCTGTCATTTGAACACGAGCTGACGAGTATTTTTCTTCGACTACAGTCTCGCCCCATACGAGCGCCGTGTCATTGAATTGCTCCGCAACTCCAAGGACAAGCGTGCCCGTAAGCTCGCAAAGAAGAGGGTACGTCTTATCTGTCCAAGCCATTTTCGTTCCAAAGTACTCATACTTCTGCTCCAGCTCGGTACCTTCGGCCGTGCCAAGGCCAAGGTCGAGGAAATGACCAACGTCATTGCCCGCTCCAGGACCGCTGGTCACTAAGCGATGACTTGATCATCGGGGTGATTTGCTGGTTAGTCGTGAGGACATACACAAGAAGGGCCAGGGATTCCTTTCATATCTTCCTTCTCCTTCAGATCATGGAGCCAAACCGCTTTCTGTGCTGCGCCAGAAGGTGCACGCCGAGGGGCTGGTTTTGCTAGGGGGTTTCTCTCGAAATGACAAAAAGCATATGATCTATGATTTGGTCAAAACTTCATCTTCTACCCTCTATATTTGTCCATGTTCCCTCAGCTTTTGTCTTTTGGTTTCTTCATGTGACACATGCACTGTTGCCGTCTTATATCATTCCTCGCTTTTCCGTTCAGGCGCTTGCCTCGGTTGATCCGGTTTTGCATTCTGTCTACCGTACGGGGCTCCGGGAGAGTTCACATCTTTCGTTTCTGATACATCATCTGATGTTTCACTATGCCCTTCCACAAAGTCTCAAACCCGAGACAAAAACGAGGTAGCCCTTGCTCTCTTGATCACAGGTAAAAGGACATTCAGCTGTTCTTGAAGTCATATAACCTCATCGCTGACCCTCTTCCATAGTAACGCGCCTTCGGTAACCTCTATCATTCATGTCGACACTGCATTCTCGAACACGGTCATGTGCTCCAATTCATACCCTGTCCCCCCAGTACGTGTGATCTAATACACCCCAGTGTGAGCGTACAGGCCGTTGATGTCTATGTGATACTCTTTGTAGGTATATCTTCCATACCATCTTTCATCCTTCTCTTTCACTTACATCGATCATTCCATCTCATGCCTACTGGCTCAATTCTTGAGTCGGGCCTACCATCTCGGCTTCGTTTTATAGCCTCTAATGCGTTCCTGGAACCCGCTCTCTGTTTTGTGTCGTCTTACTCACGCAATGCCCGAGCATCTCGGCATCAGTTCACTTCTCAACTTCAGCTTCGAGTGTCAACCCTGCTACCTTGGAGAGCTTCGTTGCCTTGTGTCCTCCACCTAGCTTTCACACGCTGCTAGTCTGTTGCTCTTAAGACCAATCTTGGTGTCATAGACTGTGTAACGATAGTGATGTGATCCTAACAATGTTGCTTGTTTACTCGTGTTCACACATCATGTGTTCACGCACTCAACAACAGTGTGGAAAAGCTGCCCTCCCTGGACGCCGAGAGTCAAGAATGCCGAGACATCCTCTCGTTCGTTCCACATTCTTTAAAAAGGAAACGAGAGGCGCTGGTGGCTTTCAATCTTTCCATCCTTAGGCAGAACGTTGCTTGTGTTAGTCACATCCCTCACTCTCGTCCATCAAGTCTGACCAAGTATACTTCCACCTCTTACTGTTCAATTTCAAGCAGGTGAATCAGACATCTCAACATCGCCCATCCTCCCTTCGTGTGTTGCCTTCCGCCTTGAGGTAACACACACAGTCCGCATTCACTGCCCATATTTAAAAAGCTGGTCAGTACCCTCCTCCATCTTCTCTTTTCTTCTCAGCAAGAACATAACTAATCATCCTTGCATACATCAGACCGTACCATATCCTTCACAAGGGCAGACATGGTCCAAGCCGATATGTCCAACGTCGCCCACCTTCGTGAGCAGATTTTTGGTAAGCTCGTTTCACCCATCGCTTCGACTCTCCCATTCAGAACCTAATCAAAACACGCCAGCCAACGCTGCGTACCTCTACCCAGAGTACAAGCTTCATCTGATCATCGTCTCATCCACGAGCTCGGCTGCATGCAATGGCAGACCTATCACTTTCGTTGCCGAGCTTGTCTATGCAGACGATGAAGTCCCGGGCGTGTCTCGTCCTTCACTGCCCATGGCGGCACCACTTGGAGCTTCTCTCGGCCCTCTCAACCTAGAGGATGCCTATACCAGCCTTCTTGCCATGACTGCTAGCATGATTGAGTCTAAAAGAATGACCGACCGTCGTGATCGCGCTCTGGTCAACCACGACTTGCTGCGTGCCCCTGTCATGGCACGTCGTGAGCTGAGTGGTTCTCACAATCCTATCCAGATTCTGCCAACCAAGACCGACTTGTCGGGTCGTGATCATACCAAGCGCGTGGACGACAAGCAACCCAGTAGCGTCAAAGCTGCTAGTGTCATCGCCGCTGAAAATTTGACCAACTGTATACGCCGCTCTCACCTGCACGGCAAGAAGACTGCTCTTGGCTTGGGAGCCCCCTCAGCTGCTGAGACCGGTCTTCTGGATCCGTCTGTTAATCAGCCTGAGGTCCACTCCCACTCTCTGGGCCAGCACCATCACCTGGCTGGACAGCCCACGCAGACTTCGACTGCACCATTTCATGGCGGACCTGTCGCAGCTTCTGCTGTCAAGGAGGCTCATCGTCCCGAGCCAGTCGGACAGCCCGCTCGCGGCTCCTTTTTGCCACTGAAGCCTCTACCAAGCACTTCTGCCCAGCCCAGCAAGGCCGACAACCCATCATTTACGACACTCGTCTGCAAAGCTAGAGAAGCCGCCCGTGCTGGCATTCCGTTCGACGAAGTAGCATGGCTCCGATCCAAACGTGTGCAGAACGTCGCCAAGAAACCCGATTCCTTCGAAATGCCACGCTACGACTTCAAGCCCACCGAGGCCTATCGCCCCCGTAC
>Ga0058704_10001763_pt1 | contig 9998 bp, 12 predicted proteins | sample AgamicMgSfe_FD_71363 | JGI IMG/M metagenome (GOLD analysis project Ga0058704, IMG submission 71363) | Agave microbial communities from Guanajuato, Mexico - Mg.Sf.e | ecosystem: Host-associated > Plants > Phyllosphere > Phylloplane/Leaf | place: Guanajuato, Mexico | collected 2012-05-30 | reverse complement strand
GCACAGGACTGAGACATGCCGTTGCTGCGCTGCGCGAACTCAATCACACAGTGAGTGCAAACGCTGTGGGAGTCTCAAGGACATTCAGCTATTTCTTTGTATCTCCCAAAGCAACTCATGATCTTCTAGTAGCAGTGACGTGAGACGCGTTCTAGTCAAGCAACATCCTACATCTAGTCAGCTCCTCTTCACTACATCCAGATTCCATTGAAGCAGCCTTCCATCTTTACTATGGATCAATCACCCTTCGCCAGACTTCCGCCAGAGCTTCGCAACACTATCTACGAATACGCTCTGCTCTCTCAAGTACCACTGGCAGCGGCATGGTGTGCCCACGACCGCACCTTCCGGCCTCCACTTCCACAAGCCTCCGAGTCACAGGACGGCAACTTATCAGCACTCCTGGCGAGAATGTGGACTGACAACACTCACAAGCCGCCTCTTACATCCAACTCCGCCTCACATCGCAACGTCTCAGCGTTCACAAAAACATGTCAACAGATCCGTAAAGAGAGCCTAGAGCTCTTCTACACCACCAACAGCTTCATCCTCCGCTTCGAAGCAGACAACCACGCACACTACCGTGACGCCCTGCACATCTTCCTCCAACGGCATCGGACTAGAGAATGCAGCCGCGCTGACTTCTCTCACGGTAGACCTTGGCCGATTGCTGCCTAAGCAGTACGACAGACTAGGCATTGCCGCGGAGCGCTTATTTGGTCCGGATATTCTGCGCCCGCCTCTCCCCACCATCATTAAAGCTGACTGTACATATCAGAGCGTGGGAGGTGGCGACGTGAAACTGGCGATCGTGCTGAATTCGCGGGAGTTCAAGACGTCGCGGGATGCGGCTGTGGATGAAGTCGACAGGAGGAGGATGGAGGCAGGTGGGTTGTTTGCTAGGCAGGGAGCGTTGTGGACTTTGAAGGAGCATTTGCGGGTTATTAACTTGATGAGTGGATTTGAAGGCAGTGATTGATCGGAGTGTCTGAGACAGGATAGCTCGCGGGAAGCATTTGGTGGCAGAGAGATCAGTGCCTGGATGATTCGAACTTGCGTGAATGCTATCAAGCTGCGACGACAAGTATGCACCCAGGTGAATGTGTCTGCGGGCTTACATCACTCCCTGGAACCGCGATATTGCTACTACATTTTGCTGCTTCCCGTTTTCTCTTAATCTTGAACATCTTCGTCTCGAGATCACGCTGCTCGACCCAATAGCTATCTCCCTCGATTCTCGAAGCCAACGCTTATCGTCTTTGGCTACCACCCGAATAGACCTGGAGACCAATACAGAAAGTACCACCCGCAATGAATCAATCGCTGTTCGCCAAGCTCCCAGCAGAGCTGCGCAACCGCATCTACGAGTACACCTTGCGGTACGGCACGCCTATCGTGGTCGAGTGGTTCGAGAGTACCAAAACCTTTCGCTTCACCGCGAACGATCGGAACATATTCCCGCTCGCACTCGCAGGCACCTGCAAACGCATCCGTGCAGAGTGCATCCAACTATTCTATGCGGGTAACACATTCGAGCTCCTATTCCGCCGCCATCCTGTTAACCACTGCGGCCAGTACAAGGGCAAGCTTGACAAGCTACTCAACAAACATCGGATTTGCCAACGAGGCGCTACTGAGCTCTCTCACCATCAAACTTGAAGAGATCGAGTGCTCATCACTCCTTCTCACCCTCCATATGGCTGTGCAGCGAACGTTTTCCGTGGCGAAACGCCGGCCGGCTTTGTCGCTCAAGGTCAAGGCGAACGTGCACTATGGCTGTCGAGCGCTTCAAGCCCCCAAGGAGATCACTCTGGAGCTGGAAATGAACTCGTTACAGGCATCGTGTGACGCGAGTATCGCGGATGTGGAGGCTCGTGTAAGTGCTGAAGCATCGTTGAGCGCACGAGCGGATCTCAAAGGCGTGGGGGCAGCTTTGAGATGTGTGATCGCTGGCAATTGCGCTTGAGATACATACAACTTGCTAACGCTTGGCTGTGGATGATATGTTGCAGGTGGTGAACTGGAATAGAGAACGAGAAGGATTGCGCAAAGCCCGGTGGTAGGCAGGGTGTTGGAGAATGGCGAAGAGGTCTCTCATCTACTGTTCATCAGTGCTCCGTGGACGAGTACCGACATTAATACGCTCAGCCTGAGTCCGCTAATAGTTTGATGGGCTGCTTCGACCGTTCGCTCCTTTCTGCGTACTGCTCCATATCTCTGGCTATGGAGTGAATGCAGAGAACTTACTTCACTTCTCACATTGCAAGTGTCGCAGTCTCTTTTCTTTGTCCTGGTTAGCACTCCACACAGATTTCTGCAGGCATGAAACTTTCTATATAAGCTGACATCTAGCATGCGCAAGGTCGGTTCCTTGGAGATTCCTTATAGCCGCCGAAAGAACGACTTATTCAAATACGCAAACGTCATCGGCAATGGACAGCTCACTACTTGCAAGGCTTCCTCCGGAGATCCGCAATCATATATACGAATATGCCTTGCAGGCCCGCAGCCCCTTGACTACGAATTTAATGCGGAATCAAGAGACTTTTCGTCCGCTGCCTACATCTTTCGCCCGAAAGAGCTCGTTGGCGTTGACGAAGACTAGCAAGCAGGTACGGCATGAGAGCCTCCGGATGTTCTACGCTTTGAACGGCTTCGAAGTGCGGATGGACGAACACGACGACGAGAAGTATGTGCGGGCGTTGGCGGTGTGTTCGCAGAAAAGCTAGGGCCGGATGGTAGAGAGGTGCTCAAGTCACTCACCATCAATCTCGGCCGCGTCGACAGCTTCGTAAGGGTGGAGATTGCGGTTCACCGCCTGTGCTGGCAGTCACTGCCGCAGGTCTCGCCCTTGGCTTTGTCGATCAAGGCGATGTGTCGCTACCGGGCTTCTGCACTGGGTAAGACAGAGCGCTTCAAACTCATGCTGGATTCACAAGACTTTGAGGCTTCACGAGCAACAGCGGTGGCGAGGGTAGATGCTCGGACGAAGCGAGTAAGCTCGCTGAGGGAGAGATATGGGCTGGAGGTGTTGAAGTGGGAGTTGCTTAGTCTCAATAGCGAGCAGGGCAAGGCAGAGGAAGGTAAATGGGGTTGGTGGCGCTCTTCGCGGGATACTGCTGCTGCGGATGCATTGACTATGCAGCTTCGGCAAGTCCACGGGTAGCACTTTTTGCGGTGATTGACATGCTAAAGCAGATCAAAAAAGGCCGCATGTTTCCACGCCATCTTGTCTTAGATACCCTGATTGTGAAGCCACCCCTAAGCCTATGACTGGACCCCGTAGTCGTCGGAAAGACCAACACCAAGATATGCTACTGTTCGATAGCTGGGACATCTTTGGGAGGTTGTGCTCTCCGAGCAGTACCAAGAGTGCTACGCTCACAGGGGTTGAATCGTACGCCGCTGTACGATCCTTTAGGTAACAGAGGGCTTGTGTACAGAGCTGGAATGCGACCATGAATTCGGGTATTAGCGCTGACTCCAGAAATGAATACACTCGAATATCTCGGCCCCGCAGTTCTGGAAACGCGGCCAAACGCTAGACACTTTGCATCATCTCATTCTACATAAAGCCCGCAGCTTCCTATTTGCCCTCACTTCAGATCAAAAATCGGAACAGTTAACAGCAGTATCCACGATGGCCGACTCACCATTACTGAGTCTCCCCCCCGAACTACGTAACCGGATCGAAGAGCTTGTCCTGCGGCGCGACACGCCCGTAGTGACACAGTGGCTCAATGATACTCGACCTTTCCACCGGCTGAGGAGAGAGGGAGATGAATCTAATGTTCAAGCACTAGCCTTGACCACAACGTGCAAGAACGTTCGAAGCGAGTGCGTCAATCTATTCTTCGCCTTCAATATCTTCGAGTTCAAGGGATCATCGCTCGACTCTCACTTTCGCAACAGGTCAATTCTTAAGATCCTAAACGCAGTCAGTGGGCTAGTCAACCAGCAAACCTTGGGCGGACTGCCGCTCGACCTTGGCGTGCTCTCAGAAGAACGTTTCCCCGATCTAACCAGCAAGGTAAAGGATCTGCAAGGCCGCATCATCGGTACACCTCCTGACCTACCACTCACAGTCTGAGTGACGTGCTTTTACGGTCAATCGGACAGGCATCTTTTACGCACATCTGGCGAGGTGGTGGTCGAGCTTGAGACGCTGCGACTGTGCGTCACAGCGAGTGTGGCGATTGCCGAAGTGCAGTCTTGAATCGAGATTGAGGCTGATCCGACATATGGGCCGGCAGAGGAGCTCGAGACGCTGGAGGGAGTCTTGCGTGAGGTGCAACTCTGCAAGCATGCTTGTAGGGACGGCGATACGGGCATCGGATGCAGAGGGAGACGGTGAGGTGACTAGAGGTCGTAGAGAGTACTGGCGTGTCTTCAATCGGAAGTAGCGAAGGCAGACATGAGTGAGACAAAAGTCGGAGCTATCTGCCGAAATCGAGTTTTGGTATTGCTTGACTAGTGGTAGGTCATCTCTGGTGATCATACTTTCACGTGCAAACCATTGATCACTATTTCGTACAGGTGCCTCACGCTAGCGTCATCTGCATTGGAGAAACCTCAGGACCCTCTCTCAAATAAGGAGCCCACAGAAGACAGCTTACAGTTGACCTCATCGCGCTCATCCTGGATCCACCACCCAGGTGAAGCGAGTTGCCGTCACCACCACACCACAATTCAAATACGACACGCTGGGAACAATGGACGACTCGCCTCTGTCAAAACTTCCGGCGGAACTCCGCAATCGCATCTACGAGCTCGCGTTGTCTGATGGAGAACCGCTGGCTCTGGAATGGCGGTGCAATTATCTTGACGGTCAAGGTTAAGTCTGCTCGGGCGCCGTTTCCATTCGTCGAGTCCTCACCCTGACTGAAACCTGCACGCGGATACGACACGAGACGCTCGAGCTCTTGAGGAAACGTCAACACCTTCAAGCTCGAGTTCGGCTTCGGCAATGGTTATAAAGGTTACAAAAGTGCGGTACAACAGTTCTTCAGTAGCATTGGGCCAGAGCAAACGGCCGCGCTGAGGTGCTTAGTGGTTGACATCGGCAAATGGGGCCCATTGAAAGCAAAGAACTACCATCGCTTTGCCTCCGCCGTCCAGCGCTTGCGGCCTCTGGTCTTGAAGAAGAACAATTGGCCGGTGAAGGTCGGAGCGGCTTGCCAATACGGGGAGGTAAATTGGCGAGGGCCGAGCATCTACATTCAGCTGGATCTCCATCACCTGCGCAGTTCGTGCGACGCAGCCATTGGAGAAATCGTGAAGCGGAAGAAGCAGGAGTCTGGAGGTCACGAGCGGGCTGATCTGGGGACTCTCAGTAGAGTTTCTGCGCATTGGGCAGGTGTATGCAGATGTTTGACCTCTGTGAATAGCCAAAAACGGGGGCATCGGTGGCAGCGATAGTGGATGCACTAAGATTAAAGGCGGGCATAAGTATGCGAGGCATACGGGGAGGAGACTGGAAGCATAGCATCCAATTCTGCGCTGGCATGCTAGGTCTATGCTCAAGCAAATGACTATATGACATGGTATCGCTGAAGGCTCGAGCCTATATTACATTTTTCGTATGCACGAGGTTTGGAACGCCATAGCCATGTCCCGACAGAGCCTAAAGCCACATCCGCAAAAACCAAGTAGAGCTACCATCTCCGCTCATAGACCGCTCTTCCCGCTCTGCTATGCTCCCGATGTTGATTTGTCGTCACCTTCCTCAGAGACCCTTTCGTCGGCCCCCTTGATGGACACCGTGGTATTGTACCCCAACTCTCATGTCTCGCTTTGAAGTCGCAAAAGTGCTGAAACAACCATATAGCATCCCTACGCTACCTGAACATCAACTGTGGAAGCTCGTCACTTTGCGACCGGCAGCTCGACCTCGCTATGATCTCCAAGCATGTGCCGGTACCCCAACAACAGATCGAAGATCCGTCTTCGCATTTGACCACTGATTGGTGTCTCAGCAGTCCTGATCAAGTCCCTCAAGTATTGGAAGGTAACATCCCACAAGCGCTCCGAACCTGTGAACCGAAGTTCGAGCGGGATAATCGTTTGGACCCACCTAGGCCCTGAGCTTCTACCGTACTCTGTCCCGCAAACGACCTTGATCGTGCATAGCGGCTGCTCATCCACCTCCTCAGATATCCTCAGCAGAAGCAGACCTAACCTGGGGTCGACGACGTGATCCCGGTGTTCCAGCGGCATGCTTATGCAACTGTGACCGACTCCGCATAGGATGCTTGTGCGCAACGCGGAGGCGTTACGCTCGCCGATGGCGTCTTGGAATATGTGGAGGATCGTGGTTGGGTGGTACGGAGAGGTTGACCTAAGCCGGAACGTGTTGATGGAGTAGAGGAGTTGAGCACATTCCTCGTGCATCTGCTTGCAGGTGGAGGGCAAGGCGAGCGGGACAGGCTGCTGTTCGTCTCTATCCTGCCTTGGACCTTCATTGAAAGCTTCGCAAACGATGCTGAAGGGTTCGTCGCCTCGCAGGACGAGCTCGTAGATCTGGTTACGTAGCTCCGGCGCTAACCTGGCGAACGGTGAGCTGTTCATCCTGTCGGCGATGTTGGGAGTAACAGGGTTTGAGAAGTAGGTGGTGAGTGTGGCTGTATAGCTCTGCTTAAGAGGTGCTTCAGATAATGCGTTTGTATAATGACGTTGAGTGTCATTGTGTTTCACGCTAGTGGCGGCTTCACATTTGGACGTGGCTGTTATTCACACGTGATTACCAGTAGTGATGTTCATGTTCGTCTGCACCGCTATGAGCTGGGCATCGTCCTGCGGCCAATGTGTATCTACTTTCGATAATCTAGAAAGCGTTTCTTGGAGCCAGTGTAATTTGCGGTAGAGCGATGTATCAGTCGGTAGGAGTTTGACCAACTTAAAAAGACCATGATCATCGTGGTCAAGCCTTTCCTCACCCGTATATCCTATCCACAGCTCATCCAGGTAGGGTGACCGTTTTCACAGTGCGCAGTTGCTCTTGACATTCCCACGAACGCATAAGGAACCATATTGGCTGACTTTTCTCCGCCGGGTCCACCGCTCGACCCATCTCCTCCGCCAGTGACCTGAACGCATCATCCCACAGCAGATCCACAGCCTTGAAGCGCAGATCAAGACGCACTATCCTCTAGAAGCTGAGGAATTCACTCAGCGTCCGTTCCTCGTACTTGAAGTCCGCCGAAACCCTCGTGGTGCACATCTGGTTTTACCTCGCGAACTCGGAGGTGTCTCTCAGAATTGCTTTGAAGTCCGCTCAATTGGCATCATTCACCGAACCACCCTGCATGGTAACGGAGCCTAGCGCCTCGCTGTTCACCTTGCCGATAGCGCCTCGAAATACGGGAAACAGATTGTTGCTTCCGAATGTCGGTTGTCCCAGCAAGACGAACTTATTGATGTTGTAGAAGATCAGCACGCACTCTGCGTAAATCTGCCTACATACGAATGCGAGACTGAGCGGATGGCGCTGGTCGTGGTAGTCTATCTTGCGAGAGTGTGTGTTATAGGCGCCGCCGCTAAGAACGAAAGGCCTGGCGCTTTTGAGAAGAAGCTCGTAGATGCAGTTGCGAAGCTCCGGTGCGAGCTTGGCAAAGGGCGAGGTGTCCACGTTTAGTGAGCGAAGGTTAGTATCAAGTGTCGTTGCCGGGGAGACATCCCGATGTCGTCGAAAGCTAAGGGGTGACTGAATTAACAGGCGTGGTATCGAAATGGACAGGGTCTGCCCGAGGTACAAGATGTCATTATCCGCAAGTTTGCTGAAGCTCGAGTAGCGGTACTACCTCCTGGGTGCCGAAGAACGTGACATTACATTTGTGAGGCGGTAAACATGGACCCTTGGTGTTTAGTGTCGGTTTGCTGCAACGCTGTTGAAAGTATGTACGTGGATCGTTGTTCAGTCTGTGGACTGTAAAGGAGACGATGTTGGAGTGCGCAGTTAACTATCGTCGAATAGCAATAACCTCGCAATTACATACTTCGGCTTCCAATCCTTCGCAGCAAACACGCCTCACATCAGTCCTCACTGCATTGCTAGCAAATTGCTAGCGAGTCAAGCGGAGGCAGTGAAGACAACAGATGTGGGTTCAAGGAACCAGATCGCATTATTTCAATTTGTTCGCTGCAGCACGAAACTTGCTCCATCTCGCCACGGTAAGAGCAGCGCGCCTGCTTCGAATGCCCATCCTGACCATATGCTGTACACTTGTCGACTTCGACTGTCGCATGTATCGCATCTGGCCCGCTCACCGCGGCGACGTACCTCCTACCCTTCCTTCAGCTCCACCGCAGAAATGCCAAGCAGTACGCGCGCCAGCACCAAATACGCATGAACCTCCTCCAGCTCCTGCCGCTTCCATGAAGTTACCGCCTCTTCGCTCCTCTTCTTCATGTCCTCGATTGCCGCGTCCCACAAATACTCTGAACGCCCAAAGCCCAACTTAAGCCGCAAACTCATCAGCAAAGCTTGCGTCGGCCAGTACCTTATCGCCGTATCGAGCACGAGAGCGCAGTCCGGGTGAATCTTCGCTTCATCGCAAAGCTGCTGAAGAAAGGGCTCGTCTGGAAATGCCTTTGAAATTGCTCTGTCGATGACGACGGAGCGCATGGCCGAGCTGTTGACCGTGCCGATGACGCCGCGAAAAGCTCTCAGATTCGCAATGCCGTTCTTTGTAGTGTCGTGAAAGAAGAAGAAGGTGTTGATGGCGTAGAAGAGCCATGCAGCTTCTTCGTGAACGCGCTTGCACGTGAGCGCTAGGGCGAGGCCGTTGATTTGGCGTGACATCTCCCTCCAATAGCCGCCGTGCGCTGAGGCAAAGTGGCTTATCTCGAGAGGCCTCTCGCAGCGAAGAGCGAGTTCGTAGATACGGTTGCGCAGCTCCGGCGCGAGTCTCTCATATGGCGATTTCTCCATGATAGTGGACTTGTGGCGTGTCATACGCAGGCTGATGCTCAGTCAGTGGTTGATACTGGGTGAAATTGAAGGAAGGGTTCGAGAGGTCAAGCTTGGACTGTAGAGAAGTGGAGCGACTGGGTGGAGTGGGTCCGCATGACCGCAAATTGAGCTTCGCTAGCGTGCTTTCCTCATCGAGAAGCTGCATACTGTATATCTGCCAGCGGTGGCCGGCCCATTGGGCCTCGCGCTAGGAGTCGCTCATAATGCGTCGTAACAAGCTGCCTACCTCACAGTATCAACGCCTCATCGCGCATTCATCTTACTCATAACATCCCTATGCTGTGCCTTATCCCTCTCCGCCTCACTCAACGGCTGCATACTCCTCAAATCCCCCACCACATCCTTCGCTTTCCCGAAGTAGACCTCCTGCAGCAGATTCCGCATCCGTGTCTCCATATCCTCGACCATGCGGCCAATGTTCACCACATGTGCTTGCTCCACCTCTGAGTCCCTGAAACCGCCTAATGACAGATCCGCCTGCGTTTGCCGCGTGAGGTTGCCTGCTAGATCCAAACTGTCGATGGAGGTAGAGGAGAGACCGAGGTCGAGTATGACGGTGGACGTGAGCTTGTAGTGCGCATTGCGCTTGGTAGCGGCCTCGTTTACTTCAAGAACGTGTATGCTATCCCATCCACCTTTCCCACTTCCACTTGCAGTCTTCTTACACAACACCACCCCCGCAAACCCATCATCCAGACTCCACAGATACGCACTACTAGCCCCACCCTCATAATACAACTCCCTGTACACATCCACCGCACTATTCAACGCTTCCTCCATCCTCCTTACCCTCCCTCCCGGGACAAGATCCGCAGCATCGTCAGGATCTACGGGAGGGTAGAATTCGTTACTCCACGGACTTCGGTAGGAGTTGCCGTCGCGGTTGTAGTCGCAGCAGAGGTAATCTCTTCCAGTCTTTTGGCAGCGTTGGACGGTTAGGGCGACGTCGACGGAGGAGAGGAGGTCTTCTTCGAGATCGGGGCGCAGGGAGATGATGCCGTTGAGGTTGCTTTGGGTGGAGGAAGGG
>Ga0058704_10001762_pt1 | contig 10001 bp, 6 predicted proteins | sample AgamicMgSfe_FD_71363 | JGI IMG/M metagenome (GOLD analysis project Ga0058704, IMG submission 71363) | Agave microbial communities from Guanajuato, Mexico - Mg.Sf.e | ecosystem: Host-associated > Plants > Phyllosphere > Phylloplane/Leaf | place: Guanajuato, Mexico | collected 2012-05-30 | reverse complement strand
CGGGAAATGCGGACCCTTGCCATCAAGCATCACGACCTCCATCCCCATCGCCTGCGGTATCACCAGTATATCCGAGAAGATGATCGCCGCATCTATTAACCCTTCATACCGGTCTATGGGTTGTAGAGTGAGTGTCGAGGCGATCTCAGGGCTCCGACAGCATTCGAAGAAATCGCTCTTGCCTTTTGCTTCGTGGTATTCGGGCAGGTAGCGGCCGGCTTGTCGCATTACCCAACACGGTGGCCGCTCGACTTTGTGGCCGCGGGCCGTGCGGAGGAGGAGGTCGTTTTTGAGGGGTGCAAAGCCATGTTGAGATTGAGAAGCCATGATGCTGTGTGTTGCGGTATGAGACCGAGTTGTGCTGTCGTTGCACTGGTATTGCTCGACGAAGGTTGGTTGATGTGAAGATGTGACGATGTTGGCCGAGGCAGGCTGCAGCAAATTGATTGATGACATTGATGGCTTCGTGGGGCTGCAGGGTTGATGCATAGGGCTGAGATACGGATATCGCGTTTGAAACGCGTCTTGCGTCTTGGACAATCAACTCCTCACCTCATGTTCGCAGTTCAGAGCAAAACCTCATCATTGTTTCTGTCGTTATCAGGAAGCCAGAAATGCCAGTTAGAAGGTGATAGTCAGACTCTAAAGCACAATCGAGGTCCGTAGCTGCAGCACCTTGTCTTACCTGTCCCAGTAAATCACACGGGCATCCCTTGCTTCGGAAACGGTCCCATGTGCTCTCCATGAGCTTGAGAAACATATCTGGAAGCACAGCATGTAGAGTACTAGCGACGTTAAGACGAACATGTTCTCTGCCAACTACCAGCATTCGACAATGGACGACTACACCAGCCGCAGGGGCCAGCTCACGAATATGGCATCGTGGTGCGAAAACCAGGACTGTGATCAAGGCCAGCAGTCTCCCTCAAGGCCTCTTACCGCCGTTAGCCCCAGATGAAAGCAACAACGTGCCAGCCAAGACCTATCCCACTGTCTTACAGCAGCATCTCAACAATGTCCGCAAGTTCACTGACTGCGTGGTCCTTACCCGCGTGGGCGACTTCTACGAGATGTACTTTGATCAGGTCGAGCAATACGCACCTCTCGTCAACCTCAAGAAAGCCAAGCGTGCCACAGCGTTAGGTGATGTGGCAATGGCAGGTTTCCAGTACACACAGCTAGATCGCTACCTCAAGATGTTCGTCCAGGATCTGGGCAAGCAAGTCGCTATCAGCGAGCAGATACGTTTACCAGATAGCGAACGCTCTTCGAAAGCCGGAGCACCGATGTATGATCGGAAGGTCACGAGGATTATCACGGCGGGAACGCTGATTGATGAGAACTTTATGGATCCGTGCGAGAATAACTATCTACTGGCTGTGCATTTCGAAGGCCCTCTTCCTGTTGAGCTTACCCGAAATTCGAACAGTGAGGCTTATGAAAGGTACAGGCGGACAACGAAGGTCGGCTTAAGTTGGGTAGACCTATCGAGTGGCGACTTCTATACCCAGAGCAGTGATTTGGCATCTCTCACTTCGCTGGTAGCGCGCATCGGGCCTCGAGAGGTCGTGCTTGAGTCGGCGATGGAAGCTATAGGCCAGGCGCAACTACAAAAGCTGCTCGGCGATGGCTCGTTCTCGCTGCATTTTCATCAAGCCACCAGGCCTGCCTCGTCGGTCATAGATTGGGCACCAATGCTTGAGAAGCCAATCTCCGAGAGAGAGCAAGCTTCGTTTGCCTCGCCCGAAATAGGAGCCGGTACTCTTGTCTTAGATTATGTCAGAGACAAACTTCGTGATCAGCAGATACAGCTCCAGCCACCTGTCCGAAAGTCAGACGACGAGTACATGTCTATCGACAAGCAGAGCTTGCGTGGGTTAGAGATCCGCAGTACCCTGCGCGACGGCACGTTCCAAGGCGGTCTTTTGCATGCTGTCCGTCATACGGTAACGAAAAGCGGCGCAAGGCTACTTAGCCAGCGTTTGGTATCGCCGTCGATGTCGTTGTCTGTTATCAATAACCGGCTGGACCTGGTGCAGGAGATGCTAGGGTACGATGCGCTTCGTGAGGACGTTGTGGCGTTGTTGCGCCGTACATCAGACACACTGCGACTGCTACAGCGCTTCGCTATCGGCAAGGGTGACGCTGATGACCTGCTAAGCCTGGCAAAGACGATAGATGTCATGGGCCGCTTGTCGGAGGTGCTGCATGACCATATCATCGTGCAGCAAGACCGTGCATCTGAGGCAGAAGAAGCGGCGACAACTTTGCCAATTGACCTTGGCTTTCTGTGGAATATTCTAAGCAGATTCGACCTCGAGAGCCCAGGCAAGGTTGCACAGAGCATTCAAGATGCCATTGACGAGGCAGGCGTAGATCGACAGCATGTCGCTGAAGTTGAAGGCCAAGCTGATGCTGCTGAAATGACAGATGAGGTTGTAACCGCAGATGCTGCGGGTGAACAAGCGCCAAAGCTGAGCGGACGTGCTTCGAAGAGTAAAGCTACTGTCGAGGAGACTGCGCCGGACGAGATCTGGATCATGCGCAGGAATGCCTCGCCTACGCTAGAGCGCGCTCGTGCTGATTTGGATAAGCTGTTGGGATTGAAGCATGAGCTTGCGCAGAAGCTACGCATGCGGCTCCGGTCAGAGAGTCTAACGCTGAGGTGGAGCGCGCAGCTTGGTCACTTTTGCCATATGAAAGGTAGAGACGCGCAAGGCACCCTCGCAGCGTTACCAGGCGCGCGCAGTATTGGCTCGACGAAGAGCACCCGCACTTTCTATCTTACAGATTGGACGCATCTTGGAGTGCGCATTGATGACAGTAAGCTTCGCATCAGGACCGAAGAGGAGCGGGTGTTCGGCAAGCTGCGCGGACTAGTAATCGAGAATTTGATGAAGCTGAGGCGTAACGCCGCAGTACTAGATGAGCTCGACGTCGCCTGCTCATCCGCCACTGTCGCCAAGCAACGCAATCTCGTCCGACCCATCCTCAACGAAGGCACATCCCACAAGATCATCGGCGGCCGTCACCCAACAGTCGACGTAGGTCTAAAAGATCAAGGCCGCATCTTCACAGCCAACAATTGCGCTGTGGGCGAAGAGAAGAAGATCTACCTCATCACCGGCCCCAACATGGCTGGCAAAAGCACTTACCTCCGCCAAAACGCCCTGATCACCATCCTCGCCCAAACGGGCTGCTTCGTACCCGCCGACTACGCCGAAATCGGCCTCGTGGACAAGATCTTCAGTCGCGTCGGCTCAGCAGACAACTTGTACCACGACCAATCGACCTTCATGGTCGAGATGCTCGAAACAGCTGAGATCCTCAAGCAAGCTACGCCTCGTTCCTTCGTCGTCATGGATGAAGTAGGCCGTGGCACAACACCCGAGGACGGCATCGCTGTTGGATATGCTTGCTTGCATCATCTGCATAACGAGAACAAGAGCCGGACGTTGTTTGCTACGCACTTCCATGCTTTGGCGGATATGACGCGGGATTTCGATGCGCTGGCATGTTATTGTACGGATGTGGCTGAGGAAGATGATGGGAGTTGGACGTATGTGCATAAGTTGAGGAGAGGAGTAAATAGGGAGTCGCATGCGTTGAAGGTTGCGAGACTGGCTGGGCTGCCTGAGAGCGCTGTGGAGGTCGCGGCGGAGGTGTTGGCAGATTTGCAGAAACGCAGGCGGGACAGCAGCGATCGTGGCTGTTCGCAGGCTATTGATAGTGCGGCGAGTGGTGCAGGCTGAGCATGCATGATGTGGAGCCTCCCCAAGCTACCCTTTCGGAATCCTCCCATCGCCGTCCGCTACAGCGCCTCGAAAGTGCATCAGCCTCCACGAGATTACCTCGCATGTGAATCATCGTCATCTCCAGGCCACATTCGTCACCTTCTTCGCACGACTCTTTGTTCATCGGGTATTCGCACGCCGATCTAGCCCCGAGTTACGTAGGATTCGGAAAGTGGCCAGCTTCTTGCTCTAACACGGTCACGACTCCCTCATAGACCCTCTTTCTGAACGCGGCGTCTTCGAGAGTAGTCCTTCGATGATCGAATTCGCATAAGATGCAGCGTCGTACAGCATCGCCGTAATCTAGCCCGGCTTCGGCGTAAACCTGAGACGTTCTGTCAGCTCAAGCTTTACCGACAATAAGGCAGCTTTGTAGCTCTGTTAGACGCTACAGCGGCATATGGGACAATTGGGTCCTTGAGATGGCTGGCCTGGCGTGTAGCCACTCGCTGGTGGGACACTTACCTGGTCAAGCAGCCTGTTTGCTGCGAAGAAGTCTGATGCAGGATGCTTAGTTCCGTCCGGATTGAGATCAGATGGAACGACCAGCTCATCGAAGGATTTCCGCATGCACAACTCAATAAGCAAGATACCCAACGCGAAGATCGTTTCGTTCCGGATGGAAGGGCTCGACGTGAAGTATGACCATATTGCCGGGACTGCAGGTGGTGCGCTTGCAGGCGGCGAGCTTGCAGACGCGGAAGTCATGTGGATGGCCGCGACTTCAGCAGAAATGAACGGATGTTGTGTTAGCAGCATATCACCTTTTTTGAACAATATCACCTCGTTGCGGCCCCACTGCTTAGCCAACCATGGTGTATCGTGGAGTCGTAACATCCCCGAGGCAAGGGTTAGTGCTAAGCGACGGCTATCCGCCACCGTCAAGTTACTCAGAACACTTGCTAACGAGACAGTCGTCATAGTGTCTTTGTCAACCACTGGCTGCCTTGGCCAATACAAGCCGTGCCGATTCAGAGAGGCATCGAGCAGATAGCCCAGACACATATCACATCGCATTACCGGTAATTGGCTCAGTTGTCGACAAAGATCATGTATCTCGAGAACATTCGCCTGAGGCGTTTGTGCATGGCCCGCGCTTGAATTGCCGGCAAGATTAGCGTTTATCTGGAATGTCACGCCTCGCTTCTTGGTGCCCAGGGCTTGCATTTTGGCGGAGAGCTGATCGATAGATCTGCTTACATTGCCGGAGTCCATTGCCCGCACTTCAGTCTCTTCAAGGACCCACGACGGCATGATAGCACCAGTCGGGGTAGCTGCATGATGCAAGTTAGCGGCCAGCGAAGTGGTACGGCCATCTACCACCCGAGACTCACTTCCTCCGGTCTGATGGTGAAGTACTACCCGGAAGCTGCCCTGTATATGATAATCGTCGCTATCCTTAAGGTACAAGCTGGCCTTATGGGGTGCCGAACAAGAGTCATGGAAACCTCGCTGAAGCGTCCCAAAGAGACTCGCTGCCTTGCTGCGTATATTGTCAAAGTCCGGCATCCGCCGGCCTCTAACAGCCCGGACTGGTTCCAACGCTGAGCTCTGCTCGGTCAACTTTGTCAAAGCTGCGTTATCCCTGCTAATCTCGTTTACAAGGTCCATATAAGCAGACCGTTTCAGGCCGAATCGAAAACGTTTATATGCTTCTTTGAACGATTTCGGATCTGTGAATGGGCCTTTGCCGTCAGGGTCCAGCTTCAATCGCCTGGTGAACTCCTGCAGCGACCTGTGCATGCTTTTAATCGTCTCTATGAAGACATGGAAAGAGCGCTGCATCTTCCGCAGGAGTTCATCGTTGATAGCTGGGTCCCGCCAAAGCTCACCTCCAGGATCGCTTAACAAGTTGGTGAGTTCATCGTCGTCTACGCAGTCATGCAGGAGCAACTCCAGTGCATTTCGAAAGATGTCGTTCTCGACTCTCAGGCGTCGACTTAGGCTTGCAAATTCTTGCGGATAGTTCCACATAGACTTGATGGTTCGTACACCCTCTGCGTAATGTTCAAGGCCTGGAAGACAAGTAGTCAGCAAGATAGCTTACACGTCTTAGCCTGAAGAGTGAGATTCTCGTGAATCTTTGACGACCCATGAGTCGTCCTGCCACTTGTGCTGTCTTCGAGCTGCCTGGTGCTATCTGCTTGCTTGAGCAGACTGGACCATCGGCTTTAGGCTTGGTGACGCTAAACCACTCTACTGAGCAGCCAAAGAAGGACGAATCTGAGTCCGTTCCATGAACTCAAAGGGAGTCTTTCTAGCAGACGTACCTGAAATCACTAAGGGTATAGCTCCCAGCACTAGTCCAGCAACATCGATACCGGCCATCTTGGTGCTCTGTCCGCGGTACCGCTAGTCCACGTAACGTCTTTGCGAGTGCAATTGCGACGGAGACGAGTGAGTGACTACAGTCGAGATGGGGAAAGCGGCTGAGCTTATGCACCCCGCCCGCCACCATGACCAGGGTGGTTAGGGTGAGGCGAACTTGCAGATCTCGGCCATTCTCAACTTCCTCTCACAAGCCCCGGTTATATTTCCAGCGCTGCCACGATACATTCGGTACCCGCTACCCAGCCTTGTACACCGAGGGTTCGCTAAATGCTCGTGAAAACGTGTGTTCAGCACAGTGATGTTGGTAAAGACCCAACATAATCTTCGATTAGGCGGAGTTACGCAGAGGAAGAAGACATGGCTATATCGATAGCGGTACGACAGTGCTTAGAAGCATTTGAGAACATACAGATCCGAGACTCAGATCTACAGTGGAAAAGTAAGCTCCTCGATGAGCTGGGCAGATTCCGGACATGGGCTGGCAACGTTTCAGCTCACAGGACCGGTCGGCGGTCATTAGAATATCGACTACGAGACGCTTCAAACCTTCAGGCAGCTGTACAATCCCTTCTCTGGGATCTGCGCCAGTCTTTGGGTACTGTGAAAGCGGAGTTGACAAGCCAGATGCCTGCCCTCTCGAGTGGAGAGGAGCAGGACAGAACCGCTAGTACCGAAGACGACGATGGTGATGCCAACGAGGCCGGCGATGATGCGCTTTTCGAGATTGATGACGAAGAAGGACCAGCAGCCAGTCCTATTGAGCAGGGTTTTGATGAGCTCCATGAAGTCATCACGTGTCTACTGCGCTTCTCGATGACCTTACGACATCCTGCCCGCCACGACCAGATCAAGCAACATACAACCAGTATTGCGATATTCTACGAACCGAAGGATATCGAGCACGTAGCGACTAAACATCCTGGCGTGCCTCAGTACCTCTCGCGCCGTATCGGCAAGACTATCTCCAAACATCGACAATATTTCAAATATAGAGTCGAGCACCACGAAAAGCTCACAGCAGGACTAGGAGGTGAAGATGCCGACGATCGGCCGAGTACTGTTGCTACCTCATTGCGACCTGCGGCAATCTCACATGAGATAGATCTCTCAGCAATCGATACTGATGGTGAGTCTGTATATACTGCGACGTCCTACGCCCCAACACTATCGGATGAGACGATCCTACGGCCTCCGCCGTGGCCTGAAGCAGCTCATGACGGCGAGCCATTTGAGTGCCCGATATGCTACAATATTATCGTAGCCTCAAGCGAACGATCTTGGAGGTAAGTAGTTGTGAAGCCTCAAGTACATGCAAAATCTCACCATTTCCTAGGCAGCATGTATTCGAGGACCTGCCACCCTACGTTTGTACCCTCAAAGATTGCTCAAGAGCTGGCCGCCCGTTTTGCCGCCGGAGGGAATGGCAGCAGCATCAAGCCAACATGCATAACCGAAGCTGGCTTTGCCCTTTCGGCTGCGCTGAATCCATCAGATCGGCGGCCCTGTTTGAACAACATCTTGAGTATATGCACTATCAAGGTTTTGAGCCCAATGCTCTACAGCGCATTGTAAACTCATGTGCCCAAGTACATGAGTCTGTCGGTCCTATGTCCTGTGTCATCTGCGGCAAAACAAAGCCTACGGCCAAGTTGTTGCATAAGCACTTGGGCCACCACCTCGAACAACTGGCGCTGTTTGCTTTACCACATCATCTGCTCGCCGAAGAAAGCGGAGATGAATCGGGCAACGACCTAAGTAGAGATGATAATCGAGTATCGGATGATAGCGATGAAGAGTTGGACATTGACGCTAGCAACGAAGACTACGCCGCTGGGCATGTTCTAGGCAGCTTGCGAGGGACTGGGAACTGCTACTGTAACCGCTCAATCATCGGACCACAGATACCGTGCGCCAACAACACTTGTCCACGGCAATGGTTCCATCTTGCGTGCGTGGGACTGACTGAGCGAGACCTCGACCCAATCAAGAAGTGGTATTGTGATGAATGTCATGCTTTGATCAACAAGGAAAACAAGGATGCAGCGGAACTTCCGAGTGTTCCTCCGAGCCAGCAGACCCAGAGTCATGCCAACGAAAGCATCCCGAGGGGTGCATCGAGTTACTGGTCAGCGTCGGAACAGACAGATTTTATTAAGTACATCGCACATTTTGGCACCGATTTTGCGGCGATTGCTGCACACATGGGCACTAAGACGCAGACTATGATTAAGAATCACTATCTACGCCAAATTAGTGGCAACCAACCGGACTTACAGCATCAGGCTCTAGCAGCAGATAGACGTAAAGAGGCTGGAGAGGAACTTGGTCCACCCCCTACGCCGACTCCAATCGTCAAACGCAAGTATAGTGATGCTCAGCCTATTGCGCCTCGACGTCTGGCTCCGTATACAGAAGCGTTGAACGTCGATGTAATTGAAGGTTATGGCAGCGCGTATGGTGGCGGGCATAGCAGCACTGATAGCAGTGACAGTGACGACGGCATTGGCTACAGCCCGGCCCTTTTTCGCACCGCTGATGGTGTGCTTATTCGGAAAGATGGCCGGCCGGACATGCGCTCGGTCATATCTCAACCGGAGCCTATGTTTGACGGTTATAGCAACGCGACTGATGGCGGGCACAGAAACACTGATATCAGTGACAATGACGACGGCATCCACTACAACCAGGCCCTTCCGCCAGCGGGTAAGACTCCGGAGTCTGGACGAACACTGAAGCAACCCAATGTCGACAGGGGGCGTTACTCGCCACCACCTTCGCCTGGCTTATCGGGAAAGAGCGGTCGGACAGAGCTGCAAACCACTGCAGATCCAGAAGCAACGGCAGCGGTGTCAACAAAGAGACATCAATGCCCGTACTGTTCGACGGACTTCACTAGGCACCACAACCTGTTGAGCCACCTACTCACGCACCGGCAAGAGAAGCCTTACCTCTGCCAAACCTGCGACGTGCGCTTCAGGCGTCTGCACGACCTCAAGCGCCATGCGAAGCTGCACGTAGGAGAGAGACCGCACGTCTGCGATACGTGCGGCCGAAAGTTCGCGCGTCGTGACGCGTTGGCACGACATAAGAAAGGCCCAGGTGGATGTGCTGGTCGCCGTTCAAGCTTCGGTGGTGACGATGAGGCCCTGTTGGACAATGCCGAGTACACGGGTGTCGATGACAAGAATGAAGCGCAGGATGCGTAGGTGCAGCGCGTATCCTTGGACAGGCGCTGTGGTGCGGCATCTGAAGTGCTTCAGGAGGCTAGGTATGCTAGGTGTTGTTCGTGCTTCGGAGACTGGTCAGTAGCCAGTGTGCTTCCTGGTCGGCATGGCCAGGGTGTAGATGTGACAACAACGTGCAAGTAGGAGGGCGTTCCCGAAGAGAGTACAGCTCCGCATGATTAGAGTGCTGCAGCCTGGGAGTCGTATATATCTAACGCTATTAGTAGCTGCGCCAATGAGTTCGCATGCCGATTATCCATTCTGATGGTGGCTCAGGCAACCACTCTGTTGGACTTGGTGAGTCTGTTCGAGGTTCGTGTGTGGAAGATGTGACTGAGAAGATGATGTCTTCAAATGTAACACGAGTAGTACCGAGTATAGGAAGGACTTCGATGGCATAGCAAGGCCGCAGCAGAAACGGCGAATGTACCTTCAACATAGGTGTACCAAGGTATCTCCAGCCCGTCGGATACATATCTCCTCTTGACGGTAGAACCGAGAAAAGCGCCCGCCGAGTCTCACGTCCGGGGTCTATATCACTGCGGCTTGCCTCATCTTTTACGAAGTACCGAAGGAGTACAGAGAAGATCATGTTGAGAGCGAAGTGAATTGGTACGAGATTCAGCACCGAGTTCGGCGCTCGTAACGTCGG
>Ga0058704_10001760_pt1 | contig 10007 bp, 10 predicted proteins | sample AgamicMgSfe_FD_71363 | JGI IMG/M metagenome (GOLD analysis project Ga0058704, IMG submission 71363) | Agave microbial communities from Guanajuato, Mexico - Mg.Sf.e | ecosystem: Host-associated > Plants > Phyllosphere > Phylloplane/Leaf | place: Guanajuato, Mexico | collected 2012-05-30 | reverse complement strand
TGGCAAGACCACTGCAGCTACGGTTCTTTTGGGATCTTGCCTTCCATTGCGACCGTTGCACGAGCTCTCCTACTCGCTGCGTGCAAAAAGACGGTAGGTTTGTCAACTCTGTCTTTGAGGCAATTACTGGCTCTGGTTTCGCGATTATGTCGGCCGGAGGGGCTGACGAGTTCTTCATTCCAGGGCGGTATCTTGGCTCATGTGGGGAGCGGCCTAGCCACCATCGAGTCGTCAATCCATCAAAGCAACGGCGGCAGTGACTCGAGAAACGGATAACAGACTCCACGCATGAAGTCGTGCAAGGGCGGATGTAGAAAGTGATGAGGCGAAGAGCTTGGGGCCAGCACGGAGAAGTGGGAGGCTTTTTCCCCTGGAAGTCCGTGCATCGCCGGTCAGCCACCGATCGTTTTGCAGATCACCGTAGGCATGTATTTCGAACAGTATGAGTCCGCCATCTTCCGACCACTTCAGTGTCCGAGCCATCCCAAGTTCTGGTCGGGGTGTCGTTGCCTCGCGCTCAATACCTGCTGGGACCGTGGTTCTCAATAGCGACGCACCGGCAGCGCACGTAATCTTCCGGCAATATCGGAAGGAAGTGTGTGCTCACTGCTTCGAGTACGATCGTGGACGTACGCTACCTGTGCGCGACAATGATACTGGGAAGGTTTACTGCACGGAGCGGTGTAGAGAGAGATGGCTTCAAGGTCAAGGCCCGCTTGGCGTAGCGGCATGGCAGGCATTGCATAAGTTCGTGCAGGCGAGGGGTAAGGCTCTGTCCAACACCGACACTATCATGGCTACCACCGCGAAGCCTGAATTAGATGCGATTAATGCTGCATGGCGAGAGGCAGAAAGTCATGCGCAGCTACATTCACCAAAGTCATCAACTTCTTCGAAAGGCAACAAAAAACATCAGGCCAGCGCAAACCAGTCTTATATGAGGCAGCTCGATCCTGACATACTTGGACTGTTCTTGTCCGGAATACTGTTCTATCACAACCATTCTGAGACCTGGCAAGATGACGTCTGCTCCCTCGCCATCGACGAGCAACCATACAAAAGCACAGAAGATCTCGAAGCACATTGCAACAGTTTCGTGCAACTTCGCACGATGTTACCCGTCGAGCTATTACCAAGCTGTGCCTCGACAGTTTGCCAAACGCTTGTTGATGGTGGTAGCCACAACGCCTTTGGCATCCGCGCGGGAAGCGAAGACGGCGAGGAGTACATGGGTTACGCGCTGTACCCTTCAGCGAGCTACTTCAACCATTCGTGTGATCCCAACCTCATGAAGAGACGGCTCGGTAGCACGTGGGAGTTCATGGCTGCTCGAGACATCAGAGATGGCGAAGAGTGCTGTATCACCTACCTGGGTGGCGATGAGAAGGAACTGTCGGTCGTGAGGCGCAGAAGTCGGCTGAAGGAAGTTTGGGGCTTTGGGTGCATGTGTGAGCGGTGTTTGCGCGAGTTGAAGGCATGAGCGACCAACGATTCTGGGTAGGAGGGCTTTCAACAGTACCTACCACTTCTAGCGACTTGCAAATATGGTGCACCACTATTTCCAGACCACATGAATGTGCTGCCCAGCACACGAGCGGCAGTACAGTTGCTTATTCTGCATCAATACTGCAAAGAATGACAGTACTTACTCTCTGGAAATATGGTACGTCAAGCTCATGGCTGCCATTAGCAGATGTTCGACCGAGCTATGGGGACCTCGTCTCTCAAGCACAGCATGCGTGCTCAACATGTGCTTTTCCTTCCAACGACCCACACTACGAACTTTCACTCGAGTCGGCTCTATATGCCAAGCCTGTTATACGTCTCGGAGGTTTGTGCGGAAGCGGGGCGGCTGAGGCTGACGTCCACGTGGGAGCATCTAAAAACAATGTGCTACAACACCCTTGACGTTGCACATCTAAGCACATGCGTAATAATGTCCTGTGGTTGTGCAACATATACTGCTTGAATATCTCAGTGACGACTCGATCACAAGCTTCGCATCCCGAAAAGGCAGGAACGCGTGTATCCACTCGTCATCCCACGTTCAAACCATTGAGGCCATCAGGATCACGTACTACATCACTGCTCTATTGAGGTGATGACCGCAGCACCGCCGACTTCCTGACTTCCCTACATATGCCTAGAATGGCAAGCAGAAGACGCCATCCGCGGCGCCGCAAGTCTTGGGATGGGCTTGGCAGCAGCTCGATCCAGATCCGGGTCGGAAGCAGAAGGCGCAGTCCTCGGCAGAACACAGCAAAAGAGCAATTCTTCCATGAGATCTCAGTTTCTGGCCAGGAAGATGCCGCACGTTTCGCCCGCCTGATAGATGATCAAGTCCGCGCATTTCCTCGAGATCCTCTTGTGATCTCCGTGAACGGCTATCAACCATGGCTCGAAGAGATTCTCAGCTCTTGCATCGAAGACTACTGGGCAGACATTTCGGATCTGGACCGCGCGGTGCAATTCGCTGGAAGTATGCAGTTTCCGGAGAGGGCGAGTAAGCGTGGCAAAGACGTACCATGGACGTTCATCCTCGATCACCTGAACGTGCCTCAGGTATGAAACAGTATACTTCTCACTACTCGAGCAGCAATACTGATCATTCGTGCAGGTGTACTACTGGTCAGTCGATATGGAGCCTCCTTACTGGGACGCAGGAGGCTTGCCAGACATGGAAAACTACCAGTTCCGAGTCGGCGCATGGGAGTGCGGTCGCGGCGCTTGTCGTTTCGACCGAGACGTACCGGTTGCCATCATCTTCACGAAGCCGACGCCCGTTTCTGAGCATGTGGTGACCGAGCTAATGTTCGCCTATCTTTACCGAGACGGCGACTTCGATCAGCCCCGCGAGGACGAAGAAGGCATCTGCTGGCTCTTCTCTCGCCTGTATTGGCTCTTGACCGACTGGCAAAACATCATCTCCGAGATCGTCACTCGCCTCGATGAGGCGGAGGCTAACAGTCACGGCCGGCACCTTCCAGTCAAGACCAGAACACGGCTACTTCACAAAGAGGTCGACCGGATGTACGAGCTCAAAGAGTACCTCAACTTCCATACTCGAGCATTCAAGAAACTTCAGAAGCTGAAAGATGACGTCCCGCGGAATGAGCGCAAAGACCCTTTATGGACTGACATGGACGACGCCGTGGAGGACCTGGAGCAGTACGACGCGACGCTGGACAGCCTGAAAGAACGTGAGTCTCTCTAAACGGCCACAGAGCTTGTAAATCCATGCAACGCCGTCAAATCAGATTGTACCAGCTGCTGTCCGGTTGAAATTGCGTGCTGACTTTAATTAGGCTTCAACAACCTCATTGAGCTCGAGTTCAACATCCAGAACGCGGTCCAAGCCGACAACTCACAGTTCCTTCCGGTGGTCGCTTCCATCTTTCTTCCGGTATCCTTCTTGGCGTCGCTCTTCGGCATCACCACCGTAACATGGCCAGCAATCTGGTACCTCTGGTCCGCAATACCCATTGTGATCGTCTCTATATTGTTCACGCTGCTGTTTCCATGGAGCGTCAGGCAGGTGCAGAAGTTGCTGTACCCCGTCGAGGAGCTGCGCATTCCTCTGCAACCAAGCAGTTTCACCATGCTTGGTGATGAATTGCCTGACAATGTAGACGTTCCCGGCGCGAACAGGAGGGGCAGAGTTACTAGGAAGGTTTTAAGGCCCACGGCGGTGGATGCGGCGAAAGGGAGATCGAGGTCGAGGAGACGTAACAGTGAGAAGCTTGAGGAGGGCGATTACTTCTGACGGTGATTAGCCTCCACTAATGTCAAAGTAACTGGCGTGGCTGTAATAGTGATACATTTGTACATGTACATGTTCTACCACATCCAATGTTCATTGCTCAATACAGATGCAAGGCAATCTCAATTGTCATACAATCGTTATCCTGCGCTCGTCGTCCCAACGCCGGTCTAAGCGGCAGCCTTGCCCTCCGGCGCATCGACAATGCTGGCACGGCGAGCGGAGTGGCCTGTGATGAACACCTTCTTCCACCTGAAGGCAAGAAGATCCTTCGTCGTCTCCATTGAAGAAGCGATGTTCTCCCGCACGATGTCCATGGTTGGTCTCTGGAAAATGAGGTCAATCTCCTCGAGCGTCTTGTCCTTGCTAGAACACAAAGTCAGCACGAGTATATATCTCATAAGGGAGTAGTACGAACGTTTCGGGCATGAAGAGTATCTGGTAAAACCAGCCGAGGACAGCGATACCGCCGTAGAAACCCAAGGTAAGGCCAGTCGACGTGAACGCACGTTGCATAGCGCTGAAGTTGTACGTGACGATGAATGAGCTCAGGAAGAGCCAGCCGTCGCTCGTCGTCATACCGTAAGACCGCAGGTATGTCGGGTAGACCTCTGCTGGTAGCACCCAGGTCAAACAAGCGTAGGAGCCGAAGAATATCTCGTAGATGATCAAGCCGGTCAGGTAGACACCTTCCGTTGCCGCGACGCCTTTGACGTGATAAGATACTCCGACGAGGACAAGACCGATAAAGAAACCTGGCAACATAGCGATGGCCCAGAATCGACGTCCACAAGTCTCCATCAGAAAGCTGGCAAGAAGGGTCTCGTCAGCACTTGAACTCCCGATATAGTATGGAGAGTGACTTACATGGCAGGGATGGTCCCGATCAACAGAGAACCGCCACCGACGAGCGACATGTAGTTTGCGTCGTATTTGTCGAACCCAATCTGGGACATGAGAACAGACATGTAGTACATACTGCATGCTGGTCAGCTATCTCGCCGTGGTTCAGATACTACCGCACATGACTTACATAGCGTTGATGCCGGTGAATTGGCCAAGGAAAATCATGACATTGGCGTAGATGATCGCACGGCGAGCGCGAGGCTTGGTGAAGAAGTCGAGCCATGGGAAGCGTCTGCTACCGGCGCCGGCGGCAACCTCAGCTTCCTCTTCTTCTGTGCTCACTTTCATGACGAAGAACTCTTCCCTGCTCTCAAGTTCGCGAGTGCCTCTGATGCGGCGCCATACGCGGAAAGCGTCTAGTGTTCGGCCTTTGTGCATTAAAAATCTCGGGCTTTCTGGCATGAACAGCATGCCGCAGAACATGATAGTGCTAAAGACGAGAGATGAGCCAAGGATGTAGCGCCAGTTGCCAGGCACACTGAGGAACATCGCCGCGACAGCATAACCCAAGACTTCACCAAGAGCGATATTGAACTGGTAGAGGGAGACCATGTTGCCTCGAAGTCTGCGCTCAACTGTCTCCGCCACGTAACTATCTCGAAAGTCAGAATACACTTTTGTATCAATATGGTGCCCTTATATTACTTACACTGGAACAGTACCACCCTCGAGACCAACACCAAGCCCAAGGATGACACGGGCAGCGATAATCATGCCGTAGTTGATCGAGCCAGCCTCAAGCGCACCACCGATAGTGTACAGGACACAAGAAATGACGATGGACCATTTACGACCGAATGTTTCGTTGCAAGGCGCAAGAAGGATAGCGCCGCCGACAGCGCCAAGAGGCATACCACTGTTGACCAAGCTGTTCTGCTGCGTCGTAAGGTGTAGGTCGTCCGGCAAGAAAAGGTTGGCTCCGGAAATAAGTGACTGGTCAAGACCGGAAAGTAGACCACCCATTGAGGCGAAGGCAACCAGCAGCCAGGTGAAGTGCTTGGGATTCTTGAATTCGAGATCGAAAAAGCCCTTGTTGTCTCCCTGAGCCTGCAGCTCCTGCTCCAGGCTCTCAATCAAAGCATCCGCTTCCCAGCCGCCTGCTTTCGCGATCGCGAAGGCCTCGCTTTGGGAGTGGACCTGAGGCACTGAGCCATTGCGGATGGCATCCTGAACTTCCACTGCGGACATTCGACGGCGGTGGTCGAAGTTTGCGTCCTCTCCGAACGCCTTGCTGTCCTTTTCGATGGACATGGTGGACAACTCCGGGCACGCAATTCAAGGTTGGTAAGTCCAAGGAAGAGAGAGGCTGAATGGCTAGCGAACCGCGAAGCAATATCGCTGTTGGAAAGAGTTGAAGGGGAGTTCAACACCACCACTTACCTCTTGGGCACATCTTCACTTTTTGTACCACCCCAGTCCTCCCCCAACGGTGGGGTCACTCCGAGGGGTCTCCAAAGCTCGTTGGTGCACAGCGCACGTCCCAGTAAGTTTTGATGGTTGTCAAGGATGATGTCGTCTCCAGCCAATCGCCATTGTTCTGTGAAGTCAGCGGAAAAGCACGAGGGTGGAGCCCCTGCCTCGGACCGATTGCTTTGGTGGAGCTTGGTGCTTTTCAGAGTGCTTGGTGTTTCTTGGCGCGACCGCACTCATGTACAATGACAAGCTCTGAATTTGCGCACATGTGATCTTATCGGCGGTATTCTGAATACGAAGCTTGTTGGGTCCTTGAAGAGACCGAACGAATACGGTAGCTTGGTACTCTCACCGTGAGATGCGCTCCCCCAATCCAGCCTGCGCAACGCGCATGCGGCAGTCCGGCGATAACACTTTTGCGCCATTAATCCCCATCAGCCTTGTCGGCTGTTGCCGAAACAGTTTCGACCGGAGATCAGCCAAAGACCCGTGCGAAAAGTTCGCAAGGGTTGGTATCAGGACAGGAATTATATGCCGTCGCAAGCCGGCATTCCAGCCAGCTGCGCAGATATCGTCCAAACGACGGAGACTCAATGCTTCTTGATGAGAAGATGGCGACGCAACCTCACAACTGGGGTATCAGAGCTGAGCCTCACAATACCTCCTCCCTCCTACTCCAGGACTTACATACATTTGCCGAACAATCGCAAATCGTGCTGCTGACTCCAAGCTTGCCGCCAGGCACAACCTTCATCCGTAAACGAACTTGTGGACAGCAGCGGCGCAGCGGCGGGCAACAGCGGAGATTGGTGGCCATTTGCGCTGCATACATCTGCAAACGAATGTATCTGATATATGAGGTGCCTTTGTAAGCGGAAAGTACATGAACACCGACTACATGCGGCGTGTATGGGCAAAAGCACGCGTGTTTGAGGCTTTCGCGCGTGCAGTGGTGCGCGAAAGAGCCTTGGATTCTCTCAAACGTGTCGTGCTGAGGTCCAGATAGCGAAAACGAGAAGCGATCACGCGTTTGCGTTCTATAACAGAATTCACGGTCGGTTAGAGTATCACTGCAATGGAAACGACCGCGACGAGCACGACATTGCCAGCCGTCATACCGAACCCGCATATCACAGAGCAGGAGAAATTACGCCTTCTTCGCAGCGGTCGCAGTGTCTAGAAAGTCGACCTGCTTCCATTGTACTCGGACAATTGAAGTTGTCGAGCCGCAAGGGGGACATCAAATCCGGTATTGACTGTCGACTTACTTCAAGCGACCATGCTGATGCAGTGCGATTGAACCGCTATAGTCATTTGCAGAACACGCCAAAGCTTTCACTTTGCGTGGCTGCAAGGTCTTCCTTCTTAGGTCACAGCTGGATCGGTCTCTATGATGTGCAATAGTAGGCTGTGCTAGACCTCTCACGTTCAGATGCTGAATTGGCATAGGGTGCGACAGTCGCATTGACCGGCTGCAGCAAGGCTGGACAGTGGGTGGCAAGCCAGGCATCCGTCTCTGAGCCAACGGCAGTGTCATTCAGGGTCGTGACTTTGGCTGGCACTATTTGGGAGCTTCTACAGATCAATACCCTATTCGAGAGACACCCTTACGTACATTCCCTCTGTTAAGTATCAACCGTCTGACGCCACAGCCGCCTCATTCACTTGCTATCTTCAGTTGCGCGTCCCGTAACCTATCCGCAAACGCTCACTCATAGCTCTTCACTTTCTACGCTCACTTGAAGCTCTTCACTTTCTACGCTTTCTTAGAGCTCTTCAGTCTTGGATCTGCAGACTTAAAGCCAACCTTCCTCGATGACGTTCCGACTCTTCGTTGTCAATACTTGTTTCACCACTTTCGGCATATAACCACAACCTCATCACAGAAGCCATCACCAGACAGCAACAGTACTACAATACTAAAATACTCCCCACTCAGCCATTCAACACAGTACGCGATGCCGTCCTTCACCATCAAGCAGCTCGTTCTGGGCATGCTGTGTGCTTCTGCACTCGCTGCTCCGGTCGTCTAGTCGACTCCAGCCGTGACCACCACCGTCAACTCACTATCAACTACCGTCCCCAATCTCGCGACCTTGGACACCCTCTCCACCACCCAGACCGTCTCCTCCGTGCGAGGCACGACCATTGCGACTGCCAATGCGCCACCCACTCCTGCCACCGCCTCCGATGTACGTCTACCTCACCCGAGTGAACGCAGGCGTTAAGCAACATAACAGGAGTACGAGTCCGCCCACAACCTCCTCAAGTTCATGAAAGCCGACGTCGAGGGCATCTTCCACATCGGTGACGACGGTATCTTGCGCTCCCTGCACAAGGACAACTCCGTCATCGAGGCACATGCTCTCAGCAACGCCCAGCTCCGCGCCTGGATCGCCAAGCTGCCACCATCCAAGCTCGATATCGCGCATCTTTACGACGTTTTCGACAACGTCGACGAGTATGACGTGACTAACACGACGCAGTCATACGACCCGCCAGCCTGGCTCAGGGTGCCATCATCTGCAGATAGGGAGGCGAAGTTCGCTCAGCTAAAGGCAAACGGTACCGCTCACAGCTCAACCTCTCCGCCACAGTCGCGCAACGAGCTATACGACATCACCCACGAGCTGGAGGCTCGTCAGATCGCGTGCTCCAATCTGTTGTGTGCTAGCCAATTCGACTGCCTGCTTTGGGGCCATTGTAACGCCTGCCTGCACTTAGACAAGTAAGCTCTCCCTTGACCTCCAAGTTGCAACTTGGTAAAGGGGAACAAAGCTGACCAACGTACTTTCTTCCCAGCACCGGAGTCGGCCTGTGTAATTGAATAGCTGCACGGTTCACGACAGTCACCGGACCAGAAGGCTTGAGCTTGCGATAAGTTGGTTCTCGGGAGCATGGCGTGGGGGTCGGGAGCTACGGTGCTGGTGATGCTGTTATGTAGCTAGTTGCTGCTGCTGGTGAGTAACCACTCGAAACGCCTCGCCAGCAGTCGCATCGTGAGCCACTTGGGCTGAGCTGCAATGCGGTACCGTAAGTACCGTGTACCAATTCTCATTCAAGTGCCACCGAGCATATCATTGCAAGACATGACGGGATTCATGACCCGGCACGATCCCCTATCGTGGATGGCATAAGCTTCGTTTGTGTTAGAAGTATCCGTTGGAGTGCATCACATGATGTTGCCGATATTGCCACCTCCGACAGCCAGCTCCATACGACCACCGCCACAACGCCTTATCCGCGACATAGGTCTTGCCTAGTCACCTCTATAGTAGTAATTTACCACGCCTTTGAGCACATGCTGAAGGCGGCGAGCAGAATGACCGCCAGCTTCTACGCTACTTTGCGAGCAAGGCCCAAGCTGTATCAACAGGCCGGCGTCGGCGAACGCTGGCTGGCTGAAGTCGGACCTAACTAGGTATCGCCGTGAATGCATCTCTTGGACTCGATGGGGCAAGTGAGGAATTGAACATAAAGATGGCATCGTTCGTGTCGACGATGGCCTCAGTACAGTCGCACGACCTATCTTTTGTTCGATCCAAACAAACTCTGCCGGAGCACGAGCAGCCTTCGCCAATGCAACCGGAGCAAGAGCAGGCAGCAAAACCGGCCTACGCCCTTGTCGCTTCCAGTCCCAAACCGATTTCTACAGTTTACCCCTAATCCCACATCCCAATCGTTGGCATCTGATGCGGACACATTGGTCGCCGTCTGAGCAGCCCTTTCTTCACAATGGATCTCCCACTGGCGCTGCGTAATTCCATTCTAACAATAATATGTTCAAACGATAGATGGAACAATATCGGGAGATGTACTATTGACCCATGCTCGGCGCTTTCGCACATGTACAACCGTGAAAAGCAGCCCTCGGATATGCCTCTCGGACTGCAGTGTCAGCAATTGTCTATGCGTTCAGTCTCTGGCT
>Ga0058704_10001759_pt1 | contig 10014 bp, 13 predicted proteins | sample AgamicMgSfe_FD_71363 | JGI IMG/M metagenome (GOLD analysis project Ga0058704, IMG submission 71363) | Agave microbial communities from Guanajuato, Mexico - Mg.Sf.e | ecosystem: Host-associated > Plants > Phyllosphere > Phylloplane/Leaf | place: Guanajuato, Mexico | collected 2012-05-30 | reverse complement strand
CCCCCAATGATACATGAATGCAGGAAACATCAGACAATGACGACACGCAGCATTGGCCAAGCAAGGACTAATAGTCTGATTAATGCAGGAACGGCAGGTCGTTATGCTCTGTTGCGGGGTCAACATGAGCTGTGGTGAGGGCGATATGTAAGGCAGTCAAGTACTATATTCCCTAGACTGATATACTCGTAAGTGCCATTGTGCATCCAACTCGCGTCTAGTAAGTATACTGGAACTTCTTCGTTATCATGTTCGCACGCGCTATAACCCTCGCGGCCCTCGTCGTCCCCTTTGTTGCGTCTCAGAATGCTTCCTCCGATTACCTGGTTGACTTGGGATATGCTAAGTATCAAGGCGCTCTAAATGGGAGGTAAGATCAGCCAGGCAGCACCACCGAGCCACCATGATCTTTGCACACGGCTAACGATCGCGCAGCGTCGTCAACTACTACGGCATCCGCTACGCCCAAGCTCCGCTCGGCGACCTGCGATGGCGACCACCTATGGACATCGAAAGCCATAACAACTACACTACCTCCGAAACCTTAGACGCAACCACCCGAGGCCCTGTTTGCGTACAAGGAGCGCCCTACTGGCGTCAAACCATCACCCCGGGAGGTAGCGAAGACTGTCTGCTCCTCGACATCCTCGTCCCGCAGAATCCAGTCAGCGACTATGTCCCCGTCTTGGTGCAGATTCACGGCGGTGGCTACGATCAGGGTAACAGTGAGAGTAATCCTGGTTACCTCATGGTCAACCAGTCGGAGGGTAACTTGATATACGTCTCGATTCAGTACCGGCTTGACGCTTTCGGCTTCCTTGGTAGTGCTGAGGTGAAAGAGAATGGTGCGGCGAATGTAGGGTTGCTTGATCAGAGAGCGGCGTTGGAGTGGGTGCAGAGGAATATCAGGGCGTTTGGGGGTGACCCAGCTAAGGCATGCCCGCTCGCGGCTGTAGCACGCTTGATGTATGCAAGCTGACAAATACAGGTGACGATTATTGGAGGCAGCGCCGGCGGAGGCTCGGTCATGGACCAGATGATTCTTTATGGTGGTGTTTCGAAGCCGCCGTTTCGGGCTGTCATTGCTGAGTACCCCGTCCGCGTCACCTCTTTCCGTTTATGAGATCGGGATAGCCTGCTGATTGTCTGGTAGTGGTGGCAATCGTACAAGAACAATACCATCCTCGAAACACAGTATCGCGAGATGCTTACGGCAACGAACTGCTCTACCATCGCTTGCCTGCGCAACCAGTCGACCGAGATGCTCATCAACGCTATGCAGTATAGCCTTGCCATTGGCTACACAAGTGGTGTCTACGGTTGGGGTGACTTTTGTGCGTATACTATCGAGCACAACTCCATTTAAGACGTGCGCTGACCCAACTCGACGCTTTAAGACTACGGCCCAAGCGTTGATGGCTATGCCATCCGTGACCTTCCTTCCAACGAGTTCAAGCGTGGTCACTTTACTAAGGTACCTTTGATGACAAACAGGGATGGATACGAAGGGTACAACTACTCTCCAAAGAACGAGACGACACAAGCGATAGAGACGATGGATCTACAGACTATATTTCCCTACGCTAAGCAATCGTTCTTTACGAGGCTGTACGAGCTATACCCGGCAGACGACTTCAACAGCACGCTGTTTCAGAGACAGCAGATCTATGGAGACTACATCATCGACTGCCGTAAGTCTTTACACATCTCTTTACTTGGCTGCGATGCATGCGTACTAACATAATCGTGATAGCGACCTACTACATGGCCACAGCCGTCTCAGACTACGGCCTCCCAACCTACAAACTCATCTTCGACGCCGGAACCGAACTCCACGGCGCCGATGGCCCTTTCCTCTGGGGCGTACCGGTGCCTACCACAAACTCGACAACCAACAACAATCAGACGATAGCCAACATCATGAAAGACTGGTACCTAGGCTTCGTGCTGAATCTCGACCCAAACAGCATTGATAACTCCGGGACGCCGAAGCCGCAATGGCCGCAATACCAGGCTGAGGGACAGATGGGATTAACGGTCATGGATGTCAATTACACCATGATTGGTCAGACATCCGATCCTGATGCGAGTGCGAGGTGTGACTTCTTCCATGGGCAGAGCTATGTGGTCAGAAATTGAGGGCTGTGAAATGCAGCATAGTTGATGGATTGTACGGAAAGCCGAATAAGGTTGACCTGTCTCAGGACACCATTTAAAGGATGTAGAACTTTACGTATATGTGATGCGGAGTTGGCAATGACCACCACCCGATGAGATGAAACGTTCCTCTACCGGAACCTTTGACACTCTTTGAGAATGTCCTGATCCAGAGCTAACAGAGATATAGTAGATCCTATCATACATTAGTCGTGGACCCATCAGAACGTCTTCCAGTCCACTGATCTCTCCCAAGCATACGCGGCTTGCAATATCTTCGCTTCATTCCAGTACTTTCCTACGACCTGCATACTGGCAGGGATCTGAACATCAGGATCTGTTGCAGAAGGCACAAGACCAATAGGGAATGCTAAGGCAGGATGACCTGATACGTTGAAAGGGCTCGTATTCTCCAGCTTTCCTGTGGCTTTGCCCATGTGCTCCAGAGGGCTGGCATCGACCGACGGCAATGGATCTGCAGGAGTCATAGTCGTTGGCATGATGAGTAGATCGTACTTAGCAAGAGCAGCATCATAGGCTTCCCTAACTTTCCGTCCGAGATTGATGGCTTTGGGGTAGGCGAGTGGAAAGTGTTGCCATCCATACTCTCCTGACATCATGCCTTCAAGACTCATTACGCTGAACTTCGAAAGCGCTTCTTGAGAGTACGGCAGACCCTTCTTCTCGTATAGATCAGTCAGCATGACCTGTCGACGGCCAGTAGCACGGCCCAGCATGCCTTGATGGTTGCCCATCTTGCTCCAGACCGAGTATATTGTTCGGGCCTTCTCGTGAATAGGGACACTGACCTCCTCGACAGTAGCACCAAGCTCCTTGAACTTCTCAACAGCTGCATAGAACTTGGTCTTCACGTCAGCATCGAGGAGATTTGCAGGCAGGGCCTCGTTGACGATGCCAAACCTCATACCCTTAACGCCTTCTCCCTCGGTCGCCGAGAGATGGCCAGCATAGTCCGGCACAGCGTCAGGAAAGGGTGTACCTGCAATTTGACGGTCGTCGATACCGTCTGCTCCAGCCAACGCTTCGAGTAGGACTGCGCAGTCCATACACGATCTCGTGATCGGCCCGACAAAATCAGTCGAAGCATCGTTGCTGGCGATCCCAGTGTAAGGAACAAGCCCAAGTGTAGCTTTGAAGCCATACAGGCCGCATAGTGCTGCTGGGATACGGATACTGCCTCCTTGATCACACCCCAAACCCATGTCCACTGCACCACTACCGACAAGCGCAGCGGTCCCAGAGCTGCTGCCTCCTGCAGAGTAGCCGTGTGCATACGGGTTGTGAACCGGGCCAGTAGCAGCGGTGACACTGACGGCGCCTCGGGATAGGTTCTCGCAGACGGCTTTGCCAGTAATGGTACCGCCACACTCTAACACACGCGTGATAATAGTGGCGTCGGTTACCGGTGTCCAACCAACAAAGGTCTCCGTGCCGAGTAAGCAAGGTACTCCGGCCATGGCGATGTTATCTTTGACACATATCGTCCTTCCCTCGAGCGTTGGCTCCCGCTTCTTCGTACCGTTGTGAACACATGTGAATTTCCAGGCCCAAGCATTGAGTGGGTTTTCGGTCTTGATAGGGAAGTGTATATTCTCTCGTGGTGCTGCGATGAGGTCCGGTTCTGGCTGGTAGTCGTCCATCGCAGCCACCGCCTCGTACGTCTTTCGTGCCTTTTCGAGTAGCGCCGCGTATTCTGCTACATCTTTCTCCGGAATCATAAAGCCCACGGATTTTGCGGTCTGCAGAACGTCATCGTGGGCCACCTCGCCGGTATCTGCCATGGTGGCAGATTCCCGCCTATGTTGTTCACGGCTCAGTATGTACGATCAAAGCCTTGTAGATCTAGAGCCACATGACAGCGGTCACTTCTGCGGTTCGCAAATACATATATGAGCTTGCGTGATGGCAGCTCGGCAGACCACTGCCTATCTCGCTCCGCCATCGGCCAAGTAGAGATGACGCATAAGCATGTCCGGCTAAGTGTGCCTTCTTACCTCTAGCAACTGCCGAGACGTGCGGGCTTCGATATTCCATCTGTGAGCTGTTAAGATAAGTCTGGCCGACCCAAATACGACGGAGGTACGGGTTTTCAAAGGAAGCGACAAGTTGACGCGGATGAACTTCCCGAAGAGTGCGGCCGCAGAACCCGCTTCATCGTGAAAAGGCCACTCGGGCAGGGACGAAGCACTGGGTTATAGCGAAATGTTCGCGGTTCGGATGATGAGTATCTCAGTCGAAGGCACTGCCACAGGATGTAGAAGAAGTAAGGACAAGATGAAGAACGAAGTAAAATGGCTTGCGCCCTTGTGATCTTGACTACGTGCTGGCAACACAACGGCTTCAGTGCTGACCTGCTCGTCCGCCTGAAGGCCATGCTCGCAGTGTTCGGCACAGCACAGACATTGCGATCAGCCAGCAGGATTCTGACAAGTAAACGGCGTCAGGTTCCCACCTGCAAACGCATCGTGCATGCTGATGACCGCAGCATAGATGCCCAAACCAGCGACAGCCAAGGAGCCAAGGAAGTAAATCACATCGAAGGTGTTAATATGCCACTTTTTCATGTAACCGCGCATTAATCGTTTGAAGCCAGCGTCATGCCGGACGACCTGGCCGGTACTCGGATCAAAGCCTTCGCCAGGCCTTATCGCATCCTTCATGCAGTTGAACCCCACCATGAGAATAGGTGGGAACGTGTAGCTGAATTGTAGGATGCACGCCGCTCCCACGAACGCGGATAGGTTCGAGACTTGCGGGATGGCTGCAGCGACGACGAATGCCAGACCCCAGTAGATCGGGATAACTGCAACCCAGAGCCACTTTCCGGCCTTTTGGTCCAATTGAGGCGCCCTGAAAACGTCTCGCAGTACGGCTGCGTAGAATACCTTGACGCCGATGTTGCCGTACAGTAACGCTGCAATTAGACCCGAGATGAACGAGATGGCATTTCCAAGTGTCTGCCACTTGTATGCAGAGTTCGGGATGCCTTGGTACGCTGGGTTGTAAGCGAATTGGCCTTGCGCGGAGTATACGACCATGCCCATGGTGATATAGACCGAGACAATGAATATCTCGGCGCAGATGAGGCCCTTCCAGAAGTCGTGCGGTCGTCGCATCTCCGCCATGAGCTCGTTAAACAGAGTTGCACCTCCGTAGGAGAAGACGCCTTGCATCAAGCCGTTGATGTGGTCATTCAGATTGAGGCCTGCAGGCCAGTTTACGGAGGTCACCACAGGCCCTTTCGGCGTTTTGAACGTGTTAAGGCTTGCTTCGTAATTCGGCGGATACACATTGGTAACGATCATGGTCATGATAATAACGATGACGTTCAACCAGATGGCGATGTTGGCAAGGAAGCCCAGACGCTGCAGAGTCCGGATTTGTCCTAACAAGAACCCAGCCAGCATGAAGATCACCTCAGCAACAACGAAGCAAAGGAAACCCTTGTTGTTGGCGCCTGCAGCCATCTGAGCGAGACCTTGACCGTTGCTCACGATGAGGAGCGCGACGTTCAGGAAGAACTGGAAGCTCTGCAAGACGTTTACTAAAAGGCGCGCCCATTTGCCGAAGATGCGGAAGGCGAGATCACCATACTAGAAGCGAAGGGCGTGAGAGTTAGTGAGTGTCTCAGACATCGCCAAGTGTTCTACCCATCGTTATACGTACGTTGCGGAGAGGGTACTTGGTCGAGTCAAGCCCGCAGAATATTTTCCAGAGCTGCAATCCTGAGTATGCCGCAAGCAGGCCGAAGGCGATATAAAGCCCTGCACCTGGCCCGTAGCCCATCTGACTGATGGCCCATGGCACTGAGTACGGTCCCAAAATATCCGTGGTGATCAAGTAGAACACTGAACCCCATGTAGCGGTGCGAACAGCACGTTGCGCATTGTACCACTCATCGTTCGTGATGCCGTACTGGTCTCTGTGCGGTGAAGCGTTGCTAGAGCCGGCGCTCTTCTCATCGTGAGACTTGCCGTTGAATTCGGCAGCGTCTGCTGGCGGTGGCATGATTCCAGCGCCACCCGTAGCCGGCACTCCTGGTGGTATACCGGTGACATTATCCTCTGTCTTGTCCGTTTTCTTGCCGAACAGCATGTAGAGGATGCCCTGCAAACCCGCTCCGGATGTAGTGAGTGTCTTCTCATATTCGCGAGACTGGTTAGCCCACCAGTGGTACTCCTCAAATGGAATGCTCGAGTCGGTGTAGACGAGGCTGTGACGGCGTTGATCGGATGTCGCCGGCGCATGGGTTGGAGTGTCGTAAGAAGTGCCAATGTAGTCCGCTTCTTTGCCCGAGCGAGGGTCTGCGACACCGCCCACGCCTGCGAAAGTCGCACTCATTGGTTGCTACTGTCTACTCGGATAGCGTGTGATGTGAAAGGGAAGAAGAGCGCAGGAGTGAAGCATGTTGACAGACGGAAAATGAGGGCTTATCAAACCTACCACGCGACCGAACTATCAAGAGCCGCGGCAGACCTGACGTCGTTCCCAAGCCTCTATAGCGCAAGCTAACAGCTCCACTGAGATAGTCGTCCACCAGTAGAGTAGAAGATACTCGCTTTTCGCAGCAGATAAGGTGCAAGGCTTGTGGTGTGTCTGGAGTCGGATCCGAGCGAAAACGAGGGTGATGTGGAGAGGTGGACTAGTGCACCCCAAAAAGCAGGTGCGCCGGTTGCTCGCGGAGCACAAGCTCTGAGGCTCTTATCAAGCTCCGACCAGGGACTCACTCCCTAAACACTCCGTATGCCTCGAAAAGTCCATCTTGATGTGAGACGACTTACTAGGCTTCATACTGGCATTCTTGAGTCGCCGCCCATATCCCGTAACAATCTAAAGTAGGAGCAAGATCATTCGAGACTCGGCGACGGCTGCAACGGCTCGATGACCAAATCTGCGGAGTGGTGTTTTGGCCGGTCATACACGGATGCTCAAATTTCCGGCGGTACAATCGTCCAACAAACGCGGATGCGAGCTGGTCACAACATCACATCTCTCACGTTAGTCATTCATCAGGCATCAACACCTCGCCACAAGCATGCGGTCGGCGCAACTGTTGTCCTGCGGCGCCATTTTGCGTTGTTAAAAGGGAGAAAGGCAAGTACAAGTCCGCAATTCCTCACCATCACTCCACACATTGTTTGTCGTCTCCCAGCAACCTACTTCGGCCCGCAGTAAGGCTACAGCTTCACCGTGCTTAGGGCAACAGCATTGAGATCTCAATGCCCGCCAACGACGCGCTAAGCCTCTGATTCAGTGAGGCTTCGCCACCAGCATGAAGATACCTTCATCGGCACCGCAATCCTCCAACGCTGCCTGGAACACCTATCAATCATGTTCATATTCACACTCTCCCGCCGCGAACTCCCCATCTCGCACCCAAAACTTCAAACCATAATCCACAAAGACTTTCTCGTCTACCCACCCACCCTGCTCTCTGAACTTGAAGGCGTAGAGGCTTGCCTCTGGTCACTCGGTACATCCAGAGCCGGCCGCGAGGTGCACTTGGACTACACACTAGCCGCCGCCCACGCCTTCGCTGACACCCTAGCCACCAAGCTATGCGACGAGAAGCAGAGGAAGTTCAAGTTCGTCCTCCTCTCCGGCGCGCATGGTCAGAGAAAGACTAGAGTAAATCCCTCTCGGTCCTTAATGAGACACGCAAAACACGAGGCGAGCTCAAGACGACATTAGCCGCGTTCGAGCAAAGCCACCCCGAGGTATGGAAGTCTATCGTTGTGCGACTAGGTGGTGTTAACAAAGGAGAGCCAATCTGGACGTATGTCGCTCCGGGAATGTTCATCGCGGTGGAGGACCTGGCGGCCACCTCAGTCGATATAGCTGTTAGTGGTGAAGCCGAGACGTATGTTGAGAATGCTGAGCTACGTAGACGTGGGAAGGAGGCGCTGGAGGTGTTGCCGATGGCTTGATCTCGAACTCGCAGTTACGTTGTACGAGCTAGTACCTATTCTCGGACGCGTGATGCGACTCTTGCGCAGGCGTCTGGCGAAAGATGAAAGGGGCAGATGAGGTAATTGCAAGAAGAAGGCCAGAATTTGGTTTTCATGTAATCTGTGCTACTTTATTGATCGACAAACGAAAACGTTGTCACACGCCGCTCTGAGCAAGCAAGCAACCTAGTAATTCGTCCCAGCCCCCGGAACATCCGTCGTCCGACTTGCACTGTTCAAGCTCGCCGCACAAGTTTCGGTATTGTTAACCGTCGGCGAGCTCGTGAGGTTCTTCGGCAAGTACTGGATCCCTTCCGCCGGACACCCATTACCCTCACCCACAGGGTTCACTGGTACGAAAACGCCATCGGCGACACTGCCCTTGACGTTGAAAGTGTACTCGATCTCATAGAGCTGGCCGCCATCGTCGCATTCTAAAGTGGCGTTTACGCCGCGCACTTTGTGCAGCGCGGACATGATCTCGGCGGAGGTGTAGTTGCGGGTGCTTGAGGGGTAGATGCCAGAGGCGGCGAGGAACTACGGGCAGTTTTAGTACGTCTGCAGCAAGCGGAGATCGTGGTGGAGAGAAAGCGAAATGCTTACGTCGTAAGTGGGCAACTGCTGGAACAGTCTCACGACCTGCTCGAAGAAGTCCACCACCTCCTCCTGTGGCTTATAATTTTTAAAGCAATCCGGTTCCAATGTGGAGTAGCACGTTCCGTGCTTGCCCCACTCATGCTCCCAGAAAGCCTCGTCTGCGCCACCGTCGTCCTTCCAGTACTCGCGCATGAAAGCTAGCAATTCATACTTGCCGGCTGCCTCCAAGATACATGAGATGTTGGTGTATTGCCGGGACTCATCGCAGTACTGGGTGTAGGATCCGTCGCAGAAGTCTGCGGGTAGCATTAGCAGGCTGAGCTTATCTTGTTGGTAGCCTTTTCAGCCTCCTACCAGGCCATAGTCCATGGATCGTCCAGTGATCAGCAGGCCCGGTCGCTGGGTCTGTATCCCAGAATTGCACTTGTAGCACCTAAAACCCAAACGATCGAATTGTTAGTGAGTGTCTCCGAAAGAAGCGAGGGCTCCATCGATATGCGTACCTCACCTTGCACTTCAGTACAACAGGTATTCTTGATTGCTGTGGTGTTGTGGCAAGATAAGGGTGCCTGTGAGCCAGTAGGGCAGACTGGCGGCGTTGCGAGTGCCGGCGCGATGAGCGCGGAAGCTGCGATGAATGTCTTTAATGCCATGATGTATGGGTAATGTCTCGATGTGTTGTGGTGTTTAAACGGCGAACGCGATGCTTTATACTTATCTGCAGGTACAGCAGCAAAGTTCCATGCCCGTCAGAGCCGTTCCGTCTACACGGTGGTCGCATCTTCGCCGTCCAATGCCTGTACAGAACGTTCGATGTTGGAGAACAGTTGCGTCAGAGAGCATGAACGGCGCCCTGCAGGTGTGGTTCTAGCGAAGATCTTATGGATGCCTCGGCTGCCTGTTTGGGATGGCGGCCGATGGCAGACCTTCCACGTGCGAGATTCTTTGGTTGCACGCAGAACATCTCCAAGCCGCTTTCCACCAAGTCCATAATCCGTTTTATCGTCTTTGCTGAAAGCAGTGGTGAACACTGGGTTTGCGCGATCAAGAACCTGGTCGCATATGCAAGATGTCGTGTGCCTGGTCAATCAGTTCCAGTCTCCAAGCCGCATTGCTGTTCGCATGCGCTCGTTGCCAACGCCGACTCGACAAGCACAACGTCGCGATATAAGGATACGGAGTGTAAGGATACGGAGTGTGTGTACCAGCGATGATCACTCCCACGGCGCCAGTATGACGTTGCTGCCCTTGAGCGCACCAGCATTGTACCTCAACTCCTCCTCCTTCCGCC
>Ga0058704_10001756_pt1 | contig 10021 bp, 7 predicted proteins | sample AgamicMgSfe_FD_71363 | JGI IMG/M metagenome (GOLD analysis project Ga0058704, IMG submission 71363) | Agave microbial communities from Guanajuato, Mexico - Mg.Sf.e | ecosystem: Host-associated > Plants > Phyllosphere > Phylloplane/Leaf | place: Guanajuato, Mexico | collected 2012-05-30 | reverse complement strand
GACGGCAGACAAATCGCATGCAGGTCCCGCCAAGGCGGCTCAAAATGGACGTTCCTGGAGGTCTTGTGTGACCATTCAGGTATGACAAAATTCTCTAGACATCGGACTATTGCATTGAATCACTGCATGAGCTTTGACACTCTAACGTGGAAAGGCGTGCAAAAGATGTGGTTGGAATGGGAGGAATGGCGTTCCGACCACACCATTTGAGCGCTTGGCTAAATCGACTCCTGCTACGCATTCTCTGGCGACAACGTTTTCACTGTCTTGTGTAATGCACCCGGGACCTCGTCCAAAATCTGCAGCTCCGCTTTTGTATTGAGCATCAACATGATTTGAAGCTCCGTCCTCCAACCATTTTCGGCGCCACCTTCGTCGTACAATGATTTGTCCAGTAATTGACGAGCCTTTCGCCGATCCCGTCCAGTCAATGGTATCAGCCCTTGCTCATATCGTGTTTCTTCGCGATCGTCTATGTCAGTCCTGGACAAACCGATTCGCTGGATCCGTGGCGTGAGAAGATCCTCCATCTCCATGGCCTTGTTCGTTGAGCCGTATTTGTAGACCGACAAGATGGCGATACCATCGGGATCCCAGTCCATGAGTCCATATACTTGAGGCTCGCAGAAGCCATTCCTTGAGCTTGGTACCGTCATGAAACGCAGCATAGACCGAGTCAGAAGATCAGGATAGCCTTTGCCTGTTATTGCTACCCCGTGCTCTCGCAAAGTCTTCCATGTTTCTGAGGCTGTAAGTGATTGGAATGAAGCCTGTCCACGGTCAGTCAGCGATGTCCGTCATCTTGGTGGATTCTTTCGACCTCTTTCTCAATGACAAGAACCCACTCGATTTTGGCCATCTCAATGGCCTCAATGTCGTCAGGATCCATGGTCAGCACTGAATCGAAGTCACCTGAAAGATCTACGATAGCGCCGTCTCGTTTGGTGACGGTCAAGTTTCCAGTCAATAGGCCCTTCGCTGCTCCGCACTACAAAACACAAAGTGAGCTGAAATCATGGAAGTGCACTTTTTTCCTCCATACCACGTTGAGTTCAGCGCGCGAGACACGAAAGGAGGTGGCGATGGTATCGACATAGCGATCAACCACAGGTTGATTCCCGAATAATGATGGGTCTCGATAGTACATGTCACTACAATGATCCTGTTAATGTCGTTGGGTAGTCCTCAATAAAGCTTATTTACCGCTTGGTTATTGTAATTCCTGTCGTCAGAGCTTCGTGGATCAGCTCCAAAATCCTCGAGACGACAGCTCGGAGGATATTAGTTGATGTCTTTCTCGTTGAATCGCTCACTGACCGAATCTCCAAGCTTCTTCACCATTCCTCCCGGGAAACGATATGATTTTACAAGATCCGTCGCTGGTCGCAGCTATCCGCAAGTCTTTTCCATCGTCGGTCTCCGAATAGCAAGGAGAAAGCACCAACTCTACTTCACTTCGACCAGAATTCAAACCTTGACACACACCATCGAATATCTCTTCGATCTTGTTGATCACGGAGGACGTCCGTCTTGACAGGTTTTTATTGAGCGCCTCGGTCGGAGATGGACGAGCAACATTCCCGAGGAGAAGCGGACTCTGAGGTCGCAAGACTGCCGGATCAGAATGTTCATATTCACTGTAGCTGCTCAAACCATCGAGCAGATAATGATCGGCTTCGCAGTCGAGATCTTGCACATCTTGTGAGAGTAACTGAGAATCGAGTTGATCAAATTCACAGCATGATGATGACGAGCTTCCAAAAAGCAGCTCTTCGTGATTATTGATATCCATTCTTCTGTGTCGATTGCACACGAACAGGCACGGTAACTTCTACAGAATTATGAGGCCGAATATTGTGGGCTTCGGTGCCTACAGTGCCGATCGCGTCCGTGCCATTTCACGTCCATCGCGTGACGCGAATCCGCGTTTCGGGAAGCCGCGTCCTCTGGCACATCACTTTATTCCATCCAAGTAACAACGACAATCCAATCGAAACGACGACCTACGACAAGCAAAATATTTCCTTACGATCAAGACAATGACATAGAAGCAGTAGCCAAAGATCCTTGTTTTTTATTGCAATCATGGAGGACTCGGCACGATCGAACACTCCAGAGAATCCGCTGAAACGAGCATACACGTCCAAAGATACTGCGAATGTCACTCAGTCAGACTACTCGACACATCAGTCTGTCGAGGAATCTGAAAGTTCTATGCCGACGCCTCCCAATACAACGAGTCCGAGCGACAAGGGCTTTGAGCAACCTGATCATATCATGCGAGACACTTCCCCGGCGCTTAGCGACTCGACAATTCTGAGCAGCGCTCCTCCATCGACCGGCGGCGATACCATCACGGTAGCTCAAGGTAGTCCTAATTCTGAACCGCCCCGGAAAAAGCGTCGGACCCTCAATCCGGCTGAAAAGGAAGAACAGAGAAAAGCCAAGGAAGCGAGGGCGCAAGAGCGGGCAGAGAAGAAGGCGAAGAAGGACCAACACGAAGCAGCTAAGGAGGAGGAGCGAAGGCTGAAGACAGAAGAGCGAAGAGTTAAAAACGAGGAGAAGGAAGCCAAGCAGAGGGAACGCGATCTCCAGAAGCAAGTTAAGGAAATGGAGAAGCAGCAAAAAGAGGAGGAAGAGGCCAAGAAGCAGAAGGTAGGCTTGATCTTTGTTCCAACCATGCGCAGTGCTGATCAGCTTACCCGTAGTCTCAATTACGATTGACATCATTGTTTGCAAAGCCACAAACGCCAAAAGCAAAGCAGAGTATCGACGCATCGATTGAGAAGACCCCTTCAGAAGTGAGACCGGCTCGGGAGACGTACGACCAGATAATATCAAGTCAGGAGAGAACAGGTTCTCCACTCAAGAAGATTCAGACATTGGACTCTAAGCCAAAGCCAACCATCTCGGATTACGAAAAGTACTTTCTCAAGTTCGAGCCCCCGTCACACTCAAGGGTTGCTTACGACATCAATCTCTCGAAAAAAGACTCAGAGTCCGAGCAGATACAATATGTGTTTGATCAGGCATTGAAGCAGACGGCCGAGAGCAAAAGTCATGACCAAGCTCGATCGTTACGTGCTTTCTTTGCTGAAGCTCAACCTCGTGCTCGAGGTTTTTATCAGCCACGAGTGCAGGAGATTATCGAAAGTTTGCAAGGATCATCCGTCAACCCTGTGGATCTTACAAATGAGCACGGAACTGTGGAGCGTCATCGTCCAGAGGATCTACTGGGCGCAGTTGCAATGAGACATCTCCACTTTGCAGAAGATGTCAGACCGCCATACTGTGGAACTTTCACCAAGATACGAAATCCATTTCAAAGTAGCAAATTACGCAGAGCTCCGTTCAGTAAAATTCGCGAGGATACTGATTACGATTACGACTCCGAGGCAGAGTGGGAAGAGCCAGAGGAAGGAGAAGATATTCTCTCAGACGGAGATGACGACGCAGAAAGCGTCGACAGTGCAGATGAGATGGACGAATTTTTGGACGACGCCGAGGTTCCTGATGTTGCCAAAGCGAGGCGTAACATGGTTACGAATGATATCCCTCCAATTAGCACCGGTATTTGCTGGGCGAATGCTTCTGGGAAAGTATTGTCTCATGAAGACCATGCGCATTTCGATCTTCCTTCCATGAAGCTTGACTGGCTTCTAGATGTACCAAGCGGGTCCATCAATCCATTTTCCGATTCTTATTGGAAGGTTGAGACGGTTCAAGCACCCACATCTGTACCACAGTCAGACGGCAAGATGACTCTGAAGTGGAACAACAGCGAGATGAAGCCTCCAAGAGTACCTCTTCAACCTCGAACAAATAGCAGCAACTCGCCGGTCATAGTAGGCGCTTCAAGCGGTGAGAAGGGTCCAATCATGGCAGTCGCAAACACAAAGACCATCAAGGCAGCAGCACCGAAGCTCCAGGGCGGAGATCTTGCGCAGTTCAAAGAAGCAGTCGATGGAAGTAATCTCACTCAGGCGGACTTGCTCAAAGCGCTGAAGCAGAGGTAAGTAGGCTTATCCATGCTGGAAAAAGTCAACCACTAACGAATAGTAGATTCCCCCGTTGGACAAACCAGACAATCAAGGAGACTTTGCTTGCTCACTGTGCACGTCTTGGAGCCAGTGCAGCCGAGAAGAGATGGCGTTTTGTGACTGACTAAAAAGCAAGCCATGGATTATTTATATGACTACTTGGCAGACTATCTCGGCTTTTTCTTTCAGACCTGTCAAACAGATGAAACACAAGTCTGAAGTATGTGTGAACATTATCTATCAATTGTACTATTAGCGAGGCGCAAAGGAATCAAGCACGACCAGGAGGATACGTTTTTAAGCACGAGTAGTGGAGAAACCAACACGAATGGCAGAAAACGAACTCATGGTAGTATGTCTATATATCTACAGATTTATGCAAAACAGGCATCGTAAATGAATCGTACTCGTACATTCTTGCAAAGCAAACTTTCATCCCGGGCGAATCAAAGTTGTCTCTGACCAGGAGATCTACCTCTGCCGTCTCCATTCTCATCGCGAGGTTCGTCGTCTGCTGTTCCAATACTAGCGTGATCGTCCCTGCTTTCCGAGTGCCTATACATGAAGAACTGTACAAAGACTCCGGCGTCTAAAAAGAGGGTGCCCAAACTGCCCAAAAGCCAACTGAGATTGACCAAGATGTATCTGCCGTAAATGTCCTTGGCCTCGCCAGGCGCACAATGACCGTGGCGGCAAATTGGCTCAAACGCAAAGATCGAAAGAACATAGGTCAGATTGCCGATACATGCGAAGAGGAAGAATAGCGCATTCAATCCCTCGGTGCTCTTGCGTCTGTAGTTGAGCAGTAGTTGAGGAAGTCGCGAGCCCAGATACAATGCCGCGCAGAGATATCCAAAGACCTGTCCGAGGGTGGAAAAGGTCAGGATCTCATCTTGCTCTTCGATCGAGGAGCCGCCTTTCTGCGATTTGGACGGCGAAATGTACCAGCCTGCTACGCCTGCGATGATGACGACAAGGATGACGATGATATTGTAGACGATTGATTTCCAGATGACACGTGGTTTTGATTTTGCTGGAGGGAGCGAGGCTTTCATGTCAGGCTGAGGGTGGGCGTGCATGGGCATCGTAGGAGAGAAGAGTTCGCCTTGGTTTGTGAAGCGCTCGCGGAAATTGGAGGTGGACCGATGACGAGGCATCTCTGCGTCTCCTGGAGAGGGTACGGACGGAGCTCGAAGAAGAGGTGACGTCTCGCTGGGTGCAGCGTGGCCATTGCCGTCCTCGATAGTAGATGGCTTGTCTGGTCTCGGGTCTCGTAGCGTGAAACCGCGGTAGTAGAAGCATTGGGCCAGGAGAACAATGTCGGCAATGGTGTAGTAGATGGCCAGGATGATCATTGTTGGGAGAACCTTTTGGGCGACTGCGCCAATGATGTTGGCAAAGTCACCTAGAAGCCATATTATGACGAATTCAATGCTTAACCCTTCTGCGGAACTGCGACGAAAGTTTTCAATAATTTGAGGTGAAAAGACAACCACCCAGCAGGCTGGTCACAATTAGTATTGGCTCACACATTAGCGATGCACATGGGTTCTGCATACCAATAGAGATTGACCCAAGAAGGCTACTGATCGCCTCGATGTCCATTGTCGGCATCTCCGTTGTGGAAAGCATTGCTGAGACCTTGACGCCCGATTCTCCGGTCTTTGTCGATCAAAACAGCAAAGGTGACAATTCGCAGCAACGCACGTGGCTTGATCTATTACTGTTCGTGATGCGTGATTGGTGATATATTGGAGGTAGACTAGATTGATGATATAAAGAAAAGTCGGCCAAAAACGTCACAACGCGGGTCAAGACTCACACCAGAAACTTTACGTAAATCAAATCCTCGCACGAGCGCGTCTGGGACCCTGGACTGACGTGTAGCCCGGAGGATCCTCGGCCGCTGTAGCGCGTAAAGCCTAACCTAATATAGCTTGGGAAATTTTGAAGGCAGAAGTTGAAGGGACATAAAATCCATGTGAACACTTGCTTACTGAAGACGATATCATTGATCAGTGAGTCACGCAGACTAGAAAGCCCTTCACATCTCACGTCCATTCGACGTGAGTCTTGAAACTTCCGTCGAGATGGCCGCTACGCAAGGACCCTATCTGGCCATTGCTGGATCGTCGGCTCACTCCGATTTCCGCCTGGCACGCATTGCCAAAGCCATTGGTGCCACCGACGTTAGAGCTGTCTGGATACACTATGTCAATCCATACCAGGAGATCACTGGAGAACAAAGACAAGCTTTGAACCAACTTCTGGAATATGGTAGCCGACCATCTGCTCAAGATAGGCTTTATCAGACACTGCTGGATGGGTTGAACCGCCAAGGAGATGCCAGGGACCCTAACACCCGCCTTTTCTTCATTTCTCCAAGGCCAGGAACGCTGTCCCCATGGAGTTCAAAGGCTACCAACATCGCCCATGTTTGCGGTCTCGACAAGCATGTCAAGCGTATCGAACGTGGAATGGCCATTGTTGCCACCTTTGAGCAGGCTCCTGATAAGGACACGATCCCAAATGCCGACGCACTTTACGACAGAATGACTCAAGTCATTTCAACCACGCCTCCAAACCTACCCGCCATGTTTGCGGAAAGTGAGCCAGCCGAGGCCGAGGAGATTGATCTTTTCGCGGACGGGAAAACACCCAAGGAGTCACTACAGGCCGCTAACAAGAGACTTGGTCTTGCCTTGGACGAGTCAGAGATCGACTACCTTGTCGACGCTTACGGCAACCAGCTGAAGAGGGCTCCCATGGATGTTGAGCTTTTTATGTTTGCCCAGGTTAATTCGGAGCACTGCAGGCACAAGCAATTTAACGCAGACTGGACGATCGATGGCGAGAAGAAGCCAAACAGCTTGTTTGGCATGATTAGAAACACTCAGAAACGCCACAAGCAAAAGGTCGTGAGCGCTTACAGTGACAATGCAGCTGTCATGGAGGGCTCAAACGCCTCGCACTGGGCACCCGAGAACTCGACTGGTGAATGGAGAAATACCAAGGAAATGGTGCACTATCTTGCCAAGGTCGAGACGCACAACCACCCAACCGCAGTCTCACCATATCCGGGTGCCGCGACTGGCTCTGGTGGCGAGATTCGTGACGAGGGCGCTGTTGGAAGAGGTTCGAGACCCAAAGCTGGTCTTTCTGGTTTCAACGTCTCGGACTTGCTCATTCCGGGACACGAGCAGCCATGGGAACTGGATGTCGGCAAACCAGCACACATTGCCAGCAGTCTGGACATTATGCTTGAAGCACCAATTGGAAGTGCCGCATTCAACAACGAGTTCGGTAGGCCATGCACGACTGGGTACTTCCGAACATTGACTACCAAGCTCCCTATCAATGAGGAAGACACAGAAATCAGAGGATACCACAAGCCTATCATGATTGCTGGTGGTGTCGGAACTGTCAGACCCCAGCACGCCCTCAAGCCGGATGATCTGGTCAAATCTGGGGCTCATGTCATCGTGCTTGGTGGCCCTGCAATGCTCATCGGTCTTGGCGGAGGTGCTGCATCTAGTATCCAGTCAGGCGAAGGCAACGTCGAGCTTGACTTTGCTAGTGTGCAGAGAGGCAATGCCGAAGTGCAACGTCGCGCTCAGGAAGTCATCAATACCTGTACTTCTCTCGGCGCACAGAATCCTATCGATTTCATCCACGATGTAGGTGCTGGTGGACTGTCAAATGCTCTACCCGAGCTCGTACACGATGCTGGTCTTGGTGCCAAGTTCGAACTTCGCGAGATCGAGAATACCGACAGGAGTCTGAGTCCACTTCAAATTTGGTGTTGCGAGGCTCAAGAACGATACGTAATGGCTGTTGCCCCTGATGGCCTCGATCTCTTCAAGCGAATTGCTCGTCGTGAGCGTTGCGGATTTTCCGTCGTTGGTCAAGCGACAAAGGCACAATCTGCTAGCGATGAGCGCTTGATTTTGATGGACAGAGAATCCAGACTTTACCCTAAACCTATCGATCTGCCCATGTCGGTACTCTTCGGCAAGCCTCCAAAGATGTCCAGAGTTGTGGACTCCCGCAAGCTGCGTCTCCCAGCTTTCGACTCTAGTCTTGGCACCTATATCCCGAAGATGGCTTCTAACACTGTTCTTCCCGAAGCAATCAACCGTGTGCTAGCCATGCCATCAGTCGGTTCAAAGTCTTTCTTGATTACTATTGGAGACCGAACCGTTGGCGGTCTTACTGTCAGAGATCAAATGGTTGGTCCATGGCAAACCCCTGTCGCCGATGTTTCTGTTACAGCCACATCTCTGATGCAAGGTGTCAAGACCGGCGAAGCCGTGGCGATGGGTGAGAAGCCTACCCTTGCTCTCATCGATGCTGGAGCTTCGGCTAGAATGGCAGTTGCAGAGTCTTTGATGAACATTGCTGCAGCTAGCATGCCTGACAGACTAAGCCGAGTTATTCTCTCCGCAAACTGGATGGCTGCCAGTGGTCACCCAGGTGAAGGCGCCAAGCTGTACGAAGCCGTTCAAGCTATCGGTATGGAGCTATGCCCTGCGCTTGGTATCAGTATTCCTGTTGGCAAAGATTCAATGTCGATGAAGATGGGCTGGAAGGACTCCAAGACCGATGAGAAGAAGGAAGTCACGGCACCACTTTCTCTCGTCATCACTGCCTTTGCTCCAGTTGACGACATTGACAAGGTATGGACGCCTACTCTGCGTCGTATGGAAGACGTGGGCGAGACCGTTTTGCTTTTGGTCGACCTTAGTCTGGGAAAGAAAGCCATGGGAGGTTCTGCTTTGGCTCAGGCTTTTGGTCAGGTCGGAGACGTCACTCCGGACGTTCACGACGTAGAAGTCATCAAGGACTACTTTGATGCCATCGATCAGTTGCACGACTTGGGTATTGTGCTTGCATATCACGATCGCTCTGACGGTGGTCTCTTCACAACTCTTGTGGAAATGATGTTTGCAGGACGTTGTGGTCTCGAGATCATGCTTGACGGTATCGCGAACGGTTCCAATACTAGCAATGTACTTGAAGCGCTATTCAACGAAGAGCTCGGTGCAGTCTTTCAAGTGCGCAAGCAGGACGAGACCGATTTCAACCGCTGCTTCGCCAGCTGTGGCCCACCTCCAGGTCTGATCAAGCGTATTGGCCGTGTCCCAGCATCGACAAAGCAGGAGATCACCTTGAGCTACAAGTCCGATATCATCTACCGGGAGAGCCGTGCAAACCTGCAGCGCAGATGGGCTTCAACGTCCCATGCTATGCAAAAGTTGCGTGATAATCCGATGTGTGCCGATACAGAGCACGACAACATGCTCGACGACAAGAATCCAGGTCTTCAGTACCAGCTCACATTCAACCCGAAGGACAACATCCTTCCGCTGACCTCATCCATCTCGTCTGCATTTACTGCCAAGCCAAGAGTGGCTATCCTCCGTGAACAAGGTGTCAACGGACAAGCAGAGATGGCTTTTGCATTTTCAGCCGCAGGCTTCTCACCGATCGACGTTCACATGACGGATATTTTGTCCGGACGCACATCTCTTGCATCTTTTGTGGGACTAGCGGCTTGTGGTGGCTTCTCCTATGGTGATGTGCTGGGTGCTGGTCAAGGTTGGGCCAAATCGGTCCTTCTTCACGCATCAGCCCGCGACGAGTTCAAGAACTTCTTCGAGCGCAAGGATACCTTCACCTTGGGTGTATGCAACGGTTGTCAATTCTTGTCCAGGTTGAAAGAGATCATTCCAGGAGCCGAATCTTGGCCGACGTTTGAGCGCAACATCAGTGAACAGTACGAAGCACGTGTTTGCATGGTGGAAGTCAACGATCCGTCCGGTCCGGGCAAGACACCGTCAGTCTTCTTGCATGGTATGCACGGTTCATACGTCCCCATCGTGACTGCTCATGGAGAAGGTCAAGCGACGTTTGACTCCTCAACTTCGCCTCAGACTTTGATCGACAACGGGCTGGTAAGTCTGCGGTATGTGGACAACTAT
>Ga0058704_10001754_pt1 | contig 10028 bp, 4 predicted proteins | sample AgamicMgSfe_FD_71363 | JGI IMG/M metagenome (GOLD analysis project Ga0058704, IMG submission 71363) | Agave microbial communities from Guanajuato, Mexico - Mg.Sf.e | ecosystem: Host-associated > Plants > Phyllosphere > Phylloplane/Leaf | place: Guanajuato, Mexico | collected 2012-05-30 | reverse complement strand
GGGCAGATCGAGGGACGCGGGAGTCCGGTCAGGAGGATAGCGTACAACTGAATGATCACGAAACGCATGAGGAACTGAGACTGGGAAGGCGTTAGGGTGGCGGTAGGTACTAGCTTTTGATATGGGACAGCGGCAACCATGCCCTCCTTCGGAAAGCACATGCTCAGATTAAGCCACCGCAGCCTCACTACAGAATTCCTTTCCCTTTCCCCGGAAACTCCCCACCCCGCCATGCTCAGCTTTCGATCCCACAAAAGTCCTTCAGGGCCAGTTGTAAAAGGACTTCCCCTTCTTGACCTCCCCTCTGTACTTGCACCGGCCCAGCGACATGAAATCACACGCTATCGCTTCGAAGCTGCAGACTTTTCTGCAGTACGCCGAGTCGTACATCACCTTGATCTTGGCACGGTAGTCCCTTCGATCTTGCGACGCGTCGACCGCGGCGTTTCCGGTGTGGAGTTGATCTTCGTTAGTTGCGAAGGGCCAAAAATGGCGCTTCTGGATCTGGAGGATTGGATGTCAGTCATTGAGGCCTTGGGGTTCGCAGTCGTTGGGGGTTTGGAGGGGGGGTTTTACCGTGAGCGGCGGCGAGACGGATGCGGATGGTTGTGCGATTGGCACGGGCAGAACGGCGGCTGTGGCCGTGGCGGTGGCGAGGGCCAGCGTGAGGAGAGCTGTGAGCTTCATGGTGATGGTCGGTGGTCGGTGGTTGATGGATGGTGGTTGGAGAGGCTGGACGAGGACTTTTGGGGACTGGGTCGGGCACCCTTTTGTGTTGTTGGTTGGAGCTTCGGGTGGGTTCCTCGAGCTTTAGAGTTGGAAAGCTTATTGCGTTGCGGCGGTATTTGGGTCTCCATCACCAGGAGAGAAAGTCATTTGCATCGAGCGGCATATATGTATCAGTAATGCGCACGAGATGCCGGGATCAGTAAGGGATGCCGATTCTTCGGGTCCGTCACGAAGATTCAAGCTGAAAACACCAGCGGTCGCTGAATGGGCAAGGCCTGAAGTGGGAATACGGGTGTTGTAATAGACTTTCATCCTTCGCTTTCCACCTTCGAGATGTCGGATACATGCTTGTGTTGGGAAGACAGATACCAGTAACATGGCATACCTGATGTCGAGGTCCAGTTCTGCATCGTAGTGTGCTATTCTCTGCACCACTGTACGGTCATTCCCTGTTGAGGCATGTTGGTGGCCGCGAATAGAGGCGGACAAGAGCGGTGTGATTCCATGAGATGTTCGCCTTACTGATCCACGTAGCTATAACGGGCTACGGATGAGAGGAGCATTGACATGGTGTTGGACGAAGAGAAGGGCACGAAACTCCCTTTGACATCTTCTTCTGAGCAGAGATACATGTTTGATGTATGTACCAGTAAGAGACGAGGTGAAGTGGCTGATGCGATGGATGCAGGTGTTCGAACAGACGAACCCCACAACGGCCCGTGCAGCCAATGAACGAGCAGCCAATACCGCTGACGGCATCCAGGACGAGATATCAGATCAAGATCGAGAATAAAGGCAACGGGTTTCCCACTTTCCAACCTGTACTTCTTCTCATCTACCAAGTCAGTAACAAACTCGTATTTTTGACACATCACCACGGTCTTCGAATCCTTCAAGTCGTCAAACGAAGCATCAATCACCAAAGCCAACGCAAACATGACTTCTGCTACCGCTGCCGTCCCCGTCACTTGCTGTGGTCGCGAGGGAGGTTGCATCTGCGCGAAGGAGGCGACCTGCTCTTGTGGCAAGCAAGCCGCCATGCACTGCAACTGTGAGAAGGCCCAGACAGAGAACAAGACCGCCGGCGCTCGCTGTTCGTGCAGTAAGTCTCACCATCGTCGCCAATATCGTTCGATACCTCGATCACAGCGAAGATGGTTTACGACTTTACAATTCAAAACTAACAATGTCGACGATAGACCAACGTCCCGCAGGCGCCTGTACTTGCTCCCGCTCGTCCACGGAGAACTCCAAGCCGGCCGGCAACACTTGTGCCTGTGGCAAGAGATCTGCCGGTGAGCCTTACTCCACGAACCTACCCTATCTGAACTTCAGACTAACCCATCTGACTAGAGTCCTGCACGTGCAGTGGCACTGAGGTTGGCGAGTCGTCCGGTCTCGAAACCGACTTCACCACGAAGGCTGCAGGCGCGTAAGTGAAAGCTTGAAGCGTACCAAAACGTTGAAACGAAGCCATGGGGAGGAGAAGCATTCAATGGCGTTATGGCGTTGATGGAAAGGGACGAGGGGCTCGTGATGTAGTAGGTCTCCGTCATCTGATGACTGAGGATAGCTTTTATGCAAGAATACGTACATGCATCTCCAGATCTTGAGGCCTAGTGATGAAGTGTTCATTGATGTCTATTGCGATTGCCCGTCCATGAACCGTCCTTCGACAGGTGCATAACCAGTGGTACGTGAGACGTCGGTACGACCGTTGACGTCCGTCGGATCAGGTGAACTGTGCAGGGCTTATTTAGCTGCCTGAGGCACATTGTATCGGAGCTAGGTCGGTTTTAGCAACGGGATGCCGAGTGCGCCAACGGGATGATGATCAGCAAGCACCCGCAGCCAGGCAAACCCCCTCTTCCACACCTTCGACGTCCACAATCCCCAATTGCAAATCACAAAAACGCTGGCCGGAATATATCCCCAGGAGGGCACTCACAGGTCTTACTCGACTCGGGTTTTCCAGATAGCTGCAACGCGACTTCACCCAAAACGCCCACCACCTCCTGCCTACCTCGTCAAGACACTTGACCGGACGGGACTGAGCCTCGAGGTTGTACGACATACTGAGCGACTGCAATTTGCTGTTGAGTCGGACCCGGGCTGCCTGAAAACAGCGCAGCCCTGGAGGGCCCGCCGCCATGGCAACCGCAGCCGCCGCCATGTTCAACCGGGGGATCGGCAACTCCAGCAAGGATAACACCATGCGCGGACTGGTGTCGTTCATTGCAGATCTAAGAAACGCCAGAGCAAGGGAGCTGGAGGAGAAGCGCATCAATAAGGAATTGGCGAACATACGGCAGAAGTTCAAGCAGGGCAACTTGACGGGATACGACAAGAAGAAGTACGTGTGCAAGCTGCTGTACATATATATACTGGGGTGGAACGTCGATTTTGGACACCTGGAGGCGGTCAATCTCATTTCCGCAAACAAGTACTCCGAAAAGCAAATCGGCTACCTTGCGGTTACACTGTTTCTGCATGAGGACCACGAGTTGCTGCACCTGGTCGTCAACAGCATAAGAAAAGATCTCGCGGATCACAACGAACTCAACAACTGTCTGGCGCTGCATGCGATTGCCAATGTTGGCAGTAAGGAGATGGGCGAAGCCCTTTGCTCCGATGTTCACCGGCTACTCATCTCGCCAACCTCGAAGCCCTTCGTCAAGAAGAAGGCCGCCCTGACGCTACTCCGGCTCTATCGGAAGGTTCCTACCATTGTACAACCGGAGTGGAACGAGCGCATCATCGCCATTATGGACGACCCCGATATGGGTGTTGCGCTTTCAGTGACCTCTCTCGTCATGGCCCTGGCTCAGGACGACCCGGAATCGTACAAAGGAAGCTATGTGAAAGCAGCGCAGAGACTTCGGAAGATTGTCGTCGAACACGAGTACTCTGGCGACTACGTGTACTACAAGGTCCCGTGTCCGTGGCTGCAGGTCAAACTTCTCCGGCTATTACAGTACTTTGTGCCATCAGAAGACACGCATATCCGACAGCTCTTGCGCGACTCGCTGCAAGTCATGCTTGATAGTGCTATGGAGACGCCGAAGAACGTACAGCAGAACAACGCTCAGAACGCTGTCCTGTTTGAGGCCATCAACCTCGTGATTCACCTGGACACTGAGCACGACCTTATGGTACAGATTTCTTCCAAGCTGGGCAAGTTCATTGGTTCCCGGGAGACGAACGTACGGTATCTGGGACTCGGAGCGATGACACACTTGGCTGTGCGGGCGGAGACGTTGGATCCCATCAAGAAACATCAAGACATTATTATCGGCTCGCTCAAGGATCGAGACATCACCGTGCGAAGGCAAGGCCTCGATTTGCTATACAGCATGTGCGACTCGACAAACTCGCAGAAGATTGTGCATGAATTGCTCAAGTACCTACAGACGGCCGACTATGCGATACGCGAAGAAATGGTGCTGAAGATTGCCATCCTGACGGAGAAGTACGCAACCGACGTGAAGTGGTACGTCGATATCTCTATGCGACTCATCGCCATGGCTGGCGATCATGTCAGCGACGAAGTATGGCAGCGCATCATACAGATTGTGACGAACAACGAGGAATTGCAAGTCTACGCGGCTCAGAATACTTTACAATACTGCAAGGCCGAGTATTGTCACGAGACTCTGGTCAAGATTGGCAGCTACATTTTGGGCGAGTTCGGACATCTGATCGCGGACAGCAAGGGTTGCAGTCCGATCGAGCAGTTCATGGCATTGCAGGCCAAGTTCAACGCTTGCTCCCCGGGCACAAGGGCGATGGTACTTTCGGCCTTTGTGAAGTTCGTCAACTTGTTTCCAGAAATCAAGCCTCAGCTTCTTCAAGCCTTCACCACCTACAGCCATACTCTGGATTCAGAGCTACAGCAGCGTGCTTGCGAGTATCTCGCTCTAGCCACAATGCCCACCGATGATCTTCTGCGGACCGTCTGCGACGAGATGCCGCCGTTCCCGGAGCGAGCGTCGGCGCTGGTTTCGCGCTTGAACAAAAAGCAGAGCGCAGTCGGTGACAAACGGACCTGGTCTGTCAGCGGTAAAGATGGCGTCCCTGGACTCGATCGAAGTGTCACATTGAAGCGCAACTTCTCTGGCCTCGCTCCTCCTACGAATGGTGCAGCGAGTAGCGGAGCGAACGGCGTCAATGGCGCGAACGCTCATGATGTCCTGAAGTCGCCGATTGAGGAGCTCGCCGGCCTGGACCTGTCGAGTAACATGCCGAATCTCGCAAGCGCTTCCCACCTGTCTCCGGACTGGGAGCCGGGCTACAACCGGCTACTCCTCCGGCCAGAAGGCATCTTGTACGAAGATGTGCAGGTGCAGATTGGCCTGCGATCGGAGTACCGTGCCGAGGTCGGCTGCATCATCATGTACTTCACCAACAAATCCTCGGCGCCTATCCAGTCCTTCACGACCACGCTCGACAACAAGTCTGCCGACCAGCTCAAGGTCGACATCAAGAGCCTGCCGGACACGACCGTGCAGCCTGGCGCGCAGACGCAGCAGATGATCATGTTCGAAGCCAAGAGCGTCTTCACCACCCCGCCCACCATCCGCGTATCATACATGGCGGGTTCGCTGCAGGCCCTGACGCTGCAACTGCCCGTGACACTCCACAAGTACATGGACGGCGCGGTGCTGGGCGCAGACGACTTCTTCAAGCGCTGGAAACAGATCGGCGGCGCGCCCCGCGAGGGGCAAAGAGTCTTCCAAGGCTTTGACGTCGCCTCGGAGAACACGAGGAGATTGCTGGATGGGTTCAAATGGGGCGTCCTGGACGGGGTCGATCCGAACGCGCGGAATTTCGTCGGCGCCACGGTGCTGCATACGACGAGCGGCAAGTTTGGGTGTTTGCTGAGGCTCGAGCCAAACCATGAGAACAAAGTAGGTTCTGCTGCCTGCGGACTGTGCAATGATAATGCATACTGATGTGCTTGCAGATGTACCGGCTTACGATCAGAGCCACGGATGAGTCTGTACCTCCGGTCCTCGTCAAGTTGATGGAGGAAAGGTTGAGTCGGCCGTGGCCGAATTGATGAGATTGCACGTAGTTTTCTGAAGCTATCACGACTGAGAAGCAGTGGGTGTGTATATGTGCGTTTGCTGCCTGAGCGTTGTTGTTGATGATGTGGTATACCCGCTTGCGAGGAGCAATTTGTACAGATTGGCTAGGGCGAGGTGGACATCGAATCTTTCAGCGTGCTTATCGAGTCCTTTCGGTCGACATGTGACGGCCAAAGTCATGTCGTTGACACGCTCGCGTGGTTTGTGTGTGAGGAACAATGGAGTAATGTGTACAGTCTTATTGTTGTCGTGATTCACGCTTTGAGCTGGACTCGAACGTGTGCCGTTTTCACGAAATGACCCCTCCCGGCGCGAAATCATTGCGTTTAATGCATCTCCCCACCGCACCAAATTCTACCCGTGAGGCGAGTGGGGCTGACTTCCCACTTCGTGCTCGCGCGGCCCAGAACTTCCAATCTTCTTCCTCCCACAAACCCACCAGACTCACCGGCAATCAGTCACTCCTGCCTACTCCGACCACTCGCCACGCCTCACTCTCAAGAGCAGACTGACGACCATACTGTCTGTCAGAACAATACTGATGATACGAAAGTGATATAGGCCGTTGCAACGCTCACTGCCGCTCACTCCCGTCATGCGCGATTAGGCTGGAGAACGTTTGTTGCAACACAGTACCGTCAACTTAGTCAAACCCATCGACGTGAAGCCGTCGACGATAAAGAACATGCCAGCTCCAACCGGTCCACCACGGCGACGCCTGGATTCACTGAGCAAACCCCGTCTGGGCCCGCGACAGAACGCGCCCGCCGGAAAGCCCAAGCCGGCCGCCAAAGCGAACTGCTGTGACGACCCCAAAATCGAAGAAGAAGACGGCATCAAAGCGTGTGTGAACTGTGGGACTCAGATCAGTGAGTCCAACATCGTGGCCGACGTCACGTTCCAGGAAGATTCGCGAGGCGCGGCTACGGTCCAGGGAGGCTTCATCAGCGACAACGCCCGCCATGCTCGGACTCTGGGGTCCGGGGCTTACCGCAAGATTGGTGGTGGCGAGCGCAACACCATGCAGGAGATCGAGAACAATGGCCGTCGTGAGATCGGTTCGTTGTGCACGCCGTTGTCGATCCCGGAAAGCGTGCAGTTGCAGGCGCTATCCATATTCAGTATGGCTGCGAGGATCAACTTCAACGCTGGTCGCCGAACGGGAGAAGTCGTCGCCGCTTGTCTGTTTGCCGTCCTTCGCCGCTCAAAGGACAATACGGTTTTGCTCATGGACATCGCGGAAGTGCAGAAGATCAATGTCTTTCGCCTCGGCGAGGTGTATAAGGACCTACTGAAAAGCTTGTTCCTCGGAGGAGAGTATGCCGGTGTTCAGCACCTTGTCGAGGTCGAGCCGCTAATCATGAAGTATTGCCGGAAGCTGGAGTTCGGCGAGGCGACGCGACAGGTGGCCGAAGACGCCATCAAGATCATCCGCCGCATGAAGCGGGACTGGATCGTGACCGGGCGGCATCCGGCCGGACTGTGCGGGGCGTGCATCATCCTCGCCGCCCGCATGAACAACTTTCGCCGTTCGGTCCGCGAGGTGGTGTACGTTGCCAAAGTCGCCGACGCCACCGTCGCCAAGCGAGTGGAAGAGTTCCGCCGTACGAAAAGCTCGGCTCTTACCGTCGACCAGTTCAGGGAGTTTGGCGTGCGGATGAAGCATCAGCATGATCCCCCGGTCCTTGGGGAGAGCGAGTTGAAGGCAGGGAAGTGGGAGGAGAAGAAGCGCAAGCGTCAGGAGCACAACAAGGAGCGTGAGGCCGGTAAGGTTATTGACATTGATGACGGAACGGATGCGTCATCACGGGCTTCTTCTGTAACATCGGATGCTCCAGCTTCTACGCCCACAGACGAAGACGGTCACAAGAGCAAGCGACAGCGGATTTCGCCTCCACAGCCGACGCTACCACCTACGCAGCAGGAGCCGCGTTTCGATGCGGATGGCTTCGCTATACCAGCACTTCCTGCCAGGTTGGCGATCGACCCGGCGATCACGGCTGAAGAGTCGACGCCACCCAAGCATCGGCGTGGGCGTACGCGCAAAAGCGAAAAGCCACCGCCGATCCAGATCTCGCCGGAAGAGCTCGCCACCGAACTCGAGCTGGAGGCGCAGATGGAGGAAGCGCTCAACGACGACGAGATCGCGGACTCGCGCAACGAGATCGAACGTGCCAAAGCGGATGAGCGGGTCAGGCTGCTCGCGGATCAGCAGCGCCAGCTGGCCGCAGAGCAAACGCAAGAGCGCCGGAACGCCCAGGGTGTCACTTGGTGGAACGATAAAGAGGCCACCAGCGAGGCTGAGATCACCGCGGAGCAATTGGAGGCCGAGTTCGCCGACGATCCCGAGGTCCTCAACTGCCGCCTCTCGGACACGGAATCGAAGATCAAAGAGCAAATCTGGCTCGCGCACAACGAGGACTGGTTGCGCTCGCAGCACGAAAAGGAGCTGAACAAGCGGATGGCGGAAGCGGATGGGAGGGACAAGAGTAAAAAGGGCGCCAAGGGCGGACGCAAGAAGAAGAAGGCGAAACCCGGCGACGGCACCCTCCTGGCCGAAGCCGGCACGCCGATCGAGACGCCCGCCGACGCGAGCGCCGCCATGATCGCCAAGCGGGCCCCTGCTGCTTTTTCCAAGCATATCGACTACGAGAAGCTGGCCAGTTTGTACGGAAACGGAGACAGTCCGTCGACGTCGAGGAGCCCGAGCCGGGCCCCGAGCCAGGCGCCGTCGGAGACGAATACTGCCCCGACGACGATCTCAAACAGTCCGGTGCCACTGACGCCGGGTCGCCGAGTTACGAATGGTTTACAATCTCCTGCCGCGACACAGCAGGCTGATACTAATACGACTACCACCGCCGAAGCTGCGCGTCCGCCGGGCCCGGCCTCTCCGCCGGAAACACAACAACAAGCGGAAGCCGGGGCCGAGAGAGAAAGAGGGGAGGAGGAAGAAAATGACGACGGCGACTACCACGATGACGTGCGATCGGATTCCGGCTCGCCCGCTGCCCCAAGCGGATGGGATGAGGAGGTCTCGGATCGGGAAGACATTGGCGAAGAGGACGATTTCGACCAGGCGACGGACATCATGGGCGGCGTGTCGTTTGATCGTACTTATGGGGCGGACGATGAGTTCTCGTGATGCGGGTAAGAAGAGTGGCTCGGGGACGGTGGCTTTTTCGTTTCGAGGCTTTTTCTGTTTTGATCATGCCTAGCGATTGCGGGTTTGGTACTTTTTGCTCACGTCCTCGCCTAAGTGCAACAGCAAGACGTTACTCGATCAATGGCATGTTCGTTTCTTCCTTGACCGGTTCAGGAGGATTGACGCGTCAGCAAACGGACGGGTGGGTGATCCGAGCAACCTCGCGGGGAACGGTAGCTGCTTGGCTTCACTCCCGCTGACGTGTTTAAGCTGTTTACGATTGGGCTATGGTCCGCCGTTTGTTATATTGGGCGAGGGGCGAGGTTGTGGTATCCTGGGCGGCCCGGAAAAAGGTCGTTCACCGAGCGCAGGGCAGTCATCAGTCTTTCGGAAGAGATATCACAATCAGTAATCAAAGTGTCGAGATGACTCGTAACGGGAGTACTGCAGCTATGACTTGCCCCCTCCGCCCATGACGACTTGCAAGAGCAAGAATCCAGCAATGACCCACCAATACCTTTTTTCCAATCAAGTCAGTTTTCAATGTTTCAGACCGACCGTAGGATCGGGATCATGGAGGGAGGGAATAGGCGGGAGGATTTATACGCACTTCTGCAAAAACGTCTTCTCGGGCTCCTGGCCCTCCACACTCCCATCCGCCTTCGTCACGACGGGTTTGTTCAACTGCGGCACGGGCCCGGGCTGGACCTGCAGCACTTCCACGCTCAACCCGTCCCGCTCGTTCGACGTCGCGGACGAACTGCCGCGGTCGGAGGCGCTGAAGCCGAGGTGGTACAGTTTGCCGGCGGCGTTGACGTGTAATTGCAGTTTCTTCAGCTTTTGGGGCGCGAGGTTGGAGGCGGTGGTCGCGATGCCGGACCAGGTGGAGGCGGAGCCTGGGTGGTAGAAGCCGATGCGGACGATGTCGTTGCCAACGGATGCAATGGTGCTGGTGTCGTGGCGGTGGATGGTGGCGGTGGTGGAGTTGTAGGAGAGTTGGGCCCAGGAGTGGGATTTCGGGGCTGAGAGGGGCCAGGTGAAGATGTCGACTGTGCGGGCTTGTTCTG
>Ga0058704_10001751_pt1 | contig 10032 bp, 7 predicted proteins | sample AgamicMgSfe_FD_71363 | JGI IMG/M metagenome (GOLD analysis project Ga0058704, IMG submission 71363) | Agave microbial communities from Guanajuato, Mexico - Mg.Sf.e | ecosystem: Host-associated > Plants > Phyllosphere > Phylloplane/Leaf | place: Guanajuato, Mexico | collected 2012-05-30 | reverse complement strand
GTCTCTTACATGCACCCAACCCCTTCGCATGCAAATCCCAGAACCCACCCCAAACGCCACCGCCACCGCTCCCATGAAGGTTTGCACGAGACATTGAAGACATCCACGTCATGCGTGCGGGCAATGCAAAACAAAAGTCGGCACCAAAGGATATCTCTCTCATTCAAGACGCCTTATGAGACCTCAGCGCCTGTGCGCCCACGCTTCCGACGCGACCGCTGGTCTTGCGAACGCTGGTCTTGCCTTCGGTGCTTCGCCGCGAAGGCGAGGATCGCTTGCCGATGCTGAGGTTGCCGATGCCATTACCGCTCTTGATGCCGGGAGTCTTGGGCCTCGTCGGACTGGTGAGCTGCTCCGTCATGGGCACGTCGAAGGGCTCCTCCTCGACGAGCGCCGGGCGGTTTTCCGAGTCGCTGCCGTCGGTGGGCACGTCCCATTTGGTGGTGGTGGTGGTCGTGGTGGTGCACGAGACCGCTCGTCGTTTGCCGCTGCGGCTGATGGGCGATTGCGAGGCCTTGCGGTTCAGCATGCGCACCGCGTACTCCTCCTCGCTCTCACTCCCACCGACGTTCACCGTCGATCGCTGCATGCTGACAATCTCACTGTCAGGCTTGATGTCGAAGGGCTGGTTCTCCGTCATGACTCGGCGACCGCCGTAAATCTTGTTCGTCTTCCTGGGCTGCCCAGGGGTTGGAGCGGGCAGGTTCTCGTCTGCGACGCCGAGACCGTTTTTTGAGTCGTCGGAAGACGTGTAGCTTGGGTTCGAGGTGGCCGCTTGTTCACTGTTCGTGATCTCGCCTAGCGCTGCTCGTCTCGGGCTGCCGGAATGGCGGTCGCCGTTGGGAGGCGTAAAGGTTTGGCCGTTGCTGGCTAGCCGTCGGCTGCTGGTGTGACGCGATCTGGTCGGCGTTGCCGGTTGCATGGACGCCAGGATCTTCGCCTTCAGGGTGTCCTCAAACCACCACTCCCGGAAAGTGCCCTGGTTCAGGTGAAGCCAGTGCTGTTGCGGACCGACAACCATACCCGGGCGCATGAAGCGCATGAAGGCGATGATCTCGTTGGCGGTGAAGCCATGACGGTAGATGAGGTAGGCGCCGATGAGGCAACCCGTCCGGCCGAGGCCCGCCTTGCAGTGCACGGCAATGCCTTTCCGCTTGTCGTTGATCGTGCTGTGGGCAAGATTGACAAACTTGCGGACCAGGCTGAGAGGCGGGCATGTACCGTCATCGAAGATCATGTCAAGGTGCTTGATGCCCAGCGCCGTAAAGTAGCTTGGCGAGTAAAGCTCGGAGTTGAGCCGAACGACGAGGCCGATATCGCGCTCAGCGAAATGTGTCAATACGTTCTTGAATGGCATGGGTAGGCTCTTATCGCGCTGCAGCGCCGACAGAGAGCGTGGGAGTTGGCTGTATTGCGGGTCGGACGGCTGGATCACCTGTGTCGGTTGATGCTGAGGCGAGGCAAATGCCAGGAAACTTGGCGAGATCCAGTTGAAGTCGCCCTGGTCGACCCGCTCGAACCTTTCGTACTCCTCCAGACTGAACTCCTTCAAACCAACCAAGCCTTCTTCTTTTGCTTTCCACACCCCGTAAACGACATCCTGAATGGTGAGCGAATAGTCCGCTTGGCTGTAGCCTGCATCTCTGAACGGCATGCAGGGCGGGTCCATTTGCGCAATCGGCGCCAGTGCGAGGTGTGGCGGCCATGATTGGATGAGGACCATGTATGTGGCGAGAATACAAGCAGCGTTTGCACGACCTGAAAGGAAAGCTATCAGCACACGTTGATGCCCGGGAGAAGTAAATGGGACGGGACTCACTTCTCGAATCGGCATGGCTCCAAAACACCACCGGTCGAGGATCATGGTCCGGATGTCCGAGGACGTCGTGAAGCTGCACCGCAAATCTGTACAAGTGTCCGATATGCAGAGGGCCGAAATCTGCGTGGAACGCGTTGTATAGCAGACTGCGGTCGATGCAGAAGTAGAGGGGCGGAAGGTTTGGGCTCGTGCTCTGTACTGCTTGCGGCCCATTCTGCGCTCTTGCCGATCGCTTGTTGGGTGACCTGGTCGGCTTGGCCGGGTATGGAAACGGAGTGTTCTCGTCGGGAGTGTGGGTGTAGGACGCCAGATACAATCGGTCTGAGTATTGGAGGATGTACATGTTAGTGATGTCCGGTAGCAATGAACGGCGAGGAGCTACAGCCTGGCGCATCGTTTCGTCCGTGTTGTGTGGTGACGGACCTTGTATATACTCAATCACCTGTCCATAGCTGGTCAGGGAAGGCGCATCTTCTGCCGCAGCAGAGGGGGGCTGGTGAGGCATTGAGAACTCGGTACCGCGATGCTTCCGACGGTCGTCGTGATCGTAGTCGTGTGGCAGCTGCTGGATGAGTGGTGTGCGTGGCGGGTTGCGAAGCAAGCACGGGTGGTGATATCGCTGCTCGCGTGCTCAGCTGTCCCAGACAGCAGCGGCGATGGCGGTGCGGGTAGCAATACTATGAAGATGCTCGAATCCACGCGGCGCGCGCGATGGGAATTGCGCTCGTCAAAGAATCGTGGTGGGTGATGGCGGTAGAAATGCGATGCAATGCGATGGGGACGGAGGGGATGCACTGGGTGGGTTTGTTTGTTGAAGTCGCCCTGAAGTCGAGATGGAGCCCGTCGCTCCCCGGATCATGAAAGCTCCACGTCGTCTCCAATGGCAACGCCCGTCAACAATAACAATCTACTCTCCGGGAGTCGGGGTTTCCGTCGGCAGCGGCAACACCCGTCACGGTCGCGCCACAGAGAACTTCTCACCAAGCCTCTACCTCCTACTTGTGATATATACACATCTGGTATCTCAAGACACTGCGTTCGTCGCCATTGGCATAGTCAGCTCTCGACTGCGTGCGTGGTGCCAATGAGAGTGGTGTGGTCGTGAGAGGATTTCATGTTGTCCCCTAACAACAGATACAGCAGACCCTTCGGTCTGTGCACGAACATGATCCGCAAAGGCAGAGCAGCAGGATGGCTGCAGCTCCCCCCGGAGGCCCTGGTCCCTTGGGCAAAGCTCAACGACGTCGCCTTCACCCATCTCGATCCTGATGTCATCGCTGGCAGAGGGGCCGCGCTCATTGCGAGCACGTCTCTCCCCGACGCCGAAAAGGTCGGAGATGGCTCGCAGGTGCTCATGACCGTACCCAGGAACCTCATCCTATCTCTCGAGCGTGTACAGGAACATGCAAAGGTAGACAAGGACTTTCGAGAAGTACTCGAGAGTCTTGGAGAGTTCGGTAGGGTAGGTGCTCATCGTTCTCTTCACTCAGATCTTCATTCCAATATCATTGATGCTCAGGACGTAGCATAATCTCCTAGGTCACAAAGTAGATCAGACCGAGAGCGTAGCGGCAGTCAGCGCGTGGACTGACGTTCGCCCAGACACCCAGAGGAGCTATCCTCACCTTCCTACTTGTCCAAGCATCAATTTCTTGCCCTGACCTCACTGAGAGGATCGGCGTCCATAGTCCTTTCACAGAGTAGGTGCTTCTCTGTCTGTCTGCTCGAGCTTCATCCAATCTTCCACGCCTCTCGGACCGCGAGCTGAGTGCCTCGCAGCTACGTCAAGTTTCTCCCGAGCGAGCTCTTACCAACCTTCTGGACACTCGACGAGCTACAGCTGCTGGTGGGCACCACGCTTGCGCCTGCGGTAACCTCCAAGCTCAAGAGTCTGAACCGCGAGTACGATCTTCTGTGTGACTCTGCAGCGCAGACAAGATGGTTCGGCGTTGTGCGAGACCACATCAGCTTCGATGACTGGCTACAAGTAGACGCCATGTATCGCTCTCGCGCATTGGACTTCCCCGACATCGGCCATTGCATGATCCCTTGTATCGACTTGGCGAATCATCAATCCGGCGAAGGAACTATCGCCGTGTACGAGAAGGATCGGGATGGCAACGCCACGCTGCTGCTGCGGGAAGGCAAGCAGGTGAAGCAAGGGGACGAGGTCACGATCACGTATGGCGATGAGAAGGGAGCCTGCGAGATGATCTTCTCCTATGGCTTTCTCGAGCCCAACATGGAGACTGCCGAGACCTTATTTCTCAGCCTCTCCATCCCACCCGATGATTCCTATCGCTCGGCAAAGATGAGGGTGGCAGACTGCGCGCCGGGTGTCAAGCTCATCGACGCCGGAGACGGCGACATCGACTGGAAAGGTGATTTCGTCTGGCTGCTGTGTGTCAACGCGGAGGATGGCTTACGGTTTGAGTTGGCCCGAACCGTCGATGGAGAGGGCGAAGAGATACAGGCGTTCATGCAAGGTCAGGAGCTCACGGGAGGCGCGGGCCAGCTCTACGCTCTCCTCGGTCGAAGTGATCTCTGGGATGTGTACCGATTACGCGCCGTGACGGTCCTGCAGCAGCGCGTGTTCGAGCAGCTGCAGGTTCTGTTCGGCACGCAGGAGGACGTTGAAGCGACAGCGCGAGGGCAGGGCACCGACGTCCGAGAGCCGTTGTTTGAGCAGGTTATGCTGCTGAGGCGAGGAGAATTCGCATTGTTGAACCGAGCGTACGAGGATTTCGAGAAGCAGGTGAGTTTCCATCCTCCATCAACGCTGCTATGTCTACGAACCCGACTGTGGAACACGAGATCCCGAGAGACCCGATTATGGCAGATCAACTTGCAGAACGTTTCAATCCGGGTCCGCAGGACGGGGCCGTTCCGACAGCCTGGGCGTCGGACACTCCGCGGGGTCAAGTACATGTACAGGTATCTTGTGCCAGGGCTGACCCAATTGGGTTTATTTCGCAGAAACTCGAGCTCGCCGAAAGCGAGGTCGTGAAGAAGTACCTGGCGTTGATGAACAGCGAGCAATCGCTTGAGGAGGATTTTTCATGATATGCTCGGGCGGATCCTTGTCATCTCGGCCACATACGCAATTGATTGGAGCATAGAAGTCGCTCATCACAATTTGACTCCTTTCGGACCGATCGCAATGCACAGGACTCGATTGGGAACGTCTGAGCGAGGTCACGTCCATTCTATCAGACTGAACTGCCGAGACACCCCAGTGAGGTAACGGCTAGGAGGTATCTCCTACTACCCGCAACAGTGTTGTTTGACGATGGGAAAATGGAACTCGTACGTTTACGTACGTCCTAGCTCGCAGCTACAAGTAAAGTACCTCAACTCTATCACATGCACGTACAGGCGACTCCGTCGTCACTCTGCATCTTTACATCAGCCACCGGGCCCAAGATCTCCCTTCCAGCTACGTGGGGAATCTAGACGCGGCGATTCTGGACGTACACAAGTGCTGTACCGCACGACACGTCCATGTACAGGCATCTGCGTAAAAGTCCATGTGTGTGTACGAGGTATGTAATGTCCGCAGTATGTGCTGAGGACCCATCATCACTCGCAACACAACGACTGGCGCTTTCTCCGCGGCCGACAGACCATTTGACAAATCGACCGGTCTAATCCTGCGCAAAGCGAGCGTTCGTTGCGTCTGATGTCCGGTGGTTGATGAAGGTCTACTTGGTTCGCTAACGGGGAAGCTCCAGAGGTAACCACTCATGTACGTGGTTTATTACCTTTTAGGTAGGTGATGTAGCTTCGTCCTGTGGCCGCGCATCGGCTTCGCGGTCGAGGCTTGGGGGCGATCGAGCCAGCTGCGCGCAAACGCAAGTTGATGTGCCAAAGAGCTGAGTCGAATGTCTGGTGATTACATACTATACAATATACATCTCCATGTACTATGTACATGCACAGAATGGTTGGTGGTATATGTAGGCGGCGCATGTCAATTCAAATCACGATGCTCGGCCCCGGATTTCTCCCATTTCCACTTCCCCCCCCCCCACATCAACCCACGCGGCCCATGCCGGCCATCATCCCCGTGACCCCACACACCACACTCTTCACACCTCGAGTCGTTTCATCCCACCTCTTCCTCCTCCATTCATCACATGTTCACTCAAACAACTCTCGATAGCGCAACCAGCTACTCCCCCCGGCGCGTGAGCGTTCCCCCATCTCCCACCCTCACACTTCCCATCCCTTCTCTCTCATAAGAACCGCAGACCAGATCCTGATACCCCGACCGCCATCATGCCCGGCATACTCCCGATGAAGGTGATCAAGGTGGGCACGACCGCGCAAGCCAGGATCGCACAGGCCTGTGACAGGTACGTTGCACCCGATCACGTACAACCGTCTCTTGTACGCTCTTATACCTTTCCTTCTCGCCTAACCCCACCGTCGGCAGATGTCGCAGCAAGAAGATCCGCTGCGATGGCGTCCGACCTTGCTGCACCCAATGCGCCAATGTCGGCTTCGAGTGCAAGACCAGCGACAAACTCAGCCGTCGCGCCTTTCCCCGAGGCTACACCGAGTCGTTGGAGGAGAGGGTGCGCGCGCTAGAGCTGGAGGTGAGGGAGTTGAAGGACCTCTTGGACGAGAAGGACGAGAAGATCGACATGCTCTCTCGCATCCACTCACAGTCATCCCACCCAATCCAGCTGCCATCGCCGCGCAGGCCCTCGATCACCGTCTCCGACCTCTCGCCTTGTGGCCGATCAGCAACGCCCGAGGAAACGGAGGTGTTCAAGGTGCAGCAGTCTCCTTATCTGCTCGCTGACGATGGCGCCGACTCGTATTTTGCGGGCACATCGAGTGGCCGTACCTTCGTCGAAGCTTTCAAGCGCCGAGTTCAGGAGGGCGGACGCTCAACGACCACCATCGAGACCGAACGGTTGCTTCCGACTGGCCTGCGCAAGGGCTCCGAGTCGCCACTGACACCGGCGTCTCCCGTCGTCTGGAGAGCACCGCCGCGGCTGGTGTCGGATCAGCTGGTCAACATCTTCTTTCAAGAGTGGGCCCCGTTGTTCCCCGTCCTGCACCGCCCGACTTTCCTGAACCTCTACGAGAAGTACGTGGCCGACGCCGAGTCGGTAACGGACAAGACCGCCATCGCGCAGTTGAACCTCGTCTTCGGGATCGCCACGTTGTCCGGCGGTACCCGATCGTCCGCCGACTTGGAGAGCTTCGAGAGCCAATGGAAGGCGGCTGTTGACACCATCTTGACGGAAAACACCATGCAGGCATTACAGGTGCTCATCCTTGCGCAGATATACTGCATCCAGCAAGGCGACTTGGCCAAAGTCATCACCTACAAGGGCTTGTCGACGACGCTGTCGGCACGCCTGGGTCTTCATCAGTCGCAAAAGCGCTTCGCACTCGGCACGTTGACCTGTGAGACGAGGAAGAAAGTGTTCTGGACGTTGTATACGGTTGACTGGTGAGTGAAACGCGCATACGTGAAATGCACCGCACGACCAATGCTGACTTTGGTTTAGTTTCACCGCCGTCGTGCTTGGCCTACCCAAGCACCTGAAAGACGAAGATGTGCAGTGCGAATACCCAGTCGATGCCGATGACGAATACGTAACCGAGCGTGGCTTTCAGCCAACATTACCCGGGGATTCGACCAAGCTCTCCAGCGCCCTCGCCCTGTTCCGAGCGACGCGCATCCTGTCCAAGGTGTTGGAAGAGGTCTTCCCCGCTCGCGCTTCCTATGACCTGTCCATGAAGACCCTTTCCGATCTCTCCGACGAGCTAGATGCCTGGTGCACGTCTCTGGCGCCCCACCTGCGACTGCAGTTTACCCAAGACAAACCCAGCACGGGCACCATCAGCAGCCGCTCGCCCTTGCTTTCACTGACATACCATTACATCCGTGCGCTCCTTCATCGACCTGCCATCTGCGCTTCCATCGGAAATCGCTCGTCCTCGTCCATGATTATGCTCGCGAGCTCTTGCAAGCACATCATCCAGATCTTACAGTTGCTGGACGAAAGAGGGCTAGGCTTCTCTTTCTGCCTGAACAAGGACGAGGTCCTGGTGCTGTCGGGCTTTGGTCTATTATTCCAGGGTCTCAACCTGGATCCAGAGTCGAAGATACTGAAGGACAACCACAAGATGATGAATACTACCATTGAAATGTTGACCAAATCACGAGCGCCTTGCGCGCCAGACTTTACTCGCGTGGCCCAATCGTTCCTCCCGGCGCCTTCCACGCAAACGGTGCCAAACGCACAGTCGGCACCAGAGGCAAAAGTCCGTCATGATCCCGACCCTTCCAGGACCATGACCCCGCACGAAAGCCTGCCTTCGTCGACCCGGAAACAACTCAAAGCCATTGCATCTCGCTTCACCTCCAACAGCAAGCCGGCGAAAGTGGGAGCGCCTGCAGTGGAGCATCGTCGAGCCACGGTGCACCACGTCGACTTCCACGCCAAAGGCGTCATGAGCCAAAGCCAGTCCTTGCTGCCGCCGGCACCCACTGTCGATGCAGCGTCACTCTCGCGTTCCGAGCCCGCTCTGAGCCCGGTCAATATGTACAACCGACGGGCTCCCAGTATGACAGCAACCCCGCAACCGAAGCCCCAGCCCAAGTTCCCCCCTCACAAGTTACCGAACCTCGATTATCTGTCCTTCGGCGACGAGGTGAGCGTATCGGCCTGCAGCGGCAACGTATCCCGCCCCATCAAGACCGAGCCGCAGCCGACGGATTGGGAGAAGCTGCTGGGTAGCCTCGACAATGGGCAGGCGAACATCTACGACGCGTGTTACGGCGGACCGGCCATCAACGTCCTCCTCGATCCACCACCGGCTACCTCTCCCACGAGCGAAGCCCACACGCGCCGTATCACGACCGCCACCGCCGCGGACGTCGAAGCCGACGACAATGTCTGGGCCTCGGATATCTGGGCGCTGTGTCAAGCCGAGACCAACCCGAGCGCCGGGTCCGGGCTGTCGTACACTACCGGCCACCCGGATAGCCTTCTCTCCTTCTCGACCGACGAAGGGAGGAGCAGCGTCGAGGACTGGAATTCGGCGGCCAGCAGCGGGATCGGCGGCGGGGGCGATGCCTTTCGTGGGATCGTGATGCCGGCGGATGTGGCGCATGATGACCTATTGGGGTTTGGGGTGGTTGGTTGGGATTCGGTGTTGAATATGTAAAAAGGTACGTTGTCGTTATTACTGTTCGGAGTCGATGGTGAGAGGTTTGGGACTCTGCTTGGGGTGGGGTTTTGAATAGTTCGTGATTGTATGATCGTTTGGTAAGGGAGGTACGTTTGGTTATGATGATCATGATGGAAATGGAAATGGATCGCGCCATGTACATTAGAGGATGTTGACTCCTGCTGCTATTCTTTGCTGAACGAGATTTGCTTCCGAACCACCTCCGGCTAGGGTACCACATTCTGGTCGGTCTGTCAAAAGACTATGCTAGTAAGCGGCGAATGAATTGTAAGAAATGTCCGGACGTGTCCTGCCCGGACCTGTCGACGGTGCTGGATGGGAGTGGATACGAAAGGCGAACAAACCCACTCTTTCGAAGAAGGCCTCCAGAGTCGCTTTCCGGAGCGCGAGCGTCGTTGCATTGGTGGCGTCTTGTCTAATGGTGTTCTGGGATTTCGGCTCCAGGTCAGGCGCGAAGGAGAACAAGAGTGGCCATTGGTGGTCCGCCATGGGAGCCCGAGGAGTAGGCGAGAGTGAAGGGATTCGGGGAGAAGATGTTTCTGGGACGAGCAGGTGGATGTAGGGATGAAGAAGAGCGACGAAGTGGCTGCCGCGCCTCACCCATGCAACCGACGGCGGTTAAGCATGCATGAACCTGCAGTGCATGGAAGATGGGGGTTGCATGGGGTGTGATGCGTTGGCGCGGCTACGAAGATACGGGAACGAAGATGCCTGATCACCTGTGTCTGCCTCCTTGTTATTGATGCCTTGCTGTTGATACCTCGATGCCTTTTTTGATTGACACGTGCATAACAAGACGTGGAGTGAATTGATGAAACATGCAGGGTCCGTGCGTGGTATGCGATGACGTGGGATGTCACATGCTTCGGGCACGTGTTGCTGGAAGCATCGATCGGTGGCTGGGCCAACAAAGCACGCAAGCAAACAAGCAGTCACGTATTCACCGACTGAGAGACTGATACCTAAACCTCACACCTATATAACGACACCCCCCACCC
>Ga0058704_10001749_pt1 | contig 10039 bp, 12 predicted proteins | sample AgamicMgSfe_FD_71363 | JGI IMG/M metagenome (GOLD analysis project Ga0058704, IMG submission 71363) | Agave microbial communities from Guanajuato, Mexico - Mg.Sf.e | ecosystem: Host-associated > Plants > Phyllosphere > Phylloplane/Leaf | place: Guanajuato, Mexico | collected 2012-05-30 | reverse complement strand
AGATCGAACGGCTCGCCCTCCTCGCTCGACTCCGAGGAGATCGCCTTCTCCACATCCTTATTCTGCGCCGTTTTCTTCACGCTGCCTCTTGTCTGCTGCCTCGACAGCCTCCCCGACGTCCTCGAGAACTCTCTCTGCAGCTCCGCAAATTCAGACTCCGCGCCCTTGACATCAACGCCAGTTCCTCTACGTTCCAGCTGCACAGGCACAGGCAGTGATCTTGACTCCACATTCTCCAGATCCGCCAGGTTGTCTGGCGTCTTGTGTCCATAGTCGGAGCTCGTATCCCTCGGCTCAGCAAGGTCGCCAGCCACTGTAGGTCGCACGCCATGCTTGTGCGCTGGGTGATCCAGGCCCAATGCCTTTTCGACCTTCTCTTCTACTTGCTCCATCTTGCTCTCCAGATACGTTGCTGCCGTGGTATCCGGGGCTCCTAGTTCTCCAGATCACTGACTCCACTTGAGTGAACTTTTTCAAATGCAAGATTCAGGTCCAGGTCACTTCCAGTGAACGCTGCTCCAAGACTAAATGTCCTCTTCTTTACCGTTCTCACTTCCAGGCTCCAGATCGCGTCGCGCACGTGCAAAACAACAAACAATACCAAATATATGCGCAGGAGACCAATGACTCAACTCACATCACCCAAAGACCTACCTCTCACACATCTTGGTGACGAGCTCGAAAAGGCACCGACGTAGCTAAGTACTCGCCCGAGAATGAACACCGCTAATGCCGCGCCGGATGCATTGTGTTCCCAGAGCCGGGAAGATCACGTTGCAGCCTGCGGTGAGATGGAGTGTGGTGATTGGAAGAAGGTTTGGATATGGACCCACTCCTGTCATCTCGTCTATTACCCCGCGAAGGGACTGGTATTTTGCGGGATGGGCACGACAACGGCGTTGTTGGAGAACTGGTACGAAGACACTTCTTGGTGAGGTCGTTTAAGGCAAAGAGGTCTTCCTCGGTATGTACATGATCTTGAGCACAGCACTACAGCATTCTTCAGACAATACAGTGCAATGTGCATCGTTCTATGTGCAGCTGTTCAAACACAAGGGTATCTCAATGGCAATCATTCCTCGGCACATGTGGGCGAGTTCCGTGCTGTCCTTGGCGAACGCCGTTTCCGACACGACAACGATATCCTAGTTAGCCTACGCGCACGAGTCAGTATATCAGACTTCTTCCTTCGATCAGGGCTATGATCAGGTGCTTACCCCTTGAGCAATTGGAGCAAGCCGTGTACCTCGACACAGGCTTGGAGCTTCGTTATAGGTCAATAGTGCCGGCTGTGTATCCTCTTGGTAGCCCATTGCACGATCCCAGGCCCTGTTGGAAGCTCGCCGCCGCCGACCAGCGAACTTGGGGGGGGCACGTGCCGGAACCATTACCAGTTGCAGCATCTTGTTGGCATCTCATCCTCCACCGCGTTTCAAGTGTACTGCCGCGAATGCGACCCATCACTCGCCTGCCTCTGCTTCTCCGCCAGATACGCGTGCTGTTGGTACTCCATATCGCCACGACGTCCCACGCGCTCCAGCCATTGCTCTGCCGACTCCAGAGTAGCTTTCATGACATGGCTGACTTGGCTGATCATGTCTAGGCCTTCCGTGGCGAACGCGATCATGCGGTGAGCACTCCGGCTAGTCTCGCTCTCGCCAGTCGAGTTCGCGGAGACGATGCGCCAGCGCTGAGGAAGGGACATGAGCTGAGCAGTCACGAATTGTCGCGCGTTGTCCGGCAAAGCACCGCCGGCGGAGTTCGAGACGTAGTTTGTCACATCCCTGAGCGTCTTCCAGATGTCGTCTGAGTGTCTCTTGATAATGTCCGCAAGGCGTCTCGCAGCCTCGTCATGATCGGGCGTTCTCGGTCGATCGCTGCCCTTCTCGAGTGAGGAGTCGTTCTGCTGATGCCAGGAATCTCGAGCTTGGTCATACTGCTCAAGGACCATCTTGAGCGCCTCAGTAACCGTAGCGATGTGTACAGTCGCCTGCCCAAGAGTCTGTAAGCAGAATTGCAGGCTTCGCCGAGAAGTCATGCTCAACGCCACACCAAGGCCAGACGTCATCACAAACACCTGTCCCGCGACTTGGGAGGACCAGCTCCGGTTGTGTTGTGGGCGTTGCTGTGATCGGTCGTTCGCTGCTGGGCTATACTCCTCGCGGTATGAAGGTGGTTTGCTTGGACGATACGGCGGCAGGTTCTCCGCCGAGTCTCGTCGTACGTCCTCAGTGTCAATCTCCATCGCATCGCTGTCTCCATATTCGACGTCCTTAGGTCTGCGGTCATCCAGATACCGCCGAAGACCGCCTTCTACACCGGTGATACGACCGACTGAGCCAACAGTGTTCACCATTGGTGTCGCGATGTTTCGCTCCAGTAAGTTGGCGCCATACTGTACAAAGCGAGGCGAGTAGTGCTTCGTGGTGTTGTAGACATACATCGAACCGTTGATGGAGCCATTGATGGTGCCTCCGACCCATGGATGCTTGCTTGCGAAGAGTTGCAGTATCGGCTCCGTGTCCTGCCCATTCTCCCTAGCATGCGCAAGTACGGCTTTTTCCCGCGGTGTCAAGTTGTGGCCGCTCGCACTTGTTAGCGATCGCACAGATTCCTTCGGCGCCTCACTCGCGCTGGCCATGAGACGCAGAGCGCTTTCCGCCTGATCTCGCATGCCAGGGTTTCCCAGTCCTGACAGAGCTTCCGCCGCGAGTCTTACATCCGGATCTTCCATCGATACAACACTTGTGGCTCTTCTTCCACGCTCATCCTCGCTTCTCCTGCTGCCTGCCTCCGACGGGCTGACCATCGTTGCATCTATGCTCCCGTTCGCGAATCCAGCGTTGTTCCCAAGGTCGATGGGCGGAAGGCTCCTGACAGACCCCGGAGAGCCGATGCCTTCCGAAGGTCGAGCATGCTCGAATTGTGGTGAGAGCACTGTCCGCAGGTCCGGAAGCGTGATGTCGCCGGCATGACTGCCAGCCTTAAGATCATGCGAAGGCACCGAAGGAAAGGTCAAATCCGCCGGATCATGATGTACATGCGCGCCTGGCTCTTGAGAGCGCTGGAGTTCCATCTGCCGTATCGCGCCAAGTCGTCTCCGGAAGGGTAAGCTATATTACGTCGTCTGTGGTATGTCGTGGTGGATCGAGACGTCGTTGGGCGGCATGTGGCGGTACTCTCCAGAATATTCGTACACAAACTCGAAAACGCAACAATAGCAACAATACAGTCTCTGGCAGCTTGGATCAGGAGGCGCACGGGTTGATATTGAAGGTCGTGAGGAGACGGGATCTCGCAGCTGACTATCACATGCCAGGCTTCTCGGCTCCCACAATCCAACTCCGCTATTTTAGCCAGCCTGTGATGCCATTGGTCCATCTGGAGAGCACGGGCATTTTCACGTGCGATCTATATCGATATCAGACCGCTTTGGTGTGTTGTCTTCGCGTCTGCCTCGCTTTCACACTCTTTCATATGCGTCGCCGACGGTCGATACGGCTTCCATGTGCTGCTATGCTATACGCGGCCCACGACCTTGGTGAATTGAGTACTTACGCATCTCGACGCTTTCAATGACGTGGCGCTACGCCATTGATTGATTAGCTTGACGAAGGGCATTTCATGACAGACGAGAGCTCTTTCCAGCACGTCGTAGACTCAGCTCGCTCGTACTGGGTGTCCGCACGAGACGCACGAAAGGACATGCCAGCGGTCCCTCGCTATTTCCCACAATGACACAGGAGCACCGAGGCCTTTGATGCCGAGGCACTGATAGCACAGAGGTAGCTTGGGCGTACACCATAATGTAAAGTCCGGTGTCGTCTACCTGATAGAGCATGACATGTCCATGAGGCTGCTTCTTATGGGTACTGCCTGCAAGCATGCTATACTCGGTGTCATAGATGATAGATCCAGGTATGGCGAGCAGCTTCTTGACCCATGAATAAGATCAAGCTGCACTCCTTATCCTATGACCGCAAATGCAGGCCAGTGATATAGCCTCTACTGAGGGATCCAGGTCGCCTGTATCTTGCAGGCAGCAGTCCTGGCGCGCTTCTTCAACTCGCTGCCGTTGAATCGGTTCCACTGCAAACTTCCAAGGCGAGCAGACTTCTTCATGGCATCGGCGCGTGTGCCTCACAAGTGCATCTCGCAGCTCTTCTGCAACAGATGAAACCAGTACCAGTATGCTGCGCAAATTTCAGAGTGTTTGAGAAGAGAGCAACGTGCAGATACTGCGACACCTCTTCTTTATCATGCAACGGCGGAGGCTGGCAGCCAGACCACCGCCTACGATGATCCAGAGCCACTCCTTTCGCGCACTCTTCGCGTTACGCCTGCATAACCGGCCACGACGAAACCTGCTGCCGTCGCGAATCCAGCGTCACCTGTGACAGAATCGTGCATTCGAAGCGCCAGAGTCCAGGAAAAGCCGTTGCCGTGGCTGCCCTGAAGGGTCCGCCCGCAGCCAACAAAGCCCGACACAACACGAACCTCACACGCTCGCGCCCCCTACGCGTCGTGCAATTAGACCCTCCCACCTCACGGGTATAGCACGGCAGTCTGTGCCCTCGCGCACCTCTCGCGCCTCGTGAAGCGTGTCTCGACTTCAGCTTTGCTTCTCGTCTGCTACCATTGCACCTACGCTCATTCTGACAGTCTCTTCCTCGTCGTAACGCCGTATTACATTGTTATCGCCGCCATCACCTCTGCAACCGATACACTGAGCGGCAGGACGACTTCGACCGGTTCGAAGGCGATCTAATCCCGCTCTTGAGCGCTCTCGACGCGTCGAATAGGCACCATGGCAGCTGTGGCTCCGATGTCGAGGCAGCCGTTCGGCGAACTCAGTAATGCTCGTGTCCAGCAACTCGCGAGTGCTAAGAATCGTCAGAATGGTACGTTCAGAGTGATGCTTCGTGGGATCGAGTACAGTATCTCACAATGCGTGCAGGCTTCATTGCAAAAAGCTCGCCCTTGAGCGGCAAGCCAATGCTAGCACCGTCCAAACCCGCAATGAAGCGAGCATTCGCTCCCTCCACCTACGAGGATGCCGACTGCGAGAATGTCGACCCGAACCTCTTCTCGCCATCCAAGAAGAGCAAAAGCGATACATCAGATGGTTTCGTTAAGCCATATGCTTTCTCTCTGAGCAATACGAAGTCAATGCCGCCTCCACCCTTCACTTCACGCCTCGCCACCCCGGCCAGAGCAAACACTTCTTCACCACGCACGCCCCTCACCGCACCCGCCGGCCGATCTCCGGGACGCAAACAGGCGGGCATCTCGAAGAACCGTCGAGTATCGGCACCTTTCACACGAGTAGACCCGCCTTTTGGCACTCGTGGTTCATCGACATTGCCATTCAGCCTCGACTCGGTGCTACAGACTGCCAGCATGGGAACTAAAGCCATCACCAAGACCAAGCCGTCCGGCAAGACGATCCAAGAGGAAGTGCCTGACTCATGGGAGTTTACCATCTACGAGGACACGCCCGAGGAGGAGGCCCAGAACCTCATGGAGCACAGCGCTCTGACCCTCGACCTCTCCTCCGATGACGAGACGACCATCAAGAAGACCAGCTTCCGCGGCAAAGAAAACACCCCGCCAGAGGGCTACAGCGCCCAAGCAGCCTCCCGCGCCGCTTCCGCAACCACCCTTGGCCAGCGTCCGTCCTCCGCTATCGAGCCTACCACTGCCCCGAGGCGTCAATTCAAGACCGACTACGTCCGCACCAAAGTCACCGAGATGGACGACGGCGAGCGCTCCCCTTTGTCCGCTCTGGAAGTCGACGAGTTCATCCCCGAAGGCATCACCAAGGACGACAAATTCATCGTCGACGCCTCGCCCGAGAAGGCCAAGGTCGAGTCTGAGGGCGTCTACTCTGCTCCTCCGCCGACTTTCTCGTTCAGCAAGTTCCACAAGTCTCAGACGAGTTCTGCCGCCAAGACCGATGTCAATGCCGATGGCGATATCGTGGTATTCGAGGACAGCCACAATGGTGGTATTGAGGGTACCGCTCCTGTCGTGGCTGCGGAGGAGGAGGCGGGTGAGAGCGCTGCTACGGCTTTGGCTTGAGCGGCGAATGCTAATGGATGACGGATGACGGCTCTCGTATCTCATATGGCAGGCGCACTTGGATATGATGGGTTGGCTCTGGGTCAGGTCGCTTTGGTGTTATGGATCGGGTGGTACAGTCCGTTTCGGTCTATGGCGCAGGGTGGGCATGGCGGGTGCTGGTCTTGGACAACGACGCTCGCTGGGAAACGGTGGGATGCTCTTTAGTTATGTCTTACGGCTGTACGCTATAGATGCTCTTGGATTCCACCTACACTGCTTACACCTCATGGTCATGCTGTATTACTCGTATATTGTAACGTGAAGTTGACGTTGTACGGCTCGATAGAACACCACACGCTCGCCACAGAAAGGCACACACGTATACTAAAAGTCTAGAACAACAACGGATGTATGTTGTCGGACATGGTATCGATTGGTCGGCCAGCTACTCCAACATGAGGCCTTGATGATGGCACCGGAGGCATTCACTCGCGATGCAGGCATGACATAGATATATCCCAACCACGGCTATATTGGCATCTTACCGCCGCTGCAATAGTCTACGCCACACAAGGCTAGCCTGTCGGCAATCGAAGTAATAGGAGCTCCGTCTGAATACAGTCTTCCGCTGAAGGCATGTCGAGCCTTGATGTTATAAATTTGCGAGAAGCAGCAGTACAGGCAATTGGGCCTGGAGCATAGACAGGCAGTGATGAGCGGGTAACATGCAACGAAGCGCTTGGGCAGCTTGTGATGCGAGGTACCATCTCTCGAGCAGAAAAAGAAGATAGACATAAGTAGAATGTTTGACAAAGGTCCTATGCCATGCAAGTCATGCCAAAAGCAAAAGGATATGTAAAAGTAAAGAGAGTCGAACCCAAGAAAAAAGGCAAAAAAACTTGTAGCACTCTTTGTTTGCATGTGTCATCCTTAGTGCAGGGGCCATGCTAATCTTCTCTGTATTGTTTCAAATTGACCAAATGCTGCGAGAACAGTTAGTGATTTGATCGTCAGGGTCGCGCAAGAAATTATTACTCACCCCGAAGGCGAATTGCAAGTTTGCACATAAACTATATACTCTGCATCGTAACTATCATCATTGCTTGCAAAGGGAAAGTCACACTTTCCGCATGATATCCAGCAGTGAAGAAGATGACTATACTCAACGTTGAAGCACTGCCATCCTGCCCATGCTCTTGCGCCTGAATGGATTGTGCGATCGTTGCCAAGACCAGAGCGGAAGTGGGGACCTTAGGCCACAGTGTTGCTGTGGTCGTTTCGCTTCTCGGGAGGCTTGGTTGCAGGGTGGGTGACACTGAGCGCGCTTCCTTCCTTCCAGATTGTCTCTTCACCACGAGACATTGTCAGCATCATCCAGTGATCGATTCCGCAGTCGAGGACAGCAGAAGTCGAAGTCCACGCGTCGGCTGGGTTTCCTTGGACCGAAGCGTGCATCTCAACGGCGAGGGCGGGTTCTCGCAGGAGAATCATACGACTGCATAGCTGGGTATCAATCTAGATGACCAGGAGTTAACGGTCAAATATGAGTGTAGATGCAGAAAGCAAAGGATGATTACAGCTGCAGCCATCGATTGATGATGAGGGTTTCCGAATTTCGACGTCGGCCAATGTCCTGCCGAAACCATAGTGGGGTTCCTACCGGTGTCATCGATCAGACTCTCGATATCTCCTGGCGCAGCAGCACGAACAGAGTAGTCGCGTATGACTGATCGATGGACAGACCAGATCTGTACTTGTCGAAATCGTGGCCCGTTTCCGAAGCGTACATGTACTCGTCCAATGCGAGCACCATGTCGTGGAAGCGATCAAATCCTCGCTGACCACAGAGAGCTGCCATCCTGTCGAGACTAGATTTCGGCATGGGAGTCTTCAAGGGATTCGATCCGGCTCGATCTGCTCTTACCATGAGCTGGGCAGGCGTGGCGGTACGCTCGGAATGCCTCAGAGTATACTCATGCTACTTCTAGTGCACTCACTTCGGACCGGTTGCCAGTGACCACCGAGAGACTCGGTTGAGCTGTTGATGGTCGAAAGTCGTACGTATCGTACGTCGATCATCCTGAGATTGACATAGGTGGACGAGCTGTCCCTCCTTGGACATTCAACTATCCCGGTGTCACTTTGTCGACAGGATCCAGTCTTCTGGCAGCGTATGTTCTTTGAGAAGTCGGCTCGGGGATACAGACCCAGGCGACTCTCCGGTTTGGCCCTACTTGTCGCCCTTAGGAGATAGCATTGCGTGTCTACCAGTCCACTGGCTGGCTAACTCCTGGGGCGCACTCACAGCCAATCCAAAAATAGCGTATCTCTGGACGTAGTGGTCGGCATGGTTTCAACGTGCTGCGGGGGAGAACTACGAAGGATGATAAAAACAACTTTCAAGCAGTGCCGGGTAGCTCGATGGCAGGAAAGATCATGATGTGCTGGGTCTGGAAACTGGAAACGGGAAACGGAGCGCACTACGGAAGCGACAAGTCAAATTGTGGAAACACCCGACGGCAACACTCATGGAAAATTGCGCTACAAGCCAGCGCCTGCCGGAAGAACATAGCGGGGTCCTGGCTGACAAGATGCAGGAATCACCAGGCGTAGGGAAGGTATCAGTCAAAACATGAATTTGCGATAACGCGAAAGCAGTGCATGTGTTAAGAGAGGATAGCCTGAGCGCGACCCGGAGTATATTTTTGATAGCGCCAAATGCCCTTCGCCTTCGGGAATATGGCACTGAGACGCTTTAGATCAATTTTGGACAGTCATACGCGGGTACTGGGTTGCTTTCGAAGACGATACACGTAGGAAGACCGAGTGGCCGGAGCTACTTTTCACAGTGGACTTGCAAACAGCAGGCCTTCTGCCATCGAGAAACCGGATCTTGCAAGGCACAATGCATCTGGCAAACCGGGAGCCTGCAACCTGCTCCCTATACTTTCCATTGATGCGATCTCGACACGCTCTCTGGAAGATCCGACGACTTGTGCTACTTTCTGGAGCCGCTGCAAGATGTCGAGGGACCATGACCGCGGAGAGGGGAGTACCGGGTATTATATTGCCTCTGGAGCAATGCACCCTCTTCAGCCGTTATGGCCCTGCCAAATCCATGCCCGGGCCTTTCGCCGCCGACACAACGTCGCGATCTTCACGCTCGCACTGAGGATTTGATGGCACATGCTATGTTCTGGTACCGCTAAGACATGCAAAGGGATAGTGACCGGGAAAAGGCTGTACGCACTGCTCAACGGTTTCCTTGAGCTACCTCACCATCTACACATCAGCATTACCCGACGCCTCCCAGACCCTGCGCACTTCGTCGAACCTGGCCTTCAGCACCGCCTCGCCTCCTTCCCATGCCCGCCGAAACAGACTGTCACCGATGATCTCCGTCTCAGAGCGCGTCAGGAAGGTCTTCCAAATGCCAGCTGAGTAGGGCTTGTAGAAGTCTCTATGGCAGATCACGATGCGGCCAGCCATACCACGGCTCATCGCAAGTCTGAAGCGGCGGTCGTTGTCGCCGAGGAAGCCCATGGCCTCGCTTGCACCTCCGCCGAGGGTCACGCAGTCGAGGATATGGATCATGTTCTCCATGCCTCGGGCTTCATCCACCGTGCAGAGTTGCGGGCTGTCGCCATCCCATAGCTGGACTCCCTGGAAAGCTGGCTCGTGGTGGAAGAGGACGCGCAGAAGCTTGACTTAGGCGGCGTAGAAGACGGTGACGAGGATCTGGCTCGGGTTGAAGCCACCGATCGTGATAAGCCAGTGGACCTTCCGGTAGACAATCATGGCTGTTTGCATATTGTACTTCGAGCCCGAGCCATGCAACTGCTGCGACCCGAAGGTGGGGAACTCCTGGGAGTACGGAGAAGGCGAGATGACGAAGGAGCTAGTAGCTTTGATGGCGGTGAGTCCTCCTGCCACTCTCCTCGGCGAAGCGACGCATATAATCTTGGAACTGCAACAC
>Ga0058704_10001747_pt1 | contig 10042 bp, 15 predicted proteins | sample AgamicMgSfe_FD_71363 | JGI IMG/M metagenome (GOLD analysis project Ga0058704, IMG submission 71363) | Agave microbial communities from Guanajuato, Mexico - Mg.Sf.e | ecosystem: Host-associated > Plants > Phyllosphere > Phylloplane/Leaf | place: Guanajuato, Mexico | collected 2012-05-30 | reverse complement strand
AATCAGTCTGCAGTTGATCGTGATCTGGAACGGCGTGTATTGAAGCAACTATTGGTGTTGGAAGAGGTGGTGTGCGTGTGGCAGAAGCCACTCCAGTTCCCTACCAGCTACTGTGGTAGCGTCGTGGGGCCTGTTCAGTAAGTCCGCCGCTCTTGTACCAAACATATCAGTGCCGTTGGCATCGTTAAAGAGTCTGTAGTCCACGGCGCACCTTCTGTACTCTATGTCGACTGGTGGAGATCATAGCCGAGCCACTCATATCGCTCAATCATTCTTCAGCCTGCTCGCTGCCCATCACAGAAGGTGCATTGAGCTCTTCGTCCAATCTTCACTGGCTTCGGGTCTCGCCGCTCCCAGATGGACTTCTTCATCCTGCGTGCCGTCGGCGACGCTGCCATTCCCGGTCTCAAGCCCGCCCTCTCCGTGCTCAGACTCTGCCACATACAAAGCCCTCTGCAAAACGGTCAGATACCATAGTGGTACACTATACGGTACAGTGGTTCAGGGTGGTGTTCGAAAGCCTTACGGCCGTTGACAGCATCTTATGGCGTAAGCGCTCACCCTGGTGACACTACCAATGCTCTAGAGTGTGGTTGGCACCGATGATATGTAGACCAAGCCGGCCGAAAGCTGTTTCAGACCAGGAGCCCAGAGAGGTCGCCATCTACGAGGTCCTGAAAACCCTTTCGAGACGCCTCCCTCTGCTCACTAAACAGCCACTTCCATTCCATGCGGGCTTCCTCATTATGATCTTGAAGGTCACAATGACTGCTGAACCGTAACAATGGCATGAGATACTGGTGTTGCCAGATTGATAGGAATCTGGAAATGCTTGCGCAATTCCAGATTCCTATCAACACCTGGTCGATCAAGCACGGACGGATGGCGAAGGTGGACTAGAGCTGACGCTGCTCTCATACCGAGCCTCCCCTGCCCGTCACCGTCATCGAATGGGATGGGATCGCCTTCGATACCATGGACATCCTCTTTCGCAACATCAAGGTCGTATCCTAGCCATGTCTGTTCGTACACCACGTCTCGAACCGGGTGAGGCGTTGCTTCGCGACTCATCACCACAACACCGTCGCTTTCGCTCTCAGAGACCTCGATATCCCTATCCGGGTCGACGTTGCGTATTGCACCGCCCTTGAGGTTATGACCGGAGTTGTGATAGTCGTTCCCAATCTGCTCCGTCTCACCCTCCTCACCCCCGTGCTCTGATTCCGCAATCTCAACGATCGGCGTGACCTTTAACTCCACTCGTACCTTGCTGAGCTCTTCCTGCCAATGTACACCCGTACAAGCGTCCGTTGCGGTGGGCCGGCGCAGAGCTGTCAGTGCTTGCAACCTCCCTTTCTTCACGGAATCTTTTTTTTATAGCAGCCTTTAGTGACCCGCGTGTACTAGCATCCAGCGGCTCCGGAGAGGCAGCGCGATATTTGCTGGTGTCATGACAGGTGCTCGGATTGGCTTCTCTGCAATCGATGGCATGGTCGTCGCCCAGAGACCGAGCACACTCGCTTGGGGGCTCCTGCTTTACCTGGCCACCCTCGCTGGTTGTGACATCTACCGAAAAGGTATTCTAGTCTCTCAATCTACGTATAGCAGGTGGTCGCTCGGATCGGGTCGAGCAGGGAGTGTACGAGAGCCGTGTCTACCCGCCGGTCCACTGCAGCTCCTCTGTCGGGTTCGGCCATTTGAGGTTCGGATGAGTATGTTCGCTTACGCTTCGACCGGTGCTCAACATCTACATCAGATGGTCGTCTGCTTCGGCTGCAACCGCAGCCATTCCCATATCTCTTCCTTAGTCCGGAAGCAGGGGCGAGTTTCACTTCAGGCCGGACGCTGCCCACGTCTTTCTCAAGTTGAATCTCGTTGTCGGTGGAGTCGATCATCTCGGACAGGGAGCAGCCTACAATGATAGGGATCCGCACGAGCATTTACGACCGGACCGTCGCATTTATGTCGAAAGCCGTGAGGTATATGCATGGGTGGCACTTTTATTGCCGACTCCCTCAGTCCAGACCAATCCCTGCAGCTCAGTAAAAAGACCTACGATCTCCGCGTGGAGATCAAGATCACTCTCACGGTGCCCCAGGAGCCTCCGTCAAGCTGCGCAGTCGACGAGGTCCCGGAAGATCGATTGAGCTCTCTACCAGAAGTCAGGAACTGCCCATCGGCCCCAGCAAGTCATCACTATGCCATTGATGAAGATATCTGTACAAGAACGATCCGTCTCCGAACGACTACGAAGCATCTGAGGCCGTCGTAGAAAATCATGCCACTACATTTGTTGCCAGCAGGCGTTAAACGCCTTCCATTATGGGTGGACAGTCGAAGCACAAGAGAGCCAAAGGAGAGTGTACCTCGGTTTCTCTGGGCGATTTGTATTAGTACAACCCCGAGCTTGCGAAGGATCCCAGTGCCTGCTTCGATATGACATAGGAAGGTTGTGATCGTTTTCATGACGTCGCTAAGCGGCGATGGCACCACATGGACCAGCTGCTGTCTTCGGGAAGCGGGGTGCGAGTTGCTAGACTCTGCACACAATGTACAGAGTCTGGAGTTGAATGCATCGTGTACTCCCGCACGTCGCGCCCTGGGATGCACAGGCCTCCCAATACATGCGCTTATTGCATGTCGATCAATCGTACTTGCTGCGCGGGGCATCAGATATATGCAGGAAACCCAGACGAACACCCCTCTCCGCGGACTTACACAGCAACACGGACCATCAGCAGACCGAGTGCGCGCGCTGCGCCGTTCACCAGCCAGCACCAAGCGCTATCTGCCATGGGTAGGCGGCCAAACGCAAGGCGGTCAAGCTCTGGCCTGTCAGTACAACTCTAATCTGGCAAGGCATCCAAGCGCCTGGTACTATATGACCGAGTCCGAACTCGATCGCTTGCTCAGATACCGAAAGCAGAAGTGGTACCACGTGGGCCAGCTTGTCTCTCGAGTGAAGGGTGTTGTACCAGCCACGCCTTGCAGAAGGTGCCAGGGCTGGAGCGTCGAATGCATCGCGTCGAATACATCGTGTACTCCGCTGCAGAACGTAGAAGGTTGTCCAGGCATCGGAATGCTTGCGCCTACTGCATGTCCGTGTCACAGAAGTGCTGTGCTAGCATCGAAGTAGAGCAGTCGGTGTTAGACACTGATAACGGAGCGTTAACAAGTCATGGGCAACAGGAGGGAAATCAATCTGGGATTGCGTAAGGCGGAAATGCTACACCTGCGCTGCCGACCTCAGGGGTGGGAAAGAAGCAGCCAAAGTGTCAACACAGAATGATGTCTTTATACGCTGCGCTCATTGTTGAGCTCTCGGAATCGTCAGCTGTAGAGAGCTAACAAGACACGTTGGTTGTCCTGAGTGGATCCCCAAGATACTGGAAGGCAGCAGCGACTCTGTCGTTTAGCCGTACAGTCATCCAGATCCGCGATGCAATCTTGAAGCACCCGGTTTGGAGCTTGAGATCACCAATGTTAGACCCCTCTCCACATAATGCCTTACTTGTTTCCTGCCTCGGCAGGCGTCTTTGCTCTGTAAAGGATATTGCCACCTCTGCATTTGAGTCCATACCCATGGCACTGTCCGCAAGCAGTTGAGTCACTCGCCGGATCCTTGTAGAAGCGGCAGTCACTGCCTTTGGCATGGCATCTATCACAAGCTCGTACAGTATAACGCCCATGCTCCGTTTCATTAATACGATACGCATGCCGCAGCCGTAGTTTACCTCTGTACTCAGTCTGGTTCCACTTCACCAGATGCACTCTCGGCGGTCTGCTGTAGTCCCATTTGACGAAACCTTTCGTCGGACTGGGGCGGGTTGCACGTGGAAGCTTATCTTTGCTGCCTCGTGGACGGCCTCCTTTATTCTTGTTCGGAGTTGGCCTTGATCTGCCGTCTTTGTGGACACCAGTTCCGGGACCGTGGGTTAGTTGTGGAGCGGCTCTCGGCGTGCTTCTATCGAGAACATCGCTAAAGTCCTCGAAGGTACGAGTGTCTGGCCTCACTCGATCTGCCTCATTCCCATCCTGACTGGGGCGGTGGGCTGCATCTGTACGCCGACGCTTGTGGCGTCCTGGCATGAATATTGTTTCGGAGTCACTTGAGTCCTCATACTGATCGTAATCCTTGTCATGGTGCCGATTGAAATTGCGTTGACCCAATTCACTCAAACCGAGCAGCTCTTCCATGTCTGTTTCACGTCTTCCATGAACCGCGGCATCTTCCTGCTCGGAGCTTTGCAGGTTGGTCCGGTGATTTGCCTTGACAAGTGGATCGAATTCACCCATGCCGTTACCGAGATCACCGCCAGGGGTGTCATTCTCGATTGCTCCTGCACCATGGTGTCTTCGTGTGGAATGTGGCAGCTCTGCAAGTTTGGTGAGCTTGAGCTCGACTCTGAACCTGTCCGTATCCTTGGACACCCGGAAGCTACGTTGTGCAGCGAAGCTTTCCGCGAAATGCAAGCCAAGTCTCTCGGCCCAGGTACTGAGTAAGAGCTTCTCAACATGCGCTAGGCGTTGAGGTTGCAGATGTTCGTGAGTCCTCAATTTCTCAAGTGTCGGCGCCAGCGACTGCCGTATGCACTGGTCGATAACGGTGTGAGCATCTATGTCAGCCAGGACAAGTACTTGTTCTACGTTACAGTGATAGAGTGGATGGCTTTCGTCGTCGAGCAGAAGGTGTGCCAGCGTTAGGGCTTCCGTGCGATTCAGCGCCGTAGTGTCACTGCGGTTGGCGGAAGTAGTTGGGCCTGGAGCGTAACTGTCTGTTGGGAAGTGTACTTGATGATGATATTGAATAGTGGTATATTGGGTTCTGTAGTGTCAACGTTCTTGCAACAAAGTTGGCCTCAGCAAGGTGGCGACACCGAATTCCAGATGCCGGATCCCAATAGTCCTGTCCAAAACTGACACGTCCCCTTTTGTACCACCACAGCTCATACTTCCTTGCTGTTCAGGTCGCCGCACGTTTCACTTGAGTAAGTGCCTTACCTGAAAGAGACTCGAAGGGTAAGCGAAGGGTAATGCTTACAGTAGTCGGCCTTATGAGTGGAATGAACCCTGGATGCTCACGTGCAACCTAGGTATAATTTCCTGCTAAGGAGCAGCATGGCAGTCGCAGAGATGCATTGGAGCCAGACTTCGACAGTCCTCCCTATCTTGAATACGAGGTCAGGTATCTTGGAGATCTTGGAATCCACGTTGTGATTGAGATGCGGTCGCTGGCGGATCCGACAACTCTGCCTTAGGCATCAGGGCGCGAACAAGGCCGCAGCCTTGCACTTCAAACATTTCAAAACAAGTTGAACCCCGCGCCACCTGAACCATCGACTTACAGCCACTACCAAGGTAGTGAAACGAATTAAACAATGGATCACGATGAATTGCGCCGCAAACGCATGCGCCTTTTTGAACCTTCTAGAGAATCACCCATGACACAGGGAGCAACAGCGACCGTTCAAACGAGCTCACATCATGGAGAAACTGCCGCCGGTCTCATAGACTTGACACACACTCCGGTGGACAGCGACGAAGTACTCGCGCGCCAGCTCCAAGCTGAATTGGACTCCGAACAGTATGCTCGTCAAACTACAGGCAGAGTTCGATGTCGCTGCCAGTGCCGGCGCCAGCGCCTCCACGTTCGATCAGCCTTTGACGAATGACAACGCATACTCTACACAATCAAAGGACAAGGGGAGGTCAACGTACAACGAAGCTTCAGCTCATGAGATGAACGCATCTGATGCCGCAACTAACGTTCGAGACCTTGCCAGTCAGGTACTGGGTATGAGGTGTGGTTTCTGCGGCGAGAGGCTAGTTTTTGACAAGTTTGAGTTGGCTGAGCGCTTCGGTAATCGGTGAGTCTCATCTGCAAGTCTTCAACGCCCTCCTGGGTCTGTGACAGACACTACGCTCGAGGCTGCCTGTTGACCAAAGGAGATACTGATCGGATAGCAGGGTCAATTCGTCTCATAGAACTGTGGGCACCATCAGCGCTTTAAACGAGGCCCAACAGGATAGTGACACAGTCCGCATAAGCGTGGCGTTTCCCTGCCGCACGTGCGATGCTAGCACTTGTCTAGGCTGCGGCGAGAGCATGCAACAGGTAGGCACCACGATGGCTGACGCATCCCATCATGTCAACGAAGCTAGCGTTGCTTGCAGGCGATGAACAAGCACCACAATGAACTCTCCAGCGGCGAGACGGAGGACTTTGGCGTGTGTGGCGACGGTCTGCAATATGTTTGGCACTGCGATCAAGCACGTATCGTGCACATATGGTTCTTGCTCTGCGGCTTCGACCGACAAGCTTCAGAAAATGAGTCGACCTCCAAGCCGTCGCTGCTCAAGAAGATCAACAAGAGCAAAGCCAGGAGTGTAGGCGTTGGGTACGGTGGCGACACTGGCGTCGGCTATGGAGGCGCATCGCATGGCGGCTATGGCCATGGCTATGGATCTCCCTACGACTACGGACATTATCCACATCATCATGCTGGTCAGCCAAGCTACCAGAACAGCCAGACTACTTCCGAGGGGCCTGCAGTGATTGACCCAACTGATGAGATTGCCGCCAAGACAATGGCTGCGCTCACAACCTTACTTCCGAGCTTCCAGCAAGAGGTACCAAGCTCACTCGACTTCGACGGGTCTCCGGTGGTCACGTCGATGTTGCTTCGCAGCTCAATTCTCGAGAAGGCAGCGAAGCTTCTGCGAAACGACTCACTAGAAGACGTCACAAGCCGAGGTGGGCTATACGAGGGCCTGATCAGCTTCGTCCAAGTGCTGAGCAGTCATCCATCCACCAATACGGCAACTGTCCATAAGCAGCGCATCCTCAACCCAGCGTGCTACAACATACTCCATCTCTCAATGGGTCAGCCTGTGCGTAGCTCAAAAGACGATGCGAAGCAAGAGACGGCCCAGCCCCTGGCTTCATGTCTTGCTAATTTACGCATCTCCGCCATGACCATGGTCTCAAGCGCGAACTCGAGCGAGCACGACTTTCAGACGAGAGACTCCCAGCAGCTGCTCTACCTCTGCCAAAAGGTCTGCGAATTAGCCGATTCACTGGACGCTAATGCGGCCAACGAGCCTGCGAACAACGTCGAGCAGACATCAGACGCGGCCAAGGCCAAGGCCATGCACGAAGAGCTGGGTATGATGGAGGTTCCGGATGAGATCTTGTTTGCGCAGAGTGTCTATGGCAATGAGGCTCGCGGAATGAACAACGCGGCGCCCGGCCGCATGCGCCAGCTTGCGAAGGAGCTCACGCGACTTAAGACCGGCCTGCCAGAGGGCATATTCGTAAGTCACCACAGAGGCTATCCGTGTGCCCTGAACACCTAGCTGACGTTGAGTCTCCACGCAGGTGCGCTATGGCTCGTTGCGCCCAGATCTGATGAAGATCCTCGTTGTTGGCCCGAAGGGTACACCCTACGAGAACGGTCTGTGGGAATTCGATCTGCTATGCCGGAACAACTTCCCGAACGAAGCGCCAGTCATGAGCTTCCGCACCACCGGTGGTGGCGTCGCACACGTCAACCCGAACCTGTACCAAGACGGTAAGGTCTGCTTGTCCTTGCTCGGTACCTGGTCAGGTGAGCCGTGGAAGCCCGGCGTCAGCACCCTTCTGCAAGTACTCGTCAGCATCCAGGCTATGACCTTCTGTGATGAGCCGCATTGGTAAGTACAATCCAGGTTCTAGGTAGGGTGCCTCTGCTAACCCTTTTGACGTAGTAACGAGCCATCTTTCGAGAAAGACGCCGGGTCGGCAGCCAGTAAAGCGTACAACCGGAATGTCTATATTTACACAGTGAAGTATGCGATGCTGGAATGGTTGGGCGTGCAGAACAGGCCGGCGGCGCCGATCTCTTGCTACAACCCGATGGGTTACCAGGCAGCAGTGGCTTCCGGTAGACGTCTAGGCCAGGACAGTAACGCTGGAGAAGGTACCAGTGGTGCTGGGGTATGGAGCGAGGTGGTCAAGAGGCATTTCGCTGCTTGTAGCGATGATATTATCAAAATTGTGGATGGGTGGGTAAAGGACACACAGGACCCTAGCTCATACAACTACCCCGGAGCGCGTTATGCTGCACAAATGTACGGGGCAGGAGTCAGCAGCACAAGTTTGAGCCCGCTTGTGGACACGCTGAAGAGTACGCTCAAGCGTTCGAAGTAGAGGCCCCAGCTTGGTGTATAGTATGAGGTACGCTTTCCTGGAGGAGCTGGGAGTTATCGATAGTCAGCAGCAGCTTCACGATACGGAAGGATCTGGACTGAAACTTGTACACGAAGGCAGGCGCATTACCAGGACAATGAATGCGTACTCGCATGCTCTCGCCGAATCACTTCCCGGACCGTATGCAACTTCACTGTCTCCAACATCTATTTCACTCTAATCCTCTCATTCTTCTCCGCCATCGTCGCAAGGCTTGGGCCGTAGGAGGTAAGAGTACGCTGGTATGACATGCATGGTAGCGGAAGTGCCGCTCTGTCGTGCGCCACTACTGATCCTGACGAGCACGTGGAAGTACCACTTTCTATGTAGAGCTTGATTTCCCCGGGACACTATGACAGTGATGGCATGACTTGTACGGTGTCGGCGGTGAAGCTGTGAAGCGAAAGGCGGTTGTCAGGGAGTAGGAAACGAAGTCGGAGTGAGATCGGAAGACTTGGGTGGGGCTACAGGGCTTGACCAATCAGCAGAAGGCAGCCAACACGCGTTCTGCTGGCTTTGAAATGTTCAGAGGCGAGCACCAACATTGTCTTCACAGACGGACAGATACTGTAGCACTTTTGTCCCAAACCGCCCCTCTGTGCCTTTGTATACACTGAGTGGAGTCACAGATTGGCCGTTTGCTGGTCGAGCATCATGCCGCCGAAGTTGAACATCGACGCGACCGCCCACAGTCCCACTATTGGCTTGATACTACATTACGGACAGATCCTGTACAATGCTTGGGCCGGAGATGCTGTACAGCTTAGCGCCTCTGTCGTCGGCACGTTGCTCATCGGCTATGTTGTGGCTCAGCTAGGCTTATCCGTCTGGAGCTTCATCCGGCCCTCCAAGATCCAAGGGTACTGCCACTCGGAGACTGGATCGTGGGCCCTAGTGACTGGCGCCAGTGATGGCATCGGACGTGCTTTCGTGGATGAGCTTCTCGACAGGGGCTTCAATGTCCTGCTTCATGGCCGGAACCCAGAGAAACTTGAGCGCATCCAGAAGGAATTGGCGCAGAAGTACCCGAGACGTAATATCCATTTCGTCGTTGCGGATGCGTCGCGCTCTGATCATCCAGAGACTGCCGTGATCGAGAAGGTGCAGCAGCTGCCGGGCAAACTCACAGTCTTGGTCAACAACGTGGGCGGAATCCCGACTACCCCTACTCTACTGGAGCTCAGGAAGACCGAAGCAGCGGCTATAGACGCCCAGATCAACGTCAATGCCCGTTTCCCTACACAGCTCATTGCCGCACTCTTGCCGACTCTACGGCAGAACCAGCCCTCCCTAATCCTCAACTGCGGCTCTGGTGGCGGTATTATAGGCGCGCCCTTCATCGCCACGTATGTCGCGACTAAAGCCTACATTCACACCTTGACTTTGGCACTCAAGGCCGAGATGGCCGCCGAGGGTTACGCTCCCGACAAGAAGTACATCTCTGGGGTTGAGGTACAGGGGTTCATTATCGGCAACACTCGCTCTGCGGGGAACAAGGCTGAGATGCCCTTCTTCACCATCAGTGCCGCAGAATGCGCAAAAGGATGCTTAGCGAAAGTGGGCAGTGGGAAGGCGTTGGAGCTTCCGCACTGGAGACAAGCGCTGCAGATGGGGATTGCGAGTTTAGTACCAGAGAAGTACATGAGGGGTTTCTTAGCTAGTGAGATGAAGAAGCGGAAGATGGAGCAGGACAAGGAGCAGTAAGGTTCGGATGAACATAGCTGATCGTTAGGTTGCTCCTGCTGTCCAAGACTGGCATTACGGCGCTATGGGATGATGAGTGTGCTGATGTCGCCATCTCTGACAAGTGCGCAA
>Ga0058704_10001746_pt1 | contig 10042 bp, 5 predicted proteins | sample AgamicMgSfe_FD_71363 | JGI IMG/M metagenome (GOLD analysis project Ga0058704, IMG submission 71363) | Agave microbial communities from Guanajuato, Mexico - Mg.Sf.e | ecosystem: Host-associated > Plants > Phyllosphere > Phylloplane/Leaf | place: Guanajuato, Mexico | collected 2012-05-30 | reverse complement strand
CGCCGGTACACCAAAGGGCAAGACGGTCGAGTTGAGAGCGAACTCGAGCATACCATCTGAGCTCTCGTGGCCAGAGTTTGGAAGACAATGCATTCTGGCAGCGGAGAGCAGTAGACTTAATCCGTTTGCGCTGCATCCAGCGGAGTACAGATTGCTGCGTAACCACATCAACCATGCGCAAGTCACCATTTATCTCAACATCCGGAATGCAATCTTGCGGCTTTGGCATCGCAATCCACTGGTATACGTCTCTTTCGAAGAAGCGGCGGGCTGCACTCGAGACAAGCGCTTCTTCAATTTAGCAAAAATTGCTTACCTGTGGCTTCTCAGGAATGGCTATATCAACTTTGGTTGCGTAGAGGTTCCGGACACCTCGCCTGCACAATCAAGGAAGAAAGCAAAGGATACGTCGCAGCGTACAATCGTTGTAGTCGGCGCTGGAATGTCTGGTTTGGGCTGCGCAAGACACTTGCAGGGGCTCTTTGCTCAGCTGGCAGATCAGGGCACAGGCGAGGGCGAACGACCACCGAAAATCATCATACTCGAAGCTCGTCCGCGTGTAGGTGGTAGAGTGTACTCACACCCGTTTCTCAACCAGTCCAACTCCACTCTTCCTGCAGGCCATCGTTGTACAGCTGAAATGGGCGCACAGATTGTTACAGGTTTCGAACACGGCAACCCACTGAACGCTATCATTCGTGGGCAGCTCGGCATCCCATATCACGGTCTGCGCGATAATACGATACTTCACGACTATGACGGGACCGTCGTAGAAAGGGGTCAGGACATGTTGGTTGAAAGACTGTACAATGATGTTCTGGAACGAGCGAGCGTCTACCGAAACAAAGCGCCGACACAAAGGACTGTAGAGGGCGATCGGAACCTTATACTCTTTGGTCGCGATGCCAACGACAACGGCGGACCAACAATTGCAGAAATGGAGAACTCAGAGGCACCCTTGTCTGTGAATGCGAAGAGTACAGCATCGACAACAGAAGAGAAGCCCACAACAGGAGTGGAGAAGCTGGCTGGCAGAGCTTACCAGTTGAGTGCTGGCTTCAACCCGAACATTACGGCAGCAGAGGCAATACAGAGTCTGGGGTGGAAGGTCAAGCCAGGAGTCTCAATGTCACAGACTGTAGACTTGGACGCTGTTGCGAAGACCTCCGAATTCCCGACGCTAGGCCAGACGATGGACGAGGGCATCAAGCAATACCAGGCGATTGTCGACATGAAGCCCAGAGATATGCGTCTGTTGAGTTGGCATCACGCCAACCTCGAGTACGCCAATGCAGTCAGTGTCAACAAGCTCAGTCTGAGCGGCTGGGATCAGGACATGGGCAACGAGTTCGAAGGAGAGCATTCTGAAGTCATTGGAGGCTACCAGCAGGTTCCACGAGGACTCTGGAAGTGTCCTGATCAGCTGGATGTTCGCTTCAATACCCCGATCCAGTCAATCCGCTACACCACAGATGACGAGCCAACCGAAAAGGCAGTCACAATCGAATCGACAAACGGACAGACCTTCCAGGCTGACCGTGTGATTTTGACAACACCTTTGGGGGTATTGAAGTCGGAGTCCATAACGTTCCAGCCACCCCTGCCAGAGTGGAAGCAGGGTGTGATTGAGCGCATGGGCTTTGGGCTGCTCAACAAGGTAGGTCCCTAGAGCCCTCTCAGCTGTTCCTAACTCACGGTGGCCATAGATTATCCTCGTATACGAGAAGGCCTTTTGGGAGCCCGACCGCGATATGTTTGGCCTGCTGAACGAAGCTGAGCACGAGGCCAGCCTACGACCCGAAGATTACAACGCACGAAGAGGGCGGTTCTACCTATTCTGGAATTGCATCAAGACCAGTGGCAAGCCAACACTAGTTGCGCTTCTTGCTGGCGATTCTGCGCACTACGCCGAGTCAACCTCGAACGATCAACTTGTCAAGGAAGTCACCGACCGACTCGATTCTATGTTCGCACCAAATGCAGTCCCGCTACCTACAGAGACCATTGTTACGCGGTGGAGTAAGGATCCGTTTGCTCGAGGAAGTTACTCTTACGTCGGCGCGAAGACACAAACGGGCGACTACGATGTAATGGCTCGTCCTCATGGGCCATTGCATTTCGCAGGCGAGGCGACGTGCGGAACACACCCTGCTACGGTTCATGGTGCATACCTGTCAGGTCTCAGAGCTGCTGCTGAGGTATATGACACGATGACTGGCCCAATTGAGGTTCCCAGCCCGCTGGTGGAGAAGAAAATCAAGCTCGAGCAGCCTGCAACTCCCTCTTTCGCCGACTTTAAGCCAGGATTTGCCCCTGCAGTCTTGCCTGCACAAACCGCGAAGACGGCGCGAGCCCAACGAGACGAAGATTACGAGGCAGCAATCATTGGTGCCATTCTCGAGGAGATTGGTGAGAGGCCGATCAAGCCAGGACGATCTGGAGTCAATCCGTTCTTGCTTTTTACCAAGGACTACTGGTATATCGTTAAGAAGGAGTGCGACGACGCCCGTGTAGCTGCTACCGGAAATTCAGAAGCAAAGGCCACCAAGCAGGAGGTGCGAATCGCCATTGGTCTCAAATGGCGCACTGCAGGCGAAGGTATCAAGAAGCCTTACCAAGACCTGGCTGACAACGCACGAGAGAGTGCGAGTTTGAGCGCAGCCGATTTCAAAGAGCGGGTTGCTCATTGGGATACTGAGGCCGCACGCGTTCGACAAGAGTACATTCAGAAAAACCCTCCACCTGGCGGGAACGAGGATCTGATACTCAACAGTCGCACAGCCATTGAGCTGGGAGCTGGCAAGCGACTTCGGCGACTGTAAAACATTCTTCATTTTTGTTTTACTCTGTGTTGTATCAACATCTACACTTATGCATTCGACTGCGCGGCATCAGCATTTCAGAGGCGTTTGGGGGGAGCTCGGCCTTAGGCAGACATCGTCGGTGATGCTGGGGATCGAAGCCAGAGGCGGCTAATTGGTCGGGAGGCTTCTGGAAGGATTAGTGCATTTGCGCCTTGTCTGTGGCGTCGAACAGGTGAGCAGGCGGATAAACAATGCCCGCTCGAACACAATGGGATGAGCTGCCAATGCTGCTCGCAAGAAGTAATCCGGTAATAAGACATATGACCACTCAGACTGGGTGTGTATTGCTTACAGTGCACCTTCTAGAAGGATGAGCGTGTGTTCGCAGCATTAGCCGCCGAACGGCTACAAGATATGGTTTGGAGTCAACCTGACGTGACCACGGTACGGGGACGACCTAACACGAGGCCAAGCACGCGTCCGCCGCCAGCGTGCAGTGCTTGAGCGCCCGGAGGCCACAAGCAACGTGGCTTTCGGACACAAATTGCTCCTGTCTTTGACGACCCTGTAGCCGTTGTAACACAGTGACACTGTCGATCACTGTTAACTTTCACCGCGGGCTGCAGGGTTGACGCATGGCAGGGTGGGGTCGGTCCAGCAGTTGTGGGGGAAGAGACCGGGCTCTCGGAGTTCGCGTGAACTAGGAAGAGCAGGCCGTCTCTAGCTCCTCCAAGCCTCGTCGCTCTCGGGTCGATTCAAGACCACCGGCCGTCTCGTCTCGTGTGTGCTGGGCTGCGAACTGTGCCGTGCGTGTGCTGCATTCTACGACTTCTCCACTGCTGCTTCGCTCCTTCCCCCATGCTGCCCTCCGCACGTTCGCAACGTCACCCGGGCCCTCTTCCCCAGCATTCGCTCTGCGCTGCACCGGCCTAAGTCCGCGCCGCATATGCCCTGCGCCGCTTGAACGACTACCACCTCACCCGCCCCCCACTGTTCTGCGCGCCCGTCGCTGCGAGCTGCCACCATGAGCTCGTTCTTCGGCCGCCTCAAGTCAGGCGCTGTGAGTGCCCCCGGACGCTGCAGTCCACGCAATGGCACGTACTGACGCCGCCGCAGGCCCCAGCCAGCCCAGCAACTGGCCACCCCGTCGCAAAGAAGGACCCCAACGCGCCCGAGCCGACGCCGCTGGAGAAGCTGTTGGCGAATGCCGGACCTCTGCGCGGCGACGGCAGTGACAAGTTCTTTGGCTTTGAAAATGTGAGTGCGCCTGCGCAGCTGGACCGCTGGGATGATGCATGCTAACACGGTCGTGCCTGCAGTTTGGAAGCACCTGGTACGCACACTACGTCAGCCCCTGCCAACACCGCACCCACTGACAATCTCCACCAGCTACTGCAACTCGGTCGTGCAGTGTCTCTACTACTCTGTGCCCTTTCGAGATCAGGTCATCAATTTCCCGGCCCGCTCCGCCCCCGAGTCCCTCGAACGCCCGCAATCCCTCCCACGCATCAACACAAACCTCCAGAATGGACCACAGTCAGCGCTGTCGCCGACAGGGCGGAATTCACTATCAAGTCCAACATCGAAGGCGCCAGGCAAGCCAGCCACCACACCAGGCGCTCCTGGGCAACCTCCCAAGCCTGAAGACAGCAAGGACTCGCCCGAGTACAAGAAGAAGCAAGCTTTGGCAGCTGGCCCGGTTCTGACCATGGACTACGAGAACGCAAAAGCGTATGGCATGTCCGAGTCGCTATTCACGTCGCTGAAAGACATCTTCGAGGCAGTAATAGCGCATAGGTCACGCATGGGTGTAGTAAGCCCGCACAAATTCCTCGAGATCCTCCGGAGGGACAACGAGATGTTCCGGACACCGATGCACCAGGACGCACACGAATTTTTGAATCTGTTGCTAAACGAGGTTGTCGAGAACGTGGAGCAGTTCTCCAAGTCGCGGATAACTGAAGTTGGCGACACAGAGGAGAATGGCGTAGTCGCCCCTGCGATGAGCAACAACTTGAACACTGGCTGGGTACATGAGCTTTTCGAGGGCACGCTCACATCTGAGACAAGATGTCTGACGTGCGAGAATACCTCTCAGAGAGATGAGGCATTCTTGGATCTGTCCGTCGATCTCGAGCAGCACTCGTCAGTAACTAGCTGTTTACGAAAGTTTTCAGAAGAAGAGATGTTGTGCGAGCGCAACAAGTTCCACTGCGACAACTGCGGAGGCTTGCAAGAGGCCGAAAAGAGAATGAAGATCAAACGGTTACCGAAGATCTTAGCGCTGCACCTAAAACGTTTCAAGTATACGGAGGATCTGCAACGGCTACAGAAGCTCTTCCATCGCGTAGTATACCCGTACTATCTCCGCCTATTCAACACCACAGACGACGCAGAAGATCCAGACAGATTATACGAGTTGTACGCTGTTGTTGTCCACATCGGTGGTGGTCCCTACCACGGCCACTATGTGTCGATCATCAAGACACAAGATCGTGGCTGGCTTCTCTTCGATGACGAGATGGTCGAGCCTGTCGATAAGGCCTACGTGCGCAACTTCTTTGGTGGCGAGGGTGTACTCGCGTGCGCATATGTCCTCTTCTACCAAGAGACAACAGAAGAAGCTATGATGAAGGAGCAAGAGGCTGACGCCCGCGAGGCCGCCGCGAAGCAGGCATCAGAGCTCAATCCCGAAGCTGTTGCGATCAGCGCCACGACGCCGAAGACGAATGGTGCGCCGAATGGTTTCGGTCACGCACATCATCTATCAGTGCAGACACCCACAATCGAGGAGGACGATCAGCTCACGAGTCTCAATCACGCTGTCACCGCTCCTGCCCTCAATCCTACCGAGCACGTCCATCATGTCGAACATGTCAGCACCAACATTCCCGTCCTGGGCTCGAAGAAGAGCAACGCGGGACTCGGTCTCTTCGGCAAGAAAAACAAGGCTGAAGAGAAAGAGCGCAAAGCCGCAGAGAAGGAGCTGGAAGCACAAGCCAAGGAAAAGCGGAAAGAGATGGAGAAGCAGCGCCGCGCGAATTACAAGAGACAGGAAGAAGAGCTACAGACCGCGCTGGCAGCAAGTAAAGAGACGGCTGCAGAAGAAAACAAGAAGCGCGGTACAGAGGACAGTTCTGCTGCTCCGGGCACACCAAAGGAAGCCAACGGCGCTGGTGGTATCGGAAAGCCCTCTGGACTGAGTCGATTTAGGCACAGCAGCATGAGTCTGAAGGGCAAACCCAAGTTCTGGGGGAGTAAAGACAAGGGAGAGGGTAATGGCGACGAAGCAGCTGGCAATGGAGACGAGCCCAAGGGGCATGGTCTGGGCAGGAAAAAGAGTGTGTTCAAGTTCTAAGTATCGTACCTTTGCAATTGGGTAATGTCAAGGCTCAAGAGCGGGATGATCGATGGATCTAGAGGTGCTGAAGGGCTGCATATACCAGCAGACTATTTGTGCATAATCATCTCACAGCGCAGCTGGGCCCAAGAAACAGAGTCTCCGTTACCATTGCATATGTAGGGTCTACAACATTTTGTTGGGCTGGCTGTCATGACTCTACTCAGCATGCAAAACGTGATGCTCAACACGGTATCGTAGTCACTATAGTCGATCGATCTTCGCGAGATCACAGATCTTCTTGGTGTCACACTGCCAGATCTCTGATCGAGCACTCGGTGTAGAATGGAGCCCGTACGATTTCTGAGACATGCATCTTACGTCGCAGTAGAGCACAGCGTTAGAGAATCGGTATAGCGATTTCTGCTCCCAGTCGATGTCTTTGGTACCTTGGAAGGCGTTCAGAAACATCCGGCAGAGGTGACATCGCTCTGCACCGTCCCTAATGGCTTGTAGGCGGAGATAGTGGCCAAAATCCCATTCGGCATCATGCAAATCCCCGGATGAGATGTCGTCAACCTTCGTGCGATCTGAGCACAGTCGATGAGGAGTCACCTCAGTGCGGATGTTGACGCCTGCTGTATCACCTTCTGGTGTCATGACTGGGGGCTGGGTTGGAAAGGCGATTTTCGAGGCTGTACGACGACAGAATCTACTGTAGCCAGTCAGTAAGATAAAGCAATAAGCTCTGCGGTAAGAGGGAAGAGGTGCTGCGTACCTGTGGGCTCCGATGTTCAGGAGATACTTCGGATCAATCTGCGTGGCCCAAACTGAGACGGACGCGAATCTGCGCAGCCCAACATGGACTTGTGGAGAACTGAGGGTACATGGCGTTGCTTTTACTTAGGCTGCAATGCACCGTCGGCTTATTTGCATCCAAGTCAAGCAGTATGGCTCGTTGTGTTCTTCAGTGGTATCTGGACAGAATCTACAAACATACGCACCTGCCTCAGATTCATTCTGTGTAAGATCGTACCAGCCGATACGAGAATTTGCTTCTCCGACTATGCAAGGCAGCAATTTACCCACAATGCGAATCATGTTGTGTTCAGCCACAGTGATGGCATCGCGCCGCTTAGAGGAGCGAAGTTGTCCGCAGTCGGCAGAGATACGCAAGTGGCTGAGGATGACCGGTCCAAGATGTGTTTAAAAGGCTTGTCGTCCTCGGACGTGCTAGTATCGCACCATCCGATACCACAAGGGGGCATACTGGCCCATGACCACGAAGGCACTAGGTAGGAGCTTTCTCTTGATCTCGGCTTCTCTTGGTTGAAAAAGACGCCCCACAGAAGCTCATGTATGATCAATTCTTTCCAAAGGCCAAACACCGCGCTGATCTTGAATGATCAATCTATCCTCTTGGTGGCTCAGATTCGTTGTCAGATATGAAGGAAGAATACTCCACCACAGTCGTCTGATGCTGGAAGCGACTGCCGGGCCACCTAGACTTGAATCGAATGAGAGCAAGTCCCAGTACCTAGTATTGAGCGTCTCGTACTTGTCAGATGCATAGTATCTGTGGTCGCGGATTTTGGGGTGATCTTCGCATGCAATGCCCTCCCGGCACTCCCAATGAACGCCTCTATCAGCAAAGTAGATAGATCTTGGAGACAGGCATCGCTCCTGAAGATACCATCCCCTTGTGTCGACGGTCATGTTGCTGGGGGAATTGTGAGTGTTCGAGCAACCCTTCACGGTGTTGTTGATCCAGGCTTTGGATAATTTGCAGCTAATCCATGGCCGGGGGTCGCGCTCAACCAGGAAATGGCGCGTTGGATCACTGGAAGAGGCCGCTACTATAGTGGAACTTGAGCCCGCGTAAATCTCCCGCACGCGCGAAGCTTCACTTTCGAAGTCACCCCCTGCACCTTGCACGATACAGAGTGCATCTATCCAAAGATATCGAGTGGACAAGCCTTGGCATACGGAGATGGCATCTTGGAATACATTGTTGAGATCAGCGATAGGAACGCCATCAGCGTATCGCGATTGATTGGTCCTCAAGAGCATGAACTGGGGGTTAGGGTTTTGAGCCCAGCAATAGCTGAGCGCAGCGTATTGTTCGAGGTTGCTTTGCTCCCCAGCCACCACGCGGACAGCTGTGCCACAATCCATGATCTCGAGTAACCTGGTGGGTCTTTTGAACTGCTGCTCTTTGAATGTACATGATGCGTGCTCGCTTGTACATGAAAGCAGCTAATCTCCGATCATACCAAAGTGCTCTTAGGAACCGGTGAATCGGGCTTCTAGTACTCGTCGCACAGCATCAGACGTAGGCTTGTCGGGTTGAAGTGCAATAGTGCCGTAACGTTGTTCATATGCCTTGTTCCTATGCTCAAAAGCAGCATAGAGAGATACACGTTCTCTCATGGTCCTGGTTTCGTAGCACTCCCAGTAGTCAACCTCCTTGAATTTGGTGTAGACTGTCTGGTCTCGGATGCCAGTGGACGAGCTTGAACATAGGTCTGTCCAGTCCAGTCCTTCAGCAGAGCGGATTGCAGTGAGAATACGTATACACAGTTGACAAGTTCTTGCGCCACTCTGAATTTCCTGAAAAGTCGAGAAGTGTGCCAAGTCTTGCGAGTTATATCGAAGAGTCTGAAATGGGTTTTCGTCGGGCCTTCTGCACAACTTGCACAGCTCAGGATGGGGCGAGTCGTCTGGACCGTTGGTCACTTGTGACGTGCCATGGGAAACGGACATGATAAGGTATGGTAGGCTGTGTGGGCCGATGATTTGCCCACACTCGGGCGGTCCCTGAGACAGAATTTGACAAAGAGCGCGGTTGGCGATGATGAAGTCAAGAACACTAGATCGAGTACGAGAAAGTAAAGGACGACTAGGGCTGTGGCGGACGATGGGGCGCCAATGCGTTGTCACTTCCTCATGTAAGGAAGTGGGGGCCTCGTGTTCGCCTACCCAAATCGGCCACCCAGCGGCAAGTGTAAAGACGTATTGGCTCATATCTGTATACGTTGACTGACGCAGAAGCGCTGTGTGATTTAAAAAGCACACAGAGACCATTCAAGTCAGTCCTATTGTGTCGGGCACTGTGGAATTTCATGCCCGTATGGTACCGACATCACGACAAAGTCAAATGGATCGCATTTGGGTATCATATAGTAGACGCGATTCCTCTTCAGCGCCTTCTTGCTGCCATGCTCTCAACATTGTTCGCATGTGCTAACAAATACTTGCAACATGTCAGCGTGTACTTGCACGCCTTGGTCCAGCTCTCCTCTTTGTTCAGCGCCAACTTGATACTCTGGTCGTGAATGCGGTCCTTGCGTATCTCATAGGGCATCTTAACGCCGGGTCCGCCCATTCCTACACGTAAGCTACTACCAGCATCGACTCCTTGGTCCTCAACAAACTCGCCAAGTTGCCTTAAGCATTCGAGGAATGCAACCATGGCTGTGTCGAACTTGCGGTGCAGGAAACCGAAGTTGATGGGGAAGTCACCTGATGAGTAGAGCTCCAGACGCTGCTTCTGAACATTGGGAGAGCTGGCTGTCGAGGCGCGAGTGTCAGCGACAGAAGCTCCATTCTTCATTTCGTGTTTCAGAATCGTGGATGTTGAGCCCATGGGAGAGAGCTCGTAGTTCTGGAACTTGTAGCCAAGGCGCTCGGCGAGTGTGGCAAGGAGAAGGCACGTTTGGCCCCATGCGGCGTTGATCTCAGGCCAGTCAACGTATGGGTGTGGCAGGCGACCAAGTCGGAGACCGTTGATAGTGGCGAAGTGGTTGTCATGTGTGATGTTGAAGGTGTCGTTGTAAACACTTCTTCGTTGAAGCTGGCTCAGGACTTGGGCATCATGTGCATGTCTTGTTGTTAAAGC
>Ga0058704_10001745_pt1 | contig 10059 bp, 7 predicted proteins | sample AgamicMgSfe_FD_71363 | JGI IMG/M metagenome (GOLD analysis project Ga0058704, IMG submission 71363) | Agave microbial communities from Guanajuato, Mexico - Mg.Sf.e | ecosystem: Host-associated > Plants > Phyllosphere > Phylloplane/Leaf | place: Guanajuato, Mexico | collected 2012-05-30 | reverse complement strand
CATTGTTGATCTGTTTACGACGACAATCTGTGGAACAGCCTTGCGTGGGTTATAGACGACGATGAGCGTCTCCACGGCATACGAAGGCCAGCGAGCTACCGCATCGCTTTGCGGGAGTCGGATCACATTCATCGCAGACGGGAACGTTGGCTTCCACGACACTCGAACGCTCGACCGATACATCGGCGTCAATCATGTTAGCGACACGAAAGATGTTCGATCTCTTGTCTGGTCACTTGACCGCCAGCATCTAGCAATCGTCTCAGATGATCGAGTACACATTACTTGTCCCGAGAAAGACGACCAAAGTGGGCGTTTCGTGCTCAACAATGGGACTCAGCCGCTTGGAAAGCTGGCGTTGGCGGAGTTGCCAGGCGATAACCAGCTCTTTATTCTATACGAATTTGGTCGAGCGAAGCTCTATGATATTGCTACCGGCAAGTGTCTCGAGCTCGGCGACTTTAAGACCGGATGCGACGGCGGCAGCTATGCTATCAGGCCACAACATTCCGAGTTGAGAAGGGTACTTGCTCATTTGAGGAGGGATGGAGCAGAGGATACGCTTTGCCTCCGCTCTGATGGAAGCCAGGGTTTGAAGACAGTTAAACTCGCCACCGCCGATGTACGTACTCCAGTCCCGATACCAGCTGCTCCAACGCCTCAATTCGCGCCTTGACCCTTCTTCTATCTGCTATTTCCGTGGGATACTAACCCACGGCAGGCACAAGGCATATCATGGTCAGCATGCGGTCGCTGGCTTGCGGTGCTCGATTCGCCTGCCTCGACAACAGGCATAGGCGTGTACTTTTTCACTCCAGATGGCAACCGCTTTATGACATACCCACGAGCTCCCTATCAATGGGTTAACGACCTCGGTATCAAGGAGATTACGTGGTCACCCGGAGCGGACCTGATAGCTATGTCAGGCTTCTACGGTGACGTGGTGCTATTGGACTCGCGAAGATTCCTGCCGCAGACTGTGCTGGAGCACGCCGCGATTATTTCGCAGGACACAACGTCGAACAGGGAAGCGCCGATATGGCAGGAGACTGTATCGGCATCTAGCGGACGCTCATACGAGGCTGTCCGTCAACCGATCAGTCCGGCAGTCACGCGACCAAAAGCTCCCACTGATCCGAAGGAGCTCGGTGTGGCCGAGGTCCGCTTCAGCTGTGACGGGCGCTTTATTGCGACACGCGATGAACGCTTTCAAAGCACTATCTGGATATGGGAATGCGTTCGCGGCTATTACGAGTCATGGGGACACAATATGCATGCACTACTACTACAACACCGCAACGTGCGGAGAATGAGCTGGCATCCGATTAGACCTCGAACCCTCATGTATGACTGCGGAGAAGGCACCGTCTACTTGTACAACGTCGAGATCCATGACCAAGGACCTCAGATCATCAGCGTCTCAATGCCAGGGACGCCGACTTTCAACTGGGTACCCGTGGAGGCAGATGATGGGCCAATCATACTTGCTGCGACGAAGTCGAAGTACTGCTTGATCTACCCTGACCGGGCGTCCAGCACAGTGACGATGTCAGCTCAGACAAGCGTAGCGGCCGACGACGAAGAAGAGAGCCATCTCGACGACTCGTTGGAGGACATATTGTTGGGACGGACGCCAATGCCGACCCAAAACGAGCCTTCTTACACTGAGATGATTGATCTCGAGGCCGAAGCGAATGCGACAGCAGGCATGGAAGACACATTTCGCGAGAAACGGAAAAAGGTCGACCCACTCGACGACAGTGACATCTTTTGATCTTTGGAATGAAAGCAGGCGTTCAGTAGGATAGATCGGAAATCGTGATACCCAGTATAGCGGAAAGCTCGGTAGAAGAGCACAATGCAGCGCAATGACTTTCTCTGTACATTACATTAGTTACTCGCATTACGCGTATTATGTTGAAGCACTTTTGGGCGCTCGCTCTTTCGCTACGCTTCTTTTTCCTCTGCCAGCTCTTTGCTTTTGCGCCGTCGCGTGTGCCGCTGAGCTACTATACGACTCCCAGTCTTGCATTGACCATCTCAAGTAAATGGAAACATTGCGCCATGCTTCGCCGCCATCTGTGTAGGCGCACATCCGTTGTTGGAACCGAAGCTGTCGCAGAAGCCAGCCGGCGTCAAGCTCGCCGTTGAAGCGTATCCGCTATCGAAGGAAGAACGTGTGCTATTCTGCCCGCTCCGTGCAGCAGGGTACCTGTGTTGTATGGAAGGCGTCGCTCCATATCCAGTATCGTACGATGGTGGTGACGCAGTCATCGGTATACCAAAGATGGCGTCTAGATCTGCGTTTATGTTCGCAGTCGAGTGGGTGATCGGTAGAGCTGCTCGCTGCGCCGGGTGCCTGAACTGCGAAGCCCTTTGCGGTTGCGCTACCTGTGGCCTATAGTACGGCTGCTGAGCGGTATGAGGTTCTCGAGCAATCTGCGACGTGCTGTACGGTTGGTACGCCACTGATCGCTGATGCTGCGTAGGAAGCGGCTGCTCGACTATCTGTCGTTGAGCAAAGTATCGCCGGCTCGTAGTCATTTGCTCGCTTGGAGGAACCAGATTGGGCTGAGCCGGACGCCGTCGAAGAGCAGCCAGTTGCCGAACATGTACCTTCACCTGCGCATCATACGCGGCGTAGAGCGCTCTGTTCTTCGCTGTGGACTCTGAGACTGCCAGCGGTAAGGTATCATTAAGCGGTGCATTGCCGAAGTTGAACCTTCCGACCTTCGGCTTTCTTCCAGCAGCTGCGAAGCCTTGATCAAGCACGCTTCCACCGTGAAGGCGCGCCCACTCCGCATCCGTACCCTTGAGGCTCGGCATGGTCTCTTGTTGACACGGTATATGCTCGTTGCCTTTGCGCTGCCAGAAGCTCTCGGGTGTCGGCCGGATTGGGGGAAGACACAGATTGGCGGTCGCATTTGGAACCCGGTCGTGCAGACCGATGCCTTGGAGCTGGAGACTTGCTTGCGGCGTGGATGTAGGCATGGGCGACTTTGCTGCCGGAAGACCCTGCGCCGACACTGCTATGGAATCGAGGAAACTCTCCACCGACGCTGAAATCTTCTGTGTAGGATTCCGAAACTGGCGACGAAGTGTTGGCCTCGACGGCGCTGTCGGCGGTTGAGCCAATCTTGGCCGCTTGACCGGACCACTGGACAGCTCGACGACACTATCCGGCGAGCGTGGACGGTCCGGGGCTGCCTCGAGCATAGGGTGTACAGAAGATGATGGTGATACTTCGAGGACCTCAATCTCGGGCCCGGCCTTTCGCTTCCTCCCTCTGGTCTTAGGCTTCGGCTCACTGCCCTCTCCATCGTCGTCTACAGGATCTGGAACGTACTCCGGGTTCGGTATACGTACAGCAGCCGATGGCGTACCGTCTCGCTTGTAACACCAAGTATCTGCCTGTTCCTCTTGAGTGATTGGTGGCGGTACGTTCCACAAAGCTTTCGCTTCCGGTGAGACTTCGCAGAATTTTACTGCATTAGCGGAGACAGCGGTCAGCAGGTGCGGTGTCCGCGATGGAGGCAAGCAAACATACGGCGGTCGTCATGCTTCGCATAGTCAGACTTGGTGGCGAACATCCTGCCGCAGCAATTGCAGGTCACCGGACGCATCTTCGGTGCTGTACATCGGGTCAGTATCTGCTGTTGTCCGCGCGCATAGGAATACGCTTACGGAAGACATGATGAACAGTCATCATATGCTTCCTCAAGCTCGCCACCTTATTGAAGATCTGATCGCTGCAACCATACCGGCACTTGTATAGCCATTCTGGTATCGGCGGAGCTCTCCTGCGCCTCTTAGCCGTGCTGTTACTTTCCTCGACCGTCTCCGGCGTGGGCTGAGTTGAGTCTCTCCGCTCTTCAGCCTCCGCGATCGGTACGACAAGGCCACTGCCCGAGAAGGCTAGTAAAGCTTGTTCGATTTTTGATAACGGTGTGCTATTGGAACCGAGCACCAGATGTGCCGGTACAGGTGATGGAGCCCGCTGAGGAAGAGGCCTAGGCGGGAGTGCGAGAGGCATGGTCCGTGGATGGTATACGTTTGTATGCGGTGTGTCGCTGGATTCGTGATGCGTATCGTAAATGATCGTAAAAAGCCTGATCAAGAGTTCTTTCGTGATGTGTTGTATGACAGAGAAGTGTGCGTCTTTGTGCGAGTAGACTCCGGCAGCAAGTGATTGTAAGAAGTACGAGAAGATTGAAGGAGTGTCGTCAAGGCAAGAACCAAGTGACGATGATCGGCAATCAAGATGACGACCAGCGCCTAGAGAGTAGTAACTAAGTGGACGCAGAGCGCAGGAAGTGAAACGGAAGCAGGAAGTTGATGAAGGTGCAAGTGTTACAAAACCAAGGTGGCTGGGAAAGCCAAAGACGAAACTCGCGTGAAGTGAGGTCAGACAATGAATGCTCTAAGGCGTGGCTCGTGCAGCAGCCGTGTGCTCTTGACCTCTGCAGATCTTATTGTTGTTCCTGCCCCAGGGAAACACCGCGGGACTCAAAGCTTATGAACGTGCTGCGATCGTGTTTGTGACGCGCGATGTACCAAGATCCCGGATCGGTCGTGTTTGCAAACACACCTCCGAGTGCGATGGATCTCACAAACTCTGGAGAGCTATCACCGCGCACTCAATGGGGTGGCGGAGCGTCGAGCATCTTCTGCATGGTCGATCGCTTGCGCAGCTCGCTTAAGCAGACGGTGCGTACATCTAACGACTGATACGGCACGACTCTGCGGCCACAATGCACGCAAAATGTTGCCAGTAAGCGCCTTTTGGCATGGGAATTGCGAGAGTGGGCAGTAGGCGGGGGATGGAGTGAGGTTCAAAACGGAAGTAGCGCTTTGAAGCGCACAGACTTCGCGCTAACATTTAGCGGGCGATGCGTCATATCACATGCATCCAAAGACACAATAATGTTCCTTGCAATCCCACTCTCTTTCCTTCCTCGAAACACAATCCCAGTATTGTATCGCCAAGATGCCGTCCGCCCAGATCAACCAACCTTCAAACCAGATTCGCCTGACCAACGTCTCCCTCGTGCGCATGAAGAAGGGCAAAAAGCGCTACGAAATCGCATGTTACAAGAACACCGTCACATCCTTTCGCGCTGGCCACGAAACAGATCTCGACAATGTTCTGCAAATACCGAATGTATTCACCAACGTCGGGAAGGGCCAAGTCGCGCCGAATGAGGACATCAAGAAGAGCTTTCCAGGCATGACGCGGGATGAGGTTGTGCTGGAGATTCTGAAGAAAGGCGAGATCCAAGTGGGCGAGAAAGAGAGAGGGCAGGAGCTTGAGAGAGTGCATAAGGAGGTTATTGAGATTGTGGCCGGCAGATTGGTGGATCCGAAGAGTAAGAGGGTGTACACTACTGGTATGATCGAGAAGGCGCTGGATCAGCTGAGTAGTCAAGGTGGACAAGCAGGGCGGCAGGCTGCGAAGGGGCATAGTGAAGCGGAAGATAGGAGTAAGAGCAGAGACCAGAGTACTGCGACAGCAGACTCAGGCTCGAACACGCCTAGTAAAGCGAATGGCGACAACGAAAGCGATGCGAAGGCAACAGAGAAGGCGAAGCCGAAGTGGACGGGCGTCAGCACCAACCGTAGCGCGAAGTCGCAGGCGCTAGAAGCTATGAAGGCACTTATCGCGCATCAGCCTATACCTGTCGCACGTGCAAGGATGCGGTTACGAATTACTTGCCCGACAAGCATATTGAAGCAGAACGTGAAATTAGCGCCGAAGGCTGAGGGCGAGGAGGCGGAGAAGGGGACGGTGAAGGATAAGATATTGAGCTACGTGGAGCAAGTGGAAAGCCAAGATATCATGGGCGAGGAGTGGGAGGTCGTTGGCTTCGTGGAGCCGGGCAGCTTCAAGACGCTGTCGGAGTTTGTGAGCACGCAGACAAAGGGAAGGGCGAGAGCGGAGGTACTGGATATGGCGGTAACGCATGAAGGTGATTGAAAGCGTCAATCATAAAGTGAGCATTGTGCCCGGTTTCTCTGAAGCGTTCAAGCCACTAGCACTCGGGGTCCAATTACCGCAAATTCATGCCATCTCAGCACAGATCGTCGCATACTCGAGGTTCCACTCTTAATTGCTTCGCTCCTGGCTGCGACATCTTCCGTCACCAGCCTAGCTTTCAACGTCCGCCACCTCTTCACTTGTTCTTCTGCGACCACACCAGCTCCGCTCAAACGGCTGCGCCAACCACATTCGCGGTACCTACGTTCATGTCACATAAGATCTTCGCTAGCGGAACGTCTAGCCTTTTGCCCTTAGCAACGCCGTGGTCAACCACCTGACCAAGTGTGATGCCTTTTCGCAGACCAGTGCCCTGGCGTTAACATTATCCGTCACAATGCCTGAAAGAACGACTGACGCTTCTCTAACGGGCGGCTGTATGGCGAACATGTTTCTCCAGGATGATGTACTGTCGTTGACGTTGATGTTGATGTCGATGTTATCGTCGGAGTAAGTGTCGATGCAGACATCCATCCATAGGCACCTATCGGTTCGTTGGTGGAGAGTAAAGGCCCGAGGCTTGAGTTGTATTTCGACTGCTTTGTCGCCTTTGCTGGGGCTCAGGTGAAGCTTTTGTCGCAGCTTGGGCGAGGTCTCGATGACTTGCTTGAACCGCGTGTTGATCTTCTGAGCAAAGAGCAGGTTTTTAAGTGGTAGGAAGCCGAGGATGTGCTCGAGCAGTTCTGGGATGGCGAAGACATTTGCGGCAGCGGTCAGTGGCTCGGCGTCCTCGTTTGAAGTGACGGAAGTGGTTGACGGTGCGGTGTGCGCTGCAAATCCATCAGCTACGAAGCTCTGTCGTGGTGCGAGGGTGGTAATACCCGACGCCATCGTGTAACTCTTTTCTTCGCAGAAGAGTAGCTCGATGTCAGAGACGGAAGCTCAGGTCACGCTTGAGTAGCAGTGGAAGGCTGACTCCAGCAACTGGCAAACATTTTGAATCTCTTTTGGTTTGCGCTACTGCTGTCTAACGGCGTTTGCCGAGCCTAATTGAGGCAGGTACGTATCACATGCAATCACATGCTTCAACGTCTCTATGGCCATCCCCTGAGATCTGCCTGTTCCGTCGAGGACAGTTCCCATGCGCCCCCTTCATGTTCTCTCCCCTAACGCTTGAAGGTGCCCTCGACGTGCGCCCAATTGCGCTCATCAGGATACCAACCGTCGCCCTGCGCTGCCGCCGCAGAAGCTGCTGCCCTTGTATGCCTCACCAAGTCACCCAGTGTGATACCCGCTTCCACCTTCAGATCCTCGAGGTGGAGTCCACCGTCTTTTGTCTTGGTTCCGAAGATGTACAAGGAGACTGCGTGGACAGGCGGTTGACTCAGTTGCATCGCACACCATGGGCCGTCGCTCGCAGCGTTTGTGACTCGCATGTGAATATAGAATACGCTGACACCGTCGCGGGTCCAGACGGACAAATCTGCTCTGTTGCATTCTTTGAGATCCGAGGGTCGCAGACATTTCGGGAAGATCGGGAGGATCGAGTCGAACGGAGATAATGTTCCGTTCTTGTCCGGTATGAAGTAAAGCGCCTGCTGGAGCTTCCGTGATGCGCCAATCGCTGTCTTGAAGGTCTTGCTCACAGCCTGGGCGAGATGTAAGTCCTGGAATGTGAGGAAGCTGAGAATCAGCTCGAGCATTTCTGGTATGGCGAAGACCTTGTTGGCTCCGCGGCAACCTTCGACGTTGGCTACACGGCTCATCGGTGGGTGGTCCTTGACCAGCATCGCCTCATCCGCCTGAGGCCTTGTTAGTGATGAAAAGAATTGGGTTCAGTTAGTGTACTGACCGGAATCTGTGTTGCTGCGTTCCAAGTCCATAACCACTACCGTCTAAAGAAGGCTACTTGGTGTCAGCAATACACGTGCGAGATTTCAAAAAAGCAATTGCATTAAGGTTGCATTAGCGCAGTAGACACACAAAACCTGCTCATCCGAAAGCATCGATTTAGTTTCGGCGGGCGCAAGTCCCGTTCACCACTACATCTATAGTATCCACGTTGAGGTTTGCCATGTGACCTGAGATGCGTGCATGATACGTACACGTGCACCTGAAAGATGGTGGAGGACCGCATTCCGATGTGGTTCACCCTCCGTATGCTCCTCAGGTATACATAGTCGTCTGCTCGGCACTTAAAAGCCTGCCGAACATCAGCTAATACTCACATGCTAAGAACAAAGGTGACGTACTCGTCACACTGCCCAACCGATCCACCACGATGCTGAATAGCGCCTGCTGATTCCCGCCGCTACTGCACTCCTTCTCCCTGCACCCATCCCGAGTGTGCTCGAACCTCCAACACTGAGCGGCACGCTGCATCTGGATTTACGGGATGCCTTTCCCGTCGACAGAGTGTAGCTCTCGCTGCGCTCCTTCGCTAGTGTAATAGCATCCGAACCGGTACTTCAACTCCTGGGCCGGTGGCTGAGTCGGCGTCATCGACTCCCAAGACGGGTGAATGTACTGGCTCGTCGTCTCGCTCCTGACTTCCTTTGCTTGGGCCAGATCAATGCTGATGTAGTTGCCGTCGGTGGGCGATGCGAAAAAGCCTGTAAATTGCATGTGTGCGGGCAGCACAGGAAGCGTCTTGACCTTGCTAGAGTGCAGCGTGCGTAGTGGAGCTTGCGCTTCAAAGTCTTCGACGTGCGAATGGTGTACTTGAATTGTCGGCAGAAGCGTTGAGTGAGCAATAGGCTCTTGACATCGCATTGCTCGAAGATCACTTCCGCCAATTCGAATGTGTGCAAAACTTTGGGCACTAGCGAGGGTCAACTTGCTCGGCTCGAACTTGACGGCGTAGTTCGCGATCGTGCCGTGCAGCTCAGCGTTGGTATCTGCTGCAGTTAAAAGCGCGCGAAGCAAATTGGCTTGGTTGGATGAGACTTGCTTGAGCAGCTTCGAGATGTCGGTTTCGTCCATGATGGCTGTTGTTTGACAATAAGTGCCTCAGTATGTACGGATTGATTAACTGTAGGTAAATTTGGAAAGAGAAGCTACCTAGTAATACGCACATGCGGAAAGCACGTGAAGCGCTAGACAATAGCGCGATTGGTGCCTGGGACTTCGCGCAATCACATGCAACTATAATGAGAGAGCATGACCGACTCGTATTGCTGGTTGCGACACTGACGTCAGACGGAACGGAGACTTGAGTGTGGACTAGGGACGCCAGAAAGCTACAATTTGGTGGCCCTACCGTTGCCATGCTGCCCAGGCGACAGCGCCTTCTCAAGCACGCCCATAGCCTCCACCAACCTCCTGTCCATCAGCTTTGGCGCCACAATCTGTACACTCATCACGCTACCCATATACACCTTCCGGTCAACGTTCGTCCACAGCTCGCGGTTGATCTTATCCCACCCATTCAGTGGCGCCAACTGCGGCAGCTTACCTTCCAGATCCGCCTCATTGAAGTCGCGCACAGGCAGTACGCCTGCAGGATAGTCGAGCAGGTTGAACATTGAGGTATAGTTCGTCGTATTCCAGCGATCGATCGGCGCCACCGGATGCGGAGCTACAGGACATAAAATCACATCCAATGTTCTGTCACCCTTCTTCGCCTTGCTGTCAGACGTGAGCCAGTAGCCTCCTTTCTCAGTCCAGATGTCGAGACACTTTGTTTGCATATCAATGATCTGCGCCTTGAGCTTGCGAACCTCATCTAGGGACTTCGGCGCACGCCGGCGGAGGCGAGTAGAAAGCCATGGCGAGAGCGGCTCCCCAGTCGCGTCAAGGTGGTCGAACCAAGCGTTTGCGCCATCGATTGACATGACGCCGTTGAATACCTTGACACACTGGGGACCTAGCTGCGAGACGTCGATCTCGACAGCCTCAATGGCGCTCCAGGATGGCAAAGCTGGAGACCGAAGGCTTTGAGCAACCTCATCCATCAAGCGTTGGATTGGTGGCAGAGGCGTGGAGTGACCGTCTGTACGCATTATGCCAACACGTAACGGCTGTGCTACTCTCGTTCCAGGGAGGTATGTATTCAACGAAGTCTGCTGGTCCCAAGACTGCGGCAG
>Ga0058704_10001744_pt1 | contig 10060 bp, 9 predicted proteins | sample AgamicMgSfe_FD_71363 | JGI IMG/M metagenome (GOLD analysis project Ga0058704, IMG submission 71363) | Agave microbial communities from Guanajuato, Mexico - Mg.Sf.e | ecosystem: Host-associated > Plants > Phyllosphere > Phylloplane/Leaf | place: Guanajuato, Mexico | collected 2012-05-30 | reverse complement strand
GAAGTGGCCTCGCAGCTTCTACCATAAGGAGTGCAACGGCATGTCGCTGAGGGGTCGAAACGCGGCAAACGATGACGTTGCCGTCGGGCAACTATTTGGGTTAGTGCAAGAGAGTCAGCGAGGCAGTAAGCAAATATCCTGGGTGCTGCTCGAGGGCGTGCTTGAGCGTACGCATCAGGTGATGGCGGCGTTGAAGAAGCAGTGGGCTTGAGTAGGAGGAGCTTGAGTGTTCTCGCTGGTACACTCTTTGGTCGAAAGAAAGAGTGCAAGCAGGTCGCGGGTATCGGATAGAGCATCGTTGGTCTAGCGACTAGATCGTTTAGCGGAACCGTACGAGCGTTCGGTTCTGCATGTGAAAGTGAACTTCACTTCCGTCGCAAGACTCCAATCATCGCCGATACCGCTCGCCAGTGAAGAAGTTCTGACAATAGCAGAAAATCAATGACCTGTCGCAACCTGCTCAAACAGCCGATTTTACATACAGCCTCACGACTTGACCCGATCGCTACCTTCTTGCAGTCTCCTACAGCACACTTTCTTACCACATCAGCGAATCTGCACAAACTTCTAGCAACCCTTTGAGTGGTATTTGATCATAGTGAATACTACGGTAGGGCCTGATACCTCTTCGACATTCATAGCAATGGCTAGAGCTGACACCACTCCTTAACAGCACACCACACTCAGCGCCACCCAGGCACCTTCGTCACATAATCCTCGATAGTCATGGCATCAACAGCTTCCGGCATCTACAAGCTCCCTACCGACATCATGGCAATTGTCAGCAAGCTGCTTAGCCTCGTGAACATCAAGAGTCTGCGTCAGGTGAGCCGCTGGACTGAAAACGAGACGTTCCTCGATTTCGCGCAACGCGGATACCGGCGCTTAACCATAAAAGTCTCAAAGGAGAATATGAATGGGCTTGAGCACGTCTTCTCCGGGAGCGAGCGGCTGCCAAGTCTGTCCGCGAGCTCCACGTTGCCTTTCAGGAGTACAACCTCGCGCACGAAAACCAGTTGATGTACCACCGTCAGCTGCATAATGCGGAGGAGAACGACACACCGGTCGACGAGGTTTCCGTGCCGCACCTGATCGCTCGGCTTGGTTCAGTCACACATGTGCACTTGGTGGGACTTAGTAGCAGGAGCCTACCGTTGCAGTGCCCGACGAAGCATCTCGAGGTGCTGGCGGCCGGCGGACATCACAGAAGCATCGTGATGCACATCTCAAGATCCATGCTCAGTAGCGAGAAGCTTGTGTCCGTCATCGGCGCTTTGAAGGGCCTTGTCACCAGTATGTGGATCTATGAGGTGGACTGCAAGGATGATGGATGGCCGGTGGTGTTGGACGCTATCAAGTCGCTACAACTTCGGCGCCTCACACTCATGACCCTCCAGACAGGCTATGTTCATGACGGTGGTGGTATCCGCAAAGTCTACTTTCTGGAGAAACGTCAGAGGGTCAACAAAGGCTTCACGGGAGCGCGAGGTGTCGACTTGCTGACGTTGCAGCATTGCACTGCGACAATGAATGGAGCCAAAAGCCGTAGAAGCGGGCATTGAGCTCATCCTTCAGCGCCTTGGTCGCAGCTAAGTATCGCGCTCGTGTGTTTGTCTGCAGTACCCAAAGAGTATAAGTATTCACGGGGAGTCGGAGCTGTTGAGGGAAGATCCGAGTATACCCCTAGACAAAGGGATGTTGAGTGACCCAAGCGCGAACGTCCAAGGCGATGTACATCAGTGTTGCATGAACATCAGGGGTCACGGATAGCGAAGAGCGGCTAAGTTAGTATGCAATGCAAATGCCAGTGTGGACTGAAAGTACGTTTTTGAGCATCGCAAGCCAAACCGTATGAATTTCACAAGAAGTCGGGCCGCATCCAGAGATGATCACTTCACTTCACCCGCTGAGCCATATAGTCTCATGCTCTGGGTGTGCAGAGTTTCCTGCCTCATGCTGCTCGGCCTAATGGTTTGCCAAGAGACAGTAACCTCTGACAGAGCAATGCTGACTGGCGCAAGCTTTATCAAGCGCCTACCGCTTGCTTGTTCGCGCGACATTACCGGCAGCTGCAGCGGTACAAAGTTTTGCTGCCTGCTCGGCTGGCTTGTCTTGACCGTGCTGAAGTATCGACAGACTGACTTACGCTCTTACGCGCGGACTCAGATCCCTGCCCGCTCTCGTCGAGCATTGTGTCTGCCGGCGTAGCCATCAAAAGGAGGTTCTTCATCTGAAGGTAACGTGGCAAGGTCGCATCGAGCAGGTTGTGCTCGGCGAGTGCGATGGCTTCGCCGGATTTATCGGCATTCCAAAGGGCCACGGCCTCAAGATACCGCTGCATGTAGAGTGACTGTGCCATGGTACGAGTCGCTGGATCACATGGTGGATGAGTGACGGACGCTCGATTGCTTGCTACAGACTCCCATTGGTGATTGCGATGGCGAAATGCTTGAATTCGAATGTGCCCGCAATGCACCGCGCAGTTTGATGTTATTGCAAAGATGCCTTAGGCGGGTATCCTACGTTCCTGCCTTACGGCCTGGTGTCTTCCTTATGCGAACTACCCCTCCTGAACCCGAGCACAGCGTCATAATGTGTGCGCGGAGAAAGCGGGCTTCCTTCGTGGTTGTCCAGACACTTCACTTATGCGTTTTGTACCCGTACTGATCTGCAACTAACATAATACAACCATACCGACGTCAATAGCTTTCAACTGATACTACAGCGACGACTATACCATGACCGACTCCCCAGCTGTCCATAATCTGGTACCTGCAGAGGAAGCAGCTCTCCTCGACAACATCCTTACCATTCGCGAGCACTTGAGCCTTCTTAAAAATGACCGCAGCAGTTACGTCAAAAGCGCGGATGTTGTTAAGTACTACAATCAACTCATCGAGCAAGTCGAGCAACTCAACATCATACGCCAGACGAAGCGAGACGAACAGAACCGGGTAGATACCGTGCTCGACGACTGCTTCCAGCTTATTTCCCTCTTCTTCCTGACCATTGGTCGCAATTCGGAGGCGCCGGCAGTATACAGCGCTATCAGTACGGTAAAGCGACTGCTGGACCACCTGAAAGAGGCGGGATACTACAGTCCGAAGGATCTGGGCGGCATCGCGCATCACATCGATCAATGGCAGGCTTCTGTGGAGCGCGGCCGAGATCAGCACTCGCCGCAGATGCTGACACTGGTGGAGGCGAGGATCAACGTGTGCAAAGAGAGGCTGCATGAGCTGCAAGGTATGCTCTCGCAGCTGAACCCGGAGGTGATGGGCACGTACGAGAAGTTGGTGAGCATACTGCGCTCACTCTCGGCTTGTAATGCGCGAACGAAGGTAAGTCGCCACTATATCCTGTGACATGATACTCGAGTGTCTCTCATGCAATCGCAGTTCCCGGCCAAAGAGGTGAGCGACTACGAACAGCAACTCCTCCAGATTCAGTCCGAACTCCACGAATCCCGCGATGTCCACGAAGGCAAGACCGCCGAGCAGACTTACGCCGAGCGCCTCGCTACGCTTAGTCTCAGTCTCACCGAAGGCGAGGCTGCAGACGGTCCGACGGTCGTTCGCGCGTTGCTCGCACGATGTTTGCTGTGGGTCGAGGTTGTCCAAGAGAAGCAAGGCAAGATCGACGAACGCTTCCAGGATCGGTACGACAAGCTGCTAAAGATTCGCAATACACTCGAGCAAATGAATCTTACGCAAGCTTGGTCCCTGCGCGAAACCGACCTTTACAGCTACCAGCGGCAACTTGACCGTGTAGACGAGTCGCGAGTGGACGGCAACTTCGTCGATGCGGATGGCCGGCCCGCCGATCTTCACGCTCAACGGACACTGCTGTATTTGCTGCGCAAGAGCTACGCTTTCATCTACCAGTACATTGTCTCGTCGGAGCCAGTCTCCGAAGCACTGCTGCCGATCTACAACCAGCTGCTTACGCTCAAGCGGTGCTTGCAGGAAGTCCAGCGCTCAGGTGGCGTTGACTCACCTCGCGAGCTTTACCCTTATAGCATGAAGCTGAACAGCATCGACAACATGAAGAAAGACGGCAAGTTCATGATCGGCAATGACATTCCCGAGGGTCAGGCGAGTGTCACAGCGCTGCTGGCGGAGTGCTTTGACCTGGCGTACGAGCTACGTGAGGAGTCTCAAGAGCGGCAGGAGCAGGAAGATGAGGCGAAACCTGTCGCGAATGGCATGGATGTGGAGGTTGCCGGTTAGATTGTCTATGTGAGTTGCTTTTCGACATTTGCGACGTACAAATGTTCTGCAAGGCGTCAAGGAAAGGCTGATAATGCCACCGGCGCGAAAGGGATCATGAGTGCGATGTTACCTTACGATTCTCTACGACTGTATTCTACTCTACGTATATTGGCCTTCTGCAAAGCTTTCCAACTCGCGCTGCGGTGTCTTTTTCACTTTGCCTGTGTTCAGGACTCGCGACTAGGGCGCCACTAGACGAGCTCTATCTTAGCAAGCAGATCCTCCGCCTGCTCAATCGCATCGTCATGAGCTTCCTTATCTGCATCGATGAACGTCAAATGGTCGCCATAGGAGATGCATAGCTCCTCGCCTTCACGGATATGTCTCAGAGCACGGTAGACCACTAGCTTGTTTTCTAGCTCGCGAGTCCAACCGACATTCTGGTCCATATGTGAGTGATTGAACATTGAGCCTAATCCAAAGACAACGGCCTGTGTCTTGCGTGGCTTGCCACTAGTGTCCTGTGAAGGCCAGTTGTAGGTGTAGTGGTACAGGGAGGTCTTCTCTATGTGCTCGACATTCTCCTTCGGGTCCAGTATGAGTACTGGGCAAGTATCTATGATTGTGCCAGATGGTATGTTGCGGCCTGCGAAGACGCCGCGGCCTGGTAGAGCTGTTAGTTCGAAAGCGAGGTAAGATAACTGCGTCTCGCCTTAGTGACGTACCCTTTGGCGTATCGGAAATAAGATGAAGTGGTGCGAAGCGTTCTAGGACAATCCTCTTGCCTGGCCGGCCACTTTGATCCACCATGAGCTCGTGAGCTTGGCTAGTGATTCCGGGTAACAATCGTCTGCCAAATGAGAGATATATGTGGTGGAAGACATGCGAAAGGATGTTTCACATGCAAAAGTTCGCCTGCCCCACCGTGGAGACCCTGAATTTGCGACCTCCATCTAGGTTCCCAGCTACCAACAGTCTACCAACCTTACCATGGCACACCAAAGGACGCAGTCGACTACTGTACCTGGCGGCTCACACGCCGTCAGCCTGAAGGTGTTGCGCCTATCTCGACCGACGCTCGCAACACAAACGCCTCTCCCGCATACGAACTTTGGCAGTGGCCTCGACATTCCGCCCAAAGCTTCGCTAGCATATCCTTCCGCAGACCAGCACTCTAGCTTCCCACTTACACCGTTGTTGACGCTGCCAGCAGCATTCGGCGCAGCATACCTTGGCGAGACATTCGCCTGCACGCTCTGCGCAAACAATGAGGTGCAAGAGGGCGACAAGAGAAGCGTGAGTGGTGTGAGAGTCACAGCGGAGCTACAGACACCTGGTGATCAGGCTGGCACTCCATTGGAGCTAAAGAGTGCTGATGGCACGGAGGATGGCGTAGGTGAGGTTGCGCCTGGTGCGACGCTGCAGCGGACATTGAAGCATGAGCTGAAAGAGGAAGGGCCGCATGTGCTTGCTGTGACGGTGACGTATACGGAGACGTTACATAGCAGCGAAGGAGGTGCGAGCAGTGGCAGGGCTAGGAGCTTCCGCAAGCTATACCAGTTCGTCTCGCAGCAGCTGATTGCGGTACGAAGCAAAGTCACGGAGCGTAAGCGAAGAGAGAAGGATGTAGGCAGGCAGTGGGTGCTCGAAGCGCAGCTCGAGAACGTTGGCGAGGCGTCTGCGGTGCTGGAGAAGGTATGGCTGAAGGAGCGTGATGGCATTACTAGTAGACCTGTGAATGGCGGCGAGGGGAAGGAAGCCATTGTGCTGAAGCCGCAGGATGTGGAGCAGGTCATGTTCATTCTCGAGGAGAATGACAAGCCTGAAGATAGTACTATACGGATGCCTTTGGCTCGATTGCACGTTGACTGGCGCAGTGCGATGGGCGAGCGTGGCAGCTTGACCACGGGATGGCTCGCTAGCAGAGGGAAGTGACCTGCCTATTCTCGTCGATGCCGGAATTTTGAGAACCCAGCACTTGCGATGAGACGGCCACTGCTTCACATGCGCAGATCTCCAGGCTGTCTCCAACATGGGGCAAGGGATTCAATTAAACTACTCCAGATCATCAGCTGCTAGCCTGCCATGCCCGCGGGATTTGACTCATTTTGATCCGTCATTGGCGCCGAGTCACATGCAAACGCTAATAGGGTCCTCGGCGCGGTCTTTAACTTCGGGATGCCGAGACTCGAGGAACATCTCGAAAAGATCGCTATTTTGAAGACTCAGAGCGACGGGCCACGACCATCTAACCGGCCTGAGTAGTTTTTAGTGTCTCCGAGGAGACGCTTGCTCTCTCCTCAAGATCTTTCGCGAGCCCGGAGACGTCGCAGCTACGCTGAGCTCGTTCGAGCAGTTCAGACGAACATTCGTGGTCTACGTGTGAAAGCTCGAAAGAAACCGTGTGTCAGGATTTTAAAATGGTTCAAGAACGGGACGTAGGGTGCACTGTGCGAAAGGAGACGTTATAGCCGTATATAGATGAAACATGAGCCAGCACGGTATAGAAGCGCAAATGTCGCGATATGGGCGATAAGGTTTGGGACGACGTGGGCAAGTATTCAGAGCCCCGATGCTTGATCGACTTCCTGTTCGGGCCGTCCTTTCGATGTAGAGACAGTCCCGGTCATTGAGTATGTAAATGCTGTTTGGTGATCGTTCATCAACAGTGTACATGTGATAGCCATCGCCCAAGTCACAAGCCCCGGCGGAGTAACGGCAATCAGAGGCTCTGAGCTTTGGTTGAAGGTTCGCTGTCTGACAATGCAAGCGTTGAAGCTTGGTTGTTTGGCTGCTTCAGGAATGAGCGAGGCAGGGATGTCGCATTGGCGTGGGACCCTGAAAAGGCCCAAACCAGCCTTGGCAGTGAGCACGTTCGCGACGCGTGAAGTGAACGACAGTTGTAGTCCTATGCCGGGGGCTCGAGCAGTTGAGATGTTAGTTTTTTTGGTATAGAGCAGCATGAGATCACGATTGGTAGACCGTCCTGGGGTTTTGCAACCGAGGTGTGTAATGGGCCTATATAAGCGGCAGTAATGGCAGATACACCTGTACAACGTGGATAATCGGCTTTCTCCTGCCGATGCAGGCACGCAGCTTGCTTAGGGGTTGGTATTACACGATGTAGGCTCAATTTACATATATGTAAGTTACATAATATACTACATAGTGGTATATATAGATATAAGCTGGATTAGGCTGTATCAGGCCAATTAAGCTAGATCATACTTAATCCAGGCTAGATCAGGCTTGCTTGTGTCAAAAAAAGGTCTTAGCTCTGCTTTAGGCGAGCAATTACAGCTTGATCCGGACCTCTGGGCCCCCAATCGGGTAGCTACACGATGTAGACGTTACTTACATATATGTAAGGGGGTATCTATATGCATGTAAACGTAAGTGTATCACATCACCAACATCCCTAGGCTTGTTGAAAGCAGAGCTTCGCTTTGTTCGCAAGCTCCCGCTTGTACACAGTACATCACATTCTCTTGGCTGGCTCGTTTAGGTGCTTTAGCTTCCACGGCAGCTGGCCATCTGGCGATCTCAGTGCCGTTTGGCTTTGGCGGCGCCAGGTACCAACGGTAGAATGGCGCACGGTTGAAAGGGACCTCATGCGCGACATCCTTTCCGTCCGCTCACGGCCCTTTTGCATAGACAGGAGTGCGCTCAACGACTCCGACTCCGTGTTGTTCGAGGCCTGGGAAAGGGTTCTCGTGCTCACTTCGCAGAGTTCATTGCGGCCCTCGACCTAGCACACACGCGGCCGCGATTGCACAATATTGAGCCCTCGACAACCCTACGGAGGTACACTAGTTGCCTGACTCGCTCTTCTGGAGAAGAATACTGGGCGGCTAAGGGTAGTGCTCCGGCAGCCTGCCTACGCGCGTGCAGCAATTCACCTCTCACCGCTGCGAATGCCTTCACTCCTGCAACTGGCCGCGTGAAAACAGGCCTGCCCTTAATACTGTTCATCAACCTTCGCGCGAGCTTGTGCAACGTACGCGGTTCGCGTGTAGGTAATCAAGACCCCACCTCGAGTTTACCTAGGTCACACCAGTCAACTTACCGCTCGGGAGTGCGCATGCCAGACAGCTGTCTCCGGTGAACTGCAGTGCAATCTCATTCGGTGAACACGCACTCGACAACTCCGATATCGATGTTGTGAACGTCTACGCCGCTCAGCTTGCTTGCGTCTGCAGTGCTGTTGCACGTCCGCTCCCTCGACCAATTTCCCGCTTCATGGCGCCGGCCAAGTCAAGCAAGAATGCACCGAAGCCCGCCGAAGACGCCTCCGCGCCGCTCGCAGACTACTTCTTCATATCTGGCATCGAGTCGACACAGGTGTACGACGAAGAACAGGACGCCGCACCACCTCCGGCGCCGGTAGAGGATACCATCGAAGAAGACAAGGCATTGGAGACACACAACAATGGCAGACCCACTACGCCTGGCTCGCCTCCAGACGCGGCGAAAAGGAGGTCACGGTACAGCTTCGAGGCAAGGAAGAGCATAGGCAGCATCATCACAGCGGTAGAGCCGCCCACGCCTGCGAGCAATCGAAGCAGTACGACGATCAGGGGCGTGAAAGCACTCGGTGGCTCTGGCCTAAGTGACGATGCCTTTGAAGAAGCGCTTAAGAAGTTCGCTTCGGAGAGGGATAGCTTTCTGGAAGACATCCACGTTCCCGCCGAGACGGCGCCGACACCCACGCAGAGGAGAGCAAGGCCCAGGACTGTCCGCATCACGCAGGATGAGAGTACTATGAGCGGTGCGGGATCGAAGGGCGGAGTCGGCAGCCTACGAAGACGATTATCGACGATGAACAGTATGAAGAGACAGTCAACAACGAGCCGGCAGTCGTCTATACGGACATCAAAGCGCTTGAGCGGGTACGCCTCGGTCATACCAGCACCGCAACCATTCCAATCAAGTCCTGACATGCATCCGTTGAGACGCCATTACGAGCCGGTACTGATGGATCGTTACCCTACGAAAAACATGGTAGACGAGTCGAAACGGCGCAATCCTTTTCCGGACTATGTCCCAATGTTCGCCTTTCCCAACGACGTGAATGTGGTGTCATCAGACGAGCGGCCGAGATCGAGATGGCATAGCTTCGCTATGACTAATTCGGACAACAGCAAGCTTTACGGTATCTGCGTTACGGTTTGGGTGCCGCTTAACCATGTTGCATCCGAGGCACTGGAGAGGCAGTGCGAAGAATGGAGAAAGGCTAACATGAGCCACGAAGAACGTGAGCTTGCGAGCAGCCTTGGCGAACGTCTGTCGGCCGAGAGAGCGAAGCTTAGCAGGCTTCTGGCCGAGCTTCCAACTGCACCATCAGGGTCAAATGCGCGAGAATACCTCGAAGATGAGATCAGCGCTGTAGAGGAGAAGATAGGCTTGATGACTGACGTGCTGCGGCCTGTACGGCGCGGTGCGGCGTCGAAGATTGATGGCTTGACGGAAGGAGACACGGGCTTCTGGATCCCGCGCGCTTACGGTATCCTTGGACGGGATGAGAGTTTGATGCCTTTCTGGAAGGAGTGGCTCAAGGCCGTTGTTGTACCGATGACGAATGGTGCGATCTTGCGAGTGCCGCCAAGCTCACCCAAAGTTGGGGTATGGCAGCCGTTGGAACGATATGTGGTCAATCTGTGCGTTGAGGCCCTTTGTCCCATCACATCGATAACACAGGTCGAAGTCGGAGTGCGAGATCTTCGGCTGTACGCACGCAAGGAGGCCATCAACGAGATACCTGGTTCGCGAGGTACCGATCTCTATGCGCTGTTTCGTTGCTTGACAATACCCAACATCATTACACTCTTCGAGTATGCACTGTCGGAGTC
>Ga0058704_10001743_pt1 | contig 10065 bp, 6 predicted proteins | sample AgamicMgSfe_FD_71363 | JGI IMG/M metagenome (GOLD analysis project Ga0058704, IMG submission 71363) | Agave microbial communities from Guanajuato, Mexico - Mg.Sf.e | ecosystem: Host-associated > Plants > Phyllosphere > Phylloplane/Leaf | place: Guanajuato, Mexico | collected 2012-05-30 | reverse complement strand
AGCTCTGATTTCGGCACCTCGCACGTTTTGCGCCAAACGATGATGAGGAACGATAGCGCAGCATTGGAGAGGAGACATTTGCGAAATGATGTCTGATGACAATGCCCTTGATAGTACGCTGCCTGTCGAGTGAGCGCTTCAGCGTCCCTTCTGCAACTGCGCAATCATCCTATCAATATCCAGCTGCGCCTGACCACTCGCCTGCGCTCTCAACTCCTCCAACGCACTGCGGTCTTTAGCCTTCAGCGCCTCTTCGCCAGCTTTAGCGACCATGCCGCACTTGACCCACATCTCGATGCGCTCGGCGACCGCCAAAGCCGTGCACTTCGGGATGAAGAGCGAGGCGATCTTGGTGTTGCCTGCGCCCAGAATCTCGTTGAAGAAGGGCTAGAATATGGTCAGCATGCGATCACGATGGGTTCAACAAGTAGGCGAGTGTGGACTCACCTCCCACCCAATCGGACTCTTCCGCAGTTTACTCATATCTTCTAGCTCCCTCCAGTCTCTACGACTGACGAGTGCTCGCAATCTGATCCACCAGTACGTCTTCTCGAGCACCTTGAACTCCGTCTGCACTTTCTGCGCTCGCTTCATATGCCCCCTTTGGATCAACTTGCTCATTGTTTCGTTCACAGACATACCCACGAAACGCTCGTTCAGATCCTTCTCAAACGCTTCTTGGAACCGCAAAAGCTTCTGCGCGTCCTCAAGCGCGGACACCTGGGGCGCAAACTCTTTGCTGTCACGCAGAAGCTTAGCGGCCATCTTCAGTTTGTCAGTTGCGGGACCAATGTCTGGTGCCGAGAGAGCTTCGGTAAGTAGGAGATTGGAGCCGTCGATACGGCGATCGTCTTGGTAATATAGATCTTTGAGGAGCTCTTGGTCTTGCTCAATGGCCGAGGACTCAACGATGGCGGTCGCAATAGGTCGGCTATTGATTGTGCGGAAGAAGCTCGAGAGCGGGATCTTCTTCTTCAGACTAAGCAAGACGTAGAAGACGAGGTCGGTGTCGCCGCTTTCGATCGCTTTGTCGAGAGCGATTGACTCTTCGCCAACATTGAGAAGCAATGGCACCTGCTTGCCGGCTCTCGGCTCGTGCTCGAGCAGCTCGGTAGCGAGCTTGCCCCTGCCCTCATCATAGGCGGCGCGAGCGACTTCCTCGAAAGAGATGCCTTTCTTGCCGTTAAGCTTGCGCACGATCTCCTCACAGATACTGTCTTCGTCTGTGCTGGACGAGCGGACTTTCTGCCGTGCCCAGTGAACGTAGATCCTGTCAACCGGTAGGTGCAGGTACTCGGAGACCTTCAGTGCAAGCAGATACTCTTGCCTGTTGACGAGTCGTTGCACAAGCCTCTCTGGCGTCAAGCGTATGTACTGCTCGTAGGACAGTGGCAGACCGATCTCGTAGAAACGTACAGCATTGAGCACCCGCAATGCCTCTGTCATGTCGACGAAGTCATCGCTGTTATACAGATCCAGCACAGACTTGCCGAACGATGCCGCCTTCAGTAGCTGCTTCTGCCAGTGGATGCTATACTCTTGGCCAGCAGCTCTGACGCAGGTGTCGACGGCTTCGTCCAGACTCGTTCGGATCATTTGGATGTTGTCGTCTGCTTTCGGCGACTTCTTCTCAAGCTGGTCAATGGCGTCTAGCAGCACCGATGCGGGCGACGTCGAGCCAAACTTGAATACGGTCTCTGTCGAATCGGGTACCTTCTGCAGAAACTCGCAAACATCGCCAGTCATGACCCTAAGACCATCAACATCTGGCAGCAGATGTACGAACGAATCGTAGTAGAACTTTGACGCAGCACCGTTCGGCCCAACAAGATGAACCTCGTCCTCCCAAGCAATCACCACAGCATTGTTGCCGCACCATCGCAAGTCTTTCGGTGGTGTCTTGGCCTTGGATTGATACTCGCTATACGGGGTCTGAAAGTCGGAGCTGATGACCCAGACTTTGCCCTCGTCCGTGTAGAGCGCGATGAACTGGCCGTTGGGCGAGACGTTGATGTGTCTGAACGGTCCTTCCTCCAATCCACGATCTTCGCACTCTGCCGCATCGACCACGTAGACCGTCTTGTCAATCGCGAGCAATACTTCAACTGATCGTGAAGATGTGAGTTCTGGCGGGATTACAGCCCAAGATACCACCTCACCGGCTGGCGCGGGAGCTAAAAGCTGCGGCCTTGGCTCTTCATAGCGAGTCACGGCGACCAAGTTGTTGTTTCCCAGCAGCGCTACAAAGCCATTCGCCCAGAACGTGCATGACAACACTCCATGCTCTTCCGCGCCGTGTCCCAGAGTGAACGGGCTGAAGTCGCCTTGCAGGTCGGCATAGCTCCTCACCGTGCCATCGTCTGTGACTGCCAGCAGTCGCTCATCTTCTGACCAGCCTACAGCCTTGATCTTGCCTCTGTCCCATGCTATCTGCCGTATGAGCTTGCCGGCGCAACTGTAGATGTCGATGGAGGGTTTCGTTGCCTGCGAGCCGCGGTAGGAGTAGATCTTGTCTTCGCCTCGGTATAGCGCTATGAAGCATCAGCGCAGCGCTTGGCGAACGTGTAGACGTGCGTACCTACAGCGCCGCTATAAGGAGCTCCAGTGACGACGTAGTTCTCGAGTTCCAAATCCGGATCGAAGACGGAGGTGTATATCTGCGTCTTGCGGTAGAACTTGTCGCCGACCCGCTCCCAGTCAGCTGTTGGCTTCGACATTTTGCCTATATGCAAGTGTCATCGCGCGACCTGCATATTGATCGGAGGATATAAGTACATGTGAAAGGTGATGCCTGAGATGGAAGGAAGCAGCCCGCTTGGTCCGTGCAGCTGCCATACAAAACATCCCAAACAAACTCAACTTCATCTTTGTTGCGCGTGGCCAACATCAGGACAGCACGACCGGCTCTCACGACTGCGGGGCCATTAATTTTGGCATATGCCTTTGCCTAGAGTGTTCACGTAAGATGCACAAGCAGAGCGGCTAGATGACTTGATCAAGACCGGCAGAGGCCACAGTCTCACATCCCGGCCTCCAACATGGAAGCTCAATTTCAGGACAGAGTCCAGCAGCTGGGCGACCTGGATCTAGCAGTGCTCGTCTCACTGACCGCCGGTCAGCACTGCATCTTCTCAAGCACACCGCAAACGACACACGATATTCGAGATGAGCTTCGCCTGATATGCAATGAAACATTCGGTTTACAGGCAGCTATCATCGACTGTACACGCAGAACAACGGTCGATGAGTTCAGTGAGTCGCTTCTGGTGGACGTAGTAGAAGACTTCGAAGATGCTCCAGAGTGGCGAGATGATCCAGTTGATCTTAAGCGCGGCGTGTCACCTGGTCGAGGCCACAGTCCCGGGCGCTTCGGAAGTTTGAGCAACACGCTCGATGACAGGAGGATAGCCAACGTGGTCATCACGCATCATCTGGATCTAGCTGGAACGGACGTGCAGATTCAGGCACTGGAGCTGTTGCGAACGAAGCGGATCTTCACGCGGACGTCTATGCATACAACACCCAAGAGCTTCTTGGTCATTGCTGTGCTATCAAAGCCGAACGGAAGGCTTAGTCACCATCTGAACGACATGTTTGCTATGTCTCACTACCATGCAGAAGAGGACGGTCTACCATATCAAGAAGGCACGCTGGAAACGACAATGAAGCCAACGTTCTCGGCCGAAGACATCAAACAGCTACGTACATCCTCCGAGAACGCCAGGCTGACGGGCGAGGTGGCCGCCTACCTCCACAACATCGTGGTCTTCATGCGCATGAGCCGCTACGTTAAGGGCGGCGTCACCGCTGCCGCAACCCGCCATCTCCGCGCTCTGGCTATGGCGCTCGCTCCGCTACACGGGCTTGAGTATGTCCCACCTTCTCTGGTAGCATTGGCTGCGAGGAAAGTGTATCCTCACCGGCTCGTTTTAGCTACGGCGGAGACGGAGAGGAGTCTACAGTGGGGTAGCGATCCGCAAGCTGTCAAGGAGATGCTGGAAGGCGTCACTGTCGAGGATGCAATCGAGAATGTCATTGGCAGTGTAGAGGTACCGCTGTGAGTAGAGCATATATCCCGGTGCCTGTCACGTGCCATCTCATCACATCTGATGACTAAGGCATGCGGCCTTGTCAGCCGAGCCTGCCCTAGCGGGCGGTAAAACGCGGTCCGATTTTGACGGAAGCAAGGATATATCGGAAACCAACAGCCGCCGCTTCAACCGTTGATTGTACGGATTGTACGAAGAAACAAGTGTTTCGATCCTGCAGCAACGTCAGAAAGAACAGCTGTGCGGCGGGAGAAAGGACAGCTGGAAACGACCATCTCAACTTCCTGCCTGCACAAACTATAATCACCGGATACGCAGCAACTCTTTTCCTGCTTCAACAACGATGCTGCCTCGACAAAGACCTCACCACATGCGCTCACCAACATTCCCACTCTACAACTCGACACGGAAGAAGCCTCGCAGATGGCCACTAGTGCTCCGCGTCATCAAAGGCGCCATTCATGTCGACGTCGCTATTCCGGTCATATCCCACGCCGCATTCGCTACGCTAATCGTATATCTGAATATCCTCAAGTTTGACCGCTTGAGCATACCGAGTAGCGTCATTCCGAGCTTGTCGATCGTGGTGGGCTTGATCCTCGTCTTCCGCAATCAAACCTCGTATGACCGGTTTTGGCAAGGGAACCAGCATTTGACGAGCGTTGAGACATGTATACGGAACCTGACGCGGTCGTTCTTGACTTGTTCTTACTCTACCAATGGGCCTTCGCCTACAGAGGCTGAACGAGCGGACACGGAGCAGACGGTTAGGATACTGCTTGCTCTTATCTACGCAGTCAAGCATCACCTCCGAGCCGAATGGGGCGCGGGGATGGTGCCGATCTTGATGCCGACCCATGAAGTTGAGCGCCGGAGGCGAGAGAGCCATTCGATGTCTAAGGCGGAGTACAGCGAACTTTTACCTGCAGGGACACGAGGGTACGAAGACCAAGGTCTGGGCTTACTCATTCAACTAAGCATCGAAGTCGAGGGGTACATCAAGCGCGGGCACGACAGAGGCTGGTTTCACAGCCCGCAGGCAAGTCAGTTGTCCGTTCAGCTAAACACACTTGTCGCTGCTTACGGCAGCATGGAGACCATCCACCTTACACCACTGCCAGTTGCGTACCTCATCCATTCACGGCAGGTGCTAGCGCTTTTCGGGTGCGTGCTACCTTTCGCGCTGGTGAGGGAGATGGGTTGGTGGACGGTTTTGCTCGTGGCGTTCATTACGTTTACGTTGTATGGGATTGAGGCTATTGGAGCGCAGTTGGAGGATCCGTTTGGGTATGATAGGAACGATATCAAGGTGGATGCTATTGTGGAAGATCTGAGAGTTGAGACGAGTGTGCTGCTGGCGGAGTGGCAGAGGGGTAGTGAGATGTTTCCTCGTCCAACAATTTAGACGTGCATAGAGGTCCAATGAAACGTGCTTCGCCCGAGACTTCTCGCACCGTAATGCATCCGAGGACTGGACTCTCCGCTTTCTCTTCACCGAAGGCGGTGTCCACGTCATACCCTGAATTCACTTCAACTTTCCGCGCTAGCGCACGTTGCATCTGAACTTTGCATGTGAAAATCGCATCTTTGCACCCCAAGTCTATCTCTCACACCTCGTATGGACCATCGACCTCGGATCCACTTCAAGCACGTAGGCAGACGGAGATGGTCAACAAACCGCACGCGCCACGGCAGGGTAATAAGAGCAGCAAAAAGCCCACTGGCACCGCTGCGGCCGCAAATGGAGAGGATACATCCTTCATAGTCTTTGGCAAAGATGACAAGCCTGGAAAGAGGAGCAAGCCGTCTGCGCCCGTGAGCCAGGATGCACCGGCGGCGGCGGCGAAGGGCAAGAGCAAGAGTGCAGCAGATGAACAACCAGGACAGCCCGAGGCAGAGAAGAAGCCGGATACGAGGACGTTGATCGCGGGTGCATCGTGGACTGGCAAGTTGCCCATGACGTTGTTCAACGAGCTGTGCCAGAAGCAGAGATGGGAGAAGCCGGAGTATACCACGCACCGAAGTGCGAGAGGTTTCACCGGAGCAGTCATATTGCGGCAGAAGAATCCCAAGACGGGCGAGATTACTGCCTTACCGCCTATCTTGCCGCCTCCGGACTACAGCAAAGAGCAAGGAGCGCGGGAAAGTGCGATCGAGGCGCGGCATTTCGCTGCAGCGTACGCATTGTTTAGGGTCGGGAACATGACGAACCTGTCTATGGCTTTGCCGCCTCAGTATCGCGATTTGTGGAGAGGCGATTTTCAGGATTTGAAGAGCGAGGCTGTGGCGCAGGGGAACGGGTATATGTATGAGGCGGACCCGTTTCTGGCGAAGAAGCAGCATGAGGAGGCGAAGGTGACGAAGGAGAAGGCGCGGGCGGATAAGGTGAAGCAGAGGGTGGAGGATGAGAAGCAGCAGGTTGTTAGTTTGGATGGACAGGTGCAGAGTAAGCATGTGTTGAGGGGGTGGCAGAGGGTGCCGAAGGTGGAGATGGGTGTAAGGACAAGGAGGGAGGTCGAGAAGTTGATACGGACGGATGGGGTGTGGAATTCGCATGAGGTGCGTCTTGGGAGCAAGGAGGCGAAGGCGATTGCGGACGACCTGTCAGGCATTGGGTTTCGAAGAAGTCACGTTGAGGAAGCAGCCGAGGTGTGCAAGGATAAGGAAGAGTGCCTGGAATGGCTGCTCATTCACGTCCCAGAAGACGACCTGCCAAAGTGGGCTTTGCCGGAGAACTATCTTGCCGGTGTCAGTCTGGCTAGCGGAGACATGAGGCGAGAGGGCAAGATTAAGCGACTCGCTGCCGCCGGTTACTCAGCCGAAGTCTGCGCAGACTCTCTGGACTACTGCGGTGGTGATGAGGGCGCTGCAGCAGAAGCACTACAGAAGCGGTTACTAGACGATGTACAAGTATCAGGAGCCACTAGCGGTGAGGTATCAGAAGGTATCGATGCGTGGGACGAAGAACAAGCGACATTGGAAGCTATTTTTGGAGACAGATACAGCAACCACGACAGAATAGCGACGATTAAGCTTGAATCGCAAACAGCATCGAAAAAACCAATTACGCTTAGGGCTCGTCCGCCTAGTTGGGGGTACCCGAATGCTCTGCCTATACTCAGTGTCGAGGCGGACTTGCCAGCTTACATCAGACTTAGTGTACTTAAGCAGTGCTTACTTACTACGAAGGAGAGCTTCCTGGGCGAGCAGATGCTATTCAATATTCTTGACTGGCTGGAACGGGAGATCCCGGCTATCACTGAGAAGCCTGGCAGGCTCAGTGAGATCGCTAGCGCTGCCTCTACGACTGCTGAGATCTCTGCGAAGCGTGCTGCACCGAGCAGCAGGCAACGCAGACAACCGAAGCCTATCTCATGGACGCCGAATACGCCAGCGAGTCAACGCAGCCTTGCGGAGTGGCAGGCTAAGCACGCTACGGCCGAGCAACAGCGCATGGTGCAAGTACGACAGAATCTGCCGGCTTGGAAGCTGCAGGATGCTATTGTGGCGTCCGTCATCAACAACCAAGTTACGATCATCTCAGGCGAGACGGGTTCTGGTAAGAGCACGCAGAGCGTGCAATTTGTGCTCGACGATTTGGTCAAGCGCTGTTTCGGCGAACACGCCAACATCATCTGCACGCAGCCGCGCCGTATCTCTGCGCTTGGGCTTGCGGACCGCGTCGCGGATGAGCGATGCGGGCGCGTTGGTGATGAAGTCGGGTATGCGATCAGAGGTGAGTCAAAGCAGAAAGCTGGTGTTACGAAGATCACGTTCGTGACGACCGGTGTGCTATTGCGGAGACTTCAGACTTCTGGCGGCAGCACGGAAGATGTTGTCAGAAGCTTGGCGGACGTGAGCCATGTGGTCATCGATGAGGTGCATGAGCGGAGTTTGGATACTGACTTCTTGCTTGTGCTACTGCGGGATGTGCTCAAGAAGCGGAAAGATCTGAAGCTGGTGTTAATGAGCGCCACGCTTGATGCGGCGGTGTTTGAGGAGTACTTCAAGGGTGCTTCGAGTGTTGGTAAGGTCGAGATTGAAGGTCGGACGCACCCGGTGTATGACATCTACCTGGACGAGATCGTGCGTACGACGGGCTTTGGTGGGCGCGAGCTTGAGGAAGAGGAATCGGTGGTAGACGCAGTCATGGACGAGGACCCGAGGAATGGGCCGAAGCACATTGCGCCCGTTCAATCTATCGGTAGTGCTTTGCGAGCCGTCGGCATGAGGATCAACTACGAGCTCATTTCACGGACAGTACAATACATTGACTCCGAGCTCGGCACCGCGGACGGAGGCATACTGATCTTCCTACCTGGTGTTGCTGAGATCGACCAGACACTGCGCGCTCTCCGCAGCGTACCGAATCTGCACGCATTGCCTCTTCACGCGTCGCTTCAGAGCAGCGAGCAGCGCAAAGTCTTCCAGAAACCACCTCATGGTATGCGTAAAATCGTCGCTGCTACGAATGTAGCCGAGACCTCCATCACCATCGAGGACATTGTAGCCGTCATCGACACAGGAAGGGTTAAGGAGACGAGCTTCGATCCAACGAACAATATGGTCAAGCTGGCTGAAGTCTGGGCATCGCGAGCCGCCTGCAAGCAGCGCCGCGGTCGAGCGGGCAGAGTACGAGCTGGCAAGTGTTACAAACTGTACACTCGCTCTGCCGAAGCGAAAATGGCTGAGCGACCGGATCCGGAGATCAGGAGGGTGCCGCTAGAACAGCTGTGTCTCTCCGTCAAGTCCATGGGCGTCAACGACGTCCCGGCGTTCCTGGCTTCTGCGCTCACGCCTCCGGAGTCACTTGCCGTTGCTGGCGCGCTGAGCCTACTCGGCAGAATTGGCGCATTGGACAAGAATGAGCTCACTGCTCTGGGGAGGCATCTCTCGATGATACCAGCAGATCTGCGGTGCAGTAAGCTCATGGTCTACGGAGCTGCCTTCGGCTGCCTGGATGCCTGTCTATCTATTGCGGCGATTCTGACGGTCAAGAGTCCATTCGTGAGTCCCCAAGCCAAGCGAGAAGAGGCCAAGGCCGCACGATCAGCTTTCGGCAAAAGCAATGGTGACTTACTCTGCGATCTTTGGGCATTCCAAGAATGGTCCGAGCGGCGAGCAGCAGGCGAGCCTACTTCTTCTCTACGGAGATGGTGCGATGAGAACTTCCTCAACCATCAAACGCTCATGGATATCTCGACTACGCGGACACAGTATATCTCCTCTCTCCAGGAGATCGGCTTTCTGCAGCCGGGCCACGCTCGTGCACCGGTCTACAACCGCCACAGCGACAATGAGCCTTTGCTACGAGCGCTGATAGCTGGGTCCTTCCAGCCGCAGGTAGCTCGCATCGACTTCCCGGACAAGAAGTATGCCGCTTCTGTCTCTGGTACAGTTGAGGTAGACCCCGAAGCGCGCACGATCAAGTATTTCAACGAGGAGAATGGCAGAGTCTTCGTGCATCCTAGCTCGACATTGTTCGACGCGCAGAGTTTTGCGGGCAATAGTGTCTTCATGAGCTACTTTACTAAGATGGCGACGAGCAAGGTCTTCATTCGGGATTTGACGCCTTTCAATGTGTATAGTTTGCTGATGTTCAGCGGGCCTATTACTATTGATCCGCAAGGACGCGGTTTGCTAGTAGACGGCTGGTCGAGATTGAGGGGTTGGGCGAGAATTGGTGTGCTGGTCTCGAGGTTGCGTATGATGCTTGATGATATGCTGGCACGCAAGGTTGATGATCCGGGCTTGGACATGAGCGAGACGGCTCTGGTCAAGGTAGTGAGGAAGATGGTTGAGCTGGATGGCTTGGATCGGTGAGCAGGGCGGACGGAGTGAGCTATGATACCCAAATACCTCTTCGGTAGATGATAATCACGTGCGGACGCGATGAATTCCACTACGGAGTTGCGTCAAGCTGCATATTGGCTCCGCTACCTCGTTGATGTCACCGCGACACTTGCTTAGAAAGCACCTCCCACACATTGTGCAGTCCCGTGTGGCTCCGTGACCC
>Ga0058704_10001742_pt1 | contig 10066 bp, 3 predicted proteins | sample AgamicMgSfe_FD_71363 | JGI IMG/M metagenome (GOLD analysis project Ga0058704, IMG submission 71363) | Agave microbial communities from Guanajuato, Mexico - Mg.Sf.e | ecosystem: Host-associated > Plants > Phyllosphere > Phylloplane/Leaf | place: Guanajuato, Mexico | collected 2012-05-30 | reverse complement strand
TAGGTAAACATACCGTGTAGGTCGTGAGTGTTTGAAGATAGCACCAGACTGTCGCTCAGTCCTGCGCGTGTCGGCTGGCTTCCGCTGACATCGCTGTGCAAAGTATTTGGTAATCTGCGCTTCAGCATTGGCTTCCGCGGAGCCAGTTCAGTCGAGATGTATTCACCAGCAACGTGTGGTCGGCTGTGCGCGGGTTGTTCTGCTGTAGCCAGTGGTTCAGATGGGAAGAGTGATTCTAGTCCGATATTGACGTTGGCAGAGTGAGTAGAAGGATGTCCACTAGAGGAAGAAGAAGGAGGAGGAGATTGTAGACTGTGTGTGTGAAAAGTGTGCGTCGGCTCAAGAAGGAGAAGGGACATGTCGTTGGCTGTGTTGTATGATGGGTGAGTTGTGGTGTGATCGGGGTTGAATGTTGGGTGAGGGTGGTAGAGGCCGACGTGATCTCCATTGTCAAGAAGATCTTTGTTGAGCAGAGTGCTAGGCTGGAAATCGATCAGATCATCAAATGAGATCAGATCGTCCATTCCCTCGAAGAGGTTAGATTCAGCGCCTAGGTCGAATGATTCGAAGCCGGCGGTTGGTGTGAACAGTGGCTCCGTGGGGTTGATAGGGGGAGAAGCGGGTCGTTGTGGGCGTTTGCCAGCTGCCTTCTCGCTCAGTTGAGGAGTAGATACGGCAGATATCAAGGCAGGCTTTGCATCGCTCTTCAAGTGGACACACTTGCGCTTCTGGAGCTTACACTTGGCGCAAGCACCGACTTGGCGGCGCCTTCGGTAGGTGGCCTTCTCGTCCTCAGTCATCTTTCGCTTGGTACGTGACTTTGGCTGGACATGGGTAGACAAGCTGAAGACGCTGGTCATCTGGTCAATGGCGGGAGGAGCCGTCATGCTTAGGACATGAGATGAGAGCTGAGTCGAAGATGAAGATGGACCATAGATAGAAGGACTCGCATTGTCAGAGAGCTCTGGGCTGTAGGTGGTAGAGTCGGAAGAGCTGTCCTGCCATAAAGATTGTGGGGACGTAGTAGTGCTGTCGAAAGTCGAGTCAAGCCCATCCATAAATGGAGACTGAGAGGTGGTTTGTTGGGAGTTACCCTCGGCGAGCAGAAATTCTATGACTGCATTCCGCATGCGCTCGGAGTGGGTAGACACGGAGGGATAGGCGGCCTTGAGTGCGAAAAACAACTCGTCGGAGTCTTTAGAAGGAAAGAAGAGAAGAGGAGATGATGGGTCAAAGGGCTCGCCGGCGGCAGTGTCACGGTAGATAACGTAGCCTCGAGAAAAGTCCATTGCGGATGTCAATGTTGTGAAGTGGGTAGTTCTTCGAGTGATATGATTGGTGATTGGAGATTCTCTACGGAAGAGTACGATCCAGTGCTATAATCTGTGCTGGCGGAATGACAGTGAGCGTCGTGGGTCGATGGTATGGAGTAGGTACACAAGTACTGAGCGCTCGCTGAAATTAGTCGTCGGCGACGTAGCGCAAAGACAGTTCTTCTGGCTGTCGAAATGAGTTCGTGATGAGTGAGGGAAAAGATGTAAGACACAACAGGCAGCGAACGGGTTCTAAAAGGACTCTCTCGTCGTGTCTTCGCACCGCCCTCAAGATAGGCACCGCGACGAACGGCTGAGGCATCCCCACGAATCAAAGGCCGCAGTGGTCTGCGGTGTCTCAATCCGGTTAGGGAAGGAGCTGCCAAGCCCAGCATTGGCGCAGCAGGTATGACTCAAATCATAATATCAACCCCACATCTATCGACTGATGAGCTGGGAGTGTTGGAATATAGCATCAATTATCGAACCATTGTCTGACTACAGAAGCTGCACGTGCTAGCAATCAATTACGGTCTACTAGACAAGCACTTGATAGATACTGTAATACATTCTTAAAAAACTAAGAGGCATAATCTTCCGCCTTGGAAAGACACCTACCAGCGCCTTGCTAAAATAAACCCCATCGGAAGTACCCGAGCCCTGGTATATCATCACGTAAATTGCATCGTACAACCTATTCTTCCTTGACTTCCTCTACCCTTCTCTCAGTCTCCGTGTTGAAGACCAACATCCTGACCTCACAGTCCTCACTGCCGCTGACCAACCTGCTATCCGATAGTCCAACACAGGTGACAGGCCCCGCGTGGCCCGTCCACGTCCGCTCACACTTGCCAGTCCGAGGATCCCATATCTTGACCATTCGGTCTTCAGACCCAGATACCAGACGAAGATGGTCCGCAGCGAGGGACCAAATACCCTCGACATGTCCGAAGAAGGTCCGTAGACAGGCTGATGTGCTTGGTGGACCTGTAGGTATACCTCCTTCAATTGGAGTAGTGGCTGGAGCGTGGACGTCCCATAAACGAATCGTGCTGTCCAGCGCGCCGGTCAGCATGTAGCGTGGGGGAGCCGGCCGATCTGGGTCACTTGGCCAAAAAGGCACGCTCGATTCTGGAAGCGGCGAGTGATGGTGCAAATGTGCATGAGTAAGCAGCGGACTGCGTGATGCCGTGGATGAGCCATCGTCTTCCTTGTCGCCCGCTACGAGATCGGCCTCGTCAATTTCAAACTCGGCCGGAAGAGGGAGAACTTGTTGAACTTGCCCCACGTGTCCTTCGAATCTTTTGATACATTGTTTCGTGTCGAGATCCCAGAGGCGCACAGTGCAATCATCCGAGGCGGAGAAAAGGGTCCGAGACGCGGCGTCAATCTTGACGGCATTGACCCAATCGGTATGCCCTCGTAAGAGGAATGTTCCCTTTGTGCATGAGCGGAGGTCGTATACGCGAATCGTCTGGTCCATAGAGCCTGAAGCTAAGAATTGAGAGTTGAAGTTCAGAGACACCACACCACCAGTGTGGGCAGCAAAAGTTCGCAAGCATTCGCCAGTTCGCCAATTCCAGACTTTGATCGTGTTATCCAACGAGCCAGACATCAGCTTGGTATCGTCGAATTGTAAACATCGAATGCCTGATGTATGACCGACCAGCTTTCTGACTTCTTGACACGATTCAATGTCCCATATCCTAATCGTCGCGTCGTAAGAGCCAGTTGCCAGGATGTTCTCGTCAAATTGCAAGCACATGACTCCGTTGGTGTGTCCACGGAAGGTCTTGGTCGCACATCGTCCGTACTTCCAATTTGTGCCGACTTTGAACCTGTCTTTGTAGACGTCTTTCCATGGTCTGATTTGTGGCTTGGAATGTAACATGTCTTGCTCTGCAACTGACTGGGTACAGCTTTTTTTCTGAGTCGTATCTTCTTGGCCATCTGACTCATGAGGTCGTTTGTTACCGGCAGTAGCGACGACACTGGCGTCTGTGGTAGTCTCTGTGTGATCGTGATCGTCGTGCTCTGGAAGAGGTGATACTGGCGGAGACCACTGGTTGATGCCCCGGCCGAGCGCACGTAGTTGGATCTGCCGCTTCTCTGTCCGCAATCTCTTTCTTTCCAACAGTGGCAGACCCCATCCGCATTTGGTACATTTTCTGTCAATGTGTTGTTCACACATTCTGTGCCACACCACATCGTCGTCAGCCAAACTCCTCCATCTCCTGCTGACCTGAGCAGCCTTGCATAATGAAGTTGTGTCGAGATAGCAAAGAATCTTGAAGCCGAGCTCAGGCGGTAGAGCAGAGAGGAAGTCGATCTTGATGAGATCGCGCACCGACGCGGAGATGAATGATAGTTGTGGGAAGCAGCACTGAGTTAGCACGCCTTGCAACATCAAGTTGCGGTGTTTGGAAGGGGCAGCCGAGAACAAGGACCAAACATGCGATATAGCCTGTTGATCCGACTGTGAAAGACTTCCAAGCTCATTCTGAAGTTGCTCCATCGAAGGTTCGTTGGCCTGCCTCCTGCACTTCAAGTCCGGCCTGTGTCTATAGCAGAATTTGGTGCTGGTACTGGGTGACTCGTCTGATTGCTGTGGACTCTGTTGCATATGTCCTATGGGATTGTACTGCATGGGTATGTGTTTTGCCAGGAAAGGAGCGATAGCATGGTCGGCATGTTTCGAAGCCGTTGGAATGGAGATATTTCTGTCGCTGCTGTTCTCACCCATGCTGACTGATCCGGTATGTTGATGGCGCGACTTCAGTCCTTCGTGTTCGTGATCGTGATGGCAAAGACCGTCGTGGTCATCTTCATTGTGGTCCGTGGTGAGTGAGGAAACATGAGGCATTTGGCGCAAAGAGAGGCTGCCCTTGCGATGCTGCCTCGATTGCGCAATCGCCGCATGTTGCGAATTAATGTCTGTATCTGACGCCATCGGAAGCGTGTTCATCTCCATCTTCTTTTTTTGTCCTAGCTCAGACTGCGCATGATCGTCTTGATCCGAGTCACGACTTCTTGAGCAATCGCCGAGAGAGGAAGTGTGCCTGATAACGCTCGAAAGTGTTCTCTTTATGTGCTACAGTAGGAAGCCAAATTTGGAAGAAGCTTGAAGTTAGCCACTAGATCGAGACAATTTTCCTGATCCTTGATCCGGAGGAAGGCGAAAATGCTAAGGATGTTGTCGTGATTGGAGTCGCAAGACGAAGCATTGATTGCGTGCTGAGAAACGGAGCGTCGGAATGCTGCCGAACAACTTCGCCTTCGGAAAACGCCCATTGGTAAGAAAGTGGGGAAGACCAAGACGCTAGAAGGGTCTACCCGCCGCGGCTAGCCTGACCTTGACAGCTCTCACGTGCTCAATCGTTTCACGGTATCCTCGAACGTGACGATCAAAGAGCAGAGTGCATAGCCTCAGATATCGCGAATACTTTGACAAAGCGAATGACAACTACGGTTGCGCGCCTGTGTATACAATTGAAAATCTTGTGATGTACTGCGTACAAGTACGACGACGGCCTTACATGACTCATCATTTTTTGAAGCCATTCGTACTTGAGCGAATCAAGCAGCAGAGACCCACTCGAACCATTCCAGGGTCTTGGGTCGGCAGCTAACTATAAACGGTATAGTGTCAATGTGGATTACTTGCATCAACTTGACAAGCCACTGCTATCGTCGTCGTCGGATGATTGAAGCACTTCTACTACTGAGGCAGCTTAAACTACACCGTCTTGATCACACGAAGATGTCAACTTGAACCACCGGCTTCCCGCTACTCGCATGGCCAATTACGCATCAGCTTCTCCATCCCCTACAGCAAGCATACACGAACCGCCAACTCTCGACAGACTCGTAGTCTACTTTGTCGCAGCCAAGCGATCACTTTCCTCGACCAGCCAAGTATGGCGAGCGAACAAGATCGTGCAAGAAGCACGTCGCCTTGTTGAAGAGCATGCGGTCTTGAAAGCGAAAAACACATTCGTTCGGCATGGCGTCGAAGAGCAGGTGAACGTGTTACATTCCGTGGGTACAGGCTTGGAAACAGTGGCCAGAGAGGCTCAAGTAGAGTTCCAAGCAGTTGTTAGATCTCTGGACGTCGCCAACGACCGCCTCCAAGTAACACTCGCCTCGCTGCGAAAGACTACCATAAGTCGCGAGCTAACCTCACCTAACCGAAATGTTGATGAAGAGGTGGACGAATCGCAGGAGCTATATGAAGGGAAGAGTGAGGAAGGCTCGCAGCTCAAATCACTGCACGACTTCATAGATGAAGCAACACACACTGGTCTTCTCGACTCACTGCGCAATACCATTGACTCCTATAATAACGCTCAAGGTTCTTTACAGACGACACGCGTGACATTGGAGGATTCCTTACGCACTCTCCACAGCGAGCTCAAATCAATAGACGAGCTCCACGAGAAAGACACTGCTGCATACGCAACCACCAATCTGTCTTTATCCAGCGACTCGGCTTCCATTCCCTCGACATTCCATGCCCTGACTACACATGCAAGCGAGCTGGCATCTCTACTACAATCACTGATTTCGCACTACGATCTCTGTATCACCGCGTTAAAGCACACCGAAGGTGGTAGCGAAGCCGCTCGTGCCGCTACCTCATCCACCAGCAATCTTATCTCAGACCCCCACACAAGCACCGCAGACGAATCACCCGAAGCATCACTCTACCGCAACAAAGCTCGAGCGCCAATCAGCGCCTCTGAGCGGGACCAAATGATCCATGTTCTCGTGACCGACGCGGCCGAAGTCGACGACGTAGTCCTCGAAATCCGCGACCGGAGCGCCTCCATGGAATTTCTTCTATCCTCGCTTCAGGCCCGCGCCCAGAGGTTGCGGAGCGTCCACAAAAAACTACAGTCCGTACTCTCGAGTTTATCGACGCTGGGCACCGAATTACCATCACACGTCGCAGCAGCACGGTCGTTCCGCCAGACGTGGTCAGACCTGCGTTCCTCGATCGAGGACCAGACGGCGGAATTGGTCTCGCTGACGGGCTTCTATGATAGTTTCATAGCGTCGTACGCTAGTTTACTACGTGAGGTGGAAAGGAGGAGGATGATTGATGCCAAGATGAAGAAGATTGCCGAGAGAGCGAGGAGGGAGATGCAGGCGCTTTATGCCGAGGACGTGGACATGAGAGAGCAATTTCTCAAGAGCGTAGGGGAGTATTTGCCACGGGATATCTGGCCCGGGCTCGTCGAAAGACCAGTCCGATGGGAGGTCAAAGAGGTCGAGGAGGATGTGGTTGAGGGTGAGGGCGAGGAAGAGGTGGTGCAGGAGCAGTATCCGTAAATCATGCACTGGGTGTATATGAATACTTTTGGAATACGAAGAAATGATGTATATGACCCGAAACGCCTTTGCTATGCCATCATCCATGACAATGCCCACGGTCCGACCTCATCGTCGACTGTGCCTAACGACACAATCCCACTGCCACTGCAAAAGCAATCAGTACTCGTCTCTCGATCGGAAAATGAGGTACTCACCACTCGTCCTGCTTCATCACCAGCAAACACCGTTCTTTCAGTAGCAAGCACGCTCGAGATCCCCGCGACTGCGACACCGACCTGCTCGCCATAACTCAAATGCTTGATCAACTGCAAGCACCACGCTCCATCATCCAAGGTCACGACCTGCCATACCTTGACAACACCCCTCTTGTGGCCCGTAAAGAGTAATTCGCAAGTCACCCACTCGTTACCCACGCCCTCGTAGAAAGTCGCACAAAGCACGTCTTCATCCGCCGCCTCGCTGACCTGTTGCGTGAGCAGCAAGTGCCCATTGAGCGTATACAAATGCACCTTTGCGCCAATGCAGAGTAGTATATGACCCGTGATATTGTTGATTCTGGCCGCCGAGACGGCTGTGCCGTTGTCGTTGCGCGGCAGCAGTATACGCAGACAGTCGAAGCGGTTCAGGTCCCAGACGATGACTTGGCCGTCGGTCGAGGCTGAGACAAGAGTGCTGAACGCCCAGGAGGCGGCGAGGACGGATATTGGTCCGCGGTGTCCGAAGAGGTAGGTCCTGGGGTGGATTTTGATCTCTTCTGAGGAAGGAGAGGCAAAGTCCCAGACACCGATTGTGCTGTCGGCGCCACCTGTGAGCAGGGTCCTGGCGTCGGCAAAGGTGGCGGTTGTGATTGGGCCGATGTGGAACTCTTCGTGCAGGGCCAGGAGTTTCTTGCTTGAGGTGTGAAAAAACCGGAGGCTGTTGTCTGCGAAGAGCCATTGAGCTTGAGCTTTGCCATGAGGTGGAACGTTGAGCTTGCATGGTGAGGCGGTGATAAGTCTATCGGAAGTTGTGGACCAGAAGAGCGACGATACACGGCCGCCTGTCTCCATGACCGGATCAGGTAGTCTTGTGAGGGTCTCTGCTAGGGTATCAAGTCGCAAAGTGTTGTATTTTTCCTGCTCCTTCCTTGGATGTGGCCTTTGGTATACCTGATGTGGAGTTTGCCCGAAGTTGTGGATGAAGCCAATCGCGGCTAGTCTCTCAACAGGATCTTCCATGGTATCCAGGTTCTTTGCACCATGATATGACAGAGGATGAAAGACGTTTGTGGCCTCGACTGCAGCCTCGCCTCGTTGCTTGTACCCGAAGACTAGATCAATCCATTCGTGCAAATGCTGGCTGACGTATGGGCTTTCCAAGGCTTCTCTGTGCTTTGCGATGAAGAGATGTGGATCACCTTTAGCCCATGGAGGAAGCTGCACGTCGTTGATGACCTCTCCTCCTTGTTTCACACCAAAATCATAGCTGTTGATGTTCTGCAGAAATTCTGGTAAATAGTAGAACTCAGGTGTTAGCTCGCGGACGTCTGTAGGGATCTGTTTCGAAGCGGAGAGCCAAGCTGTTTCGATGGAGTCAAAAAGACGATCTGGATGATCAAAAGATCCGCCTTGAAGCAGTAGATACGACTGGACAAATGGCTGGATGCGGATGAGGTAAGATGTGACAATCATGGCTGAGGAATAGTGTGTACCGTAATGGAAAGGATTCTCTTCCCCCATTTCTGCGAAAGATTGATAGCGCTCTCGAAAATCAGACTCGCGTTGTGGATTCTGACATCCCATTGGCTTTGACAAGTCTCTGAAGCTCCGAGGATCATTGAGATCAAGCTCATCGCTACTATAGTCGGCAAGTACCCAAGGGAACACAGGATATTGTGTTAGGTCGTTGAAAGTACGGCCGGCCATAGTGTTGACGAGCATGAGGTAGTGGAAATTCGATATCTCGCCTTTCATCCATTTACGAGTAGCTGTGTTGGACGCCGACGTGTTGAAAGCATTGGCAAATTTCGATCCAATAGACTGTGGAACTTCCTCTGGGATACGCAAGCATTCAACTCTCCATGCATCTTCTTCTGGAAGAGAAGAAATAGAGCTATGCACATGCGGAGCTCGAGAGACCATGTTGGAATAGACATCGTTGCGAATTGTAGGCGTCTTGAAGATCATGAGGTAGCTTTGACCGTCGTTGAAGAAAACCTCGATGGCGACATCGCGGAACAGAAACCGTCGCCTCGACAAGCTGAGAAGGTCTGTCCATGACCAGTGCTTTGCTGAGTCGACGGCCGGTCGCTGCTGGAGTCGAGGAGTCTTAATCTCACGACCAGAGATCAACTGAATGTAGTCATCTCGTTCTTCTGCAGGAGCTTGCGCAATACTGACAATCTCACCATCGGATCTGTGGAACATGCTGTCCTGGATGTAGAGATTTTTCTTGCCGATGATCAGCAATCCCTCACATGCTTCCAAGCCTACTATGCGAGAAGCATTGTAGATGTGCTTGATCTGGTCGCCAGGCTTGACACTCCGCAGGATCTTGCGGTTCTTGTCATCAAAGCTGTCGTCTTCATCCTTGGGATCATCGACTAGCTCGAACTCTCCTTCGAGAAGTGAAGAGGAGGACATATTGTTATTCTCTCCAGCTCCATCGTAGACTTGACCACTAGCTATACGCACAGGCTGACGGGGTATAACGCCTGCTTGGGAAGTCGTTCTGGGGGAAGCCGCGGCTTCTTGTGATCCGTTCAGGGGTGCAGCGGCACTCAGCTTGTCTATATCAATCTTTTCGGAAACCTTACGCTTCGGCTGATATACCTCGTTGCTGCGCGGGACATCCTTCAAAAGTCGTACTCGCATCCTGTTTCGTGACTCGGTTGGGTCGAGTTGCCATTTTGCAACCCCAGTATCCGCAAACAGGCCACATGGTTGCTGCAAAACCTCGTTGAGCCTGACTGCGGCAGCTCGCAGATGCTCGATGCTCTCCTGTTGATCTTGCGTCGATCGCTGGAGTTTTAGTCGCTCTTGAGCATGACTATTGACTCTCCAATGGCGGGTATTGTGCTCATAGTGCTGAATGACGTGATCGACGTCCGTCTCTTCTGATTGCCATTGTCGAAGCTTCTCTCGTCTCTTGGCAAGACGATTATCTCGAGTCTCTTCTGTTCTCTGGGTTTCGCTAGCCACAAAATCTTGCCAGTATTTAGCCAAAACTTCGAGGAAGAACCTATCGAGGAGAGCACTTCGTTCCTCGACCCACTGTAACAATTCTTCATCGTCGTGGGTGGACAAGCGCATGAGTCCTGTGGAAAGATGTCTTTGACCAGAATCCGCATTGTGTATGAGGATTGTAGCAGCTTCTGTTGGTTTCAGGACCAACAGCATCCGGAATAGGCTGGCGGTCGCAAGACGTACAGCATGCGAAGA
>Ga0058704_10001741_pt1 | contig 10071 bp, 10 predicted proteins | sample AgamicMgSfe_FD_71363 | JGI IMG/M metagenome (GOLD analysis project Ga0058704, IMG submission 71363) | Agave microbial communities from Guanajuato, Mexico - Mg.Sf.e | ecosystem: Host-associated > Plants > Phyllosphere > Phylloplane/Leaf | place: Guanajuato, Mexico | collected 2012-05-30 | reverse complement strand
TCTTCGAGTGCGCGAAGTGGTTGCAACGTGGAGGAGAATTCGGGACCGAGGAGGTGGGCTTCGGTCTGTGGGTCGGGCATTGTGAGGGTGGTGGATTCAGTATCGGAGGTGTGTGATGGAGAAGTGGAGGTCGATGCTAAAAATGCAGTCGTATACCGCACAGCAGGCGCGAGGACTGTTGCGGACCAAGTAGAAGGAGAGGGGTCCGACGCGTCGAGGATGTACATCGTTGCGGAATTAGCTTGCGGTGTGGACGCAGCGGCGGAGTTTGCTTGTTCCAGCGCGTGAGCTAACTTGATGCGGATCCAGCGCAGTTGCGACTTTGCGTAGCGGCGGGTCGCGCCTTTGGTAAGTTCTGTGGCTTCTGTTGCGAGCGTTTGAAGACTCGAGGCGGTGGCGGTAGGTATGCTGGCTGCGATTTGACCATTGGTTGGGCTTGCGGTTTGGAAATCGGGATCCGTCGCAGTGGTGGACTGAGCAACCAGCATATTGAGGTAGGGCAAGAACTCTTTGTAGCCGACTGCGGCGTAGATGCCACGCGTCTCGTCAACAGGCGTTCCAGTTTCTGCCGAGACGCGGGCGGAAGAGGCATGTAGGCTCTTGGCTTCAGAGAGGAGACCAGCTTGAACCATTTTGTCCACGCGGTTGTCGAGTCGTGCGGCGAGGATGGGCCGGGGGACGTGAGGCCATAATATTAAGGTTGGAAAGCGGAGGAGACCTGGTTGTGCTTCTGTAGCATTGCTCTCTGCGTCAGGATCTTCGCCAACCCGTGTCGATGATGGGACGTCTCCTTCCGTGTTATTGTCTGCCGGACCAGGTTGCGATCTGTTCACCGGTGTGTTGGTTCCAGCTCGCCGCACTTCTTGCTCGGCATACACATCACTAGCCTTCCTGCCTGTCTGCAACCATACCTCCAAACTCCGTCTGATTTTCCTGATATCATTCGGGTGCCATCGCTGTGCCATTACTGGATCTACCTCTTTGAGCTTCTCAAGCATCTCCGATGCTGACGCTTCCAGTATTGGCCATCGTTTCGAGGTCTCATTTTCACTCATGTTTTCCGCATCGTCTCCTGAGGCATCTCGCGTCTCGTTGGACAGGAGTGACTCATTGAAGAGCAATGATTGGGTGTAGTAGTGCGTTCCACCGACTAGGATTGGGAGTCGTCCTCTCGAGCGGATCTCTTTTATCTGATCCAGACTTCATGTCAGTAACACGTCCTCGTGGTTTTGACCACCATACTAACTGTCCGCAAAGCCTCCTTGACAAAGCGATCGACCCTCCACGTCGGTTCCTTTAACCCGACACACCCCAGAAGATGATGTGAGATTCCTCGCCTCTCGCCTTCAGGTATTTTATTTGTTATGATAGGAAGCCCATCATACATCTGCATGGCATCTCCATTGATGATCTCGCCATCAAAGCGCAGCGCCAAGTCAACTGCTAGCTATCTGACATGGTCAGTCGGGGACTTGCTTGTATAAGGCAGATAAAGGACAGACTTGTGATTTACCGGTGCCTGTCGCGCCTATGACGACGACCAGAGGGTGCCGTGACTGTGTTGACATCCTGCGAGCGCTGTAGAGGCAGGCGCGCAGCATGCGTGATGAGTGATGCTTCTTGAATTACTTGAAGCGCAGAAGTCGCGATCTACAATCGATAAAACACTGATCTTCCCCACAAACCCAATCGCATCTACACGTCATCGTGCATGAACATCGTCTTTCACGAACTCCCATACCACAACCACCTAACACATCGTTTGCCTTACCTGCCCCTCCTATCTACAGCGTCCTTTACATACTACTACTTCTTCTAACACCAAAATGCCACAACTCGACCCTCCCGGCCAAGGTAGCCAAGACCCCGCACACTCCCAAGACCTCATCGACAAATACGACACTCGGCCAGATCCCCAAGCACTCACCGGCCACTCCCAGACCTCGGGCGACGCCCATCTCAACTCCAAGACGGGCGTAGACTATGAGCCACACCCCCAGCGTAGCAAGCCCGTTTCGGCAGCGCGAGAAAAAGTCATCAAGGCCATTACAGGGTTGTACAGCAGCAGCGCGAGTGAAGAGGATATAATGGTGTATGCGCGAGACAGCGTTTATGATGATCCGTGGAGTTATTGTGATACACGTTATAAGGTAAGAGTGGTCATTCCACTGTCGTAGGATTATCAGCTAACGTACTAAGATTGCAGGACAATGGTGGGGTGAGTTGTGCTGCGCGAGTCCTGTTCCTGTCAAATTGTCAAATAGCTAACCCATTCAGGCATACCGCTCGCTTTCGCCTCGACTAAAGTCACTGGCACGGAAGTCGTAGAGTCTACTCCTTCGGAACTAATCTTCAAGATGCGCTGCGACTACACTTTCCGCCTGATTGGCACGACCAAACCAGTCAACTCCCTCATCACACTCACACTCGACCCAGACCCGGACAGTCGCTCAGACAAGGACCTAGAGGGCAAGCAGAGACCTGATGGCAAGGGCCCATTGCAGAGCTGGATGGAGACGGTAAAGTATCACAAGGATATGTGGAATGAAAAGGACTACTCGTAAGTCACGTGACCTCATTTTTGATTTGTCATCATATAGACAGACTTCACCATGCAACGCCACCAATGGATACTGACAAAGCCACTATAGTCATGAAGGGATCGGCGCTGTTTTCAAGCGCCTAAATGGTGATCATCTTACGAAAGTTACGTCGCCGCCGAAGTGGCTGTGAGATTTAGATTGTAAAAGAGTGCGGAGGAAGCCATGCCATAGCCCTAATCCATGACCACGCTATAAACGCGCAACGAGGCATCCTCACTAGCGACAGCCAATTGATGCCTACCTTCGATTCCAATTCCACCACCAGACCAAACAGGCCGCCACACCATCTGTGTCACCGCCATTGCAGGCGCAAGCTCCTGCGACAGCTGCACAACCTCTCCTTGTACCTGCAAGTCCTTCCCACTGAGCTTCGCAAACCATATGGATCCGTCTTCGAGCGCATAGGCGAGCACGAAGAATTGCTGCACGGGTGCCTGCAAGAATGCTAGTGCCACGACCGGTAGTGCTGCTGAGATGGTTGATATTCGTGTGAATGTGCCAGAGGCCTCGCTGTGCGTGTTTGCCAACCGCCAGATGTGCACGTTGCGATCACGTCCAGCCGTCGCGAACACCAGTGCCTCATCCGTGCCTGACCTTGCGGATTGTGATGTCGGAGGAGGCGCCCAAGCACCATCGAGCAGCATGCGCGAATGTGCCTTTTCATTCCTCGCCCACAGCACAAACCTCCCGTCACCTTCACCTCCATCCACACCGATCCATCGCCAAACAACACATCCCCGATCCCTCCCCGTACTCAACAGCCACCTCCCATCTCCACTCCACCTCAAACTCGTGACCGTCAGACTATGCGCCGCGAGCGCGGGCTTGACTTCCAGCCACGAGCGCGTGTCGTAGATGCGGATGACGGCATGATCGGCTGTGCTGGCGCGACACGCTGTGGCGATGAAGGGGAGGGTGGGTGAGGCGGCGAGAGCGGCGATTTCGGAGCTGTGACCGTAGAGTTTTTCGGTTTCGGGCCAGAGGAGGGAACGGGAGAGGGTGTCTTCTGTTGGTGGTGAGGTGAATTTTGAGGTGGTAGACGGAGCGGTGGTGGAAGTAGTGGAGTCGTCTGTGGTCGGGGCGGTATTTGGCGTGTCGACGTCGGCGAGGGTATCGTCTGTGGAAGGCGCATCCATAGCTTTGTTCGACAGACCCAGGACTGGTATACTAGCGAGTTCCGGCAGGGGCTTACTCGATGTGCTCTCGATCCCACAGAGGTCGGACAGTAGATTCGCAACACCTTGGGGCTCATCGAATACACGCAGCAGTTTCTCGTCGGCGCCAGAGACGAACTGCGAATCGTTGAATGTGTCGATGCAGTTCAAGTCGTAGCCGTGTATCTGGGGTCGCGATATTTCGTGCCATGATTTGGTGCCCTCCCGTTGCCATTCTGCGTATAGGCGAGACGTCTGGTCGGAGCTTGTGGATAGTAAGTAGGAGCCGTCTCGTGCCCACGCGAGGCCGCGGACTTCCCGAGTATGGCCTCCTACTGCTGTCTTCTGCTCCCACAGGTCATTTGCAGTATCATGAGACCATAGTCGCCAGCCTCCAGTCCTCCCCAGACTGGCAACTGAGCGCCCATCTGGACCCCACAGGCCAATCCAAAATCCTCCAGTACTTCCTGTTGCCGTCGTAGCTCCCTTCTGCGCACTGATCTCTCCCAAGCGGACTGTAGATAGCCACACTCCTGAATTAGGATCAGACTCCCAGATAGCCAACGAGTTATCCGCAGATGCCGTGAGGAGACGTATCCTGCCGTCCTTGCGATACCAGCGCGCTGTATAGATCCAGTCCTCGTGGCCGAGGAGTAACGCCTCGAAAGTGACGGAGTATTTCTCTCCGGCGGTCTCGAACTGATGTGCTTTATTCGAAAGAGATCTGCCAATGCTGCCCAGCGCCGGATCGTTCAGTGCGTCGCTTGACGCAGGCAATTCTTCGCCGTGGCGCAAACGCCAGAGACGAACGTACTTATCCTGGCTTGCTGATGCCAGTAGGAGATCTCCCGAACCATTGTCGCCTTCCTGGATGAAGTCCAGTGATCTTATCCATCCTTCATGCCCAGTCAGGCTTGCTGCGTACTCGAACTTCCCCTGCTTCGACACGTAAAGCTGGACGAATGTCTTGGAGCCCGCGACCGCCAGGACAAGCTGGTCTGTCCCAGGAAGTCGAGCAAGTGCAAGTGTCAGCGGGAAGTACTTTGGTGTCAGTGGCAGCACTTGTGACAAGGTGACGATCACATCCTGGTCGCTATCACCGTGCTGGATGCTCCAGATTTTGACCTCTGAGTCTGCAGAGCTCGACGCGAAGATGTTGCCGACTCCAGGCAGCACGGCAATGGCGTTGATGGACTTCTGGTGCTCTTTCAGGACGCAAGCTTCTCTGTAGCTCGATGGAGTGTCTTGGTTGGCATGCCACACACGTATGCTGTTGTCAGCTGCACCGCTCAAGATGAGTGGTGCCGACTTAGACGACAGCCGTAGTGTCTTGATTACATTGACAGTATCTGTGTGACCAGAAAGTAATGCATGTACACCAGGCTGTGATGCGTCTAGTGGGCGCCACAGTGCCACATTGCGCCCGGCTCCATAAGCAAATAGTCCACTTTCCTCATCCCAATCCGCTGCAGAGGGGTCTCGATTGCCTCCTGCTGCGAGAAAGTCAACAGTGATTGATGGCATTGAGGATGAGCATCTTCATCTTGTTGTACCAAAAAAGTCACATGCTGACTGAGAAAAATGCTTCGGGCGAAGCTCCGATGAGACTGCCTCTCACGATCTGACGTGATGGGTGACTGTGTTGTTGTTGTAAACATTGGACATTCCGTTCGCGAGGATCATGAGCTTGGAGGAGACGCCGTCAACAGTGCTAGTCAAGGTCGAGTTCACGTGGGTACATTCATCTCCTCACCTCTTTCCAGTTTCCTCACCCACAGTTTGATGCCTGTTGACATCTCTTCCTTCCTCTAGCGGCGGCCTCGAGATCGTCTTCAATTCCCAGCGCAACCTCAAAGTATCGCTCCCTAACTCTGCCCCCTCGCCTGCGACCATCGCATCTTTGATCACATACCTATCCGAGCACTATCTGGCGGACACACCAAAGAAAGACCTATTCGTACTCGATGGCACCGTGAGACCTGGGATTCTGGTGCTTGTCAATGATGCAGATTGGGAGTTGGAGGGCGAGGGTGCATGCGAGCTGAAGAATGGGGACGAAGTTGTGTTTGTGAGTACGTTGCACGGTGGTTGAAGATGGAGGCGATAGGGCAGCTTGAAAGCTCGAAAGTATCGGCTTTGGAATCTCAGAAGACTTTGCACTTGTGGTCGCCGTTGCCGAATAAGGATCATGCCGTGGCTTCAAGGTAGCCGCACACTTCTAAAGTCCTAGGAGATATTCTTGCATTCTTAAGATAAGCATAAGCCAGAGGTACTAGGAAGCTCCTCAGGCCTTTGAGGGAAAGCCTTCATCGGGCGTCATCACGCTCGGAAACGAACGGGAAGAATAGGATTGAGACGGTCAAGTTCGAAGTCACGCTAAACCTCAGCGGGAGCGGGGGCGAGCAATCGGGCACAGAGGAAAGTGGTCCACGATCAAGTGTACGTAGTGAAGAGTATTGAGTGCTGAAAGAGCGACTTCCATTATGCTCAAATCTGTACAGTGTCAAACCTTCATGTACATTCCATGCATGCTTGCAGTATGTGTCAACGCCCGTAATCGAACATCTTGATTTCGAAGAACAGGCAGTTTGCCGTTCCTTTCCGCCATGATCGAGTGAAGCGCCGCAGAGAGATAACTCATCCCCTGCAATATCTGCAAATCCATTCCGTCCCAGTGGTATCATTCCTATGCCAACCCGTTCCATGCTTCCATTGCTATGCTGAAAAGAAAACACAAAGCGGGTCATTCATTACTCATTTCCATCAACATACTCATGAACAGTGCGTGATCTGTCTGTGTCAGCAAAAATCCCTACCCGTTACTCCAGCGGAACACTATACCTCAAGGAAAGACCATCCACCAGATTAGCGCAAGCGCGACTGCCAGTTTCGAGCCTTCAGTCACTGTTGAAGACGGTGCCGCATTGCAGTAGCTGAATGGTGACGCACCATGCTCAGCATCAGCGCAAACTGTGGTTGTCGGTGCGGTTGTTGATTTTGCTGACTGCGCGTCCTGAGTAGCAGTGGATATTGGAGAAGAGGTATCGATGATGAAGCTCGAGGTAGACATGGTCGAGTGAGGTGTAGTCGTGAATGTTGAGGTGACTGTTGCTTTCGCCGACGACATCGACGCTGCGGAGAAAGTACTGTCGAAACTCATGGTTGAAGTGCCAGAGAACACCACGCTTGGCTCTCCTGTCGAGTGAGGGACCAAGATCGGTGAAGATGGATCGACCACGATGCCCTCAGTCATTGATGTTGACATGGTTATTTGTGTTGTACTAGTCGCAGAGACAGCACTTCCTCCTCCAAGCTCAGTCACCGTTGCCATAGACTGACCAGTCTGAATAGATCCATCAATCGTGGTTACGGTCGAAGTCTGCACAGCATTATTCACTCCCAAAGTCGTCACCACCACGTTCGGACACAGATCCTGAATACCCTTCCCACCCAAGAAAGCCGCGACAATCTCTTCATTGTCCTGAGACTCACCAGAACACGCGTTCCACACCTGACTGTTGATGGAGACCATGCCTTGGATGCAACCAGAGCTGCAAGATGTTTTGTCGTTGTTGCTGTAGGTACCGCCGCTGCCGCCGCCTGGGGAAGAAGATGAGCTTACCAAGGTGAAATCGTTCGCATTGCAGCCAGGTATCTGAGCTGTGTAGACTGCTTGACATGGAGCGGTGAGGTTTGTCGCGTATGGTGCAAAGTCAGAGAGCGAAACTGCGTTGACGAGCGGAGTTTGAGAGAGCAGACTTGCTGCGAGGATAGTGACGATTGACGAGACGGACATTGGTGACGGGTAGCGCGTCATGATGGTTGTGAGTGAGTGTGAGATCGTGAATGGTGTTGTGGTAAGATTGGATGATAGCTTCGTGAGCTGCGTTGTGTTGAGATGGCAACGTGAAGGAAGAATGGTTTGTTTTGTCAAATGAGTGACAATTCTTCCTATCCAAAACACTTGGATATGGTATTTTGGAAGTGTGGATGTGAAAGAGAGTGTGACGGAGGCAAGGTCGAAGGTGAGCAGAGTAAGAATCGAGAGAAGGAGCGGAAGGCACGTCCGGCGCACCTGCCTTGTATGATGACGGAAGTTGAAACCGAAGATCAGTCACGAGGCTCTGGCTGGCGTTTCGAAGCTGTTTCGTGTCGATCGTCGATGATGTAATTGTCAAGATGACAAGATGGGCTTTCGAAGTATGTCAGAAGCTCTCGTCCTGAAGAGTGCGTGAAGTTGACAGTAGTTGACAGTGATAGATTCAGAGTCGTGAATTAAAGGTCCATCCAGCATACACAAAGAAGGTCGATGATTTGAGAAGACAAACGCGAAGCGCAGCACTGTGCAGAAGTCACAAAGCACTTTTGATCTTCTGACGCAAGGAGCCTGCTCCCGAAATAACCTTGTTTCGAGTTTTGTGTCACAAGAGCGTTTGAAAGTCGTCGTACCTCACACTCTTCACAGAGCAGAACTTAGGAATGTTGAATGAGAAAAGGAAGAGAGAAGCAGATACTAAAGCGACAACAGCATCTCAAGCTGCTTCAGTCCCCATTTCTCTCCGAGGACAAACTCTAGGATCAACAGCCTCCTTGACTTGGCAGAAGTGGAGGGTTTCCTGAAACTTCCTTGATAAGCGCCTGTCCTCTGGTTTCTATGACAAGCGCTTCAAGCGTTATTGCCTCATGATCCGTCGTGGTCTCTCTGTCTGCCTTCTCGCGCATCCTCATACTCACCATCAGCTCAAGATCAGCGTTCACCAGATCCTAAGCAGCCAAAGCATATTTCACGACATTTTACTCTTTCACTTTTCTGCTCCTGAAACTAGCGGTTGTTTGCATGCCAAGCGGCTGACGTCTCCTTATAGACCCACCTGACTAACACCCCTGCATTTTCTGAAACAGTGCCGATCGACGAATCGGAAGGAATGCCTCGCAAAGCTGACAGATGATCGGCGGTTTTGAAACAAGAGAGGGGTCGAGTTACGTTTGTGAGAAGTCAACGATCGCCCTTCCTGCCGGCAGTCACTACTAGTTGCAGCAGCGTAGCTAGCATGTCATACACACCTGTCATCCGCACTGTAGCACAAAATGTATACTCTGTCTGATAATAGGTGGGTATGTTGCAATTTGGGTATATTATGGTGATGAGATAAACCCTCTATTTGACAGCAACAGCTGGAGTAGCAGCTCCCAGACCAGCAGGCGCAGGGACGTTGTTCTCAACTCCATCATAGTCCGAGCCATCCCTCTTCAGGTTCGGGTTTAGCGGCTTGGTGGCATCATATCCCACCTCCTTGACAATGCCCAACCCTTTCGTCCTGCCCTCACGGAACAGTATCCTCTCGCCTTTTGTCAAGAACTCCGGCCGCTGCACAAAGCGGAATGCCACGAGTGCACGGTCACCAGTCCGTATGTAGCTGCGGTCGATATCAATGATGGCGCACGTCTGGCTGACAGGGCCAACGTGGAGCATTGCCTGGTACTTGACCTTGATGGTGGTGGCATGCGACAAGATAAGCACTTCGGCCACAAACTCGCGGTATACTTTCGGCTGCGCAGGGTTATTCGGGATGGAAGGCAGGATGACCATGCCCTTGCGGACCTCTTTGCGCCGTATTCGCTTCAGTGCGAAGGAAGCTGACTGCCCCGCAGAGCAGGCTGGTACGGGAATGCGTTTTCGCTCGATAGACCGCACGGTGGTCGTCTGGAAGATGCCCAGAGAGTCTGGACCGACCTGGATGGTGTCGCCGGCGTGAATGACACCCGCCTTTACGACACCGGAGACGACGGTGCCAACGAAGGGAACGGAGAAGGTGTCGTTGATGTGGAATTCGAAAGGGGCGTCGGCGTTGTAGTTGCCGTGATGAGGGAGGATATTGAGAAATTCGCGGACGAGATCAAGGCTTTCGCCAGTGACGTTTGAGACTTGGAAGATGGGACATATCCGTTGGCTGACGAATTGAGTCTGTAAAGAGTGTCAGTGTCGAATCATGTCTCTTGAGGTATCTCGAACGTACTGCTGTGTTGATGCACTCCTCCCGGTTCTTGATAAAGACAGGTATCTTGCGAGCACCTGGTGACTTAAGGATCTTGGTCAATTGCGTGATGGTTTGCTGCAGGATTTGAGGTGGACATATGTCTATCTTCGTTATGCAGACCATGACCGGGACGTTCAGTGCTAGAGCAATGCCGAGATGTTCCCTGTTCACGGCGTTAGTGACTGTAGACCTTTTGATCAGGACCAGGTTAACGTACTTGCTCATACCAACCAGACCGTTGTTGGCAGCGACCATTAATAAGCAGTAGTTGGGCTC
>Ga0058704_10001740_pt1 | contig 10077 bp, 4 predicted proteins | sample AgamicMgSfe_FD_71363 | JGI IMG/M metagenome (GOLD analysis project Ga0058704, IMG submission 71363) | Agave microbial communities from Guanajuato, Mexico - Mg.Sf.e | ecosystem: Host-associated > Plants > Phyllosphere > Phylloplane/Leaf | place: Guanajuato, Mexico | collected 2012-05-30 | reverse complement strand
AATCGCCAATCAGCACCGCAGGGCGGTACAAGTAGAATCTAACCTCGGGACGCAGCCATGGAATACATTAGTACGTAGTAAGCACTCGAGAAGCACGCTATCGCTTAGAGATGAGTTCATAGTCCTTTTGGACAACCACTTGCGCATTACATGATTGCTTTGTGACAATTGGAGGCCTGTTGTTGCATTTGTCAACATAACCGTCAAGAAACGCGGCCGACTCTCCCTGAAACCAACTACAGCAGCATCGAGCCCTCGGCTTACGAGCATCTACTACTTGTCACAATGCCTGCCACTAAGGGATTCAAGGAGATTTTTGGAAAAGACTATTTCGAGGTTTCGGCCTTCGAGCGCGTCTCCAGATGGGTTAAATTCGTTCCAACGGATTCTCAGGTAGGTCGCTTCTTGTAAGAATGACTTTCTCTCGGTTGACCAACCAAGCAATTCCATGCGCCGCTATTCAAAGGCCAGTTGAAGCTTTTAGAAGCAGAGAGCAAAGGAAAAGACCACGGCCGCGTGATATTTGAATTCACTAATCCGTCTCACTGGGAGAACTACTCGGGAAATCTGCACGGAGGAGCCCATGCGACATTGCATGATATCGTCACGTCGTTCGCTCTGGTACCGCTATCAAGGATGGACTTTTGGATTGACTCGGGTGTTACTAGAACGCTCAACTGTACTTATCTGAGGCCAGCTCCAGGGGGAGAGGCGTTGATCATCGAAGCTGAGGTATGTACCTATCCTGCTTACTACTGTTTTGTGTTGTTAACAAATGGTAGACCGTGGCTGTTGGGCAGCGTCTTGCATTCATCAGAGGTGTGATCAAAAGGAAGAAGGATGGAGCAATTGTCTCCACATGCGAACATAACAAGGTGAATACTTCGAACAGCGCAAAGGTATGAGGTTGCCGCTGGTGAGGTTCATGCGAGGCAACGAAGAATATAAAGTCGGCGACTTGAGATGAGTAAGCCAGTACCAGCAGACAGATCCTGTTACTTTTCAAAGTCGATAAATATTTTTATAACGATCAATACAAGAAAACAGGTATTCCGTACAATGCCACGAAAAATGAAGTGATCATAATCCCTGCATTCCCTGGTACTGTATGTGGCAGAGGCCGAGTCAGCCAGATCTGATAGATCGACCTCAATCATTTCTCCGATCGCCTCTTTGCCCGATCGGCCTGCTCCGACTAAGCCAAAGGAAGCTTAGCTCACCATACACGAACGCCAACCCCAAGATATTGGCCGGTATTCATGACGCTATGAATCGATTAACATCATCGACATTGAGAATGTGGTGTTGATGACCATGTGCTCCTGAGCAAGGAACGTTGCAGACGTGGGTCCTTTTTCTTCTTCCTTGTTATCTATACCTTGCTTCCTCACTCATCGCACACTACTTCCCCTATTGAAATGCCCGATACTAAACCTTTATTGAATAGTCAGCCCTCACAGACGCGTTTTAACAGGGCCGAGGACATGGAGGGCCAAAAGAGAAAGAAGGTCTTGGTGGTTGGCGCTGGAGCCTCTGGTACGACGATCTTTACTTTCTCGAAACAACAAATACGCTGACCACTGTTCAGGTATGAGCTGCGCGCATCATCTCGCGGAGCACCCAGACAAGTTCGACGTTACATTGATCGACGCCGTCGACTACTGCGGTGGTCAGGCGTATTCGATTCCAATCGATAAAGAGAAGACTGGTGCAAGTTGGCTGAACCAGGGTGTTCAAGGAGGATCATACATCTTCCACCACACCATGGCCATGTTCGGCAGACAAGGACACTGGGCGGACCCTGTCAAGCTCCAGGTTGCCTTTGGCAAGGATGACCAGTTCTGGACCAATGTCTACCCAACAAAGTTTCTCGAGAAGCACCAAGCCGAGGTCAAGCGCTTCAACTTCATGCTCAAGATTGTTCGCACGTTCGAGATCTTCTTCGCACTCATTCCTATCAAGTATCTTGTCAAGATCTTCCGCTTCTCCGATGAGTTTGCCAACATCGCTGCGCTCCCAATGGTTGCTCTGTTCCTGGGTACTGGAAACTATGCTCCTGAGGTTCCAACTATGGTCCTTGAACGTCTTTGCACCAGCCCGACCTACGGCATGTGGTACCCAGCGGACAAGGTCAGTCTCGCCAGCAACTTGCCACCCATGGTCGTCTTTCCAAATTTCAGTGAGTTCTACGAGGACTGGAGAAAGAACCTTGTCGAACGCGGAGTCCAAGTCCGTCTCAGCACCGAGTTGACCCGCATTGTCAAGCGCGACAAGAATGGTGTCATTGTCCGAATGATCAAGCGCACTCCTGCCTCGGACGGTCACAACCAGGACAGTGCTTGGGTGCCCAACAACGTAGAAGGTAGCCGTGCCGACGCCGACAAGGAAGAGAACGAGGAACACTACGATGAGATTGTTATTTGCACTCTTACCGATACTGCGAAGCGTATCCTCGGCACCACCGCCGGCTGGAGGGAGAACAAGATTCTCGGCTCCGCCAAGTTCGCCAACGACATCACCGTAACGCATACCGATAGCGACTACATGAAGAAGCACTACGAGAACTTGTACAACGACGAACAAGCCGTAACCTCGCTCAGTGGCACTGACCAGAGCTCGCGTGTCGCATTCGCAAAGAAGAACTACTCGCCAATGTACATGATCAAGATGTACCAGCAAGATTTGACAAAGTTGGAGATGTGTTTCGATTGCACCAACTACCAGGCACAGTTCCCTCCAGATGTACCATTTGAGAATCACGTTTTCCAAACCATCTTCCTCAACAAGGAGCGCGACGGTCATCTCTGGTCCATCGACGAGATTGACAAATCCAAGATTATCCGTCAGGACTGGTGGCATCAGCTTTGCCACAGCTTCACTCACTACCTCTTCGTCGTGCCTTGGGTATGGATGTTGCAGGGACGCAAGAGCACCCGTTTCGCCGGTTCTTGGACGATGGTCAATGCTCACGAGGTTGCTGTAATTTCTGGTATCGCTGCTGCTGTCGATCTTGGTGCGACCTACCCCACCGATCTCGAACAGGACAGTTTTGCTTTATTGGCATTCAGATTGTACTATCTGCTGGCTTATGGTAAGTGGTACAGGCGCAAGGCTCCAAAGCAGGGTCCTGGCAACAAGTATGCCACTGGTACTTATGGCAGTACCTACAATGGTCCTGGCTGCAACCCCGATGAGGAGAGGAGATTGTGGAAGGTCGAGGTCAAGAAGGGACGATCGCTGCCTGAGGGTTCGTTCAAGAGTTCTTAGCACTTAGAACTGCTTGGATAGTGTAGGACATCACAATGACTTATGCTGCATATTCGTGTACGAAGTGGTTTACTTCTTGCATCAAAATGTACTGTTGTTAAAATGTAATTTTATGCAATGACATAATGCTGCACATTTGGTACGCCTCGGCTCGCTTGAAGCTTCTAAAGCAGCCGCAGAACATGTGAAGAACGGCGTCTTGAAACCTACCTCAAGGTTTCGTACTTGGTGTGTAATTCGGCATGGCTAAATTGATCTCGGCAACGGCTTCCGACCACGAATTATCATATTTCTGTTTACTTCCCGTACATAAATTGGATCTTGCGAGTGCATGTACCGCGGTGTTCGGCTTGACGAGTCACGTTTGTACGTGCGGTCAACGCTCATCCTGAGCCGAGGCACAATTTGCTCTATGGAAACGCCGAACTGCAATGACCCTGTCAAAGCTTGATCATCATAAAAGTGGATGATACATGTCGAAATGGAAGCGAGATGTTATAATTTCCTTATCGAGGTAGCTAATGAAATCACAGTCGTCCGCAAAAGAGTTGAATGTACGCCCGTAGACCGTCCGTAGTTACGGACCCGAGAAATCGTTGATTATTTGTGTATCCAAGAGCTATAGCTAGTACATTACATTAGCTGTCTGACTGACTGCATGACATCCGAATCCTTGCCACGCTTCATTATCGAGCTGTCATATCTTTTATAACAACCATTACTCACCTGCTTCATTGCTTCCTACAATTCACGATTATCTCGCTGCGTGATCCTCGAGAGCTACGGTAGACGCGGAGCGATATCAGCTCTACTGAATTCATCATCCTCTCTCGAACTCCTACTTCTGCTTCACATCACCACCATTACCAGTATGGCCACAGAACCACCAGCAGTACCGGGGTTGCCGATCATTGGTAACCTTAGAGACATCGATCCTGAGATTCCCATCGAGAGCTTAGCAAATCTTGCCGACCAGTATGGACCAATCTACAAGTTCTCGATCTTTAGCACCACCTCGGTCGTCATCTCTTCCGCCGAGTACATGGCTGAGGTATGTGACGAAAAGAGATTCTCCAAAATTGTTTCCAGAGGACTCGGCGAGGTTCGCAACGGTCTGAACGATGGTGAGTTTTGACAAATATATATAAAAGATCGGAAACTAACCATGACAAAAGGCCTCTTCACCGCTCACAGGGGCGAGCACAATTGGGAGATCGCACACAGAGTTCTCGTTCCAGCTTTTGGCCCTCTCAACATTAGAGATATGTTCCCCGACATGAAGGATATCGCTTCTCAATTATGTCTGAAGCTCGCTCGTCACGGTCCAGACTACAAAATTCCAGTCACAGATGACTTTACCAGATTGACTCTTGACACCTTGGCTCTCTGCAGCATGTCTTACAGATTCAATTCTTTCTACACTGAAGAGATGCATCCATTCGTTGATGCAATGGTCAATTTTCTCCACGAGTCCGGACAGAGACCCAGACGACCGAGTCTTTTGTCAGCATTCTTCCGTCAACAAGAATATCAGTACTGGAAAGATATCGAATACATGCGCAAGCTTTCGAGAGAGCTAGTTGACAACAGGAAGAACCATCCAGAAGACAAGAAGGATCTTTTGAACGCAATGATCAACGGAAAAGACCCAAAGACTGGCGAGAAGCTCAACGACGAAAGTATCATCGACAACATGATCACCTTCCTTATTGCTGGACACGAGACTACCAGCGGTATGCTCAGTTTTGCCTTCTACTATCTTCTCAAGAGTCCAGCTGCTCTCAAGAGAGCTAGAGAGGAGGTTGATTCCGTTGTTGGACAGGGCTCCATTGAGGTTGGCCACATGAGCAAGCTCCCGTTCATCAACGCCATTCTTCGCGAGACACTCCGATTGATGCCGACTGCTCCTGCCATCTCTCTAACGCCGCTCGAAGAGACTGAAACCATTGGGGGCCAATACCTTGTCAAAAAGGGTCAGCCAATTGTGGCTCTCCTTCATAAGATTCACCGCGACCCAGCCGTGTATGGCGAGGACGCCAACGAATGGAAGCCAGAGAGAATGCTTGACGAGAACTTCAACAAACTTCCTCCTAGCGCCTGGAAGCCTTTTGGTAACGGTGCTCGCGCTTGCATTGGAAGACCTTTTGCATGGCAAGAAGCCCTGCTTGTTGTCGCCATGCTTGTTCAGCATTTTGACTTTTCCATGGACGATCCTTCATACCAGCTGCACCTCAAGTCTACTCTCACTATCAAGCCCAAAGACTTTTACATGCACGCCAAGCTTCGTGATGGCATCTCTGTCACCCAATTCGAGCGCAACCTGTCATCTGGCGTTCAGACACCAACCAAGAACAGCCAGGCTGTTGATGCATCTAGCCTGAATGACAGACTGACTGCGGCTGGCTTGACAGGCAAGCCTCTTACTGTGCTGTATGGCTCCAACACCGGCACGTGTCAGGCTTTCGCACAGAGAATCGCTGCTGATGCGCCAGCGCATGGTTTCACTGCGACCGTTGACAGCTTAGATACCGCGACGGACAAGCTTCCAACGGATCAGCCCATCGTGATCGTCACAGCATCGTACGAGGGAGCGCCATGTGATAACGGAGCTCAGTTCCAAGATTGGATCGAGTCGCTCAAAGAGGGCGACTCTACCAAGGTTTCGTATGCAGTCTTTGGTGCCGGCCACAGTGACTGGAAAGCAACCTTTCACAAAGTCCCCACTGCCATTGACAACATTCTGTCAGAGCACCAAGGAGAGCGTATTTGCACTCGCGGCGGAGCTGACGCCGCCAACGGTGACATGTTTTCTGACTTTGAAAACTGGGAGGATCAGACATTCTGGCCAGCAATGGCCAGGAAGTACGGACAAGCTGACTCCGAAGCAAAGAAGCAGCCAACACAAAGCTTGAACGTTCAGGTTTCCAGTGTTCGGTCTTCGCACCTCAGGGCTGATGTCTACGAGTCTGTCGTCCTCGACTCCCGGACCTTGTCTGCTCCTGGTGTTCCAGAGAAGCGTCATATCGAGATCGAGTTGCCTTCGGACATGACTTACAAGTCTGGAGACTATATTGCTATTCTGCCTGTCAATCCGGAATCTCAAGTCACCCGCGCCATGCGTCGCTTTCACCTCGCCTGGGACAGCGTCCTCACTATTGGCGCCGCAGCTGGTACCATACTCCCAACCAACACTCCAATCTCTGCTCGCGACCTTTTTGGCGCCTATGTCGAGCTTTCACAGCCAGCCACCAAGCGTAATGTGACCATGCTGGCAGACGCCGCCCACGAAGAGCACACCAAGTCGGCACTCAACAAGCTCGCCTCGGACGACTACAACACCGAGATTAGCGGCAAGCGTGTTTCCGTCCTCGATCTTCTTGACAAATATCAAGACATCGAGCTTCCTCTTGGCAGCTTCATCGCCTCACTCCCACCAATGCGCACTCGTTCTTACTCGATCTCTTCGTCTCCTCTTTGGAACGCCCACCGCGTGACCCTGACATACGGCGTCTTGACCCAGCCTCATCTCTCCGGCACAGGCGAATACGTCGGCGTCGCCTCCCACTTCCTCTCCCAATTGCAAAAGGGCGACAAGATCCACGTCTCCGTCCGCCCTTCACACCAAGCCTTCCACCTACCAGCCGACTCAGAAAACACCCCAGTGATCATGCTCGCCGCCGGCACAGGCCTCGCTCCCTTCCGCGGCTTCATCCAAGAACGCGCCGCCCAAGTCGGCGCAGGCCGTAAATTGGCACCCGCGATGCTGTTCCTCGGCTGCCGCGACCCAGACCACGACGAGCTATACCGCTCCGAGCTGGATAAATGGGAAGCCATGGGCGCCGTGACGGTCGTGCGCGCCTACAGTCGTGCAGCAGACAAGAGCGATGGCTTCAAGTACACCCAGGACGCACTGTGGGCGAAGCGCACCGAGGTCACGGAGCTCTGGGACAAGGGCGCCAGAGTGTATATCTGCGGCTCGAGAGAGTTGGAGAAGGGCGTCAGCGAGGTGTGTAAGCGTATTGCGGTCACGAATGTCAAGGAGAAGGAGGGACGTGATGTTACGGAAGAGGCGGTCGAGAAGTGGTTGCAGAGCGTCAGGAACGTCAGATTCGCTACTGATGTTTTCACCTAGGGTAGTAGCACGTGCATCGAGAATCGGGAGAGTTGATGAGTTTACGATGACATAGCATTTGTATACAGCAAAGATAGTTTCACAGGACCCAGTCTTGCAACACGCACACATATTGAACGCGCAGATGATGAGTGTTGGCTATCATTAGGTGACTCTTCAAGGATTACATAGGATGTCAGTTGCCATCTACTGCTTCAACTTCAACCCGATACTCCAGAGATACTGGCACCTCTTCAACTGCTCGCTCGGCACAGTCTCCATCCCAGACGCATTAGTCTGCATCAGCAATCTCTGATGTCCATCTCCGAAACCAAACTGCTGCCACATAGGGCTGCCCGGCAAACGATACGTGTTAGGATCATAAGATCTAATAAAACTAGTCCAGTACCTCTGAATAACAGGCACGATATTCGCATTACTAGTGTTGTACGAAGCAGGTGCCGCTCCATTGACGTTCTCGGGCCCGAAGATGGCGTTGAGCTCGACCGTGTGCGTGACGCCTAGACCGCTGGCTTCGGCGATCGGGTCGATGACGTTCCAGTGGTAGTTCCAGTTCTGGGTCAGACTCATGTTTGTGTATGTCTGTGAGATGAAGATACCGGGGCAGATGTAGCGGATCTCGCCGTAGGCGTTTGCGGCTTGGCGCCAGAATGCGCCGGTGCCGGCGAATTGCTCGGCGATGGGGTAGAGTTGGTTGATGGTGTATAGTTCTCTGGGCGTCAGATCCGGAAACTGGTTCTTGAGGAAGATGTTGGAGGCAGAGATGTTGGCTGTTGAGTTCGGGGTGAAGACTGTGCCTTCATTCGTGTCGTCTCCGTAAATCGCAGGGAGCTTGACAAAGTTACCCTTGGCATAGGCTGCGTAGGTGTAGTCTGAGACGAAGCTACCATCGATCACTGGACCATACTCGTAAAGCGGCGCGCCCTCTGCTCCTGGAAATGGGGTGTTGTAGTTGATACTTTGTATGAAGCTCGTGTTGAGACTACGAAGGCAGGAGAAGGTATCGAGCTCACTTGCGCAACCAGTGCGAATGACGAGGTTGTCGTACTGATATTGCGAACCGGGGATTGTGCGCACCGCAGCGAACGACTGGGACTCGGCTACTGTAGCGTGAAAGAGGTTCTGGTTGGTACCGTTATAGGCGGTCAATTGCAAGTTGACAGATGCTGCTCCGGCACTGTCACCGCCCATAACGACGTGGCCAGGATCACCGCCAAAGTGGCTGATATACTTTTGAACCCATTGCAGTGCCTTTCTCTGATCCAGTAGTCCAGCGTTGGCTGCGCCTCCACCATCGATGACCTCTTGGGCAGCTAGGAAGCCATATGGTCCGACTCGATAGTTGAAGGTGACGACGATCAAATCCATGTCGCCGGCCTTGATCAAACCACTGCCATTCAGATTGGCGTTCGAGTTCTGGTTGAATCCGCCGCCTTGGATAAAGAAGTAGACGGGCAGTTTCGAATCAGGCGTTGTGTTGGATGGGGCGTAGACATCCAAAAACAAGCAGTCTTCAGCAGAGACGTTTGCAGGTAAGTGTTGACCGGTTCCGAGGCAAATCGGTCCATGCTGTCAAAGTCAGTCACGTTGGTGTTTTCTGCAAAGTGACAACCACTTACGGCATTTGCTTGCTGAACAGTCTCATTTAAGCATGGGTCTTGAGGAGCCGAGAAACGCAGGTTTCCCACTGGAGGCTGTGCGTAACGTACACCAAGCCATTGTGTGATATTGTTGGCAAGAGGTACACCCTGGTATGAACTGTAGTCTAGATTGACCAGAGGTGCAACGGCCAGTGCCTGCGAGGCCAACGAGGCAACGAGAGTGGCGGTCGTAGAGAGATGCATTTTGGTAGAAAAGAACGAGTTGTTAACAACATACCTTAGTTTACCTTCGATACCTATCTATATATACCGGAAGTCCACGTGCCGTCAGACCATCTAAGCCATGGCAAAGTGCTTCACATGGTCTGATCAGCCGACGCTACATGCGTAAAAGCAAGACTAGCTCACTGGCGCAAGCCATCTGAGGTTCTTAGACGTTGAAAGTATGTGGTAACAAGCAAAATGACGAGGAGGAGTCCGTGAGGAGATGGTGGTGTTGTTCCCCAAGCCGTGCATAGTGGGGAAGCTCGGTCCTCCACACTCTGCACCAGCCATCTCTCGTGGAGAAATCAGGGAATGATGTACGTGCATCTCGCTCACAGTCATCGATGAAAAGCAGATGAACTTCGTGAAAGTGGATCGAACGAGGTCTGCGCGGTTTCTTAGCATAAACCTTGGATAATTGGTACCAGTATTCGACAATATCAAAATCATCGGGAATTCCGGTGTTTCGCCGATTGCCGCGCTGATCGACGGCCGAGTTGCCGACGTTCGGCGGCGCATCGGGAAGTGGAGTGAGCAATTCCAACTGCCTCACCTCGTACTGTACTGCAACACCACATTGCTATTCTGTGAGCACTTCAATTATACAAGGGCTTATCTATGCTTTGGCAGTCGACGAGAAAAGTGTTCCACCATGCCTAAGAAGAGGCCATAGAGCACTGCGAGTAGTATGATAGCGTAGTGCTGAGAAGGTGATGTGACAAATCCATGAGTTTACGTTGGCCTCTTTCATAGACTCAGGGAACTTATCTAGTTGTTGTCCATTCGAGAGATGGGAACCCGTTCCACTACCAT
>Ga0058704_10001739_pt1 | contig 10077 bp, 9 predicted proteins | sample AgamicMgSfe_FD_71363 | JGI IMG/M metagenome (GOLD analysis project Ga0058704, IMG submission 71363) | Agave microbial communities from Guanajuato, Mexico - Mg.Sf.e | ecosystem: Host-associated > Plants > Phyllosphere > Phylloplane/Leaf | place: Guanajuato, Mexico | collected 2012-05-30 | reverse complement strand
TTTTGCAGCAACCAAATCCTTCTTTCGATACTTCGTCAGCTGATACTGCGGTCGTACAGCTATCTAGATCCTTTGCAATGTTGACGCGGATTTGATCTGTCGTACTGGATCAACCTGGATGTTGTAGGAGATTTGTTTCAATGCCCTCGGCGATAAGGAATTTGGTCCGAAGCAGTACGGATTAAGCTGCTTGCAGCTGTGATTGATCGATCAAGTCGAATAATGATCGTGAATAGAAACAAGACGTGGAAGAGCAACCAGTGCAAGTGGACAGAAGCGAAAGGACTGGAAAAGGTATTGAGTTGGAGGCCGAAGTGTTGGTATCAGATCTGTTGCAGATAGGTAGTCTTGGGAGCACGCGGGACACTGGCCGAGGCGTCACTTGCCCGTTGGAGACTCGAGGCTTGGGCGGGCCCGGGCCCTCTAAAAGCACGGTATGGCGGGGGAAGGAAGGTGGGGAAACAGCAAGTGCCACTGCTACTAGTGACCGAATCCGGAAAGGGCTCAGACAGGTCCAGCTGATGCCTTCGATAGATTCTTATTACTCTTGCTAGCTATCAAAAACAACGTTGGGTGTCTCTGAGCTGAAGGTGGATTGCACGATACAACTAATGCTACCTCAGTCGGAAGAAGTTCAAGCTAACGATATCCACAAGGAAAGAAAACGACTGTCGACACGGCATACAGTATTTTGCATACAGACCACCAAATAACAAGGATTAATCGCCGAATCCAATCGTTCGCTTGAGCCGGCATAGCGTGGAGACATTCCAGACTCGAATGACACCTCGATCAGGCGGCTGTTCTCCAATCCTGAACAGTCCTCTGCAGCTCCACTGTATTCAGCTAGTCCTGCGCCATTTCCGTCTATTATCGCTGCAGGGATCACAGTAGATCTGACACGGAATTGTGCTGCACCAGTCAACATTGCAGGTCCCAAGGCTCAGGATTCATCACGAGCCATTATCAGACCAGATAAACCGGTCTGCGACCCTCAGCTCTCGTGATGACTGTGTCGGAACCGCAAGCAGAAACGCTCTTGCAACGGCTGAGAGGGGTAGGTTATTGTACAGTATCAGCACAAAGATAAGGCCACAGGACGAGCACACAATACCACCTCAAGCTTACCGTACTCCGGCGTGTCTCAGGTTACCCAACAAACTCAAGGCCTTCTTTTGCCGAAAAAGTCAATCATTTTGGGGCATGAGTGGCTAAAAAGACACAAAATGTCTTTGCCGGTCCGGGAACGAATGGCTTGCGCGTCTTGTGGATGTCTTGCCCGATGGTCGCCGTCCATCACATCTTAGCGCTTGGAACAACCACACTGCTTCTCTTGCGCACACACGACTCGTTCCATGAGGCCTTCTGGAAAAGGGTTAAAATTGTCATTCGCCGTTGGCTGAGCAGAGACAATGTTGACATTCGCTTGTCACATGGACCCAAGTTACTTTTGCAGTCCTCGTCTCAATTCATGATGATTTATCATGAACGGATGAATGCCAATTCGGCCTCAATTGGTAGACAAGACCCACTGCTGATGGACCTGTGCAAGATGTTGCCCAATATTACATGATTAAAAGTTATGTATGACAAAAAAGAGTAGGGTATCATTTCGCTTCCATCATTTCTTCACCTTCTTAAACTGGCCGTCCAGCGTGGCCTGACCTCTTGTTCTCTTCGTTCCCTTCTTTTCTTCTGGACTTGCCACCTTCATGGACTGCCCACCTAGCGCTGCCTGTCCTCTTGTCCTCCTTGTCCCTGTCTCTTCCTTCAAACCTTGAGACTTCGTCCTTCCATTCGTGACCTTCTTCTCGTTGGCATCATGATGCACATCTTCTTCATCTTCAGGTCCTTCCGCATCTTCAAATTTCAACATTCCACCTGGACCGCCTTTGCTCCCCTCAGTCGGTCCTTCTGCCGAGTCTTCAAACATTTGTTTCCAGGTCCCATCTTTTACTTTTGGACTGTTGCCGTATAGTCCGACATGATAAGCATTTTTGAGTCCGTTGATACAGATCTCCCTCTGCTTCGAAAAATCAAACATCGGTTTCGGGTACAAAGTCAGGTCACCCTCTTTCTCCTCGGTGCCATTTCCCTTGACAAGCAATTTCGCCTTCCTCTGATCCTGTATCGGTGCTTTCCAAGGCTCATAGATATACTTGGCAGGCAGATCCTTCAATTCCGGACAAAAGTGCTTCACAAACTTGCCCTCCTTGTCCCACTTTTGTGGAAATGCGATCGGGGAGTAACACCGATAGAATTGCGCATAGAAAGCAGTGCACGACAACCACTGCCAGTTGCCAGTATTACACGCCGTCTCGTGATCGATCAGCCACTCCTCAAAAACCTCGGCGCCTCTCTCCCACGAGACATAACAACCGCCTCTCGTCAAGAAACAAGCCACCGCATGTCGTCCCAAATGGTGTATCCATCCCTCAGTCTTCAACTGCCGCATCAAAGCATCAATCCACGGGAAACCCGTGCGTCCCTCCTTCCAGCGCTGAAAGTACTCCTCCGCCTCCTGCGAATCAACCTCGTACTCCCCCGTGATAAGTCCAGTAGCGGTATCGATTTTCGACGGCAAATGCCACGGCACGAACCGCACTTTCTCGTTCCCGTGCGTCTGCGCGAATGACCACCCCAGCGCAGCCTGTGCGCCAAAGTACATATCGCGAAACAGCAACTGACCCTGCAGCGACGTCGGCGGTTTCGACGCTGTGCCCTCGTACTCGTCGATGACGGCTTGCACGCGCCAGTAGAAGTGCCGCACGGACAGCGTGCCGAAGTGCAGATGCGGCGATGTGAGACACGTCGATTGTGGCGCGAATGCCGTGGGCGCTGTTTTCGGCTTCTCGAACGTGGCGGTGTAGGTTGCGTTGCTGGTGATCGATTCCAGCACCTCGAGCGCCAGCGTCTCGCCGCCGCGGTGCGGTGTCGTCGACGGCTTCAGACCTAGCTCTTCCATCGTCGGCACGCCGAAGTCGTGGTTTGGTCCGCTGAGACCCGAGGCGTAGCTTCCTTCATCGCTGGTGCGATAGGCGGAGTTGAAATCTGGTGACGCGACCGGGCGGTCTTGCTCAATGTCTAGACTCAATGGTCCCGGATCTGGCAAACTCGTCGGCGCCGGTAAGGGCTTGGGGATCTCGCCGATCTTGGCCCCCGCCGCTTCGGTCTGTGTTATGCTCATGGTGGGATGGCCGTGGTTCGCCTTGACCAGCTCGTCTGGGTCCCATAGTGTTCGCCCATACTTCACTATCACCTCCACACCCGCCTTTTGCGCAATCTTCTTGACTTCCTCGTCGCGGTCGCGCGCGTATGCGTCTGTGTCCTTTTCGAACACGAGGTGCGTTATACCCCATGCTTTGAAGAGCTTTGGGAAAAGAGTCTGCGGCGCTTCACGCAGGACGTGGAGTTTTGATTTCGAATTGAGCTTGCTGATGTTGGACGAGAGATCACTCATGCAGTCGAGGAGAAATTGCCAGCGATTCGAGCCTACGCGCGCGCGGTACACGTAATGCGGATCCCATGTCCAGATTGGGTAGAGGAATTCTGGCTTGAGGTCCAATGCTGCTGTGAGCGCAGGAGAGTCATGAAGACGCAGATCGGTTCGAAACCAGTATATCACTCTTGATCTGGGCATACTGTGCGAATGTGTAGCGATCGTGGGTGCGTTAAACAAGGACATGCTTGCGCCGGGAAAGAGGGAACAAGGTTACAAGGTAATGCTATCGAGACATGTTTGGAAAATGCAGGAGAAGCGCATTCCTGGCGTCGATGCGCCGGCGCATTCAACCGTGCCTGGATCAATGATGACATGGCGTAGATAAGGTTCAAGATCTGGCGATCTGCCATCAACACATTGTGGGGATACCACATCGCCAAGAAACCGCGAATCACGTATGGCATGCATATGACCGTATCGAATTTCTAGATGCTTTGTTGAGTCTTTGAAATTTTAAGAACGGCTTAAGAGCACCATTGCGACCGGCATAATGATTTGAGCATCATTTAAGCACTTTTACACTGTGCGGCAACATTGGAACAATATATGGTTAGATGGGTATCTACGTATAGACAACGATATAACATCGCAATATGTGAATGCTCAGATAAAGCCAATAGACTCTCTTTGATCATCGATGACTCTGCCGTATCTGCTACAAGTCAGTACAATTCCACGATAAGGATCAGAGGTAAAACTTACTCTAACAACAGTCGGAAGAACCAGACTTCAAAGTCTGCGTTCCTCAAGACCTTGTGCGCCCAAGTACGGCCAGCTTCAGCCATTTTGACGCCTTGCATCTTACCTTCTGTCTCGCCACTGAAATATCGTACACTCTCCAGAGCGTCTTCGCCCTTGAGGCTGAGTGGGATATAGTGAACCCATGGCTTAATCCACTCCTCGTGCCACTCGCGAAAGACGTTCATCTTGAAAACCAAACTCTTACTCTTGAGAAAAGCGTAGAAGCGGCCACTAAAGGCGTTGCCGTCCATGTCGAGGAGGTACTTGTACTTCCAAGCATCTTGTTGATCGGCTGGCGCCACGGTTTTGAAGAACTCTTTCTGGGCATCGCAGTCGCCAGGATCACATTGGCCGATGTGTGAAAAGTGGACATCGATGAGATCTCTGTAATCCTGTCTCGGAACCTCTTTCACCTTCCACTCCGGGGTCTCACCTACTTGGCCATTGTTGGTGTTGCCGTTGTTGAGAATTTTGGCATTCTCAAGACCATTCAGCTTCTTCACAACTTGCTGACGATGCTGTCTCCGCCAGCCACCGTTTCGGCTGAATCCTCCAGTAGTGCTGCCAACCCACCATAATTTATTCTCTTTCTCCTTCCACTCCTTGTCCTTTTTGCTGTCATAAGCTACCTTGCCGTACCAATACCACGGTGAAGGATAAAGAATGTCATTGAAACTGGACATTTTACTTTGGGAGAAAATTGGAAAGAGCTCGTGAACAACGTTGAAGGCATTGGGTCTGTCGAAGAAACCATGAGATGTTGCAAAAGAGGGAGAATTGCAGACATCTGAGAAAGCGGTATGGTTGTAGACGAATCCGAGTTCACCGAGGGCATAAGCCGTGAGGTTATCTTGCGCCAGGTCTTCCTCCAGAGCGCGAGCTGGACTATCGACAGGGCATGAAAGCCTTGATGGGATCCAGGTCGGTTGGTGAGCAAAGACATTGAACCTGGTCACCTTGACCTCGTCTACTCTCTTTCCGCTGTTCAAATCTTGTGGCCTGACGGAGAAGGCGTTTCTAGGTTCCGCGAAAGCAGCTGCAGCTGCCATGTTCCGTTCCTTTGCAACCGTCACCAAACGTGACAGCTCGTCGTTCGGGACTACCACTCGCGGCTCGTCGTGGATGTTAAAGGCCAAATCCATATCAGGCAAAAAGCGAATAAATTGCTCCATCATGCCAATAGTGGCTTGCTGCTGCCATTCAGGACCACCTTGGATGTGCATTGCTTGGCCGTCTCTTATCAGAAGTCCAACCAAGTTATTGTCATCAAATCCCAAGGCTTCCTTTGCTCTTGCTCTGATTGTCTGAGGCTGTAGGCCCCAGAATGGTAACAACGAGTGATAGATGGTGTCGTACTCGTCAACAAGCTGGACGTTCTTTGCTTTCGCGAACTTGTACCATTGGTCGAAATTTGGTGGTGGTGGAATACCATATCGTCGTCGGTACTCTGTGATTGCTTGCTCGAGCGTCCTAGACTGTCGTTCCAAAAGTTCATTGAACTTCATTTCGTTCTCTTTCACCAAGAGATCCACTGGGTGTTCTCGTGTATTTGTGTATTCCAATGGAGCATGTTTTGCGGCTGGCGCCTCGATTCGTAATTTTGAGACTGCTGCTGCATCTTTCGGCGTAGGGGTGAATTGTAATTGCGGTGCTGGATATCTATCGCGAAGAACGTAGATGGTGAATCCAATGGCGGAGATGATCACAAGTAGTGAGATCAAGCGTGTAGCCCTCATATTTGATCTCGGCGAAGTTGTGTTGTCATGAGAGTAGAGGTATATCGCTCCGGCGCATATTGTCGTGGACCAGACCTTGTTGGACGAGAAACCTGAGATTAGGCTTGCAGCAATCGCCGCCGAAGAGACGATAAAGCCGACGGTAACAGCGCTGTGTTTTGAGTTCTATGTCAAATCAGCAGGTATCAAGCCATGACAGGTTGAGCGAACGAATTTGATCAGAGCACGCGATGTTTCGGTGATAGAGTCAAGTACGAAGTACCCTGACGCGCATCCCCGAAGTCGTCAATGAGCCGCCGCACCTCGGGCAAAGCTTGGCCCTAATATAATTGACCTTTTGCCGGACCGGTTGATCAGCCCCGCATGATCCTTCCATCTACCTATATATCTGACTTCCATGGGGCATGATGAATGTCGACCTTGAACGATGGGAAATGCGATTACTTACCGCGAAGAAGAGTGAAAGTTTGAAGCCGATATATGTGACGCATAATGTAAACACAAATAGCACGCCGAGGAGTTTATCTCCAGTCCTCCAATTTGAACCAAAGATCTCCGCAATCAGAGGCCAGTAGTGAAGACTTCTGAGCGGATTATTCCAATCTTCAAAGAATATCGCTGCAATTGCTATGACTAGAGTCACTGGACCGATGACCTCGCGGGCGATATCGAGAGTGCTGGGACCGGTGGGCAGTCGAGATTTCGTGCTCTCCGCAGAAGAGACTTGTGTCACTGCATGGCCTGTGATGAGTGCATCATGAACAAGAACAGCAATAGCAAGTAGTAGAGCGAATCCAAGTCCTGTCACGGTGGTTCTGAACGTGAAGCGCTCCTCGGCAGTGGTGTAGAGGCCAGATAGAGTGAACAAGGCCAGCGAAATGATGGAACGAGATGTAGAAGGGTGTTGGCTGAAATTATCAGCGCCCTTGGAAAGACTATCATTGACCTGGGGGTAAAAGGATAGTGATCCCAGTGTGACGATTAGCGGTACTAGAGTCTGGGTCTGTCAATATATTGTCGAGGTATCGAGAACGAGCCTCGCAACATACCTTTGCCCACAGGTAATCTCCACGGACGAAGAAGCGATCGCACACCTCAAATATTCCAATCAGAATACCAGCCACGCGACAACATATCCGTTGTCTTGGATTAAAATCGTAACCCCTGCTTGAGTTGCGTCTTGTCCATGACCATGCTAGAATCAGCAAGCAGGCCACGAGATCAATGTACAAGAAGCCGGCTGACGGACGTGTGAGATTGAGCAGGATACAGCTCATGAACAGAGCCGAAAGGCCATAATATGTGAAAACATGCATCGCCCATCAGGCATCAATTATTGACATCGTGTTCCACGAAAGACAGACAATCTATATCTGACGAGTGTGAGTTCACGTCAAACGCAATGCCTCGGCATATTGCAGTCGAAGTGGTAGAACGTGGACGAACCCCCAGAAAAGTTTCCATGGGTCAAACGGGTACACACATCACAATGGAGCGGATACGCAGATACAGACTGTAATATTTCTTTGACTTAGAACCAACCTCACGGACACTGACGTGGAGTCAATGGAAGTGAGTAGAACGATCTAGGTATATATATCCACGTTCAAAATACATTTCCTCGTAGGACGGCAATAGTCGCTACAATGGCTTGTGGGTATGATAGATCAAACACTAAAAGAGCAACACCACAAGGTTTTCTCTTACCTTTCGATAGTCCCTCGAGAGGGTTCTCTTTTGTTCGATTCCCGGTCGAGGCATTCTTTTTGTCCTTTTTGGACATTGTAGCGGCAATATCAAGGCAAGTGAAGTGAAGTGGAGAGGGAAGTGAAAATGGAGTCGAAGCATGCCTTCCAAAACGCCAGAGTCAAGATGTATACAGGGTATCAAGAAGAATATATTTGCGTGGTGGGAACGCCCTGTGAACACAGCCTTCACGGGCGGTGATCCATCTCCTGACCGATTCATTAGCGAACGTGGCTGCAGCGTCCAGTCTTTTCGTCGTAGATATTGTAGCCAAAGTCGGCAGCATTGGGCGGAGTGTACACTGGATGGTCAGAACACGTCGAGTAATACGCAAGTGCAACGACTTACAGTGCAGGGATACAGCGACATCGTCGAGCCCGGGGTTCGCGACGTGATGTAGACCAATTTGGTCTGATATGTATGCAACCTCAGTTTCCTGATAGACCGTCTCCTTCTTGATCTTGAGAGATCCATGTGAAGTATGACACGAGCTGCAAGCTGGTTCAGGCATGTGGTATACTGTTTCTTTCAGGTTGCCCTTGACTATCTTCATGACGCAATGGGCATTTGCATGATCGTGGATAGGAGACCTCTTTCCCTGGTTCCAAACGATGAAAAGCTGTCTCCGTATCAGCATGCAACTCGATTCGATTCTTCCTAGTTGTCAGTGACTCACAAGGTTGCTTTTTCCATTAATGGAATCAACCAGCAGTCTTGTGTAATTGCGGCTTGGGTCTGCTTTGCCAAAGTAACTCCATTCCTCTGGCTCTGCTTTGTATGCACTTAATAGTTGCTTGAGCTTCTCCTCTTCAATGTCTTCCGAATCTATTCCAGACTTGGTTCCCAGATAATCGCGCAAGCCCTTGATGAGTGTCGCGAGCGACTGTGGATTCTGCAGATCTTCTCGCCGCGTGGTCAGCCAGTCTTGTGCCATATTTGATAAGCTGAGAAGATTCTGATGTGCTGTGCTATAGATAGGATAGTCGTAGTATGATGTTTCGTGAACGAGGTGGGGAAGAAGAAGGGATCAAGCAAAGATCCGTGAGTGCGTTACGACGATAGCCGATGAGATGCTGACTGTGTCTGCGGAAATCTTTTTTGTTTTTGTGAGATACTACCTCTCAAGACCTACTTAAAAATGCGGGCGGCAATGACACGGTTGCCCAAGGTCAAGACGCAGTTCCTGAACCATGCTCATGACGAGACATGGATGCGTACGCGTTGATGCGTTGATGCTTCCGAGATGCCGCTGGCATGAACCAAATCAAGGGTCCAAGGCGGCCTTCGGCTGATTGTCGGGGACTTTTCAAAATTTGGCCTTCCGATCTCCGCGCTATGTCATCGTCGACAATCTTCATCGATCACACAGTCAGTACACGAGGGAGTGCAACTATCAACAACAACATCAAAACTACCGCCGGATACTCACAATGGCGACTACCGTGGACAAGATCAAAGACATCGAAGCCGAAATGGCCAAGACCCAGAAGAACAAGGCGACATCGTTCCATCTGGGTCAATTGAAGGCGAAATTGGCAAAGCTGAAGCGTGAGCTGTTGACTCCTACGTCGAGCGGTGGTGGTGGAGGCGCTGGATTCGATGTTGCTCGTACTGGTGTAGCAAGTGTCGGGTTTATTGGTTTTCCGTCGGTCGGCAAGAGTACTCTGATGAGTAGATTGACTGGACAGCATTCGGAGGCCGCGGCGTACGAATTCACGACTTTGACCACTGTGCCTGGACAGGTTCTGTACAACGGAGCAAAGATTCAAATGCTGGATCTACCCGGTATCATTCAGGGCGCCAAAGACGGCAAAGGTCGTGGACGACAAGTCATTGCTGTGGCCAAGACCTGCAACCTGATCTTTATCGTGCTTGATGTGAACAAGCCCCTCACGGACAAGCGCATCATCGAGAACGAATTGGAAGGATTCGGAATTCGCATGAACAAGGAACCGCCCAATTTGTCTATCAAGAAGAAGGACAAGGGTGGTCTGAACGTCACCAGCACTGTGCCTCTCACTCACGTTGATCATGATGTATGTACGAGCACACACGAGTCGGCGTCCAATGCTTACAGATTGATTGCAGGAAATTAAGGCTGTGATGAACGAGTACAAAATTGCATCAGCTGATGTTTCGATCCGCTGCGATGCCACGATTGACGACATTATCGATGTGCTAGAGGCGAAATCGCGTAGTTATATCCCAGTGATTTACGCGCTCAACAAAATCGACGCCATTTCAATTGAGGAACTCGACCTGCTGTACCGCATTCCTAACGCTTGTCCAATTAGTTCAGAACACGGCTGGAACGTTGACGAACTCATGGAGCAGGCTTGGGACAAGCTCCAA
>Ga0058704_10001735_pt1 | contig 10081 bp, 5 predicted proteins | sample AgamicMgSfe_FD_71363 | JGI IMG/M metagenome (GOLD analysis project Ga0058704, IMG submission 71363) | Agave microbial communities from Guanajuato, Mexico - Mg.Sf.e | ecosystem: Host-associated > Plants > Phyllosphere > Phylloplane/Leaf | place: Guanajuato, Mexico | collected 2012-05-30 | reverse complement strand
AGTTACTAAGCACCCATTAGATACTATCTCTTTTAAATAGATGAAAAAGGCACTGAGCTGTTGTTAGTCGCTCCGAGTACGTCCCAAGAATCTCAGTTTGCGACAATTGTTTCATCGAGTCATTCTTCATGGAGGTGTTCTCCGTCGCTCGAAACGTCTTCGGATACTGCATCTCGGATGTGGGATATTGCGGCTACTGCGGCACGCGGATACTGACGGAACTTGAGATGGACAGGTGTTGAATGACAACCTACAGTAGCTACTCGAAAATCATCGAGGAAGACCATACAGACCCAGCTGCACAGAATTGAAGATCCGATGGCCTTTGCTTACCAGAGCCGTTATACTCGAGTAGTAGGCGGCTTGTCCATTGAAGCACGCGGCTTGTCTGAAGCTGTCGTTGCCTGCCAAGGTCTTCGCGATACAAATCTATGCAGTGGCGGAGCGGCTGCAACCTTAAAATTCTTCCTACCACGATCTTCCATCTGGATTTCGAGAAGGGATATCGTCCGTTGACGAGCAAGGCAGGTTACAAATTGCAAGCTGGACCAAGGACAGGGTAAAATCTTGCTGTGCCATGCGAGCAGTGACGGTTGAGACGTCGACTGCTTAGCCGCACGTTATGCTGATCCCATCGGATCGTTTTGCTGATAAATGTACACCTTCACCGAGAGTATGCGGTTGAGCGGTGGGTCTATATCCGGGTCGTGCCCGGCGCCCGTCTGACACAGTACAAGTACGATCAATAAAAGTCTTTGAGCCCGCCAAAAGTTTTGCGACATCTCGTGTGCCACGTCCATGCTACCTGTTCGGCCTGACAGGGCAAAGTCATGTTTTCGTATTTGCAATATCGTCGTATCGGTCAAGCCGTTCAAAAACAGATAGATCGTGACCAAGAGAAAGCCAGAGCCTTATCAACTTCCACGCATCAGCACGGGGTGGCACTCAAGCTGTCAGAGGAACCTCACAGCAACCCAACAGAGCGAGCCGAGACACCGACGGATGACTCCCCCTCTTCAGAAAACGAAATCGACCAAGAAGATGAATTTGTGGATTCTTACCCCGGCGAAGAACATGCGAACGAGATGGCCAGAATTCCAACACATCGAACTCACTACTCCGAGCGGACCGCATTGGGATATTCGCTGACTGGAGTTGATGCCCGAAAGCGGCAAACGAACGAAAGCGAAATCGGCCACGTGTTTGTTGTTGACTGGGAGGGACCAGATGACCCCATCAAACCTCACAATTGGTCTCATGGCTTAAGACTGTGGGCAACAATCGTTGTCTCCCTCGTCGCTATTGCCGGCACTGCCGCGTCTTCCATAGATGCAGCAGTATTACCTCAATATGCTGCATACTTCGGCGTCAGCGAGGTTGCTGGTTCGTTGGCAACTGCAATGTACCTTCTCGGATTTGCGGTAGGCTCTCAATTCGCTGGGCCATTTTCCGAGACCTTTGGAAGAAACATTATCTACATTGTAACAATGGTTGTCTACATGTGTTTTTTGCTCGGCTGTGCATTGGCACCGAACTTTGGGGCACACATCACATTTCGCTTCCATGCGGGCATGTTTGGTTCCACGCCACTGACAGTGGCAGGAGGCACCATCGCGGACCTATGGGATGCGCGTGAGAAGACCTACGCCTTTCCTCTTTATGCCTTTCTTGGCTTCTCCGGCCCCCTTTTCGGGCCAGTGATAGGCAGTTACATTGGGCCCAGTAGTCTCAGCTGGAGGTGGTGCGAATGGCTCATGCTTATTCTGGCAGGTGTTGTAACCACGATTATCGTTGTTGGCCAACCAGAGACATTTGCCCCACTACTTCTTTCGTGGAAAGCAAAGCATTTCCGTCGTATTACTGGAGATGATCGCTTTCGCTCACCGCTCGAGGTCCGCAAGACGTCTCTGTGGTCAAGACTAAGAATCGCGCTGTGGAGGCCATTCGTGATGATTTGGACAGAACCAATCATTCTCTTGATGTCACTCTACCTTACGATTTTGTACATCGTCCTCTTCACATTCTTCGTGGGGTTCGAATTCATCTTCACAGATGTCTACGGCATTTCTCAGGGTCTGACGAACATCATCTGGGTGGCTGTTTTTGTTGGGTTTTTCCCGCTTGGAATCACGCTTCCAATCATATACAAATGGACCATCGCCGATATCAAGAAGCAGGAAGGCGAAGGCCATGTCAACCCGCCGCCGATTCCGGAAACACGGCTTTGGTTTGCCATGCTTGGAGGCGCTTTTGCAATCCCCATCAGCTTGTTCTGGATGGGTTGGACAGATTACGCCTCCGTATCCATTTGGTCTCCGATTGTTGCCTCTGGGTTGTTTGGATATGGGGTCATCTCCATCTTCATCAGCGCATACATGTATGTCATCGACTCATACGCCGTGTATGCTGCCAGTGCCTTAAGTTTTGTTACACTATCACGATACCTCGCCGCAGGCGGCATGACAGTGGTCGGCATTCCTTTCTACAAGAACATGAACCCGCATTGGACGCTTACCATCTTGGGGGCTGTGAGCGCCCTCATGGTCCCCGTACCGTTCATCTTCTATTATTGCGGCGCAAGGATCAGGGTGAAGTCTGCCTACGCAGTCCATCGACAGGAGTGAAGACATCCTTTCTGAGATGTCTGTTTTCAGTATACCTCTTTCTTACAATTTCCAACGTTCGTACCGCCATATCTAACGAGATTGTTTTGACACCAGCGTTGATGCAGTGGGAGCAGTACGCGCATAATAGATGATACCACCCACGGACCAATCACATTCATCGACTTCATGGCTTTATGACTTCATACATTACATGGTTAACCATATATAGACTTGTATTTTATCTCAAACAATTGTGCTTGTGCATCTGTCTGCAAGAAGTGGTTGCTACGGATAAACTTCGGGGGATGAGGTTCAGTATGGCAGCTGATCCAAGACGACAGGTCTTTGTCCTGGAGGTTTCGCCTGCCTGGAAATAGTACATTTTCAGGCTCATGTGAGCTCGTCATTTCCTCTTTACACAGATCAGTCAAGTGGCTGCATTGCTCGAGGATCACGTCCAGATATATATCCTTGACTGCCCCTTGAATCTTGCACGATGAGTAACACATTTCATTCTATTCTCCATGATGGAGCCCCAGCCCCAGCATCGTACAGATTCTGTACAAGCCTCGTCAGAGATCTCGGAGAAAGAGAGGGTCGCGTCGGTACCCAATATGCGCGAATTGTTTCACAGCATGGACAATCCAGCAGTTCTCCAGCAGTCGATGCAAGCACTAGCAGCGCCGACGAGCCGTAACTTCGTACTCGACTTTGGAGACGAACATGCACATGTGGCCTTCGATCTCGAGCCACCTACCATTGAAACTCTACTCAGATCGACTCGGCAAGATACGTTGAGCACTCGCTGGATCAATCTCTGGTATCCTTTCCACCAACGTAGCGTACTTGAGGTTCTCGGACAACACTACGATTTCTCGCCGAGACTGCTTGCTCTTATGTGTGCTGATCCGAGACGGCCTACTCGAACCACGGATCTGGCATCTTATGCCATCGCAGCAGAGCATGGACATGCGCTTTCTGACCTCGAAAGTGGAAGCTCCAGTACGACTTCTACGGGCCGTCAACGATCTCACAGTACCATGAGAAGAAGAAACCTTTACGACATCGTTGACGAAGTGTGGCACTACTCGTCCATTGATCAAGGCCGCTCCTACCTATGTTTAGGATTTAACTCACTCTACTCGGTAGGACACCTGGTACCGGAGCCCCAGACCAGTGATCAACGCTCTGAAGACGAGCAGATTCATACACCACTCCCTCATGTGAGACGTGTTTGGACGTGGCTGCTTCTTCTGTCCGATAGTACAGTGATTACCATCACTGAAGACTTATTCCCTTACTCCAGTGGTTATTTGACTCCTGTTGAGAACGCGATACTCCTTCGCAGCCGGCGTAACCTCATTAATGTCTTTCGTTCCATTTCGAAGGTGGAGATGAACTTCCAGAACAGGACTCCCCTGACTCTTTTACCTATTCGCCGTCGTCTGGGCGAGACACCCGAAGAGACAGTGCACCGCAGCTCTGATGCACCTGGCCTGCTATTCTACTATCTTTTCGAGAACTGGGAAAATAGTTATTCTTTGGTCACTCGAAAAGAGTCACGCTACGGCATGGAGCTGCAGCGGGTGAGGAAGGAAATGTTCAAAAGTCCGAAGCTGACACATATCGATCGTCTGGACCAGATTGGAAACCAACTGATGGTGCTGAAACGTCACTACAAGTCCTACTTGCGTCTGATTGATCGGGTCATCGAGCCCCAGAAAGCGTCGCTTGCGAGTCTGACCAATAGTCGTATTGCGAGCAAGAACAGCAAGGAAAGCCTTTTCTCGCCTGGATACGCGTCCTTGCCTGCTCATGGAACTGTCTTTGGTGTCAGCACGAGGACTGGGCAGCCAATGGCCCACGGTGTCACTGTCCCTGGCACTGGCGAGGCGGATATGATGGTGGACGCGGAGAGCTTGCTTGGCGTAAGCATCAGCTCGGCTGCTCGAGTGAGATTCGAGAGGTTGAGGGATGTGATTGGGCTGTATGCGCTGAGTGAATGCACGGATTATCTACAACAAAAGGAGTCACTTGTCCAGATGGTGTGTGGTCCCATTTTTGCTAATGCTCCACGTCATTTGTGGAACGGCTAAACTGACCGTGCTGCAGAACTTCCAGCTCATCGCGATCAAGGAGAGTGTCGATGTCGAGCGTCTGACTCGAGCCGCCTTCCTCATCTCCAAGGCAACCGTATTGTTTCTTCCAGTCTCGTTCATGACTTCCTATTTCTCCGCCCAGTTTGAGGGAACAGTGTTCACCATCAAGCAATACTGGCTCGCCTTTGCTATCGTGCTGGCATTATCATCGCTTGTGCTAGTCGGGTTTGGAGCTGTTAGTGGCACCTTGGAAAGCTGGAAATATTTTCCAGGTCTGAGACATGTGGTGGATTATGTTGGAAACGCTAGGAGGAGAAGAGGACTTGGCCGTCATCGGTTTTCGAGGGAGTCAAGAGGTAGGTATGATTCAGGAAGGAATGATTGATGGACGAGCAACAACCATGTCAGGAAACTGTGAGCTTCCGATGCTCTTTTTTTCTCACGAGATCACGCTGCAGCTCGCACCAGGACAGTCTTGCGCGTTTTGGAATTTGATGATGAAATGGAGTTACATGCCTTTGTACATCGTATATGCCACACCGTCGTGTTGACCTGTCCTTTTGTTGAGGAACTAGTGCTTTGGAAGTGACAAGGGATGGATTGTTTCCGCCAATGTGATCAGTGTGAGGGGATGAAACTCAGCCCTGCATCCTGGTAAAATGTAGGCGTCATGATAGAGTCGCAAAGCTCTTTCCCTCGAGCATCCGTTGCTGGGTCACGATGATGCAGTAGACCGCTACATACGATGGTGGTTTCTGTTTTGGAAAAATCATCGCAGGTGCACGTGGTCGGAAAGTGACGGCAGATGATCTGCAGGTATCCTAGCCTCCAGTGAGTGCCGAAGTTTGCATACATACTCTTTGTTGGTGGGGGTTCCACGACATCCGAGGTTATGATTTTTCCCGAGCATTTTATAATCCCTGGCATTTGGAAACCTCTTCTCAACTCCATAATGTTCATGAGCTCAAACGGCTGGTACTCAAACGGCTGGTACTATTCCTCGGATGAATGCTCGTCAGATAGGCTACCTGTCTCAATTAGTATCTCCTCGAGAGTTTCTGCGCCCCAAAACGCCATTATCATTCAAGCGATGACCCTCACTGTCCAAAAGTTCAAGCAGATGCGGTAACTCGCTTTGTGTCTCTCAGCGGTTTTTGGCTACCACATGGCCAGAAAATCGGAGCGAAAGTCGCAGCCTGTCCTTACTTTTCAACCAGCGTTCACTCGCTTCGACCTTGCAATGCGAGAAAGAAGTTCAACAGCCAGTAGACGGTCTTTTGGTAGGTGCTGAACGAATGAACGAGCATGTGGTATGGCAGACTTCGAGCACGAAAGATGACCGAATTTCGGCAAAAGCACAATCGCTTTCCCCATATCCATACCTTACCCAGAATCATCAATGCACCCACCAACAACCTGACGTCTGCGCTGCCGTGGCCTTGTTGATCAGAGGCTAGACATAAAGTACTCACATTGCCTTCCAAAGATCACGACAGTCACTTTCTCTTTTCTCTGATACATGCCATATCACCTTTCTATACCCTTAAAAGTGTCGACGATTCCTTCAATGAGCCTCGTTCTTCACGATAACAACCGCCTTGGCGCCGTCGGAGATCCACTTTTCCCCTGGTATAGACTGAACTAGGAGCGAGAACTGGTCGCTCAACATGATAAACTTTGTGGGCGAAATCGTGTTCGAGGCCTAATCGGCCGACAAAGGCGTAAATTGTCATGTCGAAGCACGTCGAACGATTCCAAGGAAGGGGAGGACGTTAGGCTCTTGTTTTCACAGGCTAAGTCGGTTTTCATTTTCGTTGCATGATCCCACATTCAACATTCTGGTGACTGTTCTATCACCATCCTCCATCAAATTGAGGTTGACACCACAACGATAAGGATCCGCTCGAGCCCTGAGCCTCGGACAGTAGGCAGAGAGCAAGTTCCATGTGCTGAAAACTAGGTCCGACGAGAAAAGGGAGTAGCTTTCCGAGACAACGTTCGACAAGGAGAAAGGAAATCGCTCTCGAGATAGTCGCTCTTTGGGTATTACTCACCTTCGTCTTTCTGGTTCTACAAAACAAATTGAGATCTGGCACTAAGGAAATCGACCTCCTATTCCGGCTCGACAGTACACCTAGCCGTTTCGTGGCACACGACCACTCACGATGGCGGATTTGGATATGCTGGATGAAAAGTCACCACACAACGTATCTGACGCAGTGCATTCTCCCTCGTCGGACTCTTCATCTCTCAAGACAGATTCTGGCTCTGCAAAGTCCCGGATCTCCTCGTCTTCGAACCTCTCTCGCAAATCCCACCACCCCAATTCCAGAGCCCGAAGGCCAAACTCTTGAGCGTGTCCTCACCCACCTCTCCATCTCCACTCCGCCCGAGGGTGGCTACGGCTGGATAAATGTCTTGACCGTCTTCCTAATAAACGCCCACACATGGGGCCTCAACAGCTCTTACTCCGTCTTCCTCGCACACTACCTCCCGTCCTTATTTCAGCGATGTCACGGGGAGGATCAATATGGCGGGCGGGGGGAGCTTTCTCGGGGCTTGTTCGCGCTCGCCATTTGGACGAATGCGGAGAGCTACGGGGTTCTGGTTTTCTTTGCGTTGGTCATGGGGACTGTGGCCGGGACGTTCTTTGCGACTATCTCGCCGCTGTCGGCTGAGGTCGTTGGGTTGGAAAGTGTCCCCAGCGCGCTGAATATTGTCTGGTTGGTGCTGGTTTTGCCTTGTACGTTCTCCGAAGCTATTGGGCTGAGTACGGTGCAGAGCGTGGGTACGGTGAAGGGCGAGGGAGGTAGTTTTCTAGGGGCGTCGCTCTTCAGTGGTTTCGTGTACATGGGCGCGGCGCTTTGTTTGTTCTTACTCAGGGGGTGGAAGATTGCACAGGCGGATGGGATCAATAGTGCCATGGGGACAAATCCAGATGCTGCGATTGTCGAGACGGAGAAGGAAGGGGAAGCGAAGCAAGAGGCGGATGAAGGGAGGTGGCACGTCTTGCGGAATATGACGCGGTGGATGAAGGTATGAGTCTAGACTACTAAAGAGCTTGATGGCTTACGATAATGTTTATGCAATGTAAGAGCCATATACAGAGGCGTCCACTCTTCTCACAGACTGTTTTGCAGAGACTGTACACGGCCCTCACGCAGACATCTCTTAGTCGAGTACAAGATTTGAGCAGGTGACTCTACTCATCATCAGAGTCGTCTCCAAAGATCGCCTTGAACACATCCTCCCCAGCCCGCTGCCCCTCGAGAGCAGCATTGACCTCGACATCCACTTTCTCGGTTTTTGGCAACGCGCTTCCAGCCTCCGGATCTGACACGGGCGGAGTGCCTGCCAAGTGATCTCGAGTAAAGTCCTGGGTATGCGGTTTGTTCCTCGAAGCCTCTTGCAGCATTTGTTCCAAACTAGCCTGGCTGACGACGTCCAGCCTGGCATGTTCACCACCACGCGTATTCTCTTCGCCGGCCGTGGACGCGTTTCCGGGATCTGCGTGTGAGGGAGCCTTGACGTTGAACCGCTTACAGAGCAAGCGGGTAGGATAAAATGTCAACGTACTCCTGGTCATTGGACCAAACATGCCTATTTTTGCGGCTGCCTCTGCTGGATCTTCCGGTTTCGACGAGGCGCTGGGAGCGCTGGGCGCGTGGTCACTGGCTTTTGTCGGAGCGGAAGAACTGGACGTGAAACGGGATGCCATGAGTCCAGATATGGGCTTGAAGACCTGAGCTGCTTGAGCGAACTCGCGCATCTCGTTGACCCATTCGTCAGTGCTGGATCCTGCTGGGCGGTCGGGTAGGGTTTTGCGACTGCCGGAGCTGATTTCGAGAAAGTTGCGATAACGAGAGCGTTTTGCTTCATCTTCGCTGTAGGGCATCCATCCGCCTATCCCACGCTGGAGAGCGCTTGTTGCAACGGAGGGGTCGAGACGTGGCACAAGATCCCACAGAGACTTTGTCTTCTGTGCTTCGGAGCGTTCGTAGCCGGCCGGTGCTGCTTCTCCTCGTGCTTGAGGGAGATTGGTCCTGCCTGTTGCCGAGACTAGACGATCGCGAGCTTCCTTGGACATGAAATCGAAGATGGATTTGCCGGGAAGTCGCTGCTCTCCGAGAACTGCAGCACGGGCAGCGGGATCCATAGTGGACTCTCTCGCTACGTCTGCAGTTGACTTGAAAGTTGCTCGGTCACTCGATACCGCCGAATCCTTTGCCTTTGACGGCTCCCAGTCATCGGGCACTTTTGGCGGTGGATACTTATTCTCCTGATCTGTCAAAAGCGGGGAGCTTGCAAGGACGAATCCGTCAAGGGGAAGACGGCCATCATGGCATTTACGGAAGCCGGTGCTGTTGATAACTTTTCCCAACTTCTTCGACATGAAACTGGGAGCGTTCTTTGCAGCTGGATTTGCGGACTTGACGACGATGCCCCCCTTCTTCTTCTTCCTGTCTCCGCCTATGATGCGGTTGTACGAGATCTTGGGGCCCATCTCGTAAGGATCGTCGTCATCGGAGCCGGTGTCGTTGAGCACGCCTACACCCAGGCCACTGCGCTTGGTCTTGGAATTTGACTTTGTAGACCGCTTGAGACTGAACAGACTCTGCTCGTCGTCTTCGTCAATGTCGTCTTGCTGCCGAGAGAGTGTGGTGGGCTGACGGTTGTCTGGCCGCCCATCCAAACGGCCTTCTCCGGCATAACCCAATCCAAAACGATCCTTTTTCTTGTTAATCAAGACGACACGAGAGTTGGCTGGAGCAAATAGGTGGGTGCCGTCCTTGGAGACGTGGTCCTCATCGAGCGTGGCCTTTCGTTGCACCTTGGGCCCAACACCCTGACCTTGACGCCAACCCATCTTTTGCAGTAGCTTGACACCGATAGTGTCTTCGTTTACTCTGAACAGATCGCTCAGCAGACCACGACGCATCCCATCGTCCTGTGTCGCGCCAAGACCAGCAAAAGAAGCCTGAGTCTCTAGTTTTTGTGCTTCGGAAGCGTCTGCAAGGTCCTCATCGTCCATATAATCCTCGGGCTTCTGTTGAGCGGGAGTCTTTGCATCTTTTGCTCGGTTGCTACGCGAGGAGACAAAGGTCGACGGTGCCCAGCCCTCCTTGGAACCTACTGTATTGAAATAGCCAGCGCTGAAGCCTCCGGTGAATGCACCGTGAAGGCGCTTCCTCCCACGCTCATCTCTAACCTCTTGATTCCATAATGGGACATAGCTGCCATCGTCACGGCTCTCTGAATCTAGTGGCGGAAGTGCAGTGCCAAAAGTAACAAACGGAGGCTGGTAGTCAGACTCATAATGAGCTCTGGAGCGCTTGAAGGACATGGTCTTAGTGTCTGCTGTGACAGTGTCAAGCA
>Ga0058704_10001733_pt1 | contig 10081 bp, 11 predicted proteins | sample AgamicMgSfe_FD_71363 | JGI IMG/M metagenome (GOLD analysis project Ga0058704, IMG submission 71363) | Agave microbial communities from Guanajuato, Mexico - Mg.Sf.e | ecosystem: Host-associated > Plants > Phyllosphere > Phylloplane/Leaf | place: Guanajuato, Mexico | collected 2012-05-30 | reverse complement strand
CAGATGAACCAGTCGAGTGGCAAGCAGGTGTCTTATATGTGGTCTGCCACCTGAGGAACACATAGTGGTTTTCGCATAAAATGGTCCCAGAGCTTTTCGCTGGGAAAACGGTCAGCTTAGGGCTTGTCGTATCATAAGATAAGAACTTGAACTTGGCAAAATCGTGCGCGAAAGCGTGTACAACTGCGTGCACGATCTAAGACACATCAGGTTGGATTTGAGGTGCACGTCATGAGCCGCGAAAACCTGCTCTCAGTAGTCATTTGCGTTTTCCAACCTAGTCGCTGTACAGATATCTGCCTGTGTCTCAAGATACGTAGTATAGCGACACGTACGTCGGTTAGGAAAGTATAAAGCGATCGTCTATAGAGCGATAGTAGAGACAAGTAGAACATGAAATATAACTATAACTATTTACAACTCCATGGCTTCGCGGTCACGAGTCCAGAAAGCGGTGATTCATCAAGCAGAGGTGTTTCGTGAACAGGTAGTGTTCATAGCGACATTCTATTAGCTATGACGTCGCGATCCCGCACCTCAGCTATACGTGCAAACCGATTGGGTTTCATGGTTCTAGAGTCTGTGGCGTTTCCAGCTTCGTACTGCATTGACCATTCCACGTCGACGAGCTCCAATCGATCATTCATCAAACTCTGACGCACTGATAACGGAAGTTCCTCGACATCATGGGATGGCTCCTACTTCTTTCACTTCTATGGAAGCGAAGCTTTTGACGAGGTGTTCGCCAACTGTTTCACCAGAAGTAAGAGTGGATACCTAGCAAGGCCATAGCAAGGGCAAGGAGTGATTAATTGGTTGAGCTCGTGAAAAACGGGCAGAATGCTTAGCTTGCAACACCGTAACCTCATTCAATTCTCCTAAACGCCGTCCAACCACAACCATAACCATTATCACAATCCTATTGATTCACATCCGAGAAAACACCATGTAGCCAATGGATCGTACTTTCGATCATCTTGAGTGTCCAACGATGCTTGATGTTCAACTATCAAAATGCATGAAGGAACGCAGAATCGAGTATTGTCCAGCGAGAGGTAAAGTGAAGATAGATCCTGCCCCCCAGACACTCTACCCAAAATTCTCCTGACATAAAGACTGAAACGAATTTTGCTAGATTCTCGACACCTATGCTAGATCAGATTGCACTATAGCATGATACTGAAGGCAATGAAACATATAACAAAAGATGGTCCAAGAATGCTAAGCTTGTCAGCTAGGCCAGTGTAGACAGCCATAGTGGGTTTCATGGTCGAGTTCGATGCCGTCGCGCCGAGCATTGTGGTGGTCGTTAGGAGACCATTTTTACTGACATTGGAGCTGATGCCAGGTGTCTGTATAGCTTGAGAGCCGCCAGCATTGTTGTTGCCTCCGACGGCAATGGAAGCCGTCTGGGCAGTGACAGTCTGGAAAATAGTCTTCGAGCTGTCAGTATTGCCAGTATTGCCAGTATTGCCAGTATTGCCAGTATTGCCAGTATTGCCAGTATCGCCAGTATTGCCAGTGTTGCCAGTTATGCCAGTGTTGCTGCCCGAACCATCACTGCAAGACCCAGCAGTACAGGGCCCAGCGACTAAAGAAGATTTAGGTCCGGTATACGCAGTTACAGTCTTTGCCTGGTTACCCCCGTTCGAGCCAGTCACGGATGCGATTGGTGTAGTAACGACTACAGAACTAGGAATTGCACAAGCAGAACAGTAGACAACGACGGTAGTGTACCCTTGAGGGATAGTCGTTGGTCGAGTCGAGCACCCACCAGGACATGTAGCGGTGAACGTGACCGGAGAAGTAGTCAGACCTGTGGGACAAACATTGACCACAGAAGTGACCCAAATCGTGGTCGAAGGTAGAGCCAGAGGAGTAGTCAATGCATTCGAGGTCTGAGAGGAAACGCCACCAGTGATCGAAACAACGCTCGTCGAGTTGCCAACAACGATAGAAGGACCACCGCTGACGGCACGACGAGATGCGACGGTAGCGAATGTCACACCTTGAGCTGAACGCTTGGAAGCAATAATGATGGAACCGTAAATCGTGCAACTGCCTTGGGTGGTGCCATATGCAGCTCCGACGCAGGCAATATTCTGAGCACAAGAGGACAGACAGGCATCCAATGAAGTTGCGGCTCTCTTTGCGATAGATGCTCCACTCAAACTATATCCCGAATAAGCAGTGTCTGCCTCCAAGGTAAATGCGGTCCCGTTCACGATGACCGAAGAAGTACCAGAAGGAGAAGCGACCGGGACAGTGTTAGTTGTGCCATTAACAGTGACACCGCTAGTCTGACTACTTGAGGAGCTTGACAGAGTTACGACCGAGGCCAGACTGGTTTGGGTACCAGATCTGGTACTTTGGTCAACACTGACGATACCGCTTGAGGCACTCTGAGTGCCAGAAGAAGAGAAGGCAGAAGTGGAAGCGACTGAAACACTGGACAAAGGGCCAGATGGAGTGCCGCTCGAGGTGACACTGCTAGATCCACTGCTCAAAGCACTTGCAACGCTTGAGTGAGTCACGGTCCATGCTGATATGGTTGAGACAGGCAAGGTAGTGTCATGGGTGACTGTGTTACCGATCACATCGCTCGTGGTACTCGAGCCAGAAGCTACTGATATCGACGCGCTCGAGAGATCAGTCGTGATGCCACTGACGACAGTCGAGCCACCGGTGGTAGAGCTCATTGCGCTTGATGGGGAGACCAGAGATGCGGAGAAAGACGAAGAGACGATGGTCTGCGATGCTGTAGTTGAGGGTGCAGACGATTGAGAAGCTGATGCAAGTCCCGAAGATCTCAAGGTCGAGGTCTGGGAAGTTGGGATGGAGGTACTGGAGGCAGAGGGGCCGGCAGAGGAAGCAGCCGAAGACTGTATCGGCACACAGCCAGAGGGGATCGCTTGTTCTTGACGAACAAGGAGCTCAAACACGTCACGCTTGGCTACCTCCAGAGCTGCAGGTCGGGAAACCGATCCGACGTTGTCCATGTTGATCTTGGCAAGATTTTGAACAGCTTGAGTGTATCTCAAATCTTCAGCACTGCGCTTTTGCCGGGCTTGCGCTGGCTTGAACGGATTGGTCTGGTCTGGGTTGGTGGCAGTACTGGTATCGGGCAAGTCTCCAGTAGTAAGGTACTCGGCAATCTCCTTGTTCAACGTTTCGCTTGGGTTTACGTTGGAACAATGTCCAGCACCATTGTGGATCTTGACTTTACTCAGTGAGAAGCCAGCGCTTGACCGTTGGGCGGAGATCAATGGGCACACGGGGTCGTATATTGTATTAACAAAGAGGATCGGGTTCTTTGTAGCAATGTTGGAAAAGCTGCCGGAAAATCGTTCTTTGGCAGTAACTTGCCAAGTTTCGATGCCTTGCTGATTGGAGACCGCGACCTCGCCTGCGAAAAAGCTTTTCGCATTGTATGTGCTGAGGAGTTGACGAAATCTCTCCACTGTAGCAGTGCCAGTTCTGAAGAAGTCGCTGCCACTAATGGCTGCTGTTGACTGAGTACTGTTGACCTCTCCGGCCTGTCCTGGCACAAAGCGTCTAACAAGACGGCTCTTCTGCTGCTTGTCGGGTGTGGAAGCAGCCTTGGTCCCATATATCTGGTCCAATTCACTGGCAAAATTCTTGAACAATTCTGGATTGTATAGAACCTTGAAGAATTTGGACTTGATACCAAATGCGTCGATGCTTTGACCGTTTGGATCTTTGGCAGTGACGACTCCATTTTTGAGATCATTCAAAAAGTTGACGTAGGTTTCTTTCAATTGGTCTCCGGACTGGTCTTGGACCGCAAGAGCGCAGTTGGCTTGGCCTGCATCCGCACAAAGGTCGAAGAAGTGCGCAGTTGCCTTGTCGGTATCAGTTGATCCTTCGGATCCGCTGCTTGATGTCAGCATATTGAACATGTGTTCTTTTGACGGTCAGACGAACTCTCCATGGTAGTAGTCTGTGGGATTGACATTGCCATCCAGAACCATACGATCGATCTTATCAGGAAACATGGCTGCGATAGTAGCTCCTAGAAGTGTGCCGTAGGAATAACCTGCTTTGTCATCAGCCTCTCATGCTTGATGGTTTGTGTACCGATCAAACTTACCGACGTAACGTATCAGCCCATCCTCTCCTAGAGCATTCACAATCGAGAGGACATCCCTTGCCACAAAAGCTGTTCCAATGAGTTGTCCGGCAGCGTTGTAGGTACTATTTGCACATGTCTGTGCTTGGAAGACGTTCTGCTGGAAAGTGAGACCAACGCCATCTGGGTCGTTCGACGCGTCATAATCAGAGCTGTCGTACTGCACGGTAGGGCACTGATAGGGCATGTTCAATCCCACACCGCTGCATCGTATGGTCAGTATCTGCTGAAAAACCATACGCAAGGTAGCTTAGCTTACCGAGGGTCGAAACTAACGACGTTGAAGCCAGTACCGATAGTGCTACGAAGAATTAGCGACACTCTAGTACCAAGCCTCTCTCATACTGACGTTTGAAAATCTTCTCCGCCTTTGATCACAAAGTCGATACCACTGTCGCCAGGGCCACCAGGATTGACAAGGACAGACTTGTTGCTGGCAGAGCTGGTCCCGTCCGAGCCTTTGGCAGGGATACGAACAATGGGAAGCTCTAACATGGTTGCATCGCGTTTCTTGAAAGTGGTCGAGTAGTCCAGAGGAACTCGAAGAGTAGCACACTGGAGGTTCGCCGAGCCTGACGTCGCACAACTTGTCCAGGTCAACTTCGATTCTCCTGAAGATGTAGGTGCTGCAGCAGACGTGCTTGAAGCACTTGTCGATGAAGTAACGCTACTGCTTGTAGTGTAACCACTGGGACACGATTGTGAGAATCCCGGGGCTGTGTTAAGTAACACTGCTAGAGCAACATTTTTTGGCTGCATGATTAGTACAAACGAGTGTAGTGAGGTGAATGAAAGAATGTGAGAGAGTTGGAAAGCTGCTTGATCCTCTCGGCACAGTCGAGGCATTATGTGTGGTTAAATGTCAGCCAGCGAGGTTACCATTTACTTGATTGAAGAAACTTCCATGTGGTTTTTGGGTTTGATTTGAGACCCCGTTTGTTCAGCTCATAGGTCTTCTTTTTGACGTGAGACCTCTGTGGGCGAGATCCAGTGGCTGCGAACGTTCAATCGTCGGGGCGGGGTTGTTCTATGGCCACGAAGAGCAAAGGCAAGATCAGTATGATTGAAAAAAGTGATTGCTGGTTTTTTGGTGTGATAGCGACACGTTTTCCCACCAAACATTGGCGATCAGTATAGTGAACCACTTCTTTTCAACAACACTGGGCAAGATGAATGACGCGCGAGCGCGTTGAGTTTTTGCAAAACTCCTGTTTGTAGATTGTACCTCCTCGAATTCCCTCATGCCGACAACCATAGAGATGCACAACTCTCCTATTAGTAAGGAAGCATCTACAGAGAGCACATCGAGACATCGTGATATTAAAGGCTCTCAGTGGCTGTCGCTATCGTTTGAAAATAACTATGCATTGTGATAGCTTCAACTCGGCCTTATCGTTGAAATGAGAGCAGGGTGGCAGTGACAAAATCTAGCACACGGGCAGGCTTGGACAGGAGTCTACACCCCCCGGACTACGAGTGACATATGGAATTAAGGTTCGGATATCCAGGTAAATACGAGGCATTACAGACATACGAATCCCGTACGCTGTAACGGCAGTGACTGCCCGTATTCGATTTTTTCAGCTGGACTTCGACAACCACATGGCGCAAACATAACACTTGAGTGTGGACATTACCTCTATACAGAATTGGTTAGAAAAACAGGTGGAATTTTTCTACACGCTGTCCCTGGAATGAAGAGCTGTTGCAGGATATTGCGAATTGCGATGTGTTCACGGCTTTTACTCCTCACGGCATCTTGAACCTTATCGCCCCTTCAACAGCCGAGGGGTTTGTTTGATTCTCCCGCATCCCAACTTCTGACGCGATTACAAAACTTCTGCTCTGTGCTTTCCAACGTCCTGTGCTCCAGACTTGATAGGTGCACATTTGTGAGAAACATCCACGATATTCCTGTCGCGAGAATTTCGTCACTCGCGCTCCTCACATATCTTTGAGCCATATAATAGGTGATCATTCGTCATAATATAGTGATCGCTTTGTGTCGGTCGGGGTGCAACTTCCGTGTTCAATCAAATTTTCTACAGTATTCGAACCTGATATCTGTCACTGTGCACACATCGGTGATGGAGTCTGTAGGCATCCCATCCAAACAATGCCAGAGATGGCTAATTAATGGTGACACAAAGTCCTAGAACGGGCAATGTGCCTGGCAATATCTATACGAGACTTCAGCTTTGATCTGCGGCGATATACCAGCTGAGCAAAATGAATGTGGAAAACTAGTCTCAAAAACAAATCTCAGACAAGTAGGTCCAACATGCATCGTTTAATGGGATTCTTGCAACTGCCATAACATACTTTCAGCAAATGGGGTTCACAAGGTCTTCGGGGAGAAGACTTTTGGCAGTTACGACTCTACTCAAAACTCTATTTGCCCTTGAACAAAACCTTCTCGACACCCAGCTCGTATCATTTTCGATAATGGAAATGAGAACGTTATACTGGCCATCTAACAGTAACGACTGCAACCGTAAGATACGCCATGTCTGCCCAAGGTACTCTCAACAGGAGCAGCGAATTGGGAAAGCTGCTGTGTATAAGAACCCAGTCTCGCATCACTGACAAAACAGGGTGTTCAATCCAAACCCAGTCATTCTTTCAACCATCTTTTACTAACCCCAAATCGCAATGAAGACCGCCATCGCTGTGTCCGCTCTTGCCCTGGTGGGCTCGGCTGCGGCCCAGTTCCGAAACACAACTACTGTTATGTTTTCGAACACCACCGCCGTCGCAACTTCATCCTCTACGTCCAGCGGGGTTGTTCTTACAACTGGATCAACTCCATCATCTTCGTCTTCTGTGGAGTCCAGCGTCTCATCCTCGTCTGTCGCTCAGAATGGCACCGCTATGACAAGCAGCTCGGCCCCCCTGACCACCGTGTCGACCAGCTCTTTCCCCATGTCGAACTCTTCGGTCCCTGCCTCGACTGCTTCGGTGACCGCATCAAACTCTTCCATCGCTCTGACCACCAGTTTGATGAGCTCGTCTTCGGCTGTCACTGTCATTGCTTCCAATACTTCCGTAGCTCAGACCACTTCTTCAATCAGCTCGTCGTCGATCGTCGCCGTCAGCGCATCTTCGTCGTCGGCCGTTACTGTTAGCAATTCGTCAACTTTAGCTACTTCGTCAGGCTCCACCACTGCTCCGGTCGTCTCATCGTCCTCGGCAATGATGTCCGGAAATGCTACAAACCCCATGACCTCGGCCTCTCAGACCTCTTCATCTGCAGCCCCTACCTACACCAACGGATCTACTCCCATGGTCAATGGTGTCACCTTCTCTGTCCAGACCAATGTAACATATTCTGGTACCACACTCACCCTTCCTGCAATGAAGAGATTCGTCATGTACAGACGCGATTCGTCTGGCCTCAACCGGTGCTTGAACAATTGCGCTGCCGTATCCCAATGTGTTGGTACATCGTATGACACCTCTTGCACCTACTTTAGCGGTATCGACCAGAACAGCAAGACCTCTGCCCCTGGCACTGACTTCGCCATGGTTGAATCTCGTGCTGCGCAGAACAACTCGACGACTACAGCATCGTCTGCAGCTTCGACCAGCAGCGCTGCCCTGTCAAGCAGCTTCTCCAACGGTACCACATCTGCTATCCTGTCTAGCTCAGCTTCATCCAGCAGCTTCGTGAACTCTACAGCCTCTGCCTCTGTTCCTGTCACCCAGTCATCTAGCAGCTTCGCGAACTCCACAGCTTCTACCTCTATCCCCGTCACCCAGTCATCCAGTGGACTGTCTGGTTCATCATCTTCAACCGCGGGTCCTACTTCTGAGGCAAGCATCTCTTCAAGCTCGGTCTCGTCCTCCGTCTTTACCAATGGAACCACAGTAGTCCCCAGCAGTACCTTTACTCAGCTGACTTCGTCTGCGGTCTCTTCGTCTGCGGTCTCTTCATCTGGAGTCTCTTCATCTGCAGTCTCTTCATCTGCAGTCTCTTCGTCTCAGGCCTCTTCATCTGCAGTCTCTTCATCTGCAGTCTCTTCATCTGCAGTCTCTTCGTCTCAGGCCTCTTCAACCGAGAACTCTTCGTCGGCACCTTTGTCTACTGCTGTCTCATCTTCATCAGGCCTGACCAACGGCACGATGACGGTTTCTTCATCCAGCTCCGGCACTGCTTCTGGAACTATCTCAACCACCTCTGCCACCGCGACCTCGACGGCAAACACCACTACTATCGATGGTGTCACTTTCTCAATCGAGAACAACACTACCTACGATGGTCAGACTTATAACGTTCCCTTGTCCAAGAGAGCCGGCCAGAATCTTGATGATTGCCTTTCCGCCTGTGCTCTGAACCCCAGCTGCAAGGGCACTGCTTACAACAGCAACGCCACTACTTGCAGTTTCTACAGCTCCATTGACGAATCGACCAAGCGTTTCGCTGCTGGTATCACCTTCGCCACCGTTAAATCTCGCTTAAGCTCTAGCTCTTCCAGTATGGCCAGCACTGCATCTGTGTCAGCTTCGGTATCGCAGAACTCAACTGCCACCGGTTCCTCGACCATCTCCAGCTCTGCAAGCGCTTCTGCCTCGACTGGACCTGAGGCTCTGATTTGCCCCAAGCTCAACGGTGCTGTCATCACCAATGCACTAAAGGCTGGCTTCGCCATTGATTGCAACCACGGCATCATTGGTACCGCTCTGCAGATCACTGCTAACAGTAAGCGTCAGACCGTCAGCCTCCCTACCACCCTGTCCAACTGTGTCGACGTCTGTTCTACCTCAGATCGTTGTGTTGGTACTACCTTCCAGATATCGACCGGTGCTTGCACGTACTACAGTGCCATCCAGAGCACCTACATCGACGCCGGCTTGGATTCTGCTCTTCGCCTTGGTTCAAACAATGGCCCAGCTGGTACTACCACAGTCACCGTCGTGTCTACCCAGGTCCAGACCAACACTGTCACTCTCGGCGGTGGTTCAACCAGTCTTACCACCAGCACCCTCACCTCGACTGCTGTGCAGACTGTCTGCCCCAAGTGCTCCATCACGAGCATCCCTAGCGGAGCTCAGACCGGAGCTGTCCAGACCAACGGTGCCCAGAACGGTTCTCCCAGCACCGCAACTGTCTACAAAACCACGGTCATCACAATCTCGTCCTGTGCACCGACCGTTACTGACTGCCCTCTCCGTAACGGTCAGAAGCAGGCTGTTGTGACTACTGTTGTTCCCGTTGCCACCACTGTCTATCAGTGCCCCGTTCCCACAAACAACGCAGTCGCTACCGCTATCTGGGGTGCTGTCACTGTCAAGGACATTGCTACCACCACGATTTACCAGTGTTCCGCTGGCCAGACAATCACTGTTAGCGGAACTGCTTACACAACTGCATACACTTCCTCCTACACCACCCAAGTTACTGCCAGCTCCTCGGCACCTTCTCCTACTGGAACTGCTTCTACCCAGACTATTGTCTACGTCCAGAAGATTGTCTCTCAGGGCCAGACTGCTACTTCCACTCAGTGGGTCGTCGTCTCGACCGCAACCCCTGCCACTGCTACCCCAACCGCAACCACTATTGTGAAGATCACCTCGACTCTGGTTCCCACCGCTTGCAACGGCGCAAACTGCCTCAATAACAACAACAATGGCAACAACAATGGCAACAACAATGGCAACAACAATGGCAACAACAATGGCAACAGCACTGGCAGCAACAATGGCAACAACAATGGCAACAACAATGGCAACAACAATGGCAACAACAATGGCAACAGCACTGGCAACAACACTGGTAACAACACTGGCAAGAACAATGGCATGACCACCTCATCCACTGCCACAGCTACCAAGTCGCAGCCCGCCATCTACACTGGTGCCGCCGCTGTCAACGGTGTCCAGGGTGGCTTCGTTGCTGCCGTCTTCGGTCTTCTTACCTTCCTTTTGTTCTAA
>Ga0058704_10001732_pt1 | contig 10084 bp, 6 predicted proteins | sample AgamicMgSfe_FD_71363 | JGI IMG/M metagenome (GOLD analysis project Ga0058704, IMG submission 71363) | Agave microbial communities from Guanajuato, Mexico - Mg.Sf.e | ecosystem: Host-associated > Plants > Phyllosphere > Phylloplane/Leaf | place: Guanajuato, Mexico | collected 2012-05-30 | reverse complement strand
TTACCATCTCGTCGCGATTCTGGCGCTTCTGCAGCCATTCGCCGATCCATGTCTCGGATTGCTCGTCTTGGTACTAAGGCAAAAGGTCAGAATCGGCCCACGTCTCGTACATCTTCGGTTGACCAACATTGTTCGCTGTGTCGATGAAGTTGCCGCCTTGTTCGTAAAAGTAATCCAGCATAGCGAATGCAGTCTCCTTGTTACACTCGCCCATGAACTCTCTCCACGCGTCTCCGAAGTTCATGGCGCCGAGACATAAGGGCGAGACTCTAACACCAGCAGTTGGCGAGAGAAGACGATGGTAGCCCAGGAGGCTTGCTGGCTTTGGTGCAGGGCTGAACAGAGACATACTGGTAGGCTAAGACGGTCGGGCGAGCTTTACGGTTGGTTGAAGGTCTGATGGATGTAAACTCAGGAAGAGAAGGTTGTTTGTCCTTGATATATTTGCCGTCATCGAACTATCCCCATTGACTCCGCTTAAGTCCGCCTAAACACCGAAGCATGAGCATCATCACGACCTTGATAGTGACACGCAGAGACTAACAATATGGCGGCTCAGTTGATGAGCTTTTGTCATTAGTGAAGTCTCATAGTCGGCGCAGGTTAGGTATGCTCTCATCAAGAGCCACTGCTCCGCTGTTATGTCATGTCCTAAGGCAAGTTTATAACACGCGTGGTTTGCACAGAGGGATGTTGTGGACGTTGTCAGCATTGTGTACGAGCTAGCCTTGGAGACCTCTGCTGAGTGCCAGCGGCGCGGTGTGTAACAGCTTAATAACAGGGAGAGGAAGGACTGCAAGATGGAGGAGGAGCGGAGTCTCGGAGTATGGTTTAGCCGATGCCGAGACGAAGTTCACCCGGAGGATCACATGCAAGTGGGCGAATGACACTCCCGCTTACAAGAGCGTGCCCATGCCATGGCGCCTGATCCTTTGGATTCAAACGGCGCCGTGTCAGCAGCGCTGCTCGAGGAAGTTACCGTGATGGCTGCGCATTTTCCAACAGTCGCGTGCTCGCGAGCAAGACTCGCGCAATCGCGACAGCTACGTACTGCAACCGACCGGCCACGCGACCATGCACGAGTTGCCGGAAGTGCTAACGAACAGCATGCGGTCATATAGAGGCAGTGTGCATGGAAATAGTACACGCAATGAGGTGATTGATCTGGAGAAGGGCGTGGAGAATTATGGGGACAAGGAATTCGACCAAGCATTGAGCCCGACAGAGAGTTCGCTGGTAGTAGTACGTACAGTCCGGAACGTAGGACTGACCGTTCGTACTCTGCTAATTCCCGCCCTTCCAGCATCCGACACACTCACACCATGCCCTCAAACATAAGGCAATACAGCAGGGAGCACGCTTCCCATCCCGAGACCCTGCTCCCCACGGCCAACAGCAAGACCATGCACAACATCCCAACCAGATTAAGCGCGTCCCACGACGACAAGGCACCCTCCCGCCGCAGACTCCAGCATCGGCGAAACAGAGCATCTTCAGCGCACCAAAAGTTGACGACCCCGACCCGGCCGCCGATCGCATCGCGGAGCGAGACAGCGAGCCGTTGTCCGCTGCTGAGTTCTACGACTTGATCGGTATGCGGCCGCCAGATACAAGCCACCAGATCCCGAAAGAGCTAGCCATCCGACACGGTCTATACGGTCAGATCCAACACCGCCTCACCTACATCCAGCGAAAGTACCGCATCTTCGACGTCCTGACGTACGCCTTGCTGGTCCTACAACTCATCCTGAGCGCCGTTTTCATCGTGTTGGGAGCCTTGACACACGTAGACTCTCACATCGCAATCGCCGTGCTCGGTGCCGTTAGTGCCGTCATCGCCGGCGTACTGGCGATGATGAAAGGCAACGGCCTACCCAATCGGTTACGGCAAACCAGAGATGCGTTGCGTAATGTCATTTTCGAGACGGAAGAGTTGTATTGGGACGTCGGAGTCGATCGAGAAGTGTACTTTAAGGACATTGTCAAGCTGAGAGAAGATTATCTCCGTGTCATGGAGGAGGCTAGGAGGAACCATCCGGATACGTGGAACTCCACTACAACAGGTGTTGCGAAGGGGATAGATCTGAACAGGAGGAGTACTAAGCCTGTGCCCGCCAAGCCAATGCTGTCGAAGGTATGAGGGCACGCATGCGTGCGTCCATTGCTCACCTTGCATGGTCGCAACGATCACCAGCATCGCCTCGATCGAGCGGCGGCACTTTAGCTAGACGGGCAGTATTGCTAGTGACGGCGAAAGTGTCAGACAACATCTTGCTTCGATGCATTGCAATGTACATATATATAAGGTCCGACAGCCCAGCAAGCAAGCGCTCGTCAAGTTCAGACTTTCGGCGCTAGTATAGAACACGCCAAAGTATTGCAGGGTTGCGTTCCGGACCCGAGCACATCCCGCTTGCCTCGTTTCATAGCGTCATACCTTCGATATCAGCGTGACAGAGACCCTTCCGTCTCATGGACACTCGCCAGCGATTGATTACTCATTGTACTCCGCCTCCAGCTGATGGACCTTGCCGAGACGAGCTGCCGGCAGCCACTTATCCTCCGGCGTCACAAGATACGTGACAATGCCGAAGATGGTGATGACGCCGAAGATGACAGGCGAGTAATTGAACGTACCACCAGTGACTGGGAACTCGAGTGGCGAAAAGAGCACCGCAGCGAGATATAGGTTCCAGATCAGCGTGATAAAGGTCAGAGGCCGCGACCACTTCCCTAGACTCCAAGGTGAGTGCTGGAACTTTCTAGGCGTGAGGAAGCATCTCCCGAATGCGATCAGCGCATAGGCCGTGATGGTCGGTACCCCGGCTGCGGAGACTAGCGACGTGAATGCGACCGGAGAAGGCAGGATGGTGCACAGCAGTAGAGCAGCCACAACATGCATGGTGATGACGGCATTTTTCGGCTCCTTCTTGTCTGAGACCTTTGATATCCAGCCTGAGAAAGGAAGGACACCATCTCTCGCCACGGCCCAGATCAAGCGTGAGCTGGCAACACCGGCGACGGTGGTGTTGAAGATCAAACCGAAGATGCAGACGACGTTCATGAAGACATGCCCGCCGCGACCCATGGTCATAGCATAGATCTCCACGAAAGGTTGAGGCGCGCCGAGATTGTAGAGTGTGGTCAGATCTGGTAGGCAAAACAGGAAGAGGATCACAAGTGGAAAGCCAATCAGCGCAGATGCGACAGCCGAGTAGAAGATGCCGCGTGCAGCTACTACGCTGGCATTCTTCGTCTCCTCAGAGATATGTCCAGAGGCTTCGAAGCCGACTAGGATGCCGGCAGTAACGTAGAAGCTGAGCATCCAGTTCCAGACCGGCGGCGCGCCGGTCTCGTTAAAGGTCTGAGTGAACACGTACGTGGCGTCCTGGAAGCCGTATGTCTTAGAGACGGCTATGGGAAGCCAGATGATGTTGAGGAAGAAGTCCAGTAGAATGATGCCAGTTGCTATGCGGAAGATCGTGCTGTAGGTCTTAGGGTCGAGATAGTTCATGCTGATCGAGAGGAACAGGATCGCCTCAGAGACGATCCATTGCACTGCTCGGAATTTGACGTCGTTCGTGTCGGTTGAGAACGACAGGCCGAAGACCGTGATCTCTGAGAGCAGAAAATTGGCGGCAGCTTGGCAATTGCTGGCTACGAACGTAGTCCATGCCGTCGTACTCCACCAAGCGACAATGAAGCCGAAAAGCCTGCCGTAGCGACGTCCGCCAGATTCGGCAGCCCAGAAGTAGATAGAGCCGGCTGCTGGGAGCGCCGAACAGACTTCAGCAAGGACGGCTGCGGTGATGAAAACAAAGATGCAGGTGATCACGTAGCTCGACCTATAGAACCGTTAGTGGATCGGGGTATTGGCTGGGATGCGTAGCTACGCACCAGTAGGCCGCAGGACCTCCAGCACCAACACCGATGGTAAACGTGGTACGAATGCCGCCGACAGAGTAGAGCGCGGCTGTTGATGTCAGTAGATGTTTGCGACTCCATAGTGATATATACTTGACGGACCAAAGCTGGCAGCGAAACTCTCAAAGAACTTCCATTGCCGGTGGAGGGACTGCAGAACGTAAGTATTGTATGCAGAATCACGAGGTTGCGATCAGGGTTCAGCATACCTGCTTGTACCCAAGCGCACGCTTCTGTATGTTAGCAGGACAAATCACGAGGACAGGGTTAGGGGAGCATCAATCGATGGTCATAGCATCTCCTTTCGCGCATGTGAATGCCCAAGTTCATGCCGTCTGATCTCAATCCACGACATCTCCTTACTCAATCTCACGCGCAAAGCGTAAGTTGGTGAGCAGGTAGGTGAAGGGATACCGGCGTGCCATGATTACGTTTCACTTGATGCAAGTTTTGACTCACTAAGTGCGCTTGAGGATACACTTGAGGTTTACCCCGATGACCATCCAATGCTGATAGCTCTCGCTGAGCTTACCAAGTAGCGCTCGTCGGAATCGATATCGCTGCCGGCCTCTTGAGCGTCGAAGTCGGATTGAAGGGGATTGTTAGGCAAGATCGAACCGCTTCTGGGCGCCGATTCTTCCGTCCTGGCGCGCTTGATTGAGGCCATCGCATAGAACCAGTATTGTCGAGTCTTCCCAAGGAAACTATAACCTGCCAAGATCGTTCACTTGATACTGTAGTATGCTCTTAGGTGTTTTGATGTCGAGGAAAAAGTAAAGGAAAATCCTGTCAGCTGCGAGCTGGCTCCGGAGCCGGGACCGGCGGATGGATTGAAGTGAGAAAAAGTGGGTCCTTCGACCTCGCCTGCCTGCAAGCAACATACAGCAACGTAATCTCTGCAATATTCACATCATGATGGAAAGGGCTTCGTCGCACTGCGAAAGCAACAAGCTACACAACACGAACCGGGTGGTTTCACGAATCTCGCCCTGCTGGACCAAGGCCAGCTTTTAGGCGGACCAGGCTGAATCGAAAGTCCTGTTACACTCATGGCAGCGCAGACTTCAGAGAGAGGAGAAGGCACATCGAGGAAGCCACGACGATGCGGCATCTGGGAGGGATTTTGCTGTGAATCGTGATCCTGCTGCAGCTGTAACCTTTCGTCAAGTCTCGCTAGGGAAGCCGAGCACTGCCGCTGCCAGGTTGTATCTAAAAGGACGCATCCTGCGAACATTACATCTGCCTACATGCCTCTATGAGGTACTTGAGGTTGAGTACGTTGGCATGTTCGGTGCTCTGCCGTGCGGAGAAGCGACTGTCATCACCGTCTCCACGGAACGGCTGGGCCTTCTTCTGGCTTCATGATTTCCGCATCCAGACAATTCTGGTCGATCAGCAAGCCATATGACGTCGTTGAGGGAGTCAAATGTTGAGCCTCTGCCGAAACATGCGAACAGTCGCGGAGATGTTGAGGTCAAGCTTTGTGATTATCATACCTTAACTTTCTCCCGGTCCACCTTAATTAAACTTGTGGTCATCGTGGTGTCCCTGTTTGGGAACGCAACGGCCATCTCTACGGATGTTCCAAATCATGGCTGGCCTAGAGTCCGGAGATACTGTGTCCCTGCATTGGTCCACTCATGTCAACGTCCCTTCTGCCGAACCGAAGGGCATATTAAGAGCATTGCCGTCCCTGCTGCAAGGTGACCAGGATATTTCTTCTCTTCGACCTCTCATCTTCAATCCCGCAAGATGAAGTACTCTATTGCTGCCGCTGCTGCCATCGCTGGCGTTGCATCCGCGAGACAATGCCAGAACCTCACCATCCCAATCTACGCCTCGGCTAGAAACGGCCTCTTCAATCAAACGACGCCGCAGAACAACATCGAAGTGACCAACTTCATCCTCAACCTGACGCAGCAAGGACATAATTATACCGATGCGGTTTTGAAATCATACCAAACCGTTTCAGGCAACTACTCCATCGCTGCGACGTACTGCCAGCCAGACAGTGGCCCGTCGAACGTCCTTCAAGTCTTGACCCACGGTATTGGCTTCGACCGCAGCTATTGGGATTTATCTTACAACAATTACAATTATAGCTACAGCGGAGCAGCTGTTGACCAGTATGGCTACTCCACGTTCAGCTGGGATCGTCTCGGCATCGGCATGTCGTCCCACGGCGAGCCAGTCAACGAGATCCAGGCTCTTCTTGAAGTCGACGCTCTCCGCGCACTGACCACGATGCTCCGCAACGGCGAGGTCTCCGGCATCAGCAAGAGTTTCAACACCGTCGTGCACGTCGGCCACTCTTTCGGATCTGAGCACACCTACGCCTTGACCGCCATGTACCCAAACATTTCAGACGGCATTGCTCTCACCGGCTTTTCCCAGAACGGCAGCTTCGTCCCATTCTTCGAGCTTGGCGGCAACTTCGTCGATGCGCCGACAGCAGGCTTGACCAACTACACACACGGCTACTTCGCCGCTGGCAATCCGACCGGTGTCCAGATCAATTTCTTCGCGCCAAACCAGTTCGACCCGGCAATCCTTCAGCTGGCCTACACCACTGGCCAACCAGTCACCGTAGGCGAGCTCCTGACCATTGGCGGTGAGGCGGGCAGCGTGAATAACTTCTGCGGCCCCACTCTGATCATCACCGGCCAACGCGATATCCCCTACTGTGGTGGTGACTGTCTCGAGGCGCCAACTGGCTACACCAGCATTCCAGCAACCTCCAAGAACTACCTGCCGAACGCCGAGAACTTTGAGGTCGTCATCGTCCCGAACACCGGCCACGGCTTGAACCTGCAGTACTCGCACCCATACACCTACTCGCAGATTCTCAACTACTTCGCTCAGAACGGTCTCGCAGCCAACGCAACTGCAAGCGCCAAGACTTGCGCGTCTAGCCCCACGGCTTCCAGCAGCGTAGAGTCGACCGCCTTGGGCACTGAATCTGCAGTGTCTGCCTCGGGTACCGCTTCAGGCTCTTCCACTGCCCCGTCTGCGACGAACACGTACGGTTCCAGCCGTGGCTGGCACTCCAAGGGCCAGCACTTCTCTGCGTAAAGGTTGACGTGCAAGCGACCAATAGGCCGAGCAGACTCTCCGTTCTGGGTGTGACAATTGTATATAATGAGTCCGCACATTGTACATAAATGATGAGCTTGAATGATCTTGTAATGCCAACGTCGAAACCCATATCGGTCGGAATAAGTAGACCCATAACTGTATGCTCTACTCGTCTTCAATCCGTGCGCAAGTGATTGAGCGCCTAGTGTGGAAACGTCCCCGTTTACAAATTCATCCTTCAAGATATGTCACATGGTCAAGTGTAGTTTTGTGACGTAAACTGGTGCCATGATGATATTGTATGGCGAGCTTCCAATAGTGTGGTTGCACAGATTAGTTTTGCAGCCAGCTGGTCGCATGTGAAAATCCGCATGTGAGTTTCCATCGGTGACTCCCTGCTGAGAAGCTTTCAGAGAACGGGCCTAGCGTAGAAAAACCCGGTCCGATGGAACCACTCACTAAGCAGAGGATAGAAGGTCGAGTTCATCCAATTCATTGTACACTAATCATAGCATTTCCACTGTTGCTGTATCATGGGTATCTACGCGCTAAAGCACTCCCACCTCCCTCCGTATCTACTACTTCTGGTGCACGACTTTCACCTGCATCGTACCCAGTACCATCCCACTCTTTCCAGAGCGCCTCGCTAATGACGACACGAAACTATTGCACAACTAAAGCTTGAGCTTCATCTCATAGCCAACCTTCTCCTTCGCAACCCACTCCGCCAGCATAGTATACCCAACCCTCGTCGCGCGCAGAGGAGATGTCGCGACGCTCAAGGGGAGCTTGTACTCACCCGCGAAGTCTGCCGGGCCAGTGAGTGTGTCGAGAGACGGAGTGCCTTTCGCGCGCTGCTTCCACGTCCGCGGAAAGTTGTCTTGAAGCGCATCAAAGTCTAGCTGAGCGTCTGCGTCCGCGGCGTGCTTCGAGAGCGCGCTATACGTCTCAAGCGTGGGATCGCGATTATCGCGGTTATCACGAGTGTCGCGAGTTGGTCGCTCGGAGGGGTATTGCATAGTGATGTCGATGATGCGTGCATTGAACACTACACCGAGTTGACAGACTAGACCAAGCAAAAGCGGGAAGGCTTCGCAGTTCCGCCTGACGAAGCCGAAGAACCCGTGCAGGCTCCGCCAATTCTTAATCGCCGGAACCTGCTTGGGATCTGCAGCCAGCGCAGCCTCGTCTGCGGAGACAAAAGCAAGGAAATAAGCGAGCAAAGACTCCACGGACTTGACAGCAGCCAATTTCTGTTCATTCGACGGCCCAGCTGGATCTGAGTGCGTGACCTTCAATGAGTTGAGGTGCGCAGAAGCAGCGTGTTTGAGCTCTCGACCCAGCGTCTCAAGTCGCTTCTGCTCCGTCTCCCAAAGCTGCTGTTTCGGCGTCTTGCTACTAGGCTGACTGGACGATGGCTTTACAATGCCGTTGGGCTGCGAAGTATACATGCCGTTTGTTTTAGGAGTATCCGACTTGGCAGAAGGCGTGTTGGCGTTACTGTCCATAGATTGCTCGCGCTGCATCGGCACGGACAAGTGGTCCTTATGTATGCTTGGCGTGATTTGCTGTGCTTTCTGAATGCTCAAGGGCATTGCTGGTGACTGGAGGGCAGACTGAATAGGCGTGCTCGGGTCCTTCTTCGTGTCTAAAGAGCTCGGTATCTTCTTGCGCTTGGCCAGAGGCTCCCTGCTTTCGACATTTAGAGCGTCAACTTCTGCTTTTCGTTTAGCTGACGATCCTCCGACGTTCTTCTGAGTCGGCTCAGCGGCCGCTTTGGGTTTCGCTGCAGCGTCTTCCACTTTGGCGTCTGGCGTTGCTGATGGCTTCTCAACTGCGGCCTCCACCTTTCGCTTCGCCGGTGACTCTTCGACACTCTTCTCGACCGTCTCAGACGCCGGCTTTCGACTTGGTGCAGCATCTTCGCCTTTCACGTCTGTGCTTGGCAGTCGCGTCTCAGCTGCTGGTTCTGCTTTTCGTTTGGGTGGCGCCTTTTCAACATCCTTCTTGGCTGCCTCAGATACCACTTTCTGCCTCACCGCAGCATCTTGAAAGTCACTAGCTTTGGTGGCCGGACGCTTCTCAGCCGAAGGCGGCTTCTCGACAGTCTTCTTCGCCGCCACCCGCTTAGCCGCAGGTCCGACTTTCTGAGCGACACCTCTCGCATTTGGATCTCTTCCCCTCACTGCAGGCTGGTCGATCCTCGGGTCCTCCTCCGTCGGCTTCGGCGTAGCTATTCGTGTTGCTGTTGCCGCAGGTTGTGGTGTTGGACTGCTCTTCGGTCTCGGCCGCATGCCCAAGATACGTCTGATGTCATCTCGCTGCTGCTTTCTATACTTCAGCTTGACAAGCAATGCCGGCTTGTCAGACTGTTTGACCTTCAGCGCTTTGCCTACAGCCTTCTCCTCGTCTTTCGACAGCTCAGGACTCTTGGCACGCTGTGGCGCAGAAGAGGTTGGCGGCTTGGCTTTCTCTTCCGCATCTGAACGAATCGCAGGCGAGCTGGAGGCACGGAACCCATTACGCGGTATCGGAGACTTATGTTTCGTGATGCCTTCCGGTTTCAGCATGGGCGTAAGCTTTTCGTTCATGGTTGCCGAGCTTGGCGCAGAGTTGTCGGGAGATGACGGGCGCTGATGCTCGCGAGCCTTGAGCGTTGCCGCAATGTTTGTTGGAAGAGTAGGCGAAAGCCTGGTGGGCATGGACGGCACTTCGAGCGGGGATAGCCTTGGGGGCAGTGCTGTATCTTCTGATGTCGGAAGTGGCGTGGACGGCTTCTGTGGCGACTTCACAGGCTCCCGCGACGGAGATGGTACCCACTTGCTATCTTTCGTCGCAGGTGGCGGCGAGGCAGCGCGTGCTCGCTTAGTTGCTGGCTCCTCGTCCGGCCTGGTGTCTTCACGCGACCTCTCCTCGTGTTTCTCATCGTCCTCCCGTTTCCGCTTCAGCTCCTTCTTCTCAGCCTTCCTATCCTCTTTTGCCTTCTCGGCCGGCTTCCCCAATGACTCCTCAGCAACCGCAGCCAGCACTTCATCCGTCTCCGCCCTAACCCTCTCCACCGGTCCCTTCACCGCAGGCTGCTTGG
>Ga0058704_10001731_pt1 | contig 10085 bp, 12 predicted proteins | sample AgamicMgSfe_FD_71363 | JGI IMG/M metagenome (GOLD analysis project Ga0058704, IMG submission 71363) | Agave microbial communities from Guanajuato, Mexico - Mg.Sf.e | ecosystem: Host-associated > Plants > Phyllosphere > Phylloplane/Leaf | place: Guanajuato, Mexico | collected 2012-05-30 | reverse complement strand
GTTGTTGGTGGGGTGTAGAGTAGTCTGTGTAGTTGTCGTCGTCGTCGTCGTCGTCGTCTTGGTTATGTCGTGTGGCTACGCGAACGACTTCGGCTCCCCGGAAGCTGCCACGCGTCATTGTGCTATGTGAACAGTTTGAAAGGTGAGACCAGCCAAAGATGATGTGGCCGAGTTGACATCGCGAGCGTCGTCTTCACCAACTCATGAATGTTTTGTTTTACCGCGTTTGACATCACTCTCAACCTTTGGGGCAAACGACCTTGACCATGTTTCTAACAGCTGGCTCCCTTAACCGCATGACAGCATGACGAGGCGTGATGCCGCGTGAAGTCTTCACTTGAGCGCGTGTTCAGCACCAACGTGCCTCCGATCCACCCCAATATTCCACGTATGAGCGATGACGGCTCATTGTTCATCACCAACAACCACAAGGCTGTCATGTGCGTAGGCAGCTTGAGCATGCCCTCAAAGGCTTGTTCAAGACAAGCTAGCGCTTGCAGCGCCACGGCGGAACAAGCTCGTTCACGCATTTAAACAGGATTTCCGAAACAAGCAGTTGTGGATTATGACGTTGCGCTTCACTAACACGTGATCACATCGGTCGATGTAAACCAGAAGTGAATGTATACAAAAGGGCTCGCATTCGTCCAAGATCTTCATTCATCCCTTCAACGACTCCACCCTCGATCATAAGATCCAATTTTGAACCACCACCAACCAACCTACTCCCTCGATCAACAACAACATGTCGGGACTCATGGACAAGGCACAGAACGCCCTCGGCAAGGGCATGGACAAGCAAGCCCAGCCCGGCGACAGCGCCGAGAGGAGCGCCGACAGCGGCGCGAACAATGGTGAGTTCCATTCATGCCCATACCTTGCGTCTGTCTTGTCCCTTCACAACCTCGTACGCTTCCCGTGCGCGGTGTGCTGACGTGTTCGGGATTGGCAGCGATCAACAACGCCGCCAACCAAGCGGGCGTGCCGCAGCAGGACGACAAGATGATCGATGATGTGGCCGACAAGAAGATCAACGACAAGCTTCCGGGTGGGAACTAAGGCAGAGACGGAAGGGATGCATTCACCAGATGATATGATGTGAAAAACATTAGATACCACAGTCTTGTACTACGTCTGCGTTGTACCATTCGATCGTGTTCACGTTGATTTCAGATCCCAGATCCACCGTTCCGACGCATTTTCCATATTCATGAGCCAATAAAGCTATGCCTGAAGCTCGCAATAGCGAAGGGAAGCTGATGCTGTCGAGCATTTGTCGGTAACATCCTGCAAGATTTTGCTTGCCGATTAGGCGAACACTGGTTGTAACTTCCCGGTAATGCGCTCAATAACACGTTCAGGTAATTCCGTCTCATACACCATCTTACACCACTCCGAAACCAACGGTCTCGTCTGCGCCGGATCGATGATCTCTTCAATACTGAACGCATTCGCCGTCCGGACCGGGTTCATCAGCCGTCGGTACATTTCCTCGAGTTCCAAGTACCGGGCTTTGCGTGCCTCGAGTCCCCACTCCTTCTCGAGCTTCCTCAGTTCCGCGGCATGGCCGACGTCGATCCCGCCGTCGAGAGGCAAAGAGCCCCATTCGCCGCTCGGCCAGGCCACGCGCGTGTGCGGATCTCGACATTCCACCATCACGCTGCCTGCCACGCCGTACGCTTTCCGCACAATGACGTTGAACAACGGCACCGTGGTGGTGTAGTACGTTTTCCAAAGCTCCACGCCCCAGCGCATGGTAGCTGTCCTCTCGGCGACCGTTCCGATCGCATACCCCGGTACGTCAACGAATTGCAGGATGGGGAGGTTGAAGATGTCACAGAATTTTAGATGTCTCGTGATCTTCTGCGAGCCCGTGGCATCAAGTGCCCCAGCAAGCAGTTCACAGTTGTTGGAAATGATGCCGATGGGTCGGCCACCCAGCCTAGCTAGGCCGACGATAGCGGTGCGTCCCCACAGAGCGCCGATCTCGAAGAACGAGCCTGTATCGACGATAGCGGTGATCATCTTTCGCGGATTATACATCCGCTCCCTTTTGCGTGGGATGAGTGAGCGTAACTCGGGTGCCTCCCGACTCACCGGATCATCTGCCGTTATGACCGGAGGCATCTGCGTTCCGCAGTTGGGGAGGTATGATAGTACATTCCGGATCTGCTCGAAGCACTCTACCTCGTTCGCCGCGAGGTTATCGATCGTGCCGTTCGTACAGTGCATGGCAGGGCCTCCAAGGTCTGTGAATGACAAGCCTTCTTCAAACGTAGCATTTGCGACGACCTGTGGGCCGGCATTGAACAGGGATCCGATATCCGCGGCCATGACTGAGAAGTGGCATACCACCAACCTGGCTGCCCCCAAGCCTACCGCGGTGCCAACCCCTGCACCCAGGTTCGGTATACCGGCATTGAGTTGTGCAATCACGTGGTGAGCTCCGTCCAAGGGTGGCACGTAAGAATATCCATTCGTCTGAATGGTCGATACTGACCCGCCTCCCGAAGAGCCATCCACCAGCTTGACGACGGGTAACTTCAACTTCAGCGCGAGTTTCTCCAGATAGACCGTCTTCGCGAACAACGCCCCGTCGGCATGTCCGGCCCGGATCGAAAAGTCATCCGCGGTGAAGAGGATCCTGCGGCCTCTGAGCTTGCCGAATCCTGTAACGTTATTCGATGGCTGGTACTCCTCGATCTCCTCCTTCAAGGGGGCAATCTTCTTCCATGTGACTTTGCCCGTCACACTACCGATCTCCTGCAATGAGCCTTTGTCGAGTAGTTGTTCGACGCGCTCGCGTACCCAGAGCTTGCCGGCTTCCTTTTGACGGATGTAACCAGTCTTGGTAACGTCGGGGGCCGCGGCTATATCTTGTAGCCGCTTGATTTGACCTGTGATATCACTGTAGTCGGCAGGCAACTCGTCCTGTTTGGCCTTTCGTCGTCGCCGGCCAGTATTCGATTTGCCGCGTTCTTGAGAGGACAGATGGTCGGAGAGTTGAGCCGCTCTTGAGGCAGCTTTCTCCGTGTGCTCAGTTGAGGGCTGGCCATTTTCCGGATCACTTTTCTCGTTGCGATCTTTCATCTTCGTGAAGGTGATGCACACGGAGGCGTCGGTGAGGGCGCACTACATGTTTATGCCTGCGGTCTGCTTCGCCTGAGCCGAGGCTCTCCGCCAAATGTCCGGCTATTGCCGAAATAGGAAGGACCAGGACTTTCTTCAACAAAGCACAGATGCACTCACAGTTCCCAGTTGAAGTAGACTCGAGATAGAATAGCTTCCACTGCAATGCTTCTGTACATAACTATTACCAGCATCCTAAATACACTCAGTTCATCATCGGTATTCTCCCCATGGGTCCAGTCAGCGACAGGGGCTGCAGTCATTCACGACCATGACAGCCCGTACCCGAAAACTCCATCGACCCGTACTCCAGTTCCATCCCTCTACTCTCAACGCTACTCCGAACAAACCTTTATCGGAACTCACGACAGCGCTGCAATCAGGACGCCCGAAAATGGCTGGTCCATATCGGGCAACCAGTACTTCAACGTGACCGTGCAATTGCAATCAGGCGTCCGTCTGTTGCAAGCACAAGGTCACCGTGATCCCAACGGGTCAAACGACATCAGACTCTGCCACTTCAACTGCGCGTTGATGGACGGTGGAAGCCTGATCGATCACCTCCTCTCCGTGAAAGCCTTCCTCGACAATAACCCAAAAGAAGTCGTCACTCTGCTCTTCGTCAACACCGGCCCTCCACTCCAGGACTGGCTCAAAGCCTATCTCCTCACCGACCTGGACACATACTCATACAGCCCTCCTCCGTCTCTTCGAAGAGGACGTATGACGGTCGATGACTGGCCTACCATAGCATCTCTCGTCGCGACCAACCGTCGCCTGATCACTTTCCTTTCGAGTGGCGCCGACGAAGACATCGCCCCTTTCTTGCTGCCACAGTGGGACTACATGTTCGAGACGGACTTCGGCATCGAGAGCCCCGATCAATACAGCTGCTTGCCGTTCCGACCAAGATGGTCGACCGGCTACGTGCCGCCGCGGCTGAGCCTCGTCAATCACTTCCTGTACGCCAAATTCTTTGGTTTCCGATACCCGAACGCGACGTTTGCGAACACGACGAACGGGCCGGGGTTCAGAGTTGGTGAGCTGGGAGAGCACGCTGCGAGGTGCAGGGGAAGGTATGATGGCCGCCGGCCTAACTTTCTACTTGTCGACTTCTTCAACGAGGGCGAGGTGTTTGACGTCGAATACGGCATGAACGCCTACTGACGGATTACACTTGTTGTTAAGACACGTTTCAAGCTGAGAAGATCTCACGCACATAGCATGAATTACTCGAAAGAGCTGCGGATGCACGTGTGGCTTACTCGACTCTCTACACATCTTCCTCGAACCTTCTCACCATGAGACCTTTCTTCTGCAACTCCTCCTTCACTTGCCTGACCGTCCACTCTCCGCGATGGAACATCCCAGCCCCGAGCGCCGCATCGACGTTGGTCTGATCAAAGACCTCGGCAAAGTGCTCCGCATTGCCAGCGCCACTTGAAGCAATGACCGGAATCTTCACTGCCGCCTTGACGGACCGGATGAGCTCGAGATCGAAGCCGGAATTCGTTCCGTCCTTGTCAATGCAATTGAGTAGGATCTCGCCGGCACCCATCGCCTCTACGGCCGTGACCAATTGTACGACATCAAGATCGCGGGTCTCCCGACCGCCTTTGATTGTGCAGGCATACCAGCAATGCTTCTCTCCATTCGGACCCGGGAAGGCCGTTGCTACGGTGTGGTGGGTGGTTGCATCTGGGCTGGAGACGTAGACACGCTTCGGATCCACCGAGACCACAACAGCCTGCGCACCGTATGCTTCGCTGATGGTTTCAATGGCAGTCTTGCCCGTGAGCGTCCGGTCGGAGGCGAAGTACTGCTCGGCTGCTATGACTGCGTCCGAGCCAATGGACACCTTGTCCGCGCCTGATTTGAAGTAAAGTGTGGCGACCTCCAATGCGGGCGCAGTACGGTTCGTTTCGGGATCGTGTGTGTCGCGAATGCCACCACCAATTGTCAGGGGCACGAAAGTGGTTGCGGATGTTTGCCGTAGAACCTCGAGCATTGGCATGTTCTTGAGTGGCGTGTCGCGAAAGGACGTGATGTTCAGGAATGTGACTTCGTCCGCACCTTGTTCATAGTACTGCTGCGCCTTCTGTACCGGCTTGCCCAGATTCCGAACCGCGTTGTTTGACTTTTCGCGAACGTCGTATTGATCACCTTTGGTCACGACCAAATCGCCTTGGTCATTCGCGCGGACATCTAGACAAGCGATGATGCGACGCGTAAGACCTTCTCTGGTCGACTCGGTGCTGAGATCGTCCGGGAGCGGTGTGCTTTGCTGTCCAGTCAAGAAGGCTTTGAGGACACGCAGACCTGCAGCGCCACTCTTTTCGGGATGGAATTGGGTGGCGAGAACGTTGTCCTTTGCAACCGCTCCCACGAATTCTTCGTTACCGTAGCGAGCAGTCGCCACCGTCCAACCGTCTCTCTCCAGCTCGCCGGTCCGGTAAGGTACTGCGTACGAATGAACGTAGTAGTACTTACTGTCGGGCCGCATGCCAAATACACTTTGCCGTTTGCTCCCACCGTCTTGCGACAGAGTGTTCGCCGAGTTCCAGCCGATGTGCGGCACGCTCTTGTCGTCCGTTCGGAACTTTTCCAAGTGACCTTTGATGATGCCGAGACCAGGTACAGCTGGATCTTCTGCAGAGCCTTCGAACAGTGCTTGAATACCTACGCAAATACCCATAAAGGGCTTCCCAGCCTTGATATGGGCCTGAACTGGCTCCACGTACCCGGCATTCGCAAACTGCCTCAGACAGTGGCCAAAATGACCAACGCCAGGAAGAATCAATGTCTACGGATCGTTTAGACCCTGTCAGCTATCAGCGGTGGTCTTCGGCACCAGCAGTAGCAGAGCGTACATACTTCTGCTTTTGCGACATCGTCGGGTGATTTGATCCATTCGACCTGCCAGCCTATCTTCTCAATGGCATTGACAAGCGACCGAACGTTACCCGCGGCATAATCTAGCAAGTACGCGGTCGGCATCCTGGTGTGCTGATGTTCGGCAGAAAAGACGATTCTTCTTCGCTGTCTCACTCGTCTACCTTTGTAGTGCTCGTTCGATAATATTCATTTTGTGTCATCGTCAGGATGAAGGCAGGGATTTTGTTTACGTAATAGCGGAGACATACCGCAACGGGACCGTCCGCGATCGATAAAGATGGATGAAGGCACCTCGCCCCATCGATTGCGAATATCCCGAACATTTCTGCGCAGTCGTTGAGCACGCTGCGAAGATGGTGCGCAAACTCAAACACCATGAGCAGCGTCTCTTGCGTAAGGTCGACTTCGTCAACTATCCATCCGATGCCACCCACCGCTCCGCCGAAATCACGCGACGCTATTCGCTCTCCAATCCAGCAGACTACAGCTCGTACAACAAGCAAGCAGGCAACTTGAGGCACCTCGCCCATCGACTGGCGCTCTTACCGCCTGAATCTGCGTTCCGGAGGAAGCACGAGGATTTACTGCTGGAGAAGCTACACGACATGGGGTTGCTTGGGATTGGCGGCGAAGGCAAGGGCAAGCTAAGCGATGTCGAGAGGAAGATCACCGTGTCCGCATTTTGCAGGAGGCGGCTAGGTGTGGTCATGACACGGCTGCGAATGTCGGAGACGGTCAGCACTGCGAACAAGTTCATCGAACAAGGGCATGTTAGGGTCGGAACCGAAGTCGTCACAGATCCTGCATTTCTAGTGACTCGGTAAGGCACATCGACCATTTATGGGACGTGGCCATGTCGCTAATCTACCGGTCAGTAACATGGAAGATTTCGTCACTTGGGTTGACTCTTCGAAGATCAAGAGGAACATCATGAAGTACCGGGACAAGCTGGACGACTTCGATCTACTCTAATCTCAGTTTCACTGGACACGGACGATTTATTGCAGCTTTGTTGCATTACCAAACCATGCGACGCTGCACTCTGGCTAGATATGAGGACGTCTGGTCTGGCTCATGCAGCGGGTCAATGAAGGAGGGGCGAAGGAAGCTGAGCCTTGTCACGTGTGTTCCTGGCTGATACCTGCAGGGTCTCCATACATCCCCGCCCTTCTCCTTTCCCATTCTCCTTTCTTCTTTCATCCTACATTGTAGTGGATGCCGCAGCGCCTTCGAGCTGGCTGCCGCTTTACTATCTCTGTCGCTGGTCGCCTGCTACCCTGACGACATCTCCGCAGCAAGTCTGGTTTGCTGAATGCTTGCGGCCTATGCAGCTTCCGAGCGTGCCATGTCAGATCAAGATTATCGATGGCCTCCAGGCGGAATGTCGGCTTCTCGACCCGGCTTTGCTGGACCAGGCCTGCCGCGTCCTAGTAATGGGAACGGTAATCTTTGTGGACTGCTGCAGGCGCCGAGACTGCAGCAGCATCCGCCCTATCCTTTCACGTCAGTACGAAGCACCCGGCAGCATCGCTGTACTGGACCCACGAGCAGTGGTCAGTTCATAACCTCAGGCGGCTCGATGCAGGAAGAGGATGATCTATCAACGCACGGAGCACCTATGCAGACCGTACCACTTATGCACTTCCCTGACGATCACGGCGTCCCGACGAGAGCCGACACGCAGCGTACAGCAGAAAGGAGCACAGATCACCAGTCACTGCAGCACGCAACCACTGGGAAGCGAAACGCGCAGTCAGTCAAGGCACCGGCCCAGCCCCAGAACAATTTACGTGTTTCCAAAGCGACCTCACGGCGTTGGCGTAGCTTAGCTGCTACACAAGCCCTCCACTTCCACGCAGCAGCTATAATAGCAGCCCCGTCGAACTTACTGACCTCACGACCGACAATGGCAATAAATGGGAAACCTTCGCGGGCTTCGCGCCTACCCATCTCAGGAAATACTTCGCGTTCACCGATCGAACGTCCACACCACAACGTGAAGCCTCCTTTTCCGCCTTGGCGGATTTACACCGATCCTATGCGTCAAACCCATTGGCGTGGCGTCCCGGACTTCCGGCCAAATCGTGCCGTTCGATTCAAGGCGGATACCTCCTGTGAGATCGGCAACGTCATCTCATCCCTTACGCTGACTGAATTACCATTCGGCGGCGTAACAGAGGTTGCGCACCAGTATCGTGAAAGGACCTAGCAAAGTCCCTCTGATGGTGCGTGAACTGGCTAAGGGGAGACATGACGTGCGCTGTGTGGCACGTGTACGAGATGTGCGGTCTCCTCAGTACGTACGGGCCTTTGTTCAGTATAGTCGGAGGATGGGTATATCGTATATACCTACTGGGCAACAGCACGGTTTGCAGCTTGAGCGACTAGCGATTGGCGTGACAAATCATTTTCAAAGAACGTTGCCATGATTATCATGCGATACGAACGCAGAGACTTGCGCTCGTGTATTGTTCGCCATCGCGAGACCAGCACGGTCTACGCCGTAGACTGATTTGCTACCCCGGTGCTGCTTCAGGCATAGATTTAAATATGAGGTATACTCACATAGCTGAGTCAATCGACATCCTTCTTACATGTACGTTTGGTACGGCTACATGTCGGCCCCAAAGACCCATTCCCTCTTGATATCATGCAGTACCCTTCCCTCCCAAACAACATAGTACATTCTGTCCCACTGCAGAACGTCCCACTGCTCATAGCGTGACGTCCAAGTATCCACAAGTTGAGTCGAGACGAGTCGAAAACTACAGCTCCTTGACAAAGCCAATCTCCACGAGTTGATCCGTCGGGACGTTCAAGTTGGCCATCTTCGTCCGAGTGTTATGCCGGACGAAGAGAAAGGCGCGGAGGAGCGCACGTCGATACCATGGGGCCCCCGCCCGGATGATCATTTCCTCTTTGCCGGAGACGTAGAGCACCCGATGCTGGTACGCTTCGTCGAGTTGATGGACGTGGAGACGCGGGGTCGGGAAGGCGGGTGCGGGCATCTGTGGCGGTTGGATGGGGTCGGGGGTCGCTTCCGTGCCCTCCGATAACGTCTGTCCTTCGTCCTTGGGAGCCGAGGGGGCTCCGATGGTGTGCTGGCGTGCAGCAACGTACAGCCGCACTTCCCGGAAAATGTTCGCGGCAACGGCCAGCGCGGCCACATCATCCATGTAGCCGTGTCGGAGGACGACTCGATAGCAGTTGGGCAGTGCCATGGGCGTGACGGTGAACTGTTCGTCGGACGGCACCGAGGGCTTTTCCAACGGCCGCATGTGGAAGAAGACGGCCACTTCGGGCACGGCGGCGAATTTGCGGGTGAACTGGCTGAAGACGAGCGGGGCGCTGTTGCCGCCCTTGTCGAAGAAGATGCCCACACCCCTGATGACCGACAGCTTTTCGCCTCCATGGGTTTGCGAGAGTCGGTAGCCGCCTTCGGGGTCGGCTTTGATGAAGTGGGAGGTCGGTTGACGATCCTGTGCTTCGGCCGTCCATTGCTGCTCCTTGCCGTACCTCCACAGAATGAAGAACGATGCGAGGACGACGGCCATCGTGAACGTGAACCATGCTCCGGAAGGGACCTTGGTCAGGGCCGATGACAAGAAAGCGCCGTCCATACAAGCGATTGTGAGCCATGGTACAATCACAAGATATGGCGGGAATCTCCACACAATGACCGAGGCCAGCATCACCATGAAGGTGTCGAAGAATGTAACGAATATGACACACACGCCGTATGCGTTGCCCAGAGACGTGGTGTTGTTGAAGGCGGCAGATACCGCCACCGCGCCTATGCAGAGGAGATAGTTTGCAAACGGCACATACAGCTGTCCGTGGTGTGTCTTTGAAGTATGCTTCACTTCGACGTGTGGGAAGTAGCTGAACTTGGTGATCTGTGACAGCAGCCTGTTTTTCGTGTCAGCGCATGTTTGTATGATATGTTATAGGTGCGAGACCGATGCTGTTCTTACTGGAAAGTGGCGGTGATGATCGCTTGCGACGCAACGACGGCTGCTAGAACGGCGATCACGATGGTTGGGATCAGCCACCCGGGTGGC
>Ga0058704_10001730_pt1 | contig 10088 bp, 16 predicted proteins | sample AgamicMgSfe_FD_71363 | JGI IMG/M metagenome (GOLD analysis project Ga0058704, IMG submission 71363) | Agave microbial communities from Guanajuato, Mexico - Mg.Sf.e | ecosystem: Host-associated > Plants > Phyllosphere > Phylloplane/Leaf | place: Guanajuato, Mexico | collected 2012-05-30 | reverse complement strand
GTCCGGGACATTCATCAATGCCACGAGCATGAGACGGACGGAGAGAAGTACTTATGCGAGAAGCGGTGGGTTGCCGATACTGAATGAGCGAACGCTTGATGTGTGACTATGAGTGTGGGGTATCAAAGAGCGACTAGCAGACAACTGAGATGAAAAGCGGGTATTGGGGTGGGTGGGAGCATACCTCCGATAGTGCTCTGCCTGTGGCATAATGTCGCAGTGTGACTTGGGTCTCCATGATTCGAAATACATTCACTTACGTTCACACATCCGTTTGAGACACCGTTGCCTAGCGTCGGCGGCTTGAACTTGCTCCAGCAGACACTTCAATTCTAGCTATTTCTCTCGGGATCTGTGCTAGCCCTCGCAAGATCTGGTCCGCTAGTTGACATTAATCCCACAAACAATCTGTTCAGCGGCACACACAACCTGACATACAGCACCACGGACAGTCGGCTCTACACGCAGAAACGAATGAGCAACGAGATGGACAGTCTATCCCACGGTAGCCACCCCATCGAGCGGCTGCTCTTCCCAGCAGCAAATGCAGCGACCGGTCTTGGACTTCTTCAATGGCTACCGCTCCACAACTTGTACCGCCCCGTCCTCGTCACCGTCGCTGTCGATGATCCGGCACGAGATTTCCGAGTACCGTGGGCGCTTATCTGCGAGCAGTCGAATTACTTTGCGAAAGCGTTCAGTGAGCATTTCAAGGAGGGCAAGCAAAATGTGCTCAGGCTTGCGGACGTTCGGGCAGAAGTCTTCGAGGTGCTTGTTGGGTGGCTGTATTCGGGACGTATTTACCATGAGAGCGCCGCAGATTGCTGAGAGAAGGAGGGCGGAGATGAGAACGTGGGTACGAGTGGAGAATCCAAGGATGATCAACTTGGTTTGAAGAGGAGTCAGGGCGCTTCACCTCAGTCGGGCGTAGTCAGCTCGAGTGCGCATCAAAGCTCCGCAAAGCGCAAGCGGAGTTTGTCGGATGCGGTGAACTCACCAGCAAACAAGAGCACGGAGACCGAGCGGCAGCAGAACGAAGACGACACTACGGATGCAGGGGGTGAGGACACCCTCACTGCTGGGAAGCAGCCTGACACGAAAGACGTCCACAGCAAAATCGGTGACGCTCACGACGAGAACGATATAGAGTCTGACCTTGGATTCACCGACGACGACGACGACGACGGCGAGGCGAATGAAGGGGATGCGAACGACCCCGTCACCTGGGACTGGCAATTCCTCTCCGAGCTCTACATCTTCGCGGACGCCTATGATACTCGCCGGTTCCGTACGGCAATCATAAAGGTCATCCAAATCCGAGCCCTGCAGTACACTCCTGAAGTCTACGCACTCCCCAACCCTGAGGATCTTGGCTACGCCTTGCAAGCCCTTCCCAACACCTCTCCGCTCTACAAGTTCCTCATCGACCTCATGACCTACCTTCTCAACCCTTCTTCTACGTACCCAGCCCGCGAATGGGCGAGCGTGCCGGCTGACGCTATCGTGGCGAGCTGGCTCAAGATGAAGCAGCTCGATGCTCTTCATCGCTGTCGCGACTGCAAGGACATCCCTTTCCTCAGGAACAGGCGGGACTGCGAATGTGTTGGTCTTCGTCAGCAGTGTGAGCGGTGTCAGGACCTGCGCTGCAAGTCTTTGTCACATCCCGATATCGAGACTGATGAAGCGCCGTATTATCGGGACATCTGCCAGTATCATGAGCACGAGACGAAGGAGGAGAGAGACCTGTGCGTTATGCGCTGGAAGTTGATTAGGAAGGAGCGTGGTATTTAGCGTGGTCAGGTGGCGTGAATGAGCAAGGAGCCGTCGGTGAAACATGCAGCGGAATATCGGTGGTTGAGATCGTGGAGCAGGTTAAAGGCGACGTGGCCGCGACATTGGCTTTTTAAGCAAATGCGCCTGATAGTCAGCGCAAAGCTCAGTACTTTACATACACTCACATATCGTACTCCCAAACGCCACGCAAATGCGAACAACAAGAGAAGCGCCTGGTGCTCTACCTCTACTTCCACACCTCAACGCCGTGCACTCAGTCTCTCAATGGTATGAATGCTTTGCAAGATAGAAACAACACGATGCAAAAGGCTCCATCTATGCGTTACCAGGCTTTTCGTCTGTATCGATGTGCCACACCACGTAATTAGGTAAGCCGTAGACGCCGTAACCGGCCCGCCTCGCCATCTTGGCAAAGCCTTCTGTCTCGGCTTGGTTTTCGAAGGCGTAGCATGGGAAGTTGATGCCTGCAGAGACATCATGTCAGTACTTCTTGATACGGCGATAAAATCGAGTGAACGTGAACGTACCTGCTCTGTGGACGTCCGCCTTCACCACGATGTTTACGCCGCCAATACCATCAAGTGGTATCTCAACGTCCTTGTTATCCCGCCAGTCACCCATACGGGCCATATATGTGCGCTCGGTCTTGTACTCCTTATACCCTGCAAATTTTGTAAGCTTACGCGGCGTCACGTGATCTTGAAGAAAACTCTGGCCTACCTTCTGCGAGCACGACGTCGCGATCTAGTGATAGCGAAAGCTTCTTCCCAACCTCGGACTCTTGCCATGAGTTGTAGTCAAAGCGGCCTTCAATGTCGCGACCGTCCTCGTAGCGATGAAACCAGATGTCTGCTCTCCATTAGCTGCCACTCTCCACCTATTACGTGCTGATTGAACGTACTTGGTACCAGCACATCTCTATCATGCGCCACGAAGTCCTCGATGATCTTGCTCGGGCTGTCTTTGATATCCACGTCTCGCCAGTATACCCAGCTGTGCTCCGGCTTCATCGCGGCTGACAGAAGGTAATTCCTGGCCTTGCCCATAGCTTTCCGCCTGGGTCCTTGTGCCGCGAACCCATGTCTATCTTCCACACTTTGACTCAGCGTGACACCGAAGTCCTTTTCCACGATCATCGCGCTTCGGAAGGGTATCTTGTCCGTCCGCGACTGCACTCTTTCTAACTCCATCGCCAATACTGCGACTGTGTCATCTGTGCTATCGCCGACCAGGAAAGCCAAGTCTATGAGGTGATGCGGGTAAGTGAGTTGAGAGAGGAGGTCGAAGTGCTGCTCAATGTATGGCGCAGCGTTCCGTAATGGTGTAAGGATAAGGACGCGCTCTTCGTTCGCGGCCGCCTTCGGGGTGGAGACGATAGGGTTGAGATCGACGCGCTGTATGCTCGAGCTGTTAATTTCTATAGGCGCATGGTGGTTGAACATGACGGGTGTTTGTAAGTGGCCTGCCCATTGCGCTTGCTCGTTCGCGGACATTTCCATAGGTGACTTTGCTGGGCCGAAGCAGTAGAATCTGCGATTGCGCACCTCAGTCAGCTCGCTGCCGGGCGACAAGCCCATTGCGTGCCTTCCGAGTATTGGTATGTGCCAGATCTTACCTCTGAATATCACCCGCAGTCCCGCTCAACCCATTCCATACTAATATTACTATGCCTGCCACCGCCACAAACAGCAGGAAGCGTGTGCGTGTGAGGTAGTTCCAGATCGCCCGCGACGGCGGTAAGCGTGCTCTCGCAGCTTTCCAGTTCATCCCACCCTTCGGTAGTAGCATGTTGCGAGAAGATCACGCCAAGCGGCGTCCAGCGATTGCGAAGATCTTCCTCTCCCCGCGCACACAGTAGCAGCAAGTGACTCGGCCCGACGTGGGTGTCACAGGTTCGTGCGACGTTCGCAACGACGATTGTATGGCATCAGTAGCGGGTTCTGCGTGTTCTGCAAGAGAATGTGGTATGCTTTGCGGTTCGGGGAAGTCGGTCGGTCGAGCTTGGCAACACCCTGCAGCCGCATCCTTGCCACATCCCAACCTTCTCAACACCGCTTTCCTTACCCCCGATCTGGTTCTTGCTACATACGAGCGCGTTCACGGCGGCAATAAGATACTGCTCCCGCGGGACTCCCTAGTCAAACCTTCGGCAGTCGTCGAGATGCGATATATCTCTTCCGCTCATCCCCACAGCACGCGGTAGAGCTACGCGGAACGTCGGGTGCACGCTGGCCTTGCAGTAGGCACTGTAGCTACCAAACAGACACGGACGGGGCAGTCAACGCACGACGTTCGTAGCTGCATGCGCAAGGCTTTTGTTGACTACCTAAGGTCTCAGCGACTTCGTAACGACCGGAGATGCTCGCCCACTGAGTCATTGAACGGACCTCGCAATTCATTACCGGAAGACTGGCAGACACCTATGCAATGGACCGACCAGTGATGTCAATTCGGGCCACAGTCTGTCAGGCGTCCAGCGTACATCTCCTCGAAAACAGCATGCTTCATGGTAAGTTGACCGCCGAAGCGTTGGTCATATGGCCCGGTGCGAGACGTACAACCTCCCATGCCATGCCTGGGAGTATCCTCGGGCATAACGGCACCTCTCGCTGTGTAGACCTACGGCGTATGCCACGCCCGATTCATGAAGGTTGGACAATTAACGCCGGCCGTCGGCACTAAGCGATACATGCCACTGCATGGTTTGCCCGTCAGCTTTTCGAGTCTCCTCACTTCCACAAATGCGGCCTCAAGTAGTACCCTACTACTCTTTGGGCAGCCTTCCACGACCACAGGTTGCGTCTTTGCCAAGACCCACAAATGAGGAGACAGCGCGTAGAGAATGTTACACACGCTCTCCAATCGCCTATGCTTTATTCAGGTCAGTACAGCAACACATAGCAAGTATGACCATGTTCAGTAGCCTCTCTGCTTCATTGTAAGCGACATACGATCCGCCTGATATCTACTCATGCACCTCGTAAGATCTACATTCCGATCTCCCACCCCCACGCAGTCTCCCTCCAAACCATTTGCAGTTTATGATCAAAGAAAGGGCTACACGACGGTTGCCGTGGAAGACATTGCATGACTAATACACCGGAAACACGCATTGGGCACCGTTGACACTACTGCAGCTCTCCTGTCGGCAAGTATTGCCAATCAACACGTGCTCGAGCGGGCCTCCAGGACATTCCAATGTGGCACAACACCGTATCGACCACATTGACAGCTCTCCGACTCCGCGCGAAGGCAGTTCGTCTCCGCGAGACGACGAGGGGTTGGGTGCAAGGTGGCTGAAACGCGTGCTGATCTTCTGCATGACCGCAGGCTGTCAATCATGGCAAACCAGTCTCCCACTTTGAGTTTGACGGTGCCCGCTGTCATCTGCAGGCGTGAAGTGTGAAGTGACTATTCTTACGCGCTTGCAGACCGGGTCGAACTAACGCACTGCAGATCGCGACAGAGCCGAGTCAAATCGTGACAAAGCGCAGAGCTGCTCTTCACTCGAAGGCTCGGGTCACCACAGAGTGTTAGGGAGAAGCAATGAAGAGGAAGAGGAGTACCAACTTCATCTGTCCGCAGATCGAGCCATCATCGAGGGCATAGAGGAGGTATGAGCATCTTGATAAGTACCACTGCTGTTGTGCATTTCCTCGCAGGCTTGCTAAAGCCGCTACTGTTACTAAGTACATCATACATTACTGTTGTCTGTCATAACCATGTCCGTCGTGTATCCCGTATCAGTCTATGTTCCGCGGCCGTCGACGCAGCCGTACCCAGTACAGATCTAGACAACCATAATGCCGAAAATCACTGCTAGCCGCCCAAGGACCAAATGCAGATAGTCCTCGCTCAAACCGAAGAGACACCGAAAAATGCAAGACGCTGGCCATCCAACGGGTTAAGATCAGAGTTTGGCCGCCGAAGACCACGCACGCTTGCTTGAACGCTGAGATTGCTGCGCTGATAATGATGTGTAGAGGTCAGTCGACCGCCGGCACGCCGTAAGACTGTTGCCGCCCGATCAAAGTGTTGATGAGGTTCATACGCCGGAAAAGCCGCGCTCAAGAAGAGTTGCTGGAGACTGAAGTGACGAGAAGCTTTAACCACGGCGAGGCGCATGGTTTCTGAACTTCGTGGGAGGAGACTGTGGAGCCTGAGCTCTGTTCGCTTGGTCTTGCGCGATCTTCGCCTGCACTTGCCGCACATTGGCATCGTAGTTCATCTGAAAAAGGCGATCCTGACACTCCCGCCAGTCTTCTGTTTTGTGGCGGTCGCAGGGAATATCCTTCGACCCCTTGCTCGCTCCCTTGATGCATGTATCGCCATTGTAGTTGAGCAGCTGGCCGCAATACAACGAGCCATGTGCGACAGCTGTGTCCGCGACGTCTGCAACCTCTGCCTCAAACTCAGCCACCGTGTCCGTTTCCATTGCTTGGATGCGCGCCTTCTCCATAAAATGCCGACCAACTCCGCTCATGGCGCGTTGGATCACGATCTTGTGACCAAAAAGCCCAGAAGAGTTGCCGTTGCCCTGGCTTTGCTTCAACTCGCCGTTGGGGTCGACTCGCCAGCCGCCGACGTACCGCAAAATCGCCTCGTCAGCCCGCGCGACATCGGCCTGGTCTTTCCGGGCACGCTTCTCCTTCAGTTTCTTACGATGGTTCGGGAGGTCCTGACACTGGCTTTTACAGTCTTCGCAGTACGGTAGTAGCTCGTCAGGTGATAGTAGCCGTTTTGCGGAGCGCTTCGCACTTCCTGTCAAGTAAGATTGCCGCGAACCCGCACTTGTCGGTATGCTCACCGACGGTCGCCGACTGTCCGGCGGAGTGTAGACTATCGACCCATCGCTCTCGGTGGTGACCGGAGAGGGGTATCCCGAAAATGCTGAATACAAGTGACTATCGTCGATGTATGTCAACAATAGGGACGGGCGGGGTGGAGCGGGCGCTCTGTCGTAGCATGAATTCTGCGTCGACGGGATAGCACGATGTGCAAATTGGTCGAGCTCAGCGATACGGGGCAACCGAAGATCGCTATTCTTCGTTAGCTTGATGTAGGTAGAACGCAGAGACGTCACGTACTTTCTGCCGTTCTGCTGTGGGTTGCGGAAAGTCATGCTGGATATCGTTAGGCAATCTAATAATGACTGCCTGAAGCTGCTACGCAGAGTGCATACGGTCAGAGCAACGAGCTAGCACAAGAGCACTGCCAATAACTCAAAGACATCAGGTAGCCGCCGCTATGTAAAGACAAATAAGCCGCTCAGAGTTAAACGAGTAAAAAGACGATTGGTGATGATCGAGGAGAGCCATCCTTCAGGCGCGAGCGACCTCATACTTAACCTTCTCACACATCCATGCGTGCTCTCCACTGTCATCGACTAAATCCCACGGTCGAGGATGAGGACGTTGAACTTCGGATGCAGGAAGCATCGATCCGTATGCGACATCATCACAATGACAAAGTGACATGGCTAGGATATAGCCTGGAGCGTAAGCATCAATCTCCCACATACGACCACTTTAAGCAAGGAGAATCGCTGCTCAATGCCGAAACGGAGACTGAAAGAGGGCAGTATCAGTGCGAAAGCAGGCCCGAGTACGTAAATTTCGAAGCCGTGTCGAGCTGTGTCGTGGGATGGGGTCATCCCTTGCCTCGCCTTGCAGGCGGATAACTTCCCCGTGAAGAAGCCGCCCGATAGATGACTAGTAGGCTAGCTGGATGACTGGACACTCTTGAATCTTGAGGGAGCTTGTTGTAGTACAACTGCAGCCGTTACTCCCGCACTAGCATCGCTGACCGTGCGCTATGAAGGTGTGCTCACCGCAACAATGACCAGGCAGGGTCCTGGCGCAATCATCAGTAACACAAGGTTGACTGTTGACGCAGGTGAAAACTCAATGGCATTCTAGACTGATACACAAGACAGACGCTGAAGATGTCTTGCATCATGAGCTTCTTGCCCGTTTCAGCTTGGGGAGCGGGTAGGCACCCAATCGTTCATGCAGCGATCCATCCTTCCGCAATTGTGAAGCATCGTAGTTTACCTGGTCCTTGGAATTTGGCGGCTACGGCGTTGCTGCGAGTGGTTGAATATCGGGAGCAAGCCGCGAACAAGCCGTGAACAGTAAGTGCGGAGCTGTAGGCCCGCGTGGAACGATATCCGTGGTGTTACACAGCAGGCCTGCCAGACGCTCAAAGTCGTGGCTGCTTGCTGTGGAGAATGTCGCCGTCACTTTCCACCGTCAGGAGGTTACCCGAATGGCGCGTGGGATGGCAATGCCACTAGTATACGTCAAGTGGCTGCGTGCCTGCGTCTATAGCAGTTTGGGGGGTAGAGCCGCTCATTACCGTGGTGACCTGGGGTGATTCGATTGACATCACTGAGTTTCATGGTTATGATGCAGCAAGCCGTATCGGGGTCTTCAAGCAAGCGCCAGTAGCCGCTGCTGGAACGTGGCGCTGGTGGTAAGATCACTCTGCAAAGACCTCCACCAGACCGACAGTGTCAAGGCCAAGTGGACGCAAAGCGTGATGCGATGTATCGCGAAGGGTGGTTCGACGTTAGGTAGGCGCCTTAGCCGTCGGGGAGCATCATCCGTGCCGTTGGAGCTGCATCGACCGGCGCGAGGGCGAAGAGAGAGAGCTTAAGCATTCGTTGTGTTGTGGGTACAGTACGATGATAGCTGTCAGGTACCTGCGCAGGTCCGTTTCTGTGCGACCGCAGGAACGATGTGTTCGAGATTCTCAGATCGAGTGCAGCCTTGGCATCTTGGTTCCCGTCTTCCGCGCCTGCGACAACACGATGAAAATGGTGGCTAGCTCACGCGATATGTGGATGTAGATAGCTGACTCGAGAAGCCTCCCCTAATCTAGTTAGAGCTCAAATGCGTTGCTTGAGTGTGCCAACTGAACTTCACGGAGACCCCGTCAATAGTAATGTTCTCGGGTCCGGTCTGCTTGCTAGGTTTTTTCAAGAGTGCTGGTACTCACCTCTGTACGTACTATGATAGCGGTACGTGATTGACACAGCGCGAATGGAAAGACTCCTCTCACATTACAACAGCTATCAACAACAGCACAGCACAGCCTAAAAGCCGCACCCGCTAAACCCACGCCAGCTTCCTCCTAAGCCAGCACTCCACCACCTCCATCGCATTGCGCGCTTTTCTGTATGCCAATAGCTCGCTAAAGCATCATCACGCTAAAAGAGGGACAGGGTATTCGTGTTAGAGAGGTTACAATTAGTCTATGCAATGCATGTGGAAACTGCTCCCTCAAACCCCGCAAAGCACTCAACATATAAACGCCACCCCATACGCACTCGCCGCAGATGATGCCGGTAAGTGTCATTCTCGCTTCATATCGCTTCGCTTTCCAATAATTACCCTCTCTAGAGCATGCCGAAGATCGCAGCTACAACACCCAGTAGTCCGGTTGCGCCAGAGATGTAGATGGGGTTGGCGGCGCTGGACGCGCTTGCAGAGGAAGAGCTGCTGCCACCGCTGCTGGTGCCCGAAGAGAGAGTGCCGGTACCGCCTGGGTGTGACTCGCCACCCTTGCAGGTGTAGGTACCCTTGATGACGTTGTTTTGTCCGGAGAGACTAGAGAAGTGGCTGCAGGCGGAGTCAATATCCTTCGAGGACTGCAGGTTGAAGGCACCTTTAACATCCGAAAGCTTGGGTACCTCGACACTGTGCCATTGTTAGCAGGCGATCATCAATATCATCAGGATATCGGTTCAACTCACGTGCTGAAGTTGCCGTAGAAATCGAGAGCGCCGCCAACAGTCTGGATGGACGGGAAGTCAATATCAGTGAGCTCGGTGTTGTTGGCGACCTGGAGGCCACCGCCGACGGTCTTCAGTTGTGGCATGGTGACGTTCTGTAGGTCCTCGTTGCTGACGAGTGAAAGCGAGCCACCGATAGTGGTAAGATTAGGGGCGGAGATGCTTGTGAAGAAGTTGGCGTAGCAGCCAAGTGAGCCGTTTAGGGAGGCGATCGAGGGCATGCTAATGGCCGAAACGTTGCGGAGAGTGATGTTGTACGCCCACTCCAGATTAGGGAAGGTTGCGGACACATTGCGACCGTTGGAGCCGATGATCAAAGAGGTAGTGATGTTGCCGAGCTGCATGTTGATGTCGTTGAGGTATGGGTTGTTCTCGATGGTCATAGAGTCTACGACCGCGAGGTCGATACCGTCGAGCGTGTTCAGCTGCGTGTTCTGGATTGATACCGAGCTCGCCATCTGGACACCCGTCGTGAACGACAGCCCTTGCAGCGCGGCCA
>Ga0058704_10001728_pt1 | contig 10091 bp, 10 predicted proteins | sample AgamicMgSfe_FD_71363 | JGI IMG/M metagenome (GOLD analysis project Ga0058704, IMG submission 71363) | Agave microbial communities from Guanajuato, Mexico - Mg.Sf.e | ecosystem: Host-associated > Plants > Phyllosphere > Phylloplane/Leaf | place: Guanajuato, Mexico | collected 2012-05-30 | reverse complement strand
TGGTTCTTCTGCACATCCGCAAGTTGTTGTGCAGCAGTATTACGGATTAGTTGTGTACTGCCTGTTTCGAGTAAAGTGACCAAACGGTCAAGTCTAGATCACGTGAGTCAGTGAGGCTGCTTTCTGCGTTTGTAACGTGCATAAGCTTACCGTGAAGTTGTCATTGTTGATGAAGCGAATGCATCAACAACGAGTCAAGAAGTTATGATCTATTCAATCCAGCGATTGTCTGAGATATTACCGTACTTCCATCAGTAAATGTAATAAAACCTCATCATGGAGAAGAAAACAATCGTGTTTGGCGTGGACGAAGTGAATGTAGCAGAAAGTTGCACAGCCAATCAGAACGCGGGGCGCCCAACAAGTGATACGGGCGGGCTTTGCTTCGAGAGTCACCGAAGCGGGTTCCGCTGGCGAGAAGCTGGCCCTTTATCTAGACCGACGAGCGGTCGAAGTGTGCAGGGATCATCGGTAGCCAAACCGCGAATGGAGCCCTAAGCCGGATGCGTCTTAGCTGTCGGCCCGCATGTCGAATTGCGACAGCAAGCTGGCATCTTGAAATTCGAAGTTGCAAACAATCAGAAATTCTCAGCGCACAAGTTGCACGGGCAAGTACGATGGGCCGGGTCAAACGATTTCAGGAGTATGACGTCTTCATTACGGCGTTGTGAGGTTGACAACCGTTTCTCACATGCGGGAAGTCAGAACACCAGAAAACACTCGCCAAGCATAACCCCTGGGAACGCCTATCAGTAGGAGGTATCTCTGCAGCCTCACGGAGCCTTGAAGCAGCCAAACCAAGATTCCATCGGGTTGATATCCACCAGGAGCAACAAGAGACTCGCGCTCAGATGTGCAACGTATAAAGCGCGATACACGCTCCGTTTTGTGTGCCTAACGAAAAAGGCGGCCCTTACCGCGGTCTCGGAGAGGCTATAAAACGCGATCTACTGTGAGGGCTGTAACGTTCTGCGCAGCTGTGTTGCCTCACAGGCAGCAGAAAGCTCCATTCTGTAATATTCGCGAGGCGATGGATGTCGGGTATCGACCCTTGCAGCAATCACTGGACCAAGCTACCTTTCCGCGTGGTCCACACATATCGCGAGGATACCGGATCTCTTATCCAGCGCAGATGGTCATGTTCAGGACCTTCCAGGCAGCTGGTTGAGATCACCCGGGCAAAGATTAAGAAGATGGAGAGACTCCATTGCGCAGGATATAGGTACAAGAGCGCCGCAAGTTATATATTCATACATCCCCATCACTCCTTCTCCCTCTTCGCCCCCCTCGCCCAATCCCTCAAAACATTCTTCCTCAACTTCCCTGTACTAGTCTTCGGCAGCTCCTCCAACACCTCAATCTCCTTGGGCACCATAAACCTCGAAATATCACTCTTCTCCTTCGCCCACTGAATAACCTCCTCTCCCGTCACTCGCCTTTTCCCCTCCTTCAACGTAATAAACGCCTTAGGAGCCTCCCCCCACTTCTCGTCCGCGATGCCGACACAGGCTACTTCCATGATATCCGGATGTGTGACTAACATACTTTCCAAAGCCAAGGAACTGATATTCTCGCCGCCAGAGATAATGATATCCTTCGCCCGATCCAAGATCTGGATCGCGCCGTCCGGGTGCCAGACAGCTAGGTCACCGCTATGTTGCACACCACCTGCGTATAGTTTGCGCGTGGCTTCGGGGTCCTTGTAGTAACCCCTAGCGCATATATTGCCCACGAAGACGATTTCGCCGATTTCCTTGCCGTCTTTGACGACGTCGACGACAGGGCCTTCGGACTCCCACTTACCGGCTTCGTCTTGTTGAGTCTTGATCACGCGGGCTGGTAAGGAAGTGACGTGGCCGTGGCCTTGTCGGGCCATTTTGGCATACTTCTCCTTAGTCGGCAATGATCGCCAACCTGGCATTTGGTACCCCTTTGTTATCGGACCATACGTTTCCGTCAACCCGTATACATGGACTGGACGTAAGTTGAGATTCTCCATCGTCTCGAAGAGGTGTGCGGTCGGCGGACTCGCGGCGACTGTTACTCGGACGGGCTCTGGCAGTTTCTCAGCGTTAGGGTCAGCGCATAGTAGGGTGTTTACTGTAGGTGCTGAGTTATAGTGGCTGATGGCCTCCGTCTTCAATAACCGCCAGATTTCCGGGTAATCGATTTTGCGCAGACAGTAGTGTGTCCCTCTCACAGCCGTTACGGCCCAGGGGAAGGTCCAACCCATGGCGTGGAACATTGGTAGAGTCCAGAGGTAATGGCATCGATCCGCCGTGGAGATATGTGTGTTCAGCCCACTCTCTACGACGTTAGCCATCGCCGCAAGATAGGCTCCTCGATGTGTATACTCGACACCCTTGGGTTTCGCCGTCGTGCCGGATGTATACGCTAACGCAATCATTGAATCCTCCTCCGGCGCCTCGGTCTCCAGCTCGCTCCATCCTTGGCTGCCTGTTTCGCGATCGTATTCCAGACCTTCTAGGACCGCTTTATCGTACTCGCCATCATCTTTATCCGTATCCGCATCTACGATGAAAGGCACATCCGGATGGCGTTCCCGAAACCCATCAAGCAGGTTCACAAACTCCGCGTCCACAATAATACTATCCACCTCCGCATGCTCAAAGATATAACTGATATCCTCCTTCTTCAACCGGTAGTTGATGGCCACGTTCACCCCTCCCGCTGCTCCGATGCCGAAGATACTTTCCAAGAAAGCAGGCGTATTGGTACATAGTATGCCTACCCTCTTATACCCTTTCTTTCGCAAAAAGTACGCCAGGCCTTTTGCTCGTTCGGCTGTTTCAGCGTATGTGCGTCGGAGGATCTGGTTGTTGGCCGTCTTGTGGTACACGGCTTGGGCGTCTGGTTCTATCTGAGCTGCTCGCCATAACCAGAAGGTGGGCGAGAGTTGGTGGATGTGATGTTTGTAATTATACACATCTTGTGATGTCAAAGGTGATTCGGCGGCTGGCGGTGAGGAGGATAAGGGCGAGAAGTGGGCGGCGAAGGAGGAGAGACGTTTCAGTGCGGAGGACATGGTGGACAAGCCGGTGGTCTCGCGTGGTAGTGAGCTCGAGTCGCTATGGCAAGGTCATCGATGACTGCTCTTGTTGAGGGCGGTAGATGGAGGTTCGTAACACTAGATGGACATAACTCTTGTAACGATAGTATACCGAAACACTACGAAATATGTGCTATTATGCGGCTCTCCCATGCAGAATGATGCGAAGACATGGGTGTGTTCGTCTGCGGAAGAGAGCTCCCAGTTGGGTGTGGGGGTTGATGATCGTCATCCGTCATTGCCGAGGTCCGTATGCACGTGAGTCGGCTCATATTCTACGTGCCAGTCAGCAGAGACGGATGCGAAGTAGAGGACAGTAGTAAAGACGACGGTGAAAGAGAATAGTGCCCTCTGAGTCTCATATATGGGCCTTCACCCTCGCCTTGTATTATGCTCCGCTACGTCTTGGGAAGCAACCGCAACTCGCTCCAGAACGCCATGCCACGCCATGCAGAGACCACCACGCCATGAACGCTCACAACACCGCAGATCTCGCAGCCAAAGTTGCTAGCCAGCTATAGCAGTCGCTCTATCCATGCCGATCATCCCGTCGTATATTTCATAACTTCATCGCAGCGTCGAGACTCGACAGAACATTCTGCGTCTCCCTCACCAGCTCTTTCCTGCGTGACCTCGCATCCGGGTCACCCTCCGTCTCGACTCCATCAAGCTTCAGCAGCACTTGCGCCAGGATCGTCTCGGACAAGCGCTTGTACTCGAAATCCCTCTTCGCCGGCTCTAACGGCGGCGACTTCAGAAAGCTATCGACTGCCGGCAGATACGTTCCCAGCGTGTCGCGCAGAGCATTGATCTTATCCACGGGTGTCGCAGGTACGGACGCAGGTTTGGGTGAGGGAGCGCGGGCCGACGCTTGTGATTGAGGGACACCTAGATTCGCTCCTCCTGGTGGTTGCTCGGATGGCGTGGATGTGCCTGATACTTGATCCCGCTTGTTCTTCCGCTTGCTCTTCTTGCCCCTGTTCCTTCTCCGCCTCGGCTCGTCGTCGCCTTGTGACTGTACACAGCCGTCGAGATATGCGGACTCGTCGTCTTCATCTTCATCTTCGCTGGCAGAGGCAGAAGGCACGAGGTCGGCGATGGTCAGCATGAGCTCTGCGCCGTCTCTGAGACCCTCCGACTTGCATGTCCGAGTGTCGTCCTTGAGGTTCTTGCCGCGGTATAGAAGCTTTACTCTCCGTGGATCTGCCGTGCCCGTCTTCTTCGCCGCATGATCGCGCACTTGGCCCACTGTGAGCTCGCCTTTGGCGATACTGTATGCTGGAAAGTGTACCGGGTACTGCTGCCTCTTGTTCTTCATGATCAATACATCTGTGTCTCGTGGTGGGCCATAATCGATAGGCGATTCAGCCGGCTGGTGGTGATGCGACTGCGACGCACCATCAGCGCCATGTTTTCGCAAATCTTCAGCGGTGATGTAGCTGAAGTCCGCATCACTGACTCGCGTCGAGCCTTGTGGTGGTGAGCGCGTGAAGGGTGAGAAGCGGCCTAGATTGCCGAAGCGCGAGGTCCAGGACATGGCGAGGACGAAGAAGGTGCAGCAGGCGAGGAGGATCGATGTGTTCTCGAGCGCGGTGCGGCCGGCGAGGAAGTCGGTGATATTTGCTATGTAATGGTTGACTGTGTCCTGCGAGCTGTTTGCGGAGTCCGCCGGTGCTCGAGAAGAAGAAGGTTTGCCCGAGAAGAGTTGCTCGATTGCTCTACTGGCATGCGCGACTGCCCCGCTGAAGTTTGTCGTCGGTGAGATAAGGCTGCTGAGGTTGCTCAGGCCGGTGGAGACAGACTCGAGGATGCTGGAGGACGCCACGGTTGCGAGGATGGTGGTAGTGCTGCCGGAGGGTTGCTGGTGTAGCGCGTGATGGTATTTTTACAGCGGCGATGTCATGCTGCAGAAGCCGTGTCAGCCTGCGCAACCTCCCTCCTCCCACCAAACCGAGCGAAACTTCGAGCCGCAGGGTCTTCCGAATCCCGCTCTCTGCGAAGTCGTCAGCCTCATTGCGAAGTCGTGGGCACGGCAAGCGGATGATGCCGCTCAATGTCGGGGCTTGGCGATGCCCACACGCCGGGCTTCGTCCAGAGAATCCAGCTGCGACATCAAGCGGGCACTTTCTACGGCGACGACAAGGTCAATACTAACATCACAGCAACCGGCACCATGTCTACGTGCGTACTCCGGCCACTCAATCAATATGGAATCTGCGCTGACTGTAGCGTAGCTTCGAGCCGGTCATTGTCATTGACGCGAAGGGTACGCATCAAGAGCATGGACATTGAAGAATGAGGACGGGACACTAATACACATGCCATTAGGCCACCTTCTCGGCCGTCTCGCTTCCACAGTCGCCAAGCAGCTCCTCAATGGCCAGAAGATCGTCGTCGTCCGCTGCGAACAGCTCAACATCTCTGGCGAGTTCTTCAGGGCCAAGCGTACGTCCACCCACCATCAATCACCCGACCGACGCGAACCGCATACACCTCTCCATCATAAGCTAACGTCCTATTGGTACTTTAGTGAAGTACCAGGCCTTCCTCCGCAAGCAGACCCGTTTCAACGCGACCCGCGGTGGCCCATGGCACTATCGCGCACCCGCTAAGATGTTCTGGCGCACCGTCCGCGGCATGATGCCACACAAGACCGAGCGCGGCGCCAAGGGCATGGAGCGTCTGAAGACCTTCGAGGGTGTGCCACCGCCGTACGACCGCAAGAAGAGGATGGTGGTGCCGCAGGCGCTGCGCGTGCTGAGGTTGAAGCCGGGCAGGAAGTACTGCACGGTTGGGCGTCTGGGCCACGAGTTCGGGTGGAAGTACAAGGATGTTGTTGAGAGGTATGTTTGGCCAATCTCACAGCTTGGGTGGGTTGTGGTGGGTGTGCAAGGGTGGTTGCTAATGGTTGTGCTGCAGGCTCGAGGAGAGGAGAAAAGTCAAGGGCCAGGCTTACTATGAGCGCAAGAAGTCGGCGAGGAAGATGCTGGCGGATGCCAAGTCGAGCGCGAGCATTCCGGAGGAGACCAAGACTCAGCTGGAGCAGTACGGTTACTAGGCGCTTACGTTGAGTGCTTGCGTTGCAGTACCTTGTTTCGATGGCGCTTGAGGAATGCTCAGGGAGCGGTAACATGGCTTCAGACGCTATAGAACGCGTCGAGGCTACGAATATACCGAACAATTGATGCAACCCGTCACATGCATACCTTCACCATCCCCTATCTTGGTTTACTGTGAGCTAATCTCAATCGCACACCGATCGAATCGAACTGTACTCCACGCATAGCGGTACTCCTCCCTCCTCCAGTCTGCATTTCCAACCACGCTCTCAGTGAGGGCATGTATGTATCTTCACTTCCGGTCGTGGATAACTCCTCCTCCAGATCGCATGCCAAACCCTGCATATTGACCCTGGCTACTTCCGAGAACTCGTTCAGAGGGGGGAAGCACTGGTTCACGGGTACTACTTGCCAACATCATAAGTATAAAATGGGTGCTTAATCCATAATGCTTGTCAGCGTCTGTAAGTACTGATCACATGGAAGGGAAAACCATCGTTGCTCGTTGGCTTAAGGTGATAGGCGTCAATAGTCGCATCCGTAGCTTGATACGCACGTGCTTTTGATGGCACGTTTCGTGCGTTGCCTTAAAGGAACTTTACTATGTAGCAGCCTTGCGAGAGCGCCACTGACTGACTGCGAAGTTGGGCTGTGGTTGCTGCTGTACATTATCCACTTTGAGCCCCGCGCCAAGGATGCATTGCACAGCCTCTTCATCTTCCGCGCTTGGGCATAATCGAAATGTACAGTATGCAGCTATGGCCATACAAGAGGGGCTGCTCCCTTGCGTTTAACACACTGACTTTCCTCTTATGTAAGGTTCAGCCCAAGATAATGGACTCGGTATCTTTGATTCCACCTGGCTCGAACGAGGATGATGTCTCCAAGCCAGTGAGCGGTGCTACCTTGCCAGGTCGCTCTCGCTCTCACGATTCACAGTCAGAGTCGCGCTATGCTCACGACGATGTTTCTGCGCCTTCGCACGATGCTCTTCTGCCTGTTGACGATGCTTTACAGCTGAGTGAGCCTTCCAAGCGAGCGGATTCAGATCTCTAGGTCGTACACCAGAGCCATGGAAAGTGAGAGTTGTCGGCTACATCGCCGTCGTCTAGACGCTTGCAACATTTCCCGATGATCATGCGTCTCGCTTTTGTATACGCTATAATCGCCACTTTCGCGTGGGTCATTACGTGTATCTTGGTCTATCGACCCATCATGGCCTGGCATTATGGTAAGGTGTTTGATGACCCCGTTTCTAGCGTTTACAAACCATGGGTTATGAGTTGACTGGTACTTGCTGGTCTGTGGCTCGAAGAAGGTAATGTGTATGGGAATGCTTACCCGAAAGCCGTGGATTATCGTGCAGCATGAACGCTGATTGCAAGTCGCCAGAGTCATCCAGACTATCGAGACGGTGTCGATGATACCGTTGACCTCCGCAGTCTGCTCGAGTGCCGCTGTCATCTTTATGCAGCGGTAGTGTAAGACAGGCAGGATCTCCTTACGTCAGACGATCGAAATGGCAGACAAGGGCTGGACGGAGTATGAAGTATATACTCGGCTAATGCGTGGGTACTGGAAATAGTTTGGATTGGTTTTTTCTCTATCTCGCGATTGCTCTCAATATAATGGGTTTGTCAAACTCCCAGGCCGAATGTGATTTGCCGGACTTTTTTTTCTCACCACTGACGCAAGGTGCTACGATCTCACCTCTACAGTCTCTGCTCTTGACAACGACAACCCTGCAGACGCCCGCATCCCTAGGCCAAGTGCAGAAGTTGACCGACATCACGGACCGGCTGAACGCTGACTCTACAGTCAGTACCGAAACCATGCTTGCAGCACGCCTGCGCTCCGTCCTGACCTCGACTGCCAGCACTAATCCCCAAGCTCATTTGTGGAGTAACATAGATGCATTGAATTGTAGCAACACCACCAACCCGGACAGCGCCGCTTGCACTTTCGGCAAGGTCTCTTTGGGTGATATGTCGCAAGTTGAAGACCCTTTCCTGGCCCAACTTCCTGCCGGTTACAGCGCCCGAATTGTCAGCCAATCTCTCCCTTGCATCAACTCAACCATGACCAGAGACCGTGTCACCGAAGCTGCATTTCCCACCAACTGCGAGGCTGGTAACGGATCGTTCTATGTGAACTACTCGACCTCTGTGTTGACAAGATGGGAAAATGGTACACAGGTTGGCCCTGCGTGGAGTCTGATCGCCTGTATGCCCTCAGATCAGAAGGTGTGGCCGTGGAATTATACTCGACAGCGGCAAGACTTTACTGAGAATCTATACCTCAACCTCTCTCCGCTTAAAACCCACCCACGACCGACAATGAGGCACCGAATCAGTGGAGTGGCTACTTCAGGATAACGGTAAACACAACCGCAAGGTACTTCGAGCTTCCGACCTTATGAACGAGCAGCTACCGGGACCGCTGCTTGATGATGACCCGAACAACTACTGTGGCCGGGACCGCATTCTGCAGGGTAGGGTGGATGGTGGAATTCTGTATGTGGCAGTCTACCTCCGAAGTTAGAAGATCTCGCTAAAATCAAATAGCGACCATAACAACACCGTCCGTATCGATACGTGTGACGTCCAGGAGGAGTGGAACGGTACTATGACTGTATCCGAACTCCCTTACGGTCTGAACTGGATAAAGAACAATGGCCCACTACTCACCATCGCCCGGGCACTCTTTGGCCCCGAGTCCTTCGGTGCTGAAAGGGTGGCCCACCCCAATGCCTATATCAACAGCACCGGCGAGGATAGTGATCTTACAAGTGTCGAGCAAATGCCATTCGTGAGCTTGCTTTCCAGTATGGACAATGCTTCATACTCACTAACCACCACCGATAACTTCGTTAACTGCGTGTCGAACGATAATTGGAATTTCGGCTTCCTGCAGTCAACATTGCTCGATTACGTACAGACTTTTATTTACCTCGATGTCAGCAGCAATCCGCTCTCTGGTCCAACGTACGACGACTGCATCATGAACGCTTTAGAAGCCGCTGCGTTTCTTGCCAATGGATTGTGGTTGACCTCGGATCCTGATGCGACTTTTACCGTGAGCTACGATGCAGGTGCAGGTATCCAGGCACCACGGATCTCGCCCGCCGGTATCGTTCTAATCTCTACTCTACTTGCTGTATACCTCACGGCCCTTCTCAGCATGGCCGTATATAGTAATTGGGACCCGCACTGGACTGGTCGACTTGATTCGTTCACAATAATGCAAGTCGGTGCTACCGTGGCGGAACATCTGCCACCTTACGTAGTGGGCGATATCGACAAGCTTGAGATCCTAGACGAGACGTCGGGTTGGCTGGGAGATGCGTTAGCTAGTAAGGGCGAGGTAGGAGAGTTGGCACTGGGTGCTCGTACGTCGCTACGGGCGGGAAGAGGGTACCGATGTTTTCGACATGATTGGGAGATGAACGACCGTAAAGATCGCATTGACGTGCAGCAAGCTTTGTCTGGACCTCGATGGCTTACTGCCTCCTACCAGGGTCATTTCGTCCTTTGAACCGCTTCTCTGTCTGCAGTCATAGCATCAATCCTTCTACGTCCGTTGTGATCGTCTCCACACGACTTGTTGATCGTGCTCAATTGAAAACTTAACCTTGTGTGTGATGGAACTATGTTCTGCGACATGATTCTGCCTTTTATACCGAGCTGTGCCTTCACCGTTCCGGGAAGCGCTCTCGTGGACGATGTTTCAAGCAGCTGGAGCGGGGCCTCCAATCTTAGAAAGTCGGTGTTATGGGCGAAGAAGCTATCCTCGCTATCTAGCCATCTGGCTCTAGGGTAGAAAAAGTGATGACGATGCCGAGCCGGGAGCTAGTCAATTTGGGAAGTTGACCAGCGGAAAGTGAGTGAGGTTCGAAGTCTCCGAGTCGTCAAAGCGTTTGCTGTAACTGCTGGAGATCTTCTACTATGGCATACACGCATCTG
>Ga0058704_10001727_pt1 | contig 10093 bp, 7 predicted proteins | sample AgamicMgSfe_FD_71363 | JGI IMG/M metagenome (GOLD analysis project Ga0058704, IMG submission 71363) | Agave microbial communities from Guanajuato, Mexico - Mg.Sf.e | ecosystem: Host-associated > Plants > Phyllosphere > Phylloplane/Leaf | place: Guanajuato, Mexico | collected 2012-05-30 | reverse complement strand
AACGCTGCATTCGTCATTGGCTATGTCGACGCCAGCTGGACTCTGGGTGCCGATGCTACGGCCCAACTTATCTGCCGCATGCTGACGCAGATGCGCAAAGAGAATGTTGTTGAGGTTGTGCCGAGAAGATCGGAAGCTGAGAAGCTGAACATGACCGACGAGCCTCTGCTGAAGTTGACGAGTACCTACGTTCGCAAGGCCAAGGATACCCTGCCTAAGGCTGGCTCCACTGGACAATGGCGGGCGAGGTCGTACTACTACAAGGATATTTGGATGGCATGGTTTGGCGACATCAAGACTGGGATGGAGTGGATTAGAGGTGTGTGATGTATGGTTAATCTCATAGAAGATATAGTTTGCGTACCAGTCGCCTTCGGATCTAGCTATGCCGACGGTTTGCTCAAGTCGCGACAGAGGTCAACTCAATGTTCCTAGGTACTGCAAGCATGTGCAACATGCTGGTACTTCCGTCCTTGCACCTACCTACGGCCTCTTACCTCCGAGGCAAGCGCGCACCAGCCTAGCGTATTCGTGTCGGAGCTTACACATTGACTGCGTCAATCACTCAGCTTTCCACCTCAGCACGCAAGGCTGCGTAGCCATCTTAACTTCGACTGTACCTCAACGCGTATACAGAGTACACTTGTGCCCGGGAGTCCGTTGAGATTTATAAGAACGCATCGCAAGCTTTCTATGCTTCTCGGATCTGTGCGGACTGCGTCAACATCTGTCGAAGTTATCATCTTAGTCGCCATGGTAGGCAGCTAATCGCCGCAGTCGTCTGATGTATTACGGACATATGTCTCTTTTATATTGCCACTTACCTAGTTAGTATCTGCCCCAAAACAAGAACGTGTTGTCAGGTGATTACCATAGACCGGAGAACGCCAAGTAGTAGATGAGCCTCATCACCATCGGTTACGGACTGGAGTGACGAGGAGATACCACGTCCTCCAACAACGCCATCTTGGCTTCTGCAACCCTCCGCATGCGAGCACCGCGCGAACCGTTTGTTGTGGTCGCAATCTCATACTGTCTTTAAGTCCTTCGCACTTCGCTCTCTGTCATCGATACGGATGTCATACTCCACAACTTGAGGCTCGTGAGCCTTGCGAAAGTCTGCGAAGCTTGACTCCGACGCCTGTTCACGCTCTAATAAAGTCCATCTGTTCGTCCTTTGCCAAGTTTTAGGTGTCATTAAAGTTCACCAAGCCATCCTCCGAGACGTGTCTTCACCTCTTGGTGCGCTAGAGCCACAGAGATTGCTTGTGACGTAGTGGCCGAAGAAAGTCTATTGCCCTGCTTTTCCAGGATACCGCCGCACTACGACCTCAGATCCACTGTAGTGCGTATCTCAGTACCCGTCGTCTCGGTGGGACGCCCTTCCGCTGCGGCTGAGTAGTGATTTGAGAGTGGCGTGCATGACTACGTAAAAACACGGATGGCCTTCAGCTACATGCCGCCTATATCGCAGCCGTGGCTTGACCTCAAGTCGCCAGTGTGCGCTGACGCAAGACCGTCCCATCAATCGGAGATTTCTTTAAGCAAACCTTGAATGAAGAGCTCGCCTGAGCAACCCTGTCACGACGTGCATTGCCCTCAGATAGCATTCACAATTTGCAGGGCGTTCTGGCCGATCCAAACTTAGCGATCTCGCTTATTCTTTTCGATGCTTCCGTCCTGTGGCCGATCCGTGTGAAGTTCAGAAACATGCACGGTGGCACCGTCGGTGGGTGGCTGGAGCATCGCTTCGTCATAGCTTGCCGGGTGCGCCTGCGGGCGACTCAGCCCACCTACCTAACTCCGCAACGCCTGCGCCATCCCGATCGCCCTGTTGTCTCCATCTTTTGCGGCTAAACGCCTGATTGTGAGCAACTGGTTCAGCTCGACTTCAGCTTAACAGTACGAACAAGTCATTTGCGCGCCTCATATTGCTCGCTTGCTGTGCTCGAGTACACTCGTCTGCGACAAGGTGCGCCGATCTGGAACGCCTCAATTCAGCCGCTAGCTACAACGGTTATCCGGAAGCCTCGCCTTACCAGCCATATTCGATTCGACCTGAGCGCAACAGATGCAGTGAAGAGCATTGGCAGCGCATGCAAGACTTTCAATCTCTTGGTGCCTTGTCGATATACAGGCAAGAGATTTTGGGTATTCTTGGTTCAGCAAAGAGTACGCTGTGTTGAACAAGCGAGCTAGCCTGTGCTGCGGAATGTGATATAGCAATCTTCGGGACACTAGGAGGACACACGTCAGGCTGCTGGTGCATTCGTTCGAAAGAGAAAGGACTGGAAAGGATTTGGTAGGTCAAACACCAGGCACCGCACGATATGTTTGCATACCGATCGTTCGACGACAAGGTTCCTACGGACACCTGAATGCGCGACACACGTCGCGTGCATAGCTTGCAGCTGCCAGAAGATCCGCTTGCTTGTCTGAGTAAAGTGGCTGATTGCTAACATATGCGCATAGACACTGCATGTAAAGAGCAAATGTCAGCCTAGCCGCAAATGGCAGCGACGACACGTGCCGCGACTCCGCATACCGAACCTCTCCCAGCTGTCGACGCCCCTCATACACCGACATCACTCGCTGGTGGAGGTTTGAGCGCGCCTACTACGGTCGGCGGAGGAGAGAACCCGAACCTGCTCCGACCTCACTCCTCACTAAAGTCTTCTTTGACCACCGTGGGTATCTCGCCGAAATCGAACAAGCGTGGCTTCTCGCCGCGCACATCTCCCACACCGCTGACTGGCCAGGCGGCGATGGCTGATTTGAAAAGGCGCAAACAACAGAGAGCGGCGGATGACGCTAGACAGACAAGTCCGAATCCGGCTGTGGAGGCTATGCAGTCATTGATGGGTGGTGGTGGCATGAGCAGAGCATCAGATGCACCGGCTCCGAATAAATTGAGCGAGCCACTGCGCAAAGTCGCGGAGAAGATCACAATACCAGAAACTACACAGCCCGAGTCTACGCAAGTTAGCCCAATAAGCATGGCGAGCTTCGGCACAATAGAGAGCACAGGTGCATCGTCTACCATGACAGCCACCGCTAACAATGCGGCCTCAGGTCCGCAATTTGTGGCGGAGCCGGCGGAGATGACCGAAGGCGCATACACTCATAACGGCCATTTGACAGTTGCACACGAAGACGCAAATAAAGCGTTTTCTTACCCAGGGCCACCGCAACCGGAGCAGAGTCAGGAGGGTGGATCTTCACGCGGTATGAGCTATCCTGGGATTCAAAGCAGCCCAAAATCTCCAGCATCGAACAATAAGCGGCACAAGTGTCCCTACTGTTCGACGGACTTCACTCGACACCACAACCTGAAGAGCCACCTGCTGACTCACAGCCAAGAGAAGCCGTACGTCTGCCAGACGTGTCAAGCACGCTTCAGGCGGTTACACGACCTGAAGCGACATACCAAACTTCATACAGGAGAGCGACCGCATATTTGCGATAAGTGCGGCCGAAAATTTGCGCGTGGCGACGCGTTAGCGCGACACAACAAAGGTCCAGGTGGATGCGCTGGTCGTCGTTCGAGTTTTGGCGGTGACGACGACGAAGAGGGTGACGGGCCTATGGATGGAGTTGAGTACACGGGTGGCGATGATGATGCTGAGGAAGCGGAGGATGCGCAGGCGCGACGCGTCAGCGAACCAAGCCGAAAGCGAGCGCATCTCGAAACGCCACAAGATCCGAATCGGCAAGTGTATAGACAACACTCGAGCACTTACCCACCTATTGGACCACAAGGTAGACCGCATGGGTCGAGCGTGAGCAGCATGGGTCCACCGACAGTGGTACATCCTGGGTCGAGCACCGCCACTTCTCCACGTGAGATGTCGAGCCACCCGAGTCCTGCAGCTGGATCCTCGTTAAGCTCTTACTCTTACCCACCAGGGCAGGTCTTCCAGCAGGCCGGCATGATGACAGAGTCTCCGAAGCCTCTTTCGCCGGGTCAGCCACCAGATCAGCATCGCCTTAGTGTGGACGTTGGAATGGGCGCACATAGCCGAAATAGATCTCCAAGCTTGACGACACAGTTTCAGCAGCAACATTTTGGCCGCGGAAGTGGAGGTAGAACCCCTCCCCAGCTGCCAGCACAGTTTGCACCAGGACAGCACGCGCCACACGCACCTGTTCTGCCACCTTTGTCTTCCGGTCAGCCACAGACTCGGCCCGGATTTCAACCTTCCTTACCTGGACCCGGGCCGAGTATGCTCGGTCAGCACCAACAATTGCCTCCACCCGCTGCCACAAGCTCTAATCCAGGCAGCTTGTCAAGTCACGGCCGATCATCCGGGAGCAGCATCCGTGATGTCGTTGGTGGCGATCCGAACGATATCTGGAATTATGTGCGCTCGTTGGAGCAGCGCTTCAGCAGGATGCAAGACGAATACGAGCTGCGAATTAGTCGGTTGCAAGAGGAAGTTATCTCGCTTAAGGGGCAGGTGGCTCAGCAAGCAGCCTCGCAAGCAGCCAGCTATAGCAGCGACATGAGCCAGCGCCCGTATTGACTGTCACGTATCGGCGGCGTTGGGGGTAGCGAGTACCCTCTGCCGCCGCCGTCCGCGCTTTACGACCAGACGGGATCTCACACCCATCTGGCGCTTAGACAGCCGTATGTGAGTACGACCTCGACCTCGACCTCTCGTGCAGCATCTACGGCAAGAGAGGCCTGAAGGAAGACGGGTCAGGGGACCACACGACAAAAATGAAAAGAGCGACGACAGATTGACGAACACAGTTGGCGCGTTAGCCTCCTAGCTATGTACTTCTAGGTACGATTTGATGCACAGCGCGGAGCTAGGTACGGATACGGTGGGCATGAAAGGGGAGCAATATTTATTGACACTCGATATGGGATCTGCTTCTTGTTTTGTATTATAGACCGAATCAAAAGTGTCTTGCCGTGAGATTGCTCATTCCATCCATTCAAGTCTATCAAAATCGCCGCTCTGGTCGTTAATTTTGTATCTGATCGCCACCTGCTGCACGCTGCGCTTCACATATCGTGGAGCGACCTACTTTACTCTTGTTCCACTCTTCGCTTATCATTGTCTTGTCCTCCTACCGTCTCGCCGGCTCTTAAAAGATCGGCAGCCCGACCACCGCCACGCGAGTGGCGTCACCGAGCGTATGCACCCCAGTTTCTCGCCGCAGGGGTGCGTAAGAATTCTGGCTGGCGATTGAGATCAGACCACCTGCGCTCTTCTAATTATAATGCGTTTTTTGACAAGAGACTTGAATTTGAAGAGTGCTGTGAAGGAGAGAATACCGTTGGAGCATTAGAAGATACAATTGGGAGGGTACAGGCGGACTTGTCGGGAAAAAGTAGGCTTGAGAGCAGCCGCGACCAGGTCATACAAACAATGAACGGAGCGCATAACAACGGCGTGAACGGTGTGGAAGGCGAGACGAAGGTCAATGGCATCGCGAAGTCACCGCGACCGTCGACGAAAGATCAGAAGATGCAGACGAGTTTCGGAAGTTCAGCAGCGTCTACTACGAATGGACATTCAAGACCGGGCATACACAGTCGAAAAGAGTCGAACCCACTTGCGCCGCCTTTCATAGTGTCTGCGCCTGGCAAGACGATAGTGTATGGCGAGCATGCAGTTGTACACGGAAAAGCTGCGATGGCGGCAGCGATATCACTACGCTCATACCTCCTCTGCACAACATTATCGAAGTCAAAACGAACAGTCACGATGCGGTTTAGCGACATAGGACTAGATCACACATGGAGCATACCTGACTTACCTTGGCGAGCGTTCCAGCAACCGGGTAGGAAGAAGAAGTACTACGATATGGTTACAACCTTAGATCAAGAGCTGGTAGAAGCCATGCAACCGCACATTGCAGCCGTCAGCGCAGACTTGAAGCTAGAGAGAAGAAAAGTACACCAGGGTGCTGCGAGCGCGTTCCTATACCTCTTCCTTTCACTAGGGTCGGAGAGCAGTCAGGCCTGCATATACGCTATGCGATCGACCATACCTATTGGTGCTGGACTGGGCAGTAGTGCGAGTGTCAGTGTCTGTATAGCCACAGCTCTGCTCTTGCAATGTCGAGCTTTGTCTGGACCACATCCAGACCAGATGGACAGGGAGGCGGAAGAGCAATTAGAGCGTATCAATCGCTGGGCGTTCGTGGGTGAACTGGCGATACATGGGAATCCCAGCGGCGTGGACAACACCGTCGCGACGAACGGACATGCGGTGCTGTTCCAGCGGAAGGACTATAGCAAGCCGCCTGCTGTTTCGATCCTGCGCGACTTTCCGGAGCTACCATTGCTGCTAATCGATACACGGCAAGCCAAGTCGACTGCGGCTGAGGTAGCGAAGGTTGGGCAACTCAAGGCTACGCATCCGGCTGTTACTGGGCATGTCTTCGATGCCATTGACGCCATCACACGCTCAGCACACGATGTAGTTACCGGCGATGAGCCAGACTCATTAGAGAGCATAACACATCTCGGCGAGCTGATGACAGTCAACCACGGCCTGCTGACCAGCCTCGGCGTCTCACACCCGCGACTGGAGCGGTTACGCTACCTCGTCGACCAATCTGGCGTCGGTTGGACGAAACTCACAGGTGCGGGTGGCGGAGGCTGCGCTATCACTCTGCTGAAACCCTCGGCATCTGATACTCCAGGTGGACGTTCGAACGGAGACGCTGCACATCACACAGGCTCAGCATTACAAGAATTAGAACGTCAGTTAGAGGAGGAAGGTTTCGAGAAGTTCGAGACGACACTGGGTGGTGACGGCGTAGGCGTGCTGTATCCTGCAGTTATTGATGACGAGGAGATCGATCAGGAGATGTTCTTGAGCGCGGAAGGAAGGGAAGGAGTCGAGGAGCTGGTGGGAGGTGGGAGAGATCGGGAGGCTTGGAAGTATTGGCGGCCTTGATCGGACAGATCTCTTGTAATGGTGCGGCTGCGACGGATGCATGATTGTGCTTTGGGATGAGCGCGGCGTTGTCGGAGCATGCCTTAGGCTTTGGTATTGTAGCATTAGCGTTATTAAGCCGTGAGCTGTAGATGCTGTCAACGAAAACGACGATTACACGTGACTCCGGCTATTGCGGCTGCAGCTACCGCCGGCCGCTCCTCCCTGATCTTCGGTATAAATCCCTTGACTCAATGCTTACCACGTGTTGCTTCCAATGATGGACAGGAGCAAGCTGTCATCACCTCTCACGCCCTACGATTGACATCGTCACAAAGGATAAGTAGAGCACACTTTCTTCCTGCTGCAAACATCTCCCTTCTGAAGAACTCAACTCATCACTTCCATCTCACAATGGCACCTCAGCAGCAGCAGCAGAAGCAAAAGCCATGGCGCAAGACGCCTTTGGTTGAGTCGGCCAATCTCAGTAAAGCAGCAAGATGGTTTGTTAGCCCATTGCAGTAGATTCAGTGACGAGAGACAGGTGACTAAATCGTAGAAGCAGAATCCTCCTCAAGCTCGAAACCCTCCAGCCCTCCGGTTCTTTTAAGTCCCGCGGTATCGGAAACTCCTGCCTGCATGCTCTCAAGCATGCCTCTGACCCAGAGCGTGTCCACTTCTACAGCAGCTCCGGCGGGAACGCAGGCCTAGCATGCGTCCATGCAGCCAAGACCCTCGGGCGACCATGCACCGTCGTAGTGCCGCTCAGTACGAAACCCATGATGATCGCCAAGGTAAAAGCAGCAGGCGCGAACGAGGTAGTGCAGTACGGCGCCACGTGGAAAGACGCGGATACATATATGCGGGACACAGTGATCAGGAAGGCGGAGGAGAGGGGTGAGGTGGGCGTTGCGGTACATCCCTTCGACGACCCGGCTGTTTGGGAGGGTAACAAGACACTTGTGGATGAGTTGGACGAGCAGTTTGAGGAGATAGGTGAGAGTGGTGGGCCGGATGTGGTGGTGTGTAGTGTCGGTGGTGGAGGGCTGTTTAATGGTGTTGTGCAGGGTGCGGAGAGGAGGGAGGATTGGGGTACGACGGTACTGGCTGTGGAGACCAAGGGGGCGGACTCGTTGGCGCAGGCTGTGGAGAAGGGTGAGTTGGTTACGCTAACTGGGATAACATCGCTTGCGACGAGTTTAGGCGCGACGAGGGTGAGTGAGCGCTCGTTCGAGTTGGCGCAGAAGCATCGGAAGTCAGGCAAGGTCAAAAATGCGGTGCTCACGGATGCTGAGGCTGCAATGGGCTGCTGGCGCTTCGCGGACGATGAGCGAATGCTCGTTGAGCTCGCATGCGGCGTCAACATCGCACTCTGCTACGGTGGCAGGCTGGAGAAGGCGCTGGGCAGGCCAGTGCGCATAAACGAGACGGTCGTGATCGTGGTTTGCGGTGGGCAGAACATCACCACAGCTATGCTAGAGGGTTGGAGGCAGGAGTACGGAGATATGGACAAGGAGGTGAACGGCGCGCAGCAGATTGCCGACGTGCCCAGTGCGGCGACTGCGGCGAACGGCGTCAACGGCGTTACATGAGCATGAGCAGCATGCCTACATACCTTGCAGCCGTAGATCAGCACGTGATAGACCTTATATAGCGGCACGTGCATCGGCACCTCTGCTAAACTGTATGGGGCGTGTCTTATCTTGGTGGAACTTACACACCATTCACCGTCAAACAAATCGTTCGCGGTCACTGGCCGCAGGAGTCCGTTGATTGAGGAAGTCGTTGATTTGGTGGTGATCTTCATGAAAGCTTGGTATTGTTCCTGTTCCTGCATTTGGACCCCACATTCTGCCCCACCACAGCCGAAAGCACCTCATCATCGTGTTTCGGTCTCCAAGATTCTCTCAGCCATACACCTCATAGGCACAGATAGAACCACAGTCGAGATGGGCAAGTACTCCGAAGACGCCTCGTGGCAGGATGTCGTCCCTCTTCCCACAGACGAAGGCGGCGACAACCCGCTGGCCGCCATCGCGTACAGCGAAGAGTACGAAGAAACCATGTCCTACCTCCGCGCCCTCATGGCCTCTAACGAGTACTCCCCCCGCGCTCTCGAACTCACCGAAGACTTGATCGACATGAATCCCGCACATTACACCGTCTGGCTTTACCGCGCGCAATGCCTCTTCGCCATCAACGCTGACCTGCAAGAGGAGCTGGAGTGGCTGAACGAGACGGCGTTGGCGCACCAGAAGAACTACCAGATATGGCATCACCGGAACTTGCTGATCGATAAGCTTGGTGACGAGTGCGACGTCGAGGCGGAGAGGGAGTTCGTGGAACGAATGTTTGAGCGGGATGCGAAGAACTACCACGTCTGGAGCTACAGGCAGTGCTTGGTTAAGCGCTTCGGGCTCTGGGACAAGGGCGAACTCGACTTCACGGAGAAGATGCTGGAGCAGGATATACGCAACAATAGCGCATGGAACCATCGGTGGTTCGTGGTCAATGGGCGTGAGCTGGAGGGCGGTGCGCCGGGCGTCGCGGATCCGGATATCAGGTCACGGGAGACCAAGTTCGCTATGCAGGCTATCGCGAAGACGCCACAGAATCAGAGTCCATGGAACTATCTTCGAGGCATCGCGCGCAAGACCAGCATGAGCCTGGCACACCTAAAGAGCTTCGCAGAGGAGTACGCGGACCTGAACGAGCCGGACGAAGTCAAGTCGAGCTTCGCTCTGGATCTATTGGCGGATATACTGGTGGAGGAGAAAGATAAGAAGAAAGCTGCGCAAGCGCTGGATCTGTTGGCGACGAGGTATGATCCGATCAGGAAGCATTATTGGGAGTACAGGAAGGTGCAGCTTGGTGTGCCGATGGCTTTCGTGGCATAAACTGACAAGAAGTTTGGCGTTGGCCAACAAAACATGGTGCGCAGGAGCGAAGGCTACGTTGGGAGAAATCATTTGGAATGGCGTGCAGGATGATACCCGGATACTCTATGAATTCTATATGCATCGGTCGCGTTGTTGAAACTCATTGCAAGACATGTACACGTGAACGCCTGTAAGAGCGAGCCGTTGTACTGGTACAGGAAGGCCGCTATGGCCTCTCTCGTTCCGCACACGATCCATCGCGGTGACTACACGCACAGGCTCGCGCTCAAAGGAATCGTCCCTGGGCTGGAGACGGTT